>Ga0105160_1001230_pt1 | contig 10647 bp, 8 predicted proteins | sample GXS110809BmetaG_FD_89591 | JGI IMG/M metagenome (GOLD analysis project Ga0105160, IMG submission 89591) | Hot spring microbial communities from Gongxiaoshe hot spring, China to study Microbial Dark Matter (Phase II) - GXS 110809B | ecosystem: Environmental > Aquatic > Thermal springs > Hot... | reverse complement strand
GGTCAAGCTCATAGGAATGTCAAAGACTTTGAAGGATTCCACAAGCCGAAGGAGTAGGATCAAGAATAAAGTCGGTGCCATTAAGGGCAGTGTGATATAGCGAAAGGTTTGTACAGAAGAGGCACCATCCACCTCAGCTGCTTCATATAGGTCGGGTGGCAGTGACTGGAGCGCGGCCAGAGAGACGAGAAAAACAAACGGCGTCCACTGCCAGATATCCACGATAATCACAGCAATCAATGCCCAGAACGGATTAGAAAGCCAGGGAACTTTTGCAATGCCTAGCGAACTAAGGAAAGTATTAATGGGTCCGTTCTCCTCGTAGAAGATCGTGATACCTAGGTAACCTATAGCAACGGGTGTTGCGAAAAGAGGCAAAGTCATGATCGCACGAAGCACGCTCTTACCACGCATCTCGCGGTTGAGGAGGAGTGCTAGTGCGAAACCTAGGATCATCTGTGTCAGCACGGCGGCAACGACGAAGGTCAGCGTTACGCGTAAACCAGAATGAAGGTTTGTGTCTGTGAATAAGCGCTCGAAGTTGCGTAGGCCTACAAACTCGTTGATCCGCCCGAAGCGAAAGCTATGCAAGCTAGTGTGCAACGCATAAAGCAAAGGAAAGATTGAGAAGACCAGCACCCAGATCACTGCTGGTAGCAAGAAAAGCCGTCCCGTTGACTTTCGACGTTGCTTGTGACCGATTGCTTTCTTGGAGAGATGAGTGACTGCTGCTGTCATCTTCGTATAAGTCTAGACACAAGCTGACGCACCAGCTCTCCGCAGTCTTGCGATGAGCTGATGCGTCAGCAGAAACTCAAGACACAAGGGCGCAGTTACTTAAGGCCCAGCGACGTGACATAGATTTCGCGCTGTTTTTCACGCCCGAGGCGCTCGGTGATTGCTTCGAAATCAGCAACTGTTGCCTTCAGAGCTTCTTCTGGGGTCTTCTGCTTCGTCACTGCCTCGGAGAGGCGAATGTCGAGCGCTGTCCAGTACTCAAATGTGCCTGGGATGCGCAGATAGGGAAGCTGTAGTTCAGCACTGAAGTTGTCAAAGTACGCCTTTGTGTAATCACGAATATCCTTCTCGTCCCAACCAGCAGCGAGGTAATCCTCTATCCTCGCCGTGCCTTGGGGCGGTAGGTAGTGGCTGAAGCGACCAGGGTCGACACCATCCCAGCCTCGGGCTGCGTAGATCAATGACTTCTCCTTCGTCGCCATCAGCGCTAGAAGGTAATAGGCCGCTTCTGGCGCTTTAGAGAACTTTGAAATCACGCCTGCCCAAGAACCGCCTGTAGTGTTGCCGACACGATTAATACCGCTTACCTTCACCCATTGCCCGGTCTTGATGTTGTAGTACTCTGTGGTGCCAGGCAGCATTGAGGCTCCAGTCTTGCCCTTCACGCGACTGCCCTCTTGCTGTGCTAGTGCACCAAGGTCGCCCCAGGTGAAGGTCAAAGCAGCTTCGCCGCGCAGGAAGTGATCCCATGACTCACCTAGGCTCCAGCCCATCATTGCCTCTGGACCGAACTGAGTGAGTTCAACAAGTGTCTCGAGCGCGCGTAGGTGGCCGGGACTGTCCAGCAGTGGCTTCATCGTATCAGGATCGAACCAGAACAGATTAGGGTTCTCTGGCCCGATAACGAAGGGTGCAGCGAAGGACATGAAATGGAACATGCCCTGGCCGCCCACCTTCAAGTGCATGGTCAGACCGTTGTCAGGCTTACCATCACCGTTCAAGTCTTTGCCGTTGAAGTACTCTGCTACATCACGGAACTCTTTCCAGGTCTCTGGGACCTTCAGGTCGTAGCCGTACTTTTCCTTGAAAGCGGCTTTGTGAGCGGGGTCCTCGATTAGATCGCGGCGGTAATACATTACCTGACCGTCATGGTCATTTGCTACCATGTATTTCTTCCCTCCGTAGGTCAGGAGTGACCGCGGACCAGGCTGCACATCCTCAATGTCCCATTTGGGGAAGCGTGGGTCGTCGTACCACTGGTCGTAGCTCAGAATGTAATCACCACCAACAAGGTCACCCAGCCACCAAGCTCCAGCTACGGAGATGTCATATTGACCACTGCCCGTAGTGAGGTCGGTCATGAGTTTAGGAAAGTGCTCGGCGAATGGCACTTCCACGATGTTGAGCTTTGCGCCAGTTGCTTGCTCAAATTCCTCACGCACTTCGTAGAAGGGACCGGAGATTGGTCCTTTCTCACCAGCTGCATTAACAATCACTGTAACGGTCTGCCCTTTGAAGGGACAGTCGTCCCCACAGGGTTTTGCCACAATTGGTGGCTTGAGATCGCCTGCTTTGACGGTCTGGGCAACGTTTTCTTCTTGCCCAAGAGGCGTAGAAGTTGGAGCAGCTGGGCCGCTTTGCTGTGGAGCAGCCGCAGGTACTGCACAAGCACTGATGACCAACGTGCTTACTGCGAGAAGGGTAAACGACTTCCAATCCTTAGCGAGATTCATGGTTGATCTCCTCCAGGTCGGGTGAAAACGTCAGCAATGGCAATTTCAAGTCAGAAAGGGCTGCTTGAAGCTTCAGAATAGCGTGCACTGAGAATTATGCAGAGGTAATAAACAATGCCGTCCCACCTCCTCATTATGCCCTATTAGGAAGCTGGCACAAGTCCTGCTACTTGCAGAGCCTGATCCACACTTGCACCTTCGTGGACGATCTGCCGCAAAGCATATACCATGCCAGCTGGATTTTCACTTTGCCAGATGTTGCGACCAAACACCACTCCTGAACCGCCTGCACACATTGATTCATACGCAGCGGTCAGTGCATCCTCCACTGTGTTTGTGCGCGTACCGCCAGCAATTAGGACTGGCACCGGACAATGCTCCGTCACTAGGCGGAATCCTTCCACTGAACCAGTGTAGTACGTCTTTACTAGGTCGGCACCATGCTCGAAAGCAATGCGTGCTGCTGAAGCCATAGCACGAGAATCTTTTACACTTGGAATGCGTTCAGTGGGGCAGGGCAAAGCTTCAACCATAAGAGGTAATCCAGCATCCATGCACGCGCTTGCAACACGCGCAACGATCTTGAAAGTTTCGAGCTCAACCTCCCCACCGAGGAATGCCATTACAACAACACCTTTAGCACCAAGCTTGACAGCGTCTTCAATGGAGTGCAGCAGAGCCCACTCGGTGTACGCCAACCAGTCCTCTCGGTACTGGCTTGGTCCGCCATCTAAGCGCATGATGACTGGCACACGGTCGGCGATCAGACTACGGTACTGCTTCAGGACGCCGAAGGTTGTCATGATCCCATCCGCACCAGCCCTGATCACCTCCTCAATGACTCGGTCAGGGCGCTCGAGACCTTCTATGACACCGAATGTGCGTGCGTGATCCATGGCGACAATCACGGCACGGCCGTTACTTGCTAAAAGCGCATTCGCAATCACCTTTTCTCTCCTAATATGTGGTGTTCGGCTTCTAGAAACAGGTCGTGCGCGTAGAATCTTAGTAGCTCATACAAACTTGTCAAATGGCTCAGCAGTGAGCCTTGCTTAGACGAAGAGTACAAAGTTCACAATTGATCTTCTGCCTCAGTTAGTTAGTATTAAGCACCTTCGTTCAGTGCTTGCCAAATAGGGAGCGATCTGCAATGGCTCTATTGAGAGTGGGCCCGGCAGGATTCGAACCTGCGACCTACCGGTTATGAGCCGGCTGCTCTAACCGCTGAGCTACAAGCCCTCCACGCAGATGATACCACTGCGTCGCCTGCGTGTTTGACAAAGCGCACCGCTGCGCCACAATCGTGACAACACGCTTTGCACTTCGAGGGTACACCATGACCGCGATCCCTTCAACCTCTGCTGCTGAACTCATCCGCTCGGGGAACACCGCGCTCGGCATCGAGCTAGGCTCCACGCGCATCAAAGCCGTGCTCATCGGGCCTGACTTCACGCCGCTCGCTTCTGGAGTACATGAGTGGGAAAACCGCTACGAGAACGGCATCTGGACCTACCACCTTGAAGATGTGTGGGCAGGGTTGCAAGCTTGTTACCGCAGTTTGCGCGAGGACGTGCGCGCGCGCTATGGCGTTGCGTTGCGCACAGTCGGCGCGCTCGGCATCAGCGGCATGATGCACGGCTATCTTGCCTTCGACCGCGAGGGGCAATTGCTCGCGCCATTCCGCACCTGGCGCAACACCATCACAGCCCAAGCCGCCGAGCAGCTCTCGCAGTTGTTCCAGTTCAACATCCCACAACGCTGGAGCGTGGCGCATCTGTGGCAGGCCGTGTTGAACGGCGAGGCGCACGTGAAGCATGTCGCTTTCCTCACTACGCTCTCGGGCTACGTGCATTGGCAACTGACAGGCGAGAAGGTGCTCGGCATCGGTGACGCCTCAGGCATGTTCCCAACAGACGAGCGCCTGAGCTACGACGCGGCGCGCCTGGCGCAGTTCAATCGCTTGGCAGAAGAAGCGGGTATGCCGTGGCGCCTGGAGCAGTTGTTGCCGCGTGTGCTCGTCGCGGGACAACCCGCAGGGACGCTCACCGAGCGCGGCGCGCGGCTGCTCGACCCAAGCGGCGAATTGCAGCCAGGCATTCCGCTTTGCCCGCCCGAAGGCGACGCGGGCACGGGCATGGTGGCGACCAATGCGGTCGCGCCGCGCACGGGCAACGTCTCGGCAGGCACTTCTGTGTTTGCTATGCTCGTGCTCGAGCGCGCGCTTTCGCGTTTCTACCCCGAGGTGGATATCGTGACCACACCAGCGGGACATCCTGTGGCGATGGTGCACAGCAACAACTGCACCTCTGACCTCAACGCGTGGGTGGGCTTGTTCGGCGAGGCGCTGCGCGTGATGGGCGCGCGTGTGAGTGAAGGCGAGTTGTTTGAGCGCCTGTACCGCCTCGCGCTAGAGGGCGACGCCGACGCAGGCGGGTTGCTCGCGTACAACTACGTGGCAGGGGAACACATCACGCACTTTGAGGAGGGCAGGCCCCTGTTCGTGCGCATGCCGTCCAGCCGCTTCACGCTCGCCAACTTCATGCGTGCGCATCTGTTTGCAGCGCTTGGCGCGCTGAAGATCGGCATGGACCTGCTTACCGAGCGCGAGGCGATCCAACTGGAGCGCATGATGGGGCATGGCGGCTTCTTCAAGACGCGCGAGGTGGGACAGCGCATCATGGCAGCGGCGCTCAACGTGCCCGTGGCGGTGATGGAGACGGCTGGCGAAGGCGGTGCTTGGGGGATGGCGCTGCTTGCGACTTACATGCAACATCGCGCCCGACATGCGGAGACGTTGGAGCGCTTTCTCGCTGATCGTGTGTTCGCGCGCGCCGCGATGCACGTCATCCAACCCGACCCTGTGGATGTGGCGGGATTCGCAGCGTTCATGGAGCGCTATCACCGCGGCTTGAGCATTGAGCGCGCTGCGGTTGAGGCATTGCGCGGGTGAGTCCGAATTCCGTGACCTCACTTTTTTCTGATTTCTGAAGAAGCTCGAGGAAGCTATGTTGCTAAAGGCTTTGCGTGAAACGTTGGTCGAACTCCATCAGGAGCTTCGGCGCTACAACCTCGTGGTTTGGACAGGGGGCAACATCAGCGCGCGTGACCCCGAGACAGGGCTGGTGGTGATCAAAGCGAGCGGCATTCGATATGAGGCGATGCGCCCCGAGCACATGGTCGTTGTTGATGTGGAAGGGCGCGTCGTGGATGGCGACTACAAGCCCTCTTCCGACGTGTATAGCCACCTCTATATCTATCGCCACAGGCCTGATGTAGGTGGTGTGGCGCACACGCACTCGCGCTATGCCACGGCTTTTGCAGCGCTGGGGCGACCCATTCCGTGTGTGCTCACTGCGATTGCAGATGAATTCGGCGGTCCTATCCCATGCGCTGGCTTTGCGCTCATCGGCGACGAATCCATTGGCAAGGCGGTCCTCGAAAGCATCGGGCGCTCGCCAGCCGTGCTGCTCAAGCAGCACGGCGTGTTCGCAATCGGCAAAGACGCCGAAGCTGCGGTGAAAGCGGCGGTAATGGTCGAAGATGTAGCAGCAACAGTTTGGCTTGCGATGCAAATCGGCGTGCCTGAGGAGATCCCCGAGCCGTACATTCGCAAGCTTCATGAGCGATACACCACCGTTTACGGGCAACCAAACTGCTGAGGAGGATCGGCATGACCATCGATCTCAAGCAGTACGAGCTTTGGTTCGTCACAGGGAGTCAATATCTTTACGGTGAGCAAACGCTACAACGCGTCGAAGCGCAAGCGCGAGAAATTGCATCTACCCTAGATGAAGCAGGTGAGATCCCCGTGCGCGTTGTCTTCAAGCCAGTGCTCGCCACGGCTGAGGGCATCCGCAACCTTTGCCTGGAGGCAAACGCGACGCCCCGTTGCATCGGGTTGATCACTTGGATGCATACGTTCTCGCCCGCCAAGATGTGGATTGGCGGTTTGGCAGCGCTTCGGAAACCCTTTGTGCATCTTCACACCCAATACAACCGCGAAATCCCGTGGGCGACGATCGACATGGACTTCATGAACCTCAATCAGTCTGCGCACGGTGATCGAGAGTTCGGCTTCCTCAACACGCGCCTGCGCCTAGAGCGCAAGATCGTGGTTGGACACTGGCAAGACCCAGCCGTGTGCCGCGCAATTGGTGCATGGGCACGCGCCGCTGCTGCGTGGGCGGATTGGCAAGGGATGAAGATTGCCCGTTTCGGTGACAACATGCGCGACGTTGCTGTCACTGAGGGCGACAAGGTGCAGGCGCAGATCACCTTCGGCTACGACGTGTATGGGTTCGGCGTGGGTGATCTGGTGCGTGCCATCGAGGCGGTAAGCGATGCGGAAGTCGATCAGCTCGTGGCAGCGTATCTTGAAGCGTATGAGGTTGCGCCCGAGCTCCGTCCAGGCGGTTCGCGTCATGCAGCGCTACGTTACGAAGCGCGCGTTGAGCAGGGGCTTCGAAACTTTCTTGAGTCGGGCGGGTTTAAGGCGTTCACGGACACCTTCGAGGACCTGCACGGGCTGGAGCAGCTACCAGGTCTGGCGGTGCAGCGCCTTATGAACGACGGCTATGGGTTCGGCGCGGAAGGAGACTGGAAGACTGCTGCACTTGTGCGCGCGCTGAAGGTGATGGATGCAGGCTGGGGTGCTGGTGTCTCTTTCATGGAAGACTACACCTACCACTTTGCGGAAGACGGCTCCGACAAGGTGCTGGGAGCGCACATGCTCGAGATCTGTCCCTCAATCGCCGATCGCAGCAGCAAACCGCGCCTGATCATCGCCCCCTTGTCCATCGGAGGGAAATCAGACCCTGTTCGGTTGGTGTTCGATGCCCGCCCTGGAAAGGCAACAGTGACCTCTATTGTGGATATGGGGCAGCGCTTCCGCATGGTGGTCAACACAATCGAGGTTGTGCCTCTTGAGAAACCCTTGCCGCAGCTGCCTGTAGCACGCGCTCTCTGGCTGCCGCAGCCTAACTTGAAGATCGCCGCAGCCGCCTGGATGTATGCAGGTGGCGCGCATCACACGGCGCTTGCCTACGCAATCACCACGGAACACCTGCGCGACTTCGCAGGCATGGCAGGGATCGAGTTTGTGTTGATTGACGCTAGCACGGATCTTGAGACGTTCAAAGATCGGCTGCGCTGGAACGAAGTGTATTACCACCTAAAGCGGGGATACGCAGGCGGCTAGATGCGGCATGGTAGAATCGCGCCGCTAATCACATCATGCCCCGGATGGCAGCGTCCCTGTTCGGCGTGAAGTGCGCCGAATCCGCTTGCCAGATGATGGGCGCAGAGGATTCAAGGGAGTAAAGAACCATGCCAGTCGTTTCCATGCGTGCCCTGCTCGAGACGGGCGTGCACTTCGGGCACCGCGTCAACCGGTGGCACCCGAAGATGAAGCCCTACATCTTCACGGAGCGCAACGGCATCCACATCCTTGACCTTCAGCAAACCATCGTTGCCATTGACAACGCGGCTGCGTTCATTCGCGACACCGTCGCACGCGGCGGCTCGGTGCTCTTTGTGGGCACCAAGCGCCAGGCGCAAGAGCCGATCATGAGCCAAGCGCAACGCGCCGGTCAGCCTTACATCGTGGAGCGCTTCCTCGGTGGAACGCTCACCAACTGGCGCACCATTCGCAGCCGCATTGATAAGCTGCTGGAGCTGGAGGCGATGAAGGAGCGCGGTGAGCTTGAGCGCTTTACGAAGAAGGAGGCGCTGCTCATCGAGCGCCAGATCGAGCGCTTGAATCGCCGCTTCGGTGGGATCAAGCACATGCGCCGCTTGCCAGACGCGCTGTTTGTGGTGGATGTGGGGCGCGAGGCAAACGCCGTCAAGGAAGCCAATCGCCTTGACATCCCCGTGATCGCCATGGTGGACAGCAACTGCGACCCCAGCGGCGTGGACATCGTGATCCCAGCAAACGACGACGCCATTCGCGCCATTCGCTTGATCGTCGAGGCGATGGCAAACGCTGCGCTAGAGGGCTTGGCGATGCGCAAGGGGATGGAAGAGCCACAACCTGCGCCGAGCGAAGCCCCTGCGCCACCTCCGCTTCCCGCTGAGGATATTGACTTCGCCACCGAGGCGCTCACGCGCGTGTTTATCCCAGATGACGAGGAGGAGCGCTGAAGAAAACGTTGCCTTTCTCGTGATTGCCAGCTTTTCGCCGCAGCTCATCGCTCAGCGATGCGCTGCGGCGATTCTGTGAATGGAGAGCGAACCATGACTATTACAGCCGATCTCATCAAACAACTTCGTGAGCAAACGGGCGCCGGCATGATGGAGTGCAAGAAGGCACTCGAGCAGACCGGCGGTGATATGGCGAAAGCAGTGGAGTGGCTGCGCGAGCGCGGATTGGCAATGGCTGCCAAAAAAGCGAGCCGCGAAGCGCGTGAGGGGATGATCGAGGTGTACTCCCATGCAGGTGGCAGGCTCGGCGTCATGGTCGAGGTGAATTGTGAGACCGACTTCGTCGCGCGCATGCCCGAGTTCCGCGAGCTAGTGCACGACATCGCACTGCACATTGCTTCCAACGCGCCTACCTACGTACGCAAGGAGGATATTCCCGAATCCGTGATTGCCGAGCAGATGGAGAAATACAAAGCTGAGGCCATCGCTGAGGGCAAAAAGCCTGAGATCGCCGAGCGCATCGCCGCCGGGCGCATGGAGAAGTTCTACCAAGACCACGTGCTCTTGGAGCAGCCGTTCGTCAAAGACGACAAGTTGAAGGTCAAAGACCTCATCAACAACGCCATCGCAAAGATCGGCGAAAACATCGTGGTCAGGCGTTTTGTCCGCTATCAGCTTGGCGAGGAGTGAAGCGAAACAAGGGGGCACAAACGATGCCCTCTTTTTTTGTCTGTTATACTTTTTGTTCTTGGGTAACATCATGAGCCAAATTGCCCCAAAATACAAGCGCGTGCTCCTCAAACTCAGCGGCGAGGCTATGGCAGGTCCATCGGGGTTCGGCATTGATCCTCACCGGGCGCGCGAGCTTGCGGCGAAAATCAAAGACGTGCGCGCCCTAGGGGTGCAGGTCGTCGTCGTGCTTGGCGCAGGCAATTTCTGGCGCGGTCGCGACGGTTTGGCACATGGTATGGACCGAACCACCGCTGACCACATCGGCATGCTCGCCACAGTGATGAACGCGCTTGCGTTGCGTGATGCTTGCGAACATCTCGGCATCGAGGCGCGCGTGCAAACCGCGATTGAGATCCGCTCCGTTGCTGAGCCGTATATCCGCTTGCGCGCGCTTCGCCACCTGGAGAAGGGGCGCGTGGTGATTATGGGTGCTGGCACGGGCAATCCGTATTTCTCCACCGACACGGCAGGCGCTCTGCGCGCCGCGGAGACAAACTGTGAGGTGCTGATCAAGGCAACTAAGGTGGACGGCGTGTACACCGCTGATCCCACAAAGGACCCCACCGCCCGCCGTATCGAGCGCCTCACTTACCTCGATGCCGTCAACCAAAAACTCGGCGTGATGGACACCACTGCGATCACCTTGTGCATGGAGAACAACTTGCCCATCATCGTGCTCAACCTTTGGGAACCGCATAGCCTCGAACGTGCGGTCATGGGCGAGCCGGTCGGGACGCTCATCACCAGCGCTTGAATCACGACCACATAAAAGATCTGCCAAAAGCTATCAAACGCAGGTATGATAGCTTTGTGCAGTATCCTTGCGGATGTCTGCAGCAAGCAAACACTAGAAGGAGAGAGGTTGCAATCCATGGCTGACGACGTTAAGCAACTGCTGCGTGAAGTTGAACGCGAGATGGAGAAGTCCATCGAGGCAATGGAAGCCGATTTCCAGCAAATTCGCACTGGTCGCGCATCACCGGGCTTGGTGGAGAAGCTGATGGTCGAGTACTACGGCACGCATGTCCCTCTTCAGCAGCTTGCCACCATCACTGCGCCCGAGCCGCAACTGCTGCTGATCAAGCCTTTTGACCCAAGCACGCTGCGCGCTATCGAGAAAGCCATCAGCGAATCTGATCTCAAGCTCACCCCGAACAACGACGGCAAAGTCATTCGCATTAACATCCCTCCGCTCACGGAGGAGCGTCGGCGCGAATTGGCGAAGCTGGTGCACAAGCGTATGGAGGAGGCGCGCATCGCCATTCGCAATCACCGCCGCGATGCAATGGAGATGCTCAAAGAG
>Ga0105160_1001228_pt1 | contig 10662 bp, 13 predicted proteins | sample GXS110809BmetaG_FD_89591 | JGI IMG/M metagenome (GOLD analysis project Ga0105160, IMG submission 89591) | Hot spring microbial communities from Gongxiaoshe hot spring, China to study Microbial Dark Matter (Phase II) - GXS 110809B | ecosystem: Environmental > Aquatic > Thermal springs > Hot... | reverse complement strand
GCCACGCCTTGGTGGCCCATCTCCTCCCTAACGCTGACCCGCCCTACAAGATAAGCATTGTGTCCAGGGGTATGGCAGGAGGCTTCACCCGCTTCTTGCCTGAAGAGGAGCGCCACCTCTACACCAAGAACCAGTTTAAGGACATGCTGGCCGCTATGCTGGGGGGCCTGGTAGCAGAGGAGATGCTCCTAGGCGAGTTTACCACCGGCCCCCAGGACGACCTGGAGAGGGCCACCAAGCTGGCCCGACAGATGGTCACCCGCTACGGCATGAGCGAAAAGCTGGGCTTGGGGACTTTTGGCCGCAAGGAGGAGCTCATCTTCCTGGGGAAGGAGCTGGCAGAGCAGCGGAACTACTCAGAGAAGATCGCTGAGCTAATCGACGAAGAGGTGCGCCAGATCCTTGCCGAAGCTTACTCCCGGGCCAAGGAGGTGCTTACCCAGAACTGGGCCCAGTTTGAGAATCTGGTCAAAGTGCTACTGGAGAAGGAGACCCTAGAGGGGGAGGAGCTTAAGGCGGTATTAGGAGGCAAAGCGTTGACGGGGGCCCCGCCTGTGGCTAATCCTGTTAGCCCAACCTCCAGCGCTCCGGCTCCCACTAGCCCCACCATGTCCCCCCAGCCAAGGCCGGGCCTGGCTCTGGGCGGAAGCGCCACTGCCAGCTCCTCCTTGTCTGGCCCAGAGCTTTAGCCCCTTTACCCACGCACGGTACAGGGGGTAAAATCAACCGTGCCTAAACCGTAGAACAGGGGAGGTTGGCCATTTACGCCGTTATACGCACAGGAGGAAAGCAATACCGGGTGGAGCCCCACCAAATCATAGATGTGGAGCTTATCCCGGCAGGAGTGGGCTCTGTCGTAGAGCTGACCGATGTCCTCCTGGTGGCCAACGATAATGGCGACGTAAAGGTGGGAATGCCCTTGGTGGAAGGGGCAAGAGTCATCGCCAGGGTGGTGGAGCACGGGAAAGCCGATAAGGTGGTCGTTTTCAAGTACAAGGCCAAGACGCGCTATCGGCGCAAGAGGGGGCACCGGCAGCTTTACACTCGCCTGGCCATTGAGGAGATCCTCACTGGCGAGGAGATTACTTCCCAAGAGGAAGGGCAGGAGCGTACCCAGCGCCGAAGGAGGAAGAGAGAAAAGGCCCAGCAGGAAGGGCAGGTGATAGAAGATGGCCCATAAAAAGAGCACCGGCTCGGCTAAGAACGGACGTGACAGCAACGCCAAGCGCTTAGGCGTCAAGCGCTTCGATGGGGAGTACGTCTGGCCCGGCTGCATCATCGTGCGGCAGAGGGGGACAAGGATCTATCCTGGCCGTAATGTGGGCCTGGGCCGGGACTTCACCATCTATGCCCTGGTGGAGGGACAGGTGAAATTTGAGCCCTTCAACAAGTACGGCCGCAAAAAGGTGAGCGTAATACCCCTGGAAGAGGTGGGCACCCCGTCATGAAGTCAGGTATCCATCCTCAGTACGTAGAGGCTACTGTCGTCTGTGCCTGTGGCAACACCTGGAAGACTAGGTCCACCAAGCCCCTTCTGCGTATAGAAGTGTGCTCCCGCTGCCATCCTTTCTTCACGGGGGAAGAACGTATCGTGGACACCATGGGACGGGTGGAGCGCTTCCGCCGCCGCTACGGCCTCGCAGAAGAAGGGGCCAAACAGGCAACGGCCTAAAAGGGCTCTCCCTACCTTATCACTTTAGCCTTGTAAAGAAGCAAGACCGTTCGCCAGTGTGACAGGCAGGGCCTGCCGGTTCCACCTTTAGCAGGAGGACGTCCTGGTCGCAATCGGCCCACACTTCTAGCACCCGGAGCACGTTGCCAGAGGTGGCCCCCTTGCGCCATAGCTCCTGACGACTGCGACTCCAGAACCACGCCTCACCGCTATCCAGCGTTCGGCGCAGCGCCTCGGCGTTCATCCAGGCCACCATGAGAACTTGTCCAGTGCGGGCGTCCTGGGCGATGGCTGGGATGAGGCCCCGCTCATCAAACCGTAACTCTGGCAGCCCTTCCACCTTCTCTGTCATAGTCTGACGGGGACACCCCTCTCCCTTAGGTACTCCTTAACCTGGCGCACGGTAAAATGCCCGTAGTGGAAGATGGAGGCGGCCAACACCGCGTCGGCCTTCCCCTCGGCGATAGCCTCGTACATGTGCTGGGGATAGCCAGCACCGCCCGATGCTATGACTGGAATGGTCACTGCCTCAGCTATGGCCCTTGTGAGGGCGATATCGTAGCCTTGGCGAGTGCCATCGGCATCCATGCCTGTCACCAGAAGTTCACCGGCCCCCAGCTCGGCCGCCTGGCGGGCCCACTCTACAGCATCGAGCCCGGTCGCCTTGCCCCCTCCCTCGCCACCGTATATGTACACCTCCCATCGGCCAGGGGCCACCCTCTTGGCATCGATGGCTACTACGATGCACTGGGAGCCGAACTTCTCAGCCCCACGGGCAATAAGACCAGGGTCGCCCACAGCGGCGGTGTTGATGGCTACCTTGTCAGCACCTGACTCCAGCATAATGCGCATATCTTCGACGCTCCTAATGCCTCCCCCTACAGTGAAAGGGATGAAGATCTGGTCAGCGATGCGCTCCACCATTTTCACCGCCGTCCTTCTCCCCTCAGGGGAGGCCTTAATGTCCAGGAAAACGAGCTCATCGGCCCCTTCGGCCTCGTAAAGGCGGGCTAGCTCTACTGGGTCACCGGCGTCGCGCAGGTCAAGGAACCGGACCCCTTTTACTACCCGCCCCTGGGCCACGTCAAAGCAGGGGATGATGCGTTTGGCCAGCATCTAAAAGGCTGTGTCCCCCCTAAGCATCTGGCGGGCGATGGTTCGCCGCTGGATCTCTGAAGTGCCATCGGGAATGCGCAGGGTACGGGCGATGCGCCACCCCTCGTTAAGGGGGACATCGTCCGTCAGGCCTATTCCCCCGTGTACTTGGATGGCGGCGTCAAAGACCCGTTGGCACGCCTCCACGCAATAGGCCTTAGCGATGGAGATCTCCTTGACGGGGAGACGGCCTTGTCCCTTGGTTGCCAACTCCACTAGGGCAGCTGTTTGGAGGCAGGCGTATTTGCTGGTGAAGATGTCGATGGCCATATCGGCGAGCATGAATTGGACAGCCTGATGCTCAGCAATGGGGACGCCGAAGGTCTTCCTCTCTTGGGCGTAGGAGAGGGCCCGGTCCAGGGCATACTCGGCCAGACCCACACAGGAGGCAGCGATGGAGATGCGGCCCTCCGATATGCCTAGCATAGCTATCTGGAAACCCTGGTTCACCTCCCCCATAACGCGGCTGTGGGGTACCCGTACCTGGTCTAAGGAGATGATGCCGCAATCGCTGCCCAAGTGGCCCATGATCCTCAGGACCGCCTGCCTCTGGAAGCCAGGCGACGAAGTATCGACAAAGAAGGCGGTGATCCCTCCCTGGTGCTTGGCCGCCATCTCCTCATCCGTGACAGCGAAGACGACGGCGTAGTCAGCGTAGGGGGCGTTGGTGATCCACTGTTTAGTGCCGGTAATCACCCATTCGTCGCCATCGCGGTAGGCCCTGGTCCTTATGCCCCACACGTCGGAGCCAGCATCGGGCTCGCTTAGGGCGAAGCAGATGGTCTTCTCTCCTGCCAACAGCTGGGGGAGGAACTCCCTGCGTACCTCCTCAGGGGCATAGTTGAACATATACGATGGTCCGTCGACGAAACTGGAGACGATGGGCACGGTGAGAAAGCCCTTGGCCCAACCGGCGTAGAGTCTACCAGGCCCTATATTTCTGTAATACCCCTCCTGGATAAGCACCATAGCCCGTGGCGGCACCCCTCCTCCCCCTACCGCCTCAGGGGCATACATGGCGTAGTAGCCAGCCTGGGCCGAGCGCTTACGGATGTGTTGCCGGGCCTCTTGGGCCCGTGTTACCAAGTAACCCCTCTCATCGAACAGTTTTCTCTCGTCAGAGAGGATCTCTTTGTCCCTCTCCTCTAGGGGCACCACCTCCTGCTCGACGAACTGAAGTAGCCCCTCGTGGATCCCTTTCACCAGGTCCCTGATGTCCTCGGGCACTGTTAACTCGCGCATCTTTGCTCCGCCTCCTTAATCTTTAGGTTAGTATACCTTAAGGTGGGCTGTGGGTCAGGCTAAGGCCACGGCTGCTATAGCCTCTTTCAAGTCTAACTTACCTTCATAAAGGGCACGCCCCACAATCGCCCCATCCAACCCTAGACGGGTTAGACCTAACAGGTCATCTAGGCATGCGATGCCGCCAGCATAGATGAATCGCCCTGTCCATCCTTGGGAGCGCACGTGGGTGACGATTGTGGCCACTTCCTCCAGACGGGGCCGCTGAAGGGTGCCATCCACGGACGTGTCAGTGTAGATGATGTGGGTAACGCCCAACTTTATAAGGTGAAATAGGAGGGACAAGACGCTCCCCTCCCCTCTACTAGTCCAGCCGCGGGCCAACGGGTGCCCCTCGCGGACGTCCACCGCCACAGCTATGTGCCCGGGAAAGGCGGCTAGGGCCTTGGATAATAAACTCTCGTCCTCTAAGGCCATCGTCCCCAACACGCAGACGTCTGCCCCTAGGCCCAGGTAGAGCCTAATGGCTTCCAGGGTCCTTAGTCCCCCTCCTACCTGGACGGGCACCTGGCTGGCCTTAAGGATGGAGGCCACCGCCTGGACATTGACAGGCCTCCCCTCCCTGGCCCCATCTAGGTCCACCACGTGAAGGCGCCTTGCTCCCCACTCCTGAAACCTGAGGGCCACGCTAACTGGGTCGTGGGCATAAACTTTTTCCTGGGCATAGTCCCCTTTATAAAGGCGGACGCAGCGCCCCTCCCTTATGTCTATGGCTGGGATCACCTCCACTCCATCACCCCTTATCGGCGGCCAGGCGCAGGAAGTTCTCGTATATGCGGAGGCCAAGGACGCCACTTTTTTCAGGATGGAACTGGGTAGCCACTAGCTTCCCCCTCGCCACCACGGCCGGGAAGTCCACACCATAGTGGGCTTCTGCTATTACCACGTCCTCTTCGGCCTGGGGATAATAGCTATGGACGAAGTAGAAGTAGGCCCCGTCAGGGATCCCCTCTAGGGCGGGATGACTTTTGAGGATGTGAACTTGGTTCCAGCCCATATGGGGGACTTTGATACCTTGGGGCAGGCGCACCACACGGCCCTTCAATATACCTAAGCAGGGGTGCACTCCCCCCTCCTCCGACATCTCGAAGAGGACCTGCTGGCCCATGCAAATGCCAAGAAAGGGCCGTCCTGCCAAGATGTACTGGCGCAGGGGCTGGGCCAGCCCTAAGGCCTCCAGGCTGCGCATAGTGTCTGCTGCCGCCCCTACACCAGGCATCACCACCGCATCGGCCTCCCAGAGGTCATGGGGGTTCTGGGAGATGACAGGCACGCCTCCCGCATAAGCGACGGCTTTGGCCACGCTGCGCAGATTGCCCGCGCCGTAGTCCACTATCACTACTCTCACAGCCCCCATTTTAGGGGGAATATCTCACAATCACCATCTTTAGTCATAACGTGTCACGTAATCCGTTGAAGGGGCCATGTCACAATCTCTAGACTAGAAATGGCCATGGGGTGTGGATACGATAACGTATTTGCGGCCCGTCTTGCCGCGGAAGAGCTGAGGGCAGAGATCAGCCGCCACGATTACCTCTACTACGTCCTCAACCAGCCGGAGATTAGCGACGCTGAATATGATGCCCTTATGGCCAAATTGCGCGCCATAGAGGAGCACTACCCCGAACTCGTAACGCCCGATTCCCCCACCCAGAGGGTCCCGGGCCAGCCTGTGGAAGCCTTCGGCGTGGTAGAGCACCGCCTCCCCATGCTCTCCCTGGCCAACGCTTTTAACTACGATGACCTAAGGGCTTGGCACCGCCGCGCCGTCCAGCTGGCCGAAAGGGATGACTTCCGCCTCGTCGTAGAGCCCAAGATCGATGGCCTGGCCGTGGCCCTGGTCTATGAAGAGGGCCGCCTAGTTCAAGGGGCAACCCGCGGCGATGGCTACCGGGGCGAAAACATCACCGAAAACCTGAAGACCCTCCGCAGTATACCCCTAGTACTGCGCGCCAACGACGTGCCTGAGCGCCTCGAGGTGCGGGGCGAGGTCTATATGCCCAAAGAGGCCTTCGAACGCCTAAACCAGGAGCTAGCAGAGAAGGGGGAGAAGCTCTTTATGAACCCCCGCAACGCCGCCGCCGGTTCCCTCCGCCAAAAAGACCCGAGGGTGACCGCCTCCCGCAAGCTGGACATCTGGATATACCAGCTGGGATGGTGCGATGGACCCCATCCCACCTCTCACTGGGAGATCCTCCAATGGCTACGCGAGCTAGGGTTTAGGGTCAACCCCGAGAACCGCCTCTGCTACAGCCTTGACGAGGTGCAAAAGACCTGGGAGGAGTGGGTAGAGAGACGCCATCATCTCCCCTATGAAATAGATGGCCTTGTGGTCAAGATCGACGACCTGGAGCTCTGGGATCGCCTAGGAGCAGTGGGGCGTGAGCCCAGGTGGGCGATAGCCTACAAATTCCCACCGATCCAGGCCACCACTAGGCTGCTCGATATACGCCATAATGTGGGCAGAACGGGCCGCATTAACCCATATGCCGTCCTGGAGCCAGTTCTAGTGGGGGGCGTCATCGTGAAACAGGCCACCCTCCACAACGATGACTACATCCGCCAGCGAGATCTGCGCATCGGTGACTGGGTAGTGGTCCATAGGGCAGGAGAGGTTATACCTCAGGTAGTAGCTCCTGTGCCCAGCCGACGCACGGGACAGGAGCGCCCCTACGAGCCTCCTACCCTTTGCCCCGCATGCGGCACCGAGCTGGAGAGGCCCCCCGGAGACGCCTTTAGCTACTGCCCTAACCCGTCTTGCCCTGCCCAGTCCTTCCGCTGGCTTACCCACTTCGTCCAGCGATCAGCCATGGACATAGAGGGGCTGGGAGAGAAATGGTGCGAGGCCCTTCTCGCCGCTGGCCTAGTTGAGGACCCAGCCGACCTCTATCTCCTCACTATGGAGAAGCTATTATCCCTTGAGCGTATGGGGCCCGTGTTGGCGCGCAAGATCCTAGCAAGCATCGAAAAGAGCAAAGAGCAGCCCCTCAGCCGTGTCATCTTTGCCCTGGGGATCAGGCATATAGGCCCAGAAAACGCCGAGATTCTGGCCAACGAATTCAGCAGCATAGACCGCCTGGCCCAGGCTAGCTTGGAAGAGTTAGCTTCTCTGCCCGGTATAGGGCCCAAAATCGCCGAAAGTGTCTACAAATGGTTCCGAAACGAGCGGAACCAAAAGGTGGTGGCCAAGCTGCGAAAGGCAGGCCTTCGCCTGGAGGAGGTGACCGAGGCCGAGCCCGTAAAAGAGGGCCCCCTCAAGGGCCTCACCTTCGTCTTCACCGGCACCTTGTACTCCATGCCTCGCACTCGTGCTCAGGAGCTTGTCAAAGCCCTGGGGGCCCGCGCCTCCGATTCGGTCACGAGGCAGACCGATTACCTAGTGGTAGGGGAGGCACCCGGATCTAAGCTGGAGAAGGCACGCAAATACGGGACCAAGACCCTCACCGAGGAAGAGTTCTTGGCCATCCTCCGCCAGCATAAGGTCAACGTCTAATGAGAAAGATCGCCTTTGCCCTTATTGGCCTCTTGGCCCTGGCCTGCCTACCTACTGATGTGCGACCTGGCGCCCTTGATATCCCCCTTACGCCCCCACCTAACCTTACACCGGCATCAGTTGTAAGGGTGGTGGACGGCGATACCATTGAAGTAAAGATCTATGGCAAGCTTTATACCGTGCGCTATATAGGCGTGGACACCCCTGAGACCGTCCATCCCTCCCGACCTGTGGAATGCTTCGGGAAGGAGGCGTATCGGCGCAATAGGGAGCTGGTGGGGGGGAAGATGGTGCAGCTAGAAAAGGACGTCTCCGAGACCGACCGTTACGGGCGCCTACTTCGCTACATCTGGGTGGAAGGCCAGATGGTCAACGCCGTGCTGGTGGCAGAGGGTTATGCCCATGCCGTAACCTATCCCCCGGACGTCAAATACGCTGAGCTATTTCGGGAGCTAGAACGGCAGGCACGCCAGGAAGGGCGGGGCCTGTGGTCGGCTTGTCCAACCTCGTGAAAGCCTTCGTCCCTTGAGCCAGGCCTAGAGGCAGTTTATGATGGCATTGTATGAACCTATTGGCCAGGATCAACCCTCTAGACATCCTCTTGGGGCCCTTCTCTCAGGACATCGCCATAGACCTGGGCACCGCTAACACATTAGTCTGGGTGCGCGGTAGGGGGCTAGTAATAGAAGAGCCCTCGGTGGTGGCTATAGACAAGTTGAGCCGCCGCATCATCGCCGTTGGCGCAGAGGCGAAACGGATGGTGGGCCGCACCCCTGCCGATATCGTGGCGGTGCGCCCCCTCAGAGATGGGGTGATATCTGACTTCGCCGTAACGGAAAAGATGCTCCAGTACTTCATCAGGATAGCTATAAACTCGCCATTTTTGGCCAGGCCACGGGTAGTAATAGGCGTCCCCTCCGGAGTGACCGATGTGGAGAGGCGGGCAGTGCATGATGCTGCCCTTAATGCCGGCGCCCGCGCTTGTTATCTCATTGAAGAGCCCATGGCGGCGGCTATCGGCGGCGGCCTACCCGTATCGGAGCCTACCGGGTCGATGGTCATAGACATCGGTGGTGGTACCACTGAGGTAGCCGTCATCTCCATGGGCAAGATCGTCGCCAGCACCTCCATCCCTGTAGCTGGCGACGAGATGGACAGGGACATTATGGCTTATATGCGCCAGGTACATAACCTCCTCATAGGGGAGAGCGCCGCTGAGGAGGTAAAGATCCGTGTTGGCTCAGCCATGGTCATGGAGGAGCTATCGGTAACGGTGCGTGGGCGCGACCTGGCCACAGGACTGCCCAAGGAGGTGACCGTCAGCTCCGTAGAGATAAGGGAGGCGCTCAGTCGCTCCATCCATGCCATCGTGGATGCCGCCCGGCGCACCATAGAGGTCACCCCCCCTGAGCTGGTAGCTGATATCATGACCAGGGGCATCATGCTGGCCGGAGGTGGGGCCTTGTTGCGAAGCCTCGACCGCCGCTTGGCCCAGGAGACCAGGTTCCCCGTATACGTGGCCGAAGACCCTATCAGATGCGTTGTGAGAGGCTGCGCCGCCGCTATGGAAGAGGTATCTGTACTGGCCCGTCTTCAGGCGGTCAATAGCAGACGTCCCCCTAGGCAAGTAAGTTAGGGCTGCTATGGAGGGCCCTCCCTCTTTTAGGCCCCGAACACAGCTTTTGTCTAGGATCCTTCTGTGGCTATGGAGCCAGATAGCGCTGGCCTCTATCCTTGTTCTCTGTGCACAAAAGGGGTTGCTCGACACCCCCCAAGACCTGGCCCTTACCGCCCTCACCCCTTCCATTAACCGCCTGAGGGAGTTGGGAGACTGGGCCGGGGACTGGGCAAGAGCCTTATGGCGTAGGCCTTCTCTAGTCGAAGAGAACGAGGCTTTGCGCCGGGAGGTGGAAAGGCTAAAGGCCCAGCTGGCCGCCCAGACGGATGCAAGAGAGCGCCTCCAGGAGCTGGAGCTAGTTTTAGACCTGCGGTCACGCCTGGAAAACCAGATAGTGGCCGCTAAGGTTATAGCCTCTCACCAAACGCCCCACTCAAAGGTGATCTCCATCGACAAAGGTGAGGAGGACGGCCTTAGAGAGGGGATGACCGTATTGACGCCGCAAGGTAGCCTCCTAGGGAGGGTGAAGCAGGTCCTGCCCCATCACTCTTGGGTGCTCCTCATCACCGACCCTCGCTCGGCAGTCAATGTGGCCGTCCAGACCTCCCCCCAGGACTCTACCATGGGCATAGTTCTGGGGCAGGCCCAGGGGCTACCCACTATTGATATGGTTCCCCAGGATACCCCTATAGAGCGGGGGCAACTGGTAGTCACTTCGGGCCTCGGGGGGAGGTTTCCTCCTGGCATCCTGGTGGGGACAGTGAAGGCGGTGGAGAGGAGGCCCCAAGACGTCTTTGCGAAAGCTTGGCTGGAGCCGGCCGCCCAGATGAACAATTTGCACACGGTGGCTGTGCTGGTCAGTTTCATCCCCCCAGATTTGAGCAGGCCACCATGAAAAGAGGTGCCCTTCTAGTCTTGCTTCTGTTGGCCGTGCCCGTAGTTTCGCCTACGTTGGCCCAACATATGCGCCTATGGAACGTTTACCCTAATCTGGCCCTGATCCTTACTGCTTCCTGGCTTTTCGTCTGGGGCCAGGGGGAGGGCATGATTCTGGCCTCGGTGGCCGGTATAATGGCCGACATGGTGGGAGAAGGCCCTCTAGGGGTTTCAGTTATCGGCCTTATTCCCACGGTGCTCTTAGGGACGCTGAGAGAGCTGCGCATTATGGAGGCCACGTTCCCAATCGCCATCGTCACTGTGGGTCTAGGAACCTTAGGTTATGAGCTCTCATTAGTGATGGTGCGCAACATCCTGGGAGAGGGGATCAGGTGGGGTGATGCCATCTTGTGGGGGGGGATTCCTGCCCTGGCAGTCAATCTTATGGCCTTCCTGCCAGCCTATGCCCTCCTCCTTCTTTTGAAGCCCCTAGTGGCGCCGGCACGCCAGAGCCCAAAGTTGGGGAGGTAAAGATGGCCCCTAGAG
>Ga0105160_1001225_pt1 | contig 10686 bp, 4 predicted proteins | sample GXS110809BmetaG_FD_89591 | JGI IMG/M metagenome (GOLD analysis project Ga0105160, IMG submission 89591) | Hot spring microbial communities from Gongxiaoshe hot spring, China to study Microbial Dark Matter (Phase II) - GXS 110809B | ecosystem: Environmental > Aquatic > Thermal springs > Hot... | reverse complement strand
GGTGGAGGCGGCCCATTAGAGCCTTGCTGGAAGAGGAGGGCGTATATACCCGGGCTTGAGATGTTAGTTGCTGCGCCTCCCTCTACCAAATCTTCACCGGTAAGCTGCCAGGCACCCTCCTGTAGGATGGCAAGCCGGAGGCTATTGCCTTGCCCCAAGAGGGCCAACCGCAAGGGCTGTGCTGGCGTGATGGGTCTCCCTGTGGCCAAATCTAAGGTGCTGACCGCCACTGCTCGCATCAGTTCCATCCCCTCAGGGGGAGCTGGAAGCTCCGCCTCTTCTCCCAGCACTGTGCCGTTGAGCAGAGGGGATACTACCCCAGGGAAGGCCCCCGGCGGCACCTCTATGTAGCCCACAAGCTCCGCCTCATGCCAGATCTCTACCCGGCCACCTGTCCGCTCGGGCCAATCTCCTGCCCTCTCTATGACTGGCACTACTGGCAGGACAGCGAACCCAGTCGCTACGTCCCTCCTTGCATCCTGAGCAACGCCCCTTACCACCTCGGGGCCGCCTGCTCCCTGGGGCACCTGGAAGCAGATGGCCCCGGTCCACCCGTCCGCACTGCTTGTTCCCTCCCCCAAAGAACTCTCATGGCCGAAGGCAAAGAACCTCACCGAGGCGCCGGGCACGGGGTTAGCCCCCCGGTCCATGACCTGAGCCCGCACACAGGCATCCCTCCCTACTTGTACAGGGACCTGGCTTACTACCTCCACCGCTACCTGGGCAGGGTCGCCACCTGTCACCTGGACCTGGAAGGAAGTCGACTGGCCTCCTGCCCGCACTGTCAGCGTAGCCTCAGCAGCTCTGCCTGTCGTAAGGAGGGCGGTACCATCGTCATGCACTTTCAACTTTGCAACTTGCTCCGAAAGGCTCTGCCACTGGACCCCCTCAGCAGGTCTAAGCAGACCACCCTCAAGCCTTAGGTAGGGGACAAGGAGCCTCGCCTCGCCTGCTGTCACTTGGAGATGCTCCCCTATCAGTCCATCAGGCCCGTAGACCACAAGACCGGTCACTGAAAGCTGTGAGGCGGGCTGCAACTGCCCCAGCTGGGGCATCATCCAATTGTCTACTGAGAGGGACGCCACGTGGAGGCTACCTGGCTGGGCCGTGGCGCTAGCGCTTTGTACCACCGCCCTCCTATGCACCACCTGAATGGTATAGGGGCCTGTGCCGGTCCCCCATACCAAGATGGTGTAGGGAGCAAGATCGAGGGGCAGGGTCAGCATCTCATGGGTATGTACAGTGGTGCCATCCATGTCAGGCAGCTCGACGTCTTCCAAGGGCGGCACATAAGAGGCGCCAGGCACCTCGTTGCGCCCCACGCCCTGGCCATCTATACCCACCTGGCGCCCCAGGCGGTCCACAGCCATGATGTGAACAGGGGAAAGGGCGATCACCTGGAAGGCGTTCTCCTGTTCCTCCTCGGCATCGGCCACGGCCCCCTTGTCGAAGGCTTCATACATGCCCCGGCGTGTAAGGATGCCTGCCTCCCCATCGGGCTGTGCCAGTCCAGCGAAGGCCAAGCCATTGAGGAACTTGGCCGCCAGGACGCCCCACTGCACTGTCTCCATGGCTGCCGAAAGCGCCAACGAGGAACCGCCGGTGACCAGGGAGGCCGCAGCAAGTGCCAGCTGGAAGCCTCCTACTGCCTCGTAAACGATGTTGTAAAAGTTCTCCATTCCTGTGCAGAAGGAGGAGTGCTGGCCCCAAAGTTCGCTCAGGCGCCTAAGGTAGCCGGCAACCTTCTCTGCTGCCTGACGGTAGCTGTTTTCAGACTTCACGAAGTCCCCTGCCCATGCCCACTCCGCCGTCTGGGCCAACCACTCGTTCACCTGACTGCGGGCCCCTGACTTAGCGAACTCTTCGATGGCACTTTTGATGTTGTCAAACAGATTAGTGATGGGGGAGATGAGCTGGTCGCGCAGGTCGGTGATGGTTGAGACTATCGTCGGCCAGTTGGTCGCCGTATTCACCGCCTGGTCTACCCCCTTGGCCAAGTCATAGAGGGTCTTCAGGACGTCGTAGTCTGTTAGGGCCTTGACGGCAAGGTCCAGGTGCTCCAATAACTCCAGGTCTATGCTCCACATACCTGAAACGACAAGACCACGAAGCAGATCCCATATGAGCGAAATACGATCATCACCCCGCGTCTCGATAAGCTGCTTGCGCATTTGCATTATGCGCTCACGCCACTGGGCTATTGCTTCAGCGATGCTCTTCTCCACGGCATTTAGGCGGGCGATCTCCTTCCCTATGGCCTCCCGTACGTCGTCCCCTAGCTCTGGCCCTGAGGAGCGGAGAATCCACATCTGCTCAGCCTTCTTCAAAAGCCCCTGCAGGTAGGAATCCACCAGCTTGTTGAACAGGCCCGTAAATACGGCGAAGGAGGCATCCCACATGTAGCGGACTCCGCATTCGGCCCAGACAAACATGGCGTCTAAGCCCTCAATGGCCACCTGCTCGGCAAGGGCGAGCCGCCTGAGGGCTTCCTCCTCCCAGGGCTCGGTGGGGCGGAAGTTACTGCTCGGCGCCACCCGGGAGAGGAGGTGTTCGGCGTATCGGCGGTGCGATCTCGTTCCATAGGTCTCCTCTCCCCTTGCGAGCCTCTGCCGGAGGGCAGGTAGCCGCGACTCCAGCACCTGTCGCGCCACGCTGGTGCTGGCAAGGTAGATGTCCCCCACGTCTACGGGCGTCTGGCCACAGGAGACACTAACCTCCTTGCTGCTCTGGGTGTAGCCGTACTGGTTTCCCAGCTCCAGCAGCTGGACGTAAAGGGTGACGGAGGTGTCGCAGTATACGTCCTCCAGCTGGAAGCGCCCCTCCGCGTCGCTGAAGGTCCAGTTGCCGTCGGGGGCGAAATTGGGGTCGGTCCCTACCTGGGCGTTGGCTAGGGGCAGGACCCCATCCCCATCGGGGTCAGTGGGGATGGCCCCAGCATGCCTCTGCACTACCCGGCCCACGACAGTAGTGGTGGGCCTGATGTAAATCCACGCGTAAGCCTCGACGAGGTCATCGGCCCATGCTCGGATGGGCACCAAGATGGTCCTCTCCACTTGCCCCAGCTCCTCGGCTGAGGGCGGATCCCAGTAGAAGACGTAGCGGCCGTCGGGGCCCGTCTGGCGGGGCTCCGGCAGGTGCAGGCGTCCCACTGCCTGCCCGTAGGTACTAACAAACTCGGCCGTCACCGGCACGCCGCCTATCGCCTGCCCATCCACCTTCAGCGAGAAGGTGAGGGTCACCCGTGGCCGATCGGGCTGGGAGAGCTGTCTCAACAGTATCTCCCTGGGTTCGGCTGTAAGGAGGGCTTGCACCCGTCCGGATGAGACCATCAGCTGGCAGGGCTGATGCTGCACCAAGTCGAAGGAGACGGAGCTCCCAGTCCCCTGGCTGTTGGGCGCATACCAGCACCGCACTTCCGCAGGCGGCCAGAGACCTCCCGTCACCTTCTCTATGGAGACGGTGACCCTCGTCCCCTGCGGATATGAGGTCCAGCAGAGGGTCCCTTCGCAGGGCCGCCCATCTGGCTGAAAGGTGACACGGTAGTGTTCAAGCAGGCGCTCAAGCTTTGCCAGCTCCCGCATTCGCTCCTGAGGAAATGGGCTCTCCCGAGCGTTGAGGTAGACCATCCTGTCCCCTGCAGGCATGACCCGCACATCCGTCAACTCGTCCACTCTCATCTGATCCGACAGGCGGCTGGCCGAGCGGGACTGGAAGTATGGTGGTGGTAGTCCCGGACATCTGTTAGTGCAATCGTTCTCGTCGGGATAGGGGTCGGCTATTAGCTCGTCCTGGATGGGGTATCCCTCTAGGGGCAGGATGCTCCCCCCGAGGCTTCCGAGCGAGCCGGCGGGGTAGATGGCGATGTCTCCGAAAAATCGGTTACCGGAATCCCAACTTTGCCTGGCGAGGTAGAGGGAGTCACCTACTGCCGCCAGGTAATCCGAGCCGCGAAAAGAGCCTATCGTGTGTGCATTGTATACGAAGGAGGAGGTGACCCTTCCATCCCCCCCTACAACGAACAAGGTGCGGGGGCAGGGGCCATCGACCCGGCAGGTCATGCGGCCCTGCACCACGTAGCTCCGCCCCACAGGCTGGACCCCATCGACGTAGACGTAGTCCCTCTCTCCTCCGGGGCTGAAGAACTCTCGCCACCACAGCACCTTGCCCTCCAGGTCGGTGCGGAAGACGCCGTGCATTACGAAGGCTACGAAGCCGGGCCCCTCGGGATCATAGAAGACCCGCTGCACATAGTTGACGTATGGTATGGGGCGGTTACTCTGATCCCACGGATACTGCTCGGCGTAGATTCGGGCCCACTGCCATCGAAGGGGCGGTCCCTCGCTTCCCTCCTGTGGGACCAGCAGGCCGAGGAAGGGGTAGCACGGGTCGTCGCTGGAGGCACCACAGGTTGTGCTCGGGACCCACCACCCTGCCACCAGATAGCCGCCGGGGACGGCAATGACGTCTTCGAGCCGTAATCTGGAGTCTAGCTGACCCATCCACAGGAGGTTGCCCGCATCATCGACCAGGGCTATACAGCCTCTCCCCACCACAAGCCAGCCCGAAGGCCCCCGGGCAGAGGGGAGCCACTTGGCGGGGCCGCCCGGCCCTACCGGCCCCACCTCGCAGGAGTACCAGCCGCCGCCCCATTCGGCCCTGTAGCGCCACCCCTGCTGGGGCTCGCCATCGGGCCTTATGACGAAGGTGCCCCCCACCACCTTCCAGGAGAGGAGGGAGCCATCGGCCGCAGAGATGCGTAGGACGCTCACGGGCGATGATCGGTCGGCTATGTAGCTAGTGTCGTCGCGCCCCACCCATACGAGGTCGCCCCCGGCTGTCGTGAACAACAGGCGCGGCTCAGACGCAGCCGCTTGCCGCAGGTAGCCGCCCCTATCCATGGCCAAATACGTCTTGGCCCATCCGCCGGTGGCCCTCGTGGCCTGGGGCCTGTCCGACGTGGCCACCAGGAGGGCGACGAGGGCCATGGCGAAGGCGCTCATGAGAAGGGCCCTTGCTAGCGCCCGCCGCAAGCGCCCATCGGCTGCGTATGTCATCGTATCCCTCCTCACCATGCTGCTCAGGGTGCTTCCGGGAAGGCGCAGGGCAGTGTGGGCAGGCCCGGTGCGAGCACCCGTTGGCATATATGCGGATTAAGAGGGGCCCCAAGCAATAAGGGAGATGTACGCAAGATGTGACATCTGCCCCGTTAGCTTGTACGCAATTCTACGTACATGGCTTGCTAACAGGTATGAAGCCCTTCTTGGGGCCTTGTGGACTCGATTGGGGTAATTTGTAGCCCTTCTGCCCGAGGTGGTACAATGTGTCCTAAATGATGTGGGATAGGGGGGCTGTTTTCTCCTACCTGCCTGTGCAGGCGCCAGCAGGGTAGCAGCTCATGGACAGCACAAGCCCTTGCTCGGTGCCGGTTCGAGGCTGGGGCCGCCTCCTTGGCCCTGCCCTGGCGCTGGGTCTCCTCTTTGCCTGGCTGCTTGCGGTCCCCCTGTCGGGGCCGGTACTCGCCCGCTCCTCGGCGCCAAGCCTAGGGGCCCTCACGGCCGCCCAGGCTTTCGCTTTGGTTCATGGGCTCTCCTTGCTGGCCTTGGGGGTGTGGACGCTGTGGCGGCCATTGGCGTCGGTTACTCGCTGGGCGGGAGCTGTAACTGCCATGTTTGGCCTCCTTTTGGCAGTGGCGCCCACTAGTTGGTGGCCATTCCTGCTCCTTGGGGCCGGTGTGACAGCGGCGGGGTCTGTGCTGGCGGTGGCTACCTCTATCGCCCACCTTCCTTGGGAGGGGAGGCCCTGGGCCATCGCTTTGGGGGCCGGCCTTGCCAACGTCCTCCTTTATGTGGCTAGCCTGCCCGAGCACCCTGTCCCCGACCGCCCCCTGGCAGCAGTCCTAGCCCTGGGGCCTCTGGCTTTGCCGTTTCTCCTTGGGCCTCGGCCTTGGGAGGATAAGGGTTTTTTCTCCCTTGAGAAGTCTTTTGTGGCCCTAGTAGTTACCGCCTTTTGCGCTTATCTGGTGGGTGGCCTCATGTACTCCCTGATCCTTCCCGCCTTGGGCCAGCTGGGCCTGAGGATAGGGGTGCTGCCGTACATGGCCCTCTTGCCTGCCGCTGCCTGGACGGCCAATCTCTGGGGACGCAACTGGGCCATACGGCGCGGACTGGCGCTCTTAGGTGTGGGGTTCATGATCTGGGCCCTGGCCCAAGGGGCCGGACGGGAGGTAGCGGCGCAGGGCTTGGTAGTGGGCGGATTCGCCTTCTTGGACGTCCCGTTCTGGGCGGCCTTCGCCGACCAGGGCGGGAGGCCCTCTGCCTCCTTTGGCCTGGGGCTTGGGGCAATGATGATGGCCATCTTCGCCGGCATGGCCCTGGGGGATAATTGGGCTGCAGCTCTCCAGGGGAGAGAAGAGGAGGCAGCCCTAGTGGCGGGAATGTGCCTCTTTTTGGCCACTACCCTCGTGCCGCACCTGTGGCAGGTAGAGGAGCAAACGGACACCTCCACCTTTGCCCCTGAAGCGCGCAACGGCTTCGGCCTCAGCCGACGGGAGGCGCAGGTGGTAGCCCTGGCGATACGGGGCCTCACCAACAAGGAGATCGCCAAGACTTTAGGTCTCAGCGAGGGCACAGTGCGCAAGCACCTTGAGAGGACCTACCGCAAGTTGCGGGTGCGTGGCCGCGTGGAAGCGTTATCCCTCCTATACCGGCAAAAGCAACCAGAAGCGTAAGCTTCAGGCAGGTGTGGCCAAAAGCTTTTGCCCGCGGGAGAGCTAACCTGGCCTCCAGAAGCACTTAACCTCTCTCCCCTCCGATGAAGCTGAACAGGGCGCCTGCCATCCGCCAGATCTGGATCTCCTCGGAGCCCTCAGTGGTGCGGTAGTTGATACAGGGCTGGGCGATACCCACGGCCGAGGCCGCCTGGCAGATTCGGTTCTCATGTACGAAGTGCTGGGCCAGGTCAAGGGCCAACTGTAGGCTCTGTCCCACCACACCGTCTTCTCCTGGGCAGGTAGGCCCGGGGCCCTCCTTTTCTGCTATCCTTACGGAGGAGAGGCGCTCCTGGCTAGCGTCCTTATCGGGAGGTATGATGCTGGCGGGCAAGTTAAGTAGGGTCGTCTTCCCGGCAGCGTTAGGCCCCACCAGGGCTGCTACCGGCCCCGCGCCCAGGGTCAGGTGTATACGGTCAACTGCCCAGGCCGTAGGCGTCAATAGGCCTGTGTTCTAGGGCGGTGCGCCGGTGCTTGCCCACTGGGCCTGGGGGCATTGTGGGGGTTGACAGGCACAGAGGAGGGTGTATCTTTATTAGTGGCCGCCCGTGCCGAGGTGGCGGAAGTTGGCAGACGCGCCGCCTTGAGGGGGCGGTGCCCGCAAGGGCGTGCGGGTTCAAATCCCGCCCTCGGCACCACTGGCAGGAGCGGAAGTGGCGCAGCGGTAGCGCGCCTCCTTGCCAAGGAGGAGGTCGCGGGTTCGAATCCCGTCTTCCGCTCCAATTTTTTAAATTTTCCTCCCCTTATCTCCGTCTTGACAGCTGCCTAGGTGGGCCCCATCATCTCCCACAACGGAGGTGGGAACTTTGTTGGCTTTTCTGCCTGAGGCGGTGGAGAAACTTAGGGCCCATATTCGCCTTCATCACGGACGTAACGCCGCCGACGTTTCGTTCCGGCGCCAAGTGGAAGAGCTCATTAGCAGCTTCTACGACGACATAGATGTAATCGTACAAATACCCTTAAGGAGCTTCTTCCAGCTTCTGGTCATCAAGGCCCTCTACGTAGATCGGGCCAGCACCGATGCCGACGTCATCGACTACCTCAGCGATATGCTCACCCGCTACCTGTATGCGAGGGAGCTGTTCCCCTTCTTGGGGAAGGGGGGAGGGGCTAGGCCATTCTACTTCTCTTACCTCTTGGAAGAGATGCAGCAGGGCCTTAGGCACTTCCAGAACCTCTTCGAGGCGTGCCGCCGCTACGGGGACAACGCCCTTTTCCTAACCGGCATCTTCCCCCAGTTCTTTAGGAGGCGGAGCAGAAGCGGCGCCTTCCCGGAACCATCCTACTATATCTCCACTGGCAAGAGTTGCTATCATATGGCTGCCCAACACGAGCTAGCCCAGGTCACCCAACTGCGCCCCGCCCTCCTCCAGCTCGCCCGCCACTTTGAGACCTACATGCTCGCCCTCAACGACATCTCCCAACGCTACATCATGGGCCTAGATATGAACCTGCTGGCCGATAAGATGCTCGATGCCTTTAACCTGTGGCGCCAAACAGGCGACGAGCACCATCTGGAGAAGGCCCGCCGCTATGCTGCCCTCCTTAAAGTGGATAGCACCCGCTTTCCATCTCTGTTCCAGAGGGGAAGATACCGAAGCCATAATTGAGCTTAGAGACAACATCTGGATGTAACTGACCAAGATATCCAAATACGGCCCCTCAACCCCATTTTTCGGCCCTTGCATACCCTCTAGCTCTGCAGGCATCATAACCTTTGAGCTTAGCACTCGGCAAACGCGAGTGCTAAAAAGTGTGGAGCAGCGAGGAGGGATAGAGGATGGCGAAGCAGCTTTTGTTCGATGAGGCAGCGCGGCAGGCCCTCAAGAACGGGATCGATGCCTTGGCGGACGCGGTGAAGATCACCCTTGGCCCCAAGGGGCGCAACGTGGTTTTAGAGAAGAAGTTCGGTTCCCCCACCATCACCAACGATGGGGTGACCATCGCCAAGGACATAGAGCTGGAGGACCCTTTTGAGAACATAGGGGCTCAGCTGGCCAAGGAGGTGGCCTCTAAGACCAACGATATAGCTGGCGATGGCACTACTACTGCCACCGTGTTAGCCCAGGCCATCGTCCATGAAGGCCTCAAGAACGTAGCCGCTGGCGCCAACCCCATGGCCTTAAAGAGGGGGATCGAGAAAGCCTGTCAGAAGGTGGTGGAGTACATACAAAAGAACGCTATCCCGGTCACCACCCGCCAGCAGATGGAGCAGGTAGCTGCCATCTCTGCCAACAACGACCCCGAGATCGGCGCCCTTGTGGGAGAGGTGATGGAGAAGGTAGGAAAGGAGGGGGTCATCACCGTTGAGGAGGCCAAAGGGATCAAGACGGAGGTGGAGTACGTAGAGGGGATGAACTTCGACCGTGGCTACATATCCCCCTACTTCATCACCAATCCCGAGCGCATGGAGTGTGTCATTGAGGACCCCTACATCCTTATCACCGATAAGAAGCTCTCCTCCGTTAACGACATCCTCCCTGCCCTAGAGAAGGTGCTGCAGGCCGGCTCCAAGAACATCTTGGTCATCTGCGATGACCTGGAGGGGGAGGCCCTTGCCACCCTGGTGGTGAACAAGCTGCGGGGAACCCTTAACGCGTGTGCTGTCAAGGCACCCGGCTTTGGCGACCGGCGGAAGGACAACTTGGGCGACATCGCCACTGTCGCTGGCGGTCAGGTGATCTCGGAAGAGCTGGGTCGCCGCCTAGACCAGGTTCAGCTATCAGACTTTGGCCGTGCCCGTAAGGTGGTGGTTACCAAGGAGGAGACCACCATCGTAGAAGGTCGAGGCGATCCCGCCAGGATCCAAGAGCGGATCAAGGCTGTCAAGGCTGCCTTGGAGGAGGCCACTTCCGATTGGGACAGGGAGAAGCTCCAGGAGCGTCTAGGGAAGCTCTCGGGGAGTGTGGCGGTGGTGAAGGTGGGCGCAGCCACCGAGACGGAGCTCAAAGAGAAGAAGCACCGGGTAGAGGACGCTGTCCAGGCTACTAGGGCCGCAATAGAGGAAGGGATCGTCCCTGGAGGGGGTGTCACCTACATCAACGCCTTGGAGGCCCTCAAGGACTTCACCCTGGACGACCCTGACGAGAACACAGGGGTAAACATCTTACGCCGCGTCCTAGAGGAGCCTGCCCGTCGCATCGCCATCAACGCTGGCCAGGACGGCTCCGTCATCGTCCAAAAGATCAAGGCCCTCCCCAAGGGGCAAGGGTACGATGCCCAGGCCGACGAGTTTGGCGACATGGTGGCTAGGGGCATCATAGACCCCGTGAAGGTCACCAGGTCGGCTCTGGAGAACGCTGTCTCCATCGCAGCCATGGTGCTCACCACCAACTGCCTAGTGGCTGAGATCCCGGAGAAGAAGAAGGAGGAGCGGCACGAGCACGAGTACTGATGCGCTAAGGCTGGGGCTCCCAAGGCTTATCCCTAGCTTAGGGGGGAGGTAAGTTAGAAGAGGTGGCAGCTCCCCCCTATTTTATTGCTGTAGACCTGGGCGCCACTAAGATCCTCTCCCTTGTGTCCACCCCCGCAGGAGAAGTGCTAGGACGCGACCGGCGGCCCACCTTGGCTAGAGGAGGCCCTAAAGTTGTCCTTAGCCAGCTAGAGGCCTCCATCCGCAGCGCTGCTAGAAGAGCAGGGGTATCTTTGGAGGGGGCCCAGGCGCTAGGGATTGCTTCCCCTGGCCCCATCGATCTGACAGCAGGGGTAGTGCGAAATCCTCCCAACCTCCCAGGGTGGAAAGGGGTGCCCCTGCGGCGCCTCCTAGCTGAACGGTTGGGGCTTCCTGTGGTTCTCGAGAACGACGCTACCGCTGCCGCTGTGGGTGAGCACGCCTTCGGTGCTGGGCGGGGCCTAAAATATATGGTCTACGTGACGGTGAGCACGGGAATAGGAGGAGGGATCATCATCGATGGGCGCCC
>Ga0105160_1001223_pt1 | contig 10690 bp, 6 predicted proteins | sample GXS110809BmetaG_FD_89591 | JGI IMG/M metagenome (GOLD analysis project Ga0105160, IMG submission 89591) | Hot spring microbial communities from Gongxiaoshe hot spring, China to study Microbial Dark Matter (Phase II) - GXS 110809B | ecosystem: Environmental > Aquatic > Thermal springs > Hot... | reverse complement strand
TCTGCTGCCCACAGTGCCCATTCTCGGAGGTCAGCTTTAGCGATGCCTGCTATCGGCGCCAAGCCCCCCGAGGAATCCCCGTCCATCGTTGAATAGCCCACAGCGAGTTCGCTGCGGTTGCTGGTCGTGAGCAAAAGAGCCCCCATAAGGTTGGCTACCATCCAGATACCGGGGACGCGTACCCGCGCTTGAAGGTTTTGCCGGGCAATATCGTCTTTTTCCCAAGAGAGCTCCCTACCTAACCAACTCGTCACCAGTGCTTCATAGGATTCTACCAGCGGCTGTAGGTCCCACTTATGAAAAGGTAGCCCGAGGGCTTCCGCTAAAGCTTTGGCGCGTTGATAAGTAGCTTCGCTGCTCTGGGCAGTAGCCTGATAAAAGGTATAAATCCTTGGCTCTGCCCCATCCATGTAAGCAAGACGCTGCTTGTACTGAACTGGGGACAAGGTTTTTTTAGCTTTTTGCAAGGCATAATGAGCCAGTACAGCGCATGCGGCGGAGTCTAAGCCCCCCGATAACGATACGACAAATCCCCGACTGCGGCTTTTCCAGAGATAATCCCACAAGCCCATTGCTATGGCTTCGGTAAGTTCTGCCCAGCGAGAAGCCGTTCCTCGAGGGGCTGTCATGGGTCCCGTGCCTGAGACGATAGGTGTGGCGCTCGGTACCGTGGGTAAGGGAATGACTTTCTGAGGGGGGGGTAGGGTGGGGCGATGTAAGGCTTGTATCGCCTCAGGGGAAACGTCCGCCCAGATCAGTTCGCCATCGTGGTAAGAGAAGCGCTCTCCAGCTGCTAAGAGCGAGCCCCGCCAAGCAATCAAAAGGTCGCCATCATACAGTAGTTTCCCAGCTTCGTTGCCGAGAAGGTTCGCATAAGCATAGACGCACTGATAACGATAACTGGTTTCTTCTACGAGGCGCTGACGCCGTAGGGCTTTTTCCATCTCAAAAGGGGAGGCGTTGAGACTTACGGCGATATGCGTCAAATGCTGGGTGAGCGGACGCTGGGGCTGCCACGCATCTTCGCAGATTTCTATCGTCAGGATCAAGTCCCCCCATTGAAAGGGTAGCGCATATCCAGCGGGTACGCCACTACGGGGCTCTATGAAGGGTTCTGGGGGCGCAGGCTCAAACCACCGCGGCTCATAAAAGACTCCATCCCGCGGCAGGTACCTTTTCAGTGCGAAGCCCCATACTTTGCCCTGACTGAGCACGGCAGCGGCATTGTAGAGTTTGCTGTGGATACGCAGCGGTAGCCCTACGATGACGATTTGATTGCCTACGATCTCCCGCAGCTTCTGTAGGCTTTCCCATGCCGCTTCAGCGACCCAAGGGCTCCAGAAAAAGTCGCCGCATTCATACCCTGATAGAGCGAGTTCAGGAAAAACAAGCAGTTCCACCTGATGCTGCTGCGCTTTATGTATCAGGCTGACGATGCGTTGATGATTACCCTCCCAATCCAGCGGTAAAGTGCGTACGGAGGCTGCACCGATTCGCATGGGCGTAAGGTACAGCGGGCAAGCTAAATGAGGCTGCTCCAGAAAGGAATCAGGGGATTTGCTACCTTGCGGTTGCTGTGTTTGGGCGATGCCTGTGGAAAACCGCAGTGCTGTGCATCCTGGGAAACCTGCCCCTACAGGCACAAACGGTGGAGATAGAAAGCGCGGATGAACTGAGCGGCACCCTCGAAAGGCGCATTTTGCGCGGACATGTTCAACTTCGTCAGGACACCATACGCCTGCGATGCCAAGAGGCAGAAATCACCGAGAAAGGCCACTTCACTGCAAGAGGAGGGGTGATAACCTATATCGGCACTTCTGGACAAATCCAGGCTACCCAGCTCACCTATGACCCTGAAACGCAGCGCCTCACTTATGAAGGGGAGGTGTATGCTAGCTTTCCGCCGGCGCAGCTTCGAGCCCCGCGCCTGCATTATGACCGTTTGACCCAAACCGCTTGGTACGAGGGCGGCGGCACCTTCTCCGATACTACTGGCGAAATCCATAGCGAACGCGGCAGTTATGACACCCGCACCGAAATCGCCACCTTCGCTGGTAAAGTCCGCATCTTTAGAGAACACGCTCAAGCGCGCTCTGATACCCTAATATATGAAAGCTGGCGCTCTTATGCGATATTTCCCACAGAGGTCGTTGTATGGGATACCATTCGTCGTGATACCCTCACAGCGCGCCGAGCCGAATGGAATCGCCACACAGGAGAGGTTTTTTTGCGAGACTCAGCCCACTATCGGGATACGAGCTTTCTCATCTGGGCAACTGAAGCTTATTACCATCCAGATAGGGACTCTGGACAGGCGCTCTGTGATGTGCGATACCGCGAGAGAAAAAAGCGATACTTCGCATGGGCAGATACTGCCTACTGGGTTCGGCGAACCCTCACCTTGCAAGCCAACGCTGCGCTCTTGCTGACCGATACCACAGACACGACCTTCATCCAAGCCGAACGCATCTGGACTCAGCAAGAGACCTTATACGCTGCGGGCACTGCTGAACTCATACGCCTCCCCTACCGCTCCCGTAGTGATACCCTCCTATATGATACCTTGCGCCAGATCGCTCATCTGACAGGACAAGCATGGCTCACAGAGAATTCCATGCAGCTCTATGGCAAGAAAATCACTTTATACTTTACCCAGCGTAAGCCCCGCTCTGTCCACGCCTCAGAAGAGGTGCGCTTCCTCAGTGAAGCGGATACATTCCTGCGATTTTATCATCAAGTTATCGGAGATTCTGCAGCGGCGCTCTGGGATAGCACTGGCACACTCAGAGAGATTTACTTTATCGGGCGCGTGCAACTCTTATACTACCAGTCAGAAGGCACTCGTTGGAAAGGCGTCCATCATGCCTATGCCGAGCAGTTGTATATACAACTTGACTCGCTTTCGAAACCCTCATATGCCCGACTGGAAGGGAAACCCAAAGGAACTTTCTACAATATAGCCCCCTACATAGAAGCCCCCCTATGGCTTAGAGGCGCCTATTGGATGCCACCAGAAGAGCAGCCTTGGTACCCCCTACAGCTCTCACTAAGCTCCCAGGGAGATGGAGGAGCAAAGGAATAACCTATTGTGTGCCAAAGGGTGATGTTAAGGGAGGCAAAGTAATGCGCCACTTTGGTATTATACCCCCGACAGGGAAAGCCCCAAAAGGAAAGCAAATACACGGGCTTTGGTATGACGAACCTCGGGGTACAGTCGCTTACTCTAAAAAATCTCCGCAGTGCTCACTGCTGAAGAGCATAAGGACAGGAACGGGCACCTGAACCCTTAGCCCTCATCATAAACAGTCAAAGCGTGAAAACAACAGAAAGGGAGCAAAGGCTCTAATGTCGTAAAAAAGGGAGGAAGCGATTATAGCGTATCATCAAGTGGAGAGTTGCTATACGGCGTTTGCGGCGAAGGCATCCAAGGAGGCGGGTAGTACAAGAGGGAATGCATACAGCTTAGAGGCAAAGGTACTACGGAAGAGCCGGCTACGGGGAACGGAGGGAGAAACTGGGTCTGCGCCGTCATAGTATATCTCACTGGGTGATACTGCTTCGGTGGATGGTGGAGCGGACTCTTGCGTGGATAGGGCAGTTCGGTACCAAAGTCCCACATTTGCTTTACAGATTACGTGGGGCGCGGCAGCGCCTTCGGCGCTGCCGCGCCCCCTCAAAAAACAAAGTAATGCGCCTCTTTGGCAAGGGGTCTCTCCAAAGCCTACGAGCCTCCCTACCCGCAGAATACTCGTTTCGTCCTATCTACCTTCGCACCGCATGACACGCAAAGCCTGGCTGGCAGTACTGGTAGCGACGCTGGGGTACTTTGTAGATATTTACGACCTTATTCTCTTTTCGGTAGTGCGGGAAGCAAGCCTTAGGGACTTAGGATACAACGAGGTAGAGCGCTTGCGCTATGGTGTGTGGCTTATTGACCTGCAAATGATTGGCATGCTGGTTGGAGGGCTTTTATGGGGCATCATAGCAGACAAACGGGGGCGGCTCTCCGTGCTTTTTGCCTCTATCATCACCTATTCCGTGGCTAACCTCTTGAATGGACTAGTAGAAAGCGTATATGGCTATGCAATATGGCGGTTTATCGCAGGGATCGGGTTGGCAGGCGAACTCGGTGCTGGAGTAACCTTAGTAGCCGAGCTTATGCCAGCTCACCTGCGGGGATGGGGCACGACAATAATCGCCACCTTGGGCATCTTAGGGGCAGTCGTTGCGAGTTTGATAGGAGATGCTTTCCACTGGCGAATGGCATACTTTATCGGGGGTGGCATGGGGCTGGTACTCCTTCTGCTGCGCATCGGCGTCGGTGAATCCGGACTTTTTGAGTCTTTACGCCGCACGGCACATGTACCCATGGGCGACTTTTTTCAGATTTTCCGAAAGCGGGAACGCTTCGCCCGCTATGTTTATGCTATCCTCGCAGGCGTGCCTATCTGGTATGTGATTGGTATTTTGATTACTTTTTCCCCTGACCTCTTTCGCAAAGCGCAGCTGAATGTCAGTGCTGGACGAGCTGTGATGTTTGCCTATATCGGTTTATCTGTGGGGGATTTACTAGCGGGTATCTTGAGTCAGATTCTACGCAGTCGCAAAAAACCCGTCTTAATCTGGGTAGGCGCATCCGCGTGTTTGAGCGTATTGTATAATCTTTTGCCATTCTCGCAAGTGGAGAGCGTTTATCTCATGGCGCTCTTTTTGGGGCTTTTCTCAGGATACTGGGCAGTACTGATAACGAGTGCAGCGGAACAGTTTGGTACAAATATCCGCGCCACTGTCGCCACCAGCGTCCCTAACTGGATACGCGGTTCATTGGTGCTTTCTACCCTGCTGTGGAATGCCTTTCAGTCCTTTTTTACGCTGCGCCATAGTGCGCTAATCGCTGGGTTGATACTCTTTGCTATCGCCATATGGTCGGCGAGTCGTCTGCGGGAAACCTTCGGGGTACCGCTGGACTTTTTGGAAGAGGATTAAGAGGCAGACGCTTTTAGATGGCTATAGTCGTAATAGGGGAGGTACTCGCAACGGGTATCCAGTTCTACGCCAAGCTGATGAAAGAGATTGAATAGCCCGAGGAAGGTTCTATTGAGGAAAAGAAAGTCCCGAAGACCGCGCAACTGCCGGGTACGGGCGATTTCTTCACCGACGGCATTGAGCTTTTCAAAGTATTCCGTTTCCCGAAAGTCCATGCGTCCCAGCCGGTATGGTGTAGCCAGCACCTGCGCAAACCGACTGAAAAGATCGCGCACATATTCCCGCTCTTCAGGCGTGTCCGTGGGGCGGTAAATAGCCAGTTTCTCAAAAAGCTCGTCAAGCCTTTTGCGGTTTTTAGGTTCATAGACCTTAGGGTCGCCCAAGGCAAAATAGGCCTTGTACAAGTCGTCGGGGATAAGCTTTGTACACCCAAAATCTATTACTCCCAGTGTGCCGTCGCTACGGAAAAGGAAGTTGCCGGGGTGAGGGTCGGCATTTACTTGACGCAGCTTGTGAATCTGGAAGTTATAGAAGTCCCAGATGTACTGTCCGAAGCGCTGCTTTTCTTCATACGGGGGATTAGAGGCAAGGTATTCGCGCAGGTGAAGCCCGTCCAACCACTCCATCGTAAGCACTTTGTCGCCGCAGAGTTCGGGGTAGTATTCAGGGAAGCGAAGGTAAGGAATGTCCTTACACAACTCTTTGAAGGCAAGGGAGTTAGCAAGTTCTTTTCGGTAGTCGGCTTCCTCCAAAAACTTTTCCTCCATTTCCTGAATGTACGGCTCAAGCTCTTCCAGAGGAATTTTCGTAATACGCGGAGCGAGAGCCCGAAAGATCTTCATATCAGACTGAATAGACTCAGCCACGCCGGGATACTGGATTTTGACAGCGAGCTTTTTGCCATCTTTCCAAGCCTCATGTACCTGCCCCAAAGAAGCCGCTCGAATAGCATGGATGTTGAACTTATCAAAGACTTTTTCGGGGGGCTGTCCAATACTGCGTTTGAAGACTTGCACGACCATCGGACCGCTCATCGGAGGCACGCTGTACTGAGCATTTTGCATCACTTCTACAAAAGACTTGGAGAAGTTTATCGTATCCAAAGAAATGGTCTGAGCGACTTTGAGGGCAGAGCCGCGCAGTTGTGTGAAGGTCTTGAGAAGGTCTTCCGCGTTTTCCCGGTCTAAGTCGTCCTGAGAGACTTCTTTGCCAAGAAGCTTTTTAGCTTGGTGTTTGACGACATTAGCGCCGACCCGCAGCCCCCCCTTGAGAAACTGAGATGCACGAGCAATCTTGCTCGTCGGTAGCTTCTCTTGCTCTTCGGACTTTGCCATAGTGGTGCAAAGGTAGCCGTTTTTAGTTTTTTAGAGAAGTATCAGCGGCACGCTGACTACTTAGAGCATTCTGTACTGGCAAGTACTTCTACCCCACTGATATGATTTTCATGGATGTAGAGGCGCAGTTTTTTTACTTTACAGACGGGCGGTAGGGGCACCTCACGGGTCACATATCGCCTCGGCGGGGGCAAACCCGGGATTCGGCGGGCTCTTAGGTTAGGCTCTGACATAGTAACTACCTGCGGTTTGGGCTGATAGTTTTGATAAAGAGAGCCTTCCACAAATCTTTTACTCCCCTCGCGCTTGTACTCTAACTCACCTATCCAAGCTACCGAATCACTTTTTAGCGTCTGCCAGAAATCTATGTAGTACTTTTTGAGGGCTTGCGTTTTTGAGATTTGAGGGTCGTCATAAAATGGAGAGAGGGATTCGGCTAAAATGGAAGATAGACGCTGCTGATCATGATGATGAAGCGCCTGCGCAAACGAATCCGCCAAGGCTAATGCCTGATTGCGAGCTACATAATAGTTGCGTACAGATAGCAGCACGCCTATCCCCAGCAGACCTAAAATACCAAGCACTAAAAGTATTTTTTTAGAGCGCTTAGGAGAAGAATCAGCGGATTTTTTTTCTGGCTTGCCCTCGGAGGGCACGCTAAGGATGGGAAGTTGCGTCTTAGTAAGGGCGGGATTGCGAATAGAAGGAACCGGCTCCTGCGTATCGTATTTAGGGAGGAGCGGGAGAAGGCTTGCTGCAAACTCCCTGCAAGATTGATAACGCTCTTCGCGCTTTTTCGCCAGAGCCTTTCGTAGGATGGGTTCAAAGTCTGCAGCGATTTTAGGATTCAGGTCCGCGAGGGAGGGCGGGGGCTCACTCGCTATCTTGATCAGTATTTCAAACTCTGAATACTGATTGCGGTCATAAAGCTCGCGCCCCGTGAGCATCTCAAAAAGTACCACCCCCAGCGAATAAATATCCGAACGGTGGTCTATATCCGCTGAAGACTTTGCTCGGAGCTGCTCGGGGCTCATATAAGAAACTGTGCCCAGCGTAGTGCCCGTCTTGGTCAGGGAGAGCTCCTCACCAGCTTTATCCCCCTCCGGCGCGACTATCCGCGCAATCCCAAAGTCCAGAACTTTGACGACATTATCGTTGCGGAGCAGGATGTTGCTGGGCTTGATGTCGCGGTGAATGACTCCCTTCTCATGCGCATACTGAAAAGCATCCAGCACTTGCAAAAAAATCTCTATCGCTTGCTTGGGGGGAATGGGACCTTGAAGTACGCGATGAATATACCTGTCCAAAGAAATGCCTTCTACATACTCCATGATGAGAAAGAGCCCCTCTTCTGGGCGCGCCCAATAGTCATATAGCTGCACAATATTGGGATGATTGAGCTTAGCTAAGATGAGCGCCTCCCGCTTGAAGCGCTCTTGAATACGGGGATCCCGCGCCAAATGCGGACTGATGACTTTGACAGCGACTTTTCGCCCTATCTCGGTATGCACGCCGAGATAGACTTCGCCCATGCCCCCTTGCCCGAGTAGCTTCTCTATGCGATAGTTGAGGAGCTTTTTCCCGATGAGGGTGCTCATTTCTTCCCGACCACCGGTATAATCAACTTCTGCCCAGGACGAATCTTCTCGTCTGTATTATTCGCCCGCTTAATCACCTCCACGCCAGTACCATATTTGCGGGCGATGGCGGAGAGGGTCTCTTTTTCTTTGACGATGTGGTAATGAACAGCTTTGACAGGTATTTTGAGCTTTTTGCCTTCTTGAATCTTATCGTCTTTGAGCCCATTCACACGCCGCAGGTCAGTAACCGACACGCCGAAAACTTCGGCTATCTTTCCCAGATTATCACCTTTTTTGACGGTATAATCAAAGGTGGTCTTTTTCTCGCTCGCTTTGTCGGTTTTAGCAGTAGCGGAGGCATTGGCTGTAGCTTTGGAGGATTGGCTGGGAGCGGGCGTCTCAGAAGGGGATGGGGCTTCTGACGGCGGATTAGCCAGCACAGGTGAAGGAGAAGGCATCTCTTCTTCTGTGGGGGGAGGTGGTGGACTCATGGACGACACATTATTAAGAGCGCTCGTGTCATCTACGATGATGATTTCACCTGAGCCACTGGTCGTTGATTTAGCGGATCGTCGCATAAAAATTCCAACCAGAATAGCAATCACAATAATCGCGATCCCCCCGCCAATAAGGTACTTTTGGGGCGGCAGTTTGAGATTCATACGCCCAACAAAGGTAGAGCTTTTGGCGAGGGGCTGGATGAAGATAGCAGTGATATTGTCATAGCCGCCATTCTGGTTTGCCTGCTCAATAAGAGCTTCTACTTTGGCTTGTGGAGAGGGTAAGTCCTGACGGAGGAGGATAGTTATTATCTCTTCGCGAGAGAGAGCCCCGAAGAGCCCATCCGTGCATAGGAGATAAGCTGCGCCTTTTTTGAGAGGGGTTCGCGCCACATGTGGGGTGGGAGGGGGCTGCTGTCCAAGGCTCTGGGTAAGGACATTTTTTTGTGGATGGTGAAGGGCTTGCTCCGCCGTAATAAGCCCAGAACTGAGCATTTGATGCACCAAAGAATCATCTTGGGTCAACGGGATCAAATCTGCGTCTACAAAGGCATACAAGCGACTATCCCCTACATGTGCATATACAACATGGGTGTCGGTGAAAAGAGCTACTACTATGGTAGAGCCGGGGGCTTTGGGGAGGGGGGCGGACTGAGTGTGTAGAATAATACGGTGATTAGCAGCCAGTACAGCATCCCGCAGCAGCCCCTCCAAGTCTTCGGTAGAAGGGGTTTGATTGAGATATTCCATGACGGCTTCGGCTGCCAGACGGGCAGCGACTTCGCCAGCTTCGTGTCCGCCCATGCCATCACATACAATAGCTACATATCCATGGGGTGTAGGTCCATGGAGGAAATAGTCTTCATTATTAGAGCGGACGCGTCCCGGATGAGTAGCAGCACCAACTTCTACCATTCCTTCAGGAAAGGATAGTCAGGCTGCACATACACATCTTCATACAACTCTTCAGGCGCAGGATACGGACTGGCTTCCGCAAAGGCCACCGCATCCGCTACTTCCGCAGCGACTTCCTCTTCTATTTTGTCTATGTCCTCGGGTGTGGCAAAGCCGTGCTCATACAAATAGTTCTGGAGATGGGCTATTGGATCTCGCTCCTTGTAAGCCTCAACTTCTTCGCGGGTACGATACTTTGCAGGGTCGGACATGGAGTGACCGCGATACCGATAGGTGAGTATCTCTAAAAAATAGGGACCTTTCCCTGACCTGACATGTTCGGCTGCTTTCTTCACAGCTTCATAAACTGTAAAAATATTCATCCCATCTACACGCTCAGAAGGCATATCATAAGCACATGCCAGCCTGTATATCTCGGTCACGTTAGAGCTGCGACTGACAGAAGTGCCCATGGCATACTGGTTATTTTCGCAGATGTAAAGGACGGGAAGCTTCCAGAGCATTGCCATGTTGAAGCTCTCATGGAGCATGCCTTGCCTTGCCGCCCCATCCCCAAACATCGTAACAGAGATGAGATCTTCTCCTCTGTATTTGATAGCGAATGCCACGCCTGTACCAATTCCGATTTGGGCGCCGACGATGCCGTGTCCCCCTAAAAAGCGATGTTCTGCGGAGAACATATGCATGGAGCCGCCTTTACCGCGGGAACAGCCTGTCTTTTTTCCCATCAGTTCGGCGATGATAGCCCGCATAGAAACCCCCCGAAAATAGGCGTTGCCATGCTCACGGTAGCCAGTAATGACATAGTCTTCTTTCCGAATGGCGGCTTCTATGCCCATGCCCGTCGCTTCCTGACCAATATACAAGTGAAGGAAGCCCCGAATCTTCTGTTGAGTGTAGAGTTGGGCGGCTTTTTCTTCCATGCGGCGTACCGCCAGCATCTGGCGATACCAGTAAAGAAGCTGCTCGCGCGTATAAGGCGAGGCAGTGGGAGCTTTTACCTTTGCCACGAAGCAAAGATACGCAGGTGCTGCGGGCGATAGAACTCCGGGATTTTCGCTGTTATGGATATCAGCTTTTCTCGCTTGGAGAAAGAGGCGCGGCATGGGTTGGACCTAATGCCTCAGGCAAAACCTCCGCTTTGGAAGCTATTCAAAAGTTAGCTCTGCTGCGGGGCTTTGGGAAAGAGGAGGAGATGCTGCGTTGGGGGGCTACAGCCTATCGCTTGCGGGCGCGCCTTGTAGACGGTGTCGTAGAGCTTGTGTATGAAAAAGGTAAAGGTACCCGCCTTCTCTGGGAAGGAGAGCCCATCCAACCCTTAGCCCGATGGATCGGACGCCTCCCGGTCGTCTCTCTGCGCCCGGCAGATATAAGC
>Ga0105160_1001221_pt1 | contig 10697 bp, 9 predicted proteins | sample GXS110809BmetaG_FD_89591 | JGI IMG/M metagenome (GOLD analysis project Ga0105160, IMG submission 89591) | Hot spring microbial communities from Gongxiaoshe hot spring, China to study Microbial Dark Matter (Phase II) - GXS 110809B | ecosystem: Environmental > Aquatic > Thermal springs > Hot... | reverse complement strand
CTTCGGGATCCCCAGTTCGGCCCCGTGGTGGTGGTGGGCTCGGGCGGCGTGCTGGTGGAGGTCCTGCGGGACGTGGCGTTCCGCCTGGCTCCCCTGGACCGGGCGGAGGCGTTGCGTCAGATCCAGCAGACCGCGTGCTACCGGCTGCTGCAGGGGGCACGGGGCCGGCCGCCCGCGGACCTCGAGGCGGTAGCGGACGTCCTGGTTCGGGCCGGACAGCTCCTTCTGTCCGAACCCCACGTGCGAGAGCTGGACCTCAACCCCGTGGTGGCAGGGCCTGAGGGCTGCTGGGCGGTGGACGCGCGGGTGCTCCTGGACCCCTCCGGCTACACGTCGTAGTACAGGTAGAACTCCGACGGGTGCGGCCGCAGGCGGATGTAGTCCACCTCCCGCTTGCGCTTGTAGGTGATCCACGTCTCGATGAGGTCCTCCGTGAACACCCCTCCCCGCAGGAGGAACTCGTGGTCCTCCTCCAGGGCCCGCAACGACTCTTCCAGGGACCCGGGCACCTGCCGCACGTGCTTGGCCTCTTCAGGAGGTAGCTCGTACAGGTCCACGTCCATGGGGGGTCCGGGGTCGATGCGGTTCAGGATGCCATCGAGCCCCGCCATCAGCATGGCCGCGAACGCGAGGTACGGGTTGCAGCTGGGGTCCGGGGGCCGGTACTCGATCCGCTTGGACTTGGGGCTGGCGGAGTACACGGGGATCCGGATGGCCGCACTGCGGTTCCGCTGCGAGTACACGAGGTTCACGGGCGCCTCGTAGCCCGGCACCAGCCTGCGGTAGGAGTTGGTGGTGGGCGCGCAGAAGGCCAGCAGCGCCGGCGAGTGCTTCAGCAGGCCCCCGATGTAGTACAGGGCCAGCTCGCTCAGCTGCGCGTAGCCGCGCGGGTCGTAGAACAGGTTGCGGCCCTCGCACCACAGGCTCTGGTGCGTGTGCATACCGCTCCCGTTGTCGCCGAACAGGGGCTTGGGCATAAAGGTGGCGGTCTTCAGGTGCTCGCGGGCGAAGGTCTTGACCAGGTACTTGTACATCTGGACCCGGTCCGCCATCTCCGTGAGGGTGGAAAAACGCATGTCGATCTCACACTGCCCTGCGGTGGCCACCTCGTGGTGGTGCACCTCCACCTCCACGCCGGCCTCCCGCATCTTCCGCACCAGCTGGGACCGGAACTCCTGCAGGCTGTCCGTGGGCGGGACGGGGAAGTAGCCCTCCTTGTACCGGGGCTTGTAGCCCAGGTTGGGACGCTCCTCCCGTCCGGTGTTCCACGCGCCCTCCGCGGAGTCCACGAAGTAGTACCCGCAGTGGACGTTCTGTTCGAACCGCACGTCGTCGAACACGAAGAACTCCGCCTCGGGGCCCCAGTAGCTGGTGGTGGCGACGCCCGTGCGGACCAGGTAGTCCTCCGCCCGCTGCGCCACTCCCCGCGGGTCCCGGCTGTACCGCTCCCGGGTGATGGGGTCGTACACGTCGCAGACCAGGATCAGGGTGGGGGTCTTGGCCATGGGGTCCACCCGGGCGGTCCGCGGGTCAGGGACGAGGATCATGTCGCTCTCGTGGATGTCCTGGAACCCGCGGATGCTGCTGCCGTCGAAGCCCACCCCGTCCCCGAACAGGTCCTCCGACAGCTCCTCCACGGGTACCGAGAAGTGCTGCCAGCCGCCCACCAGGTCCGTGAACCGCAGGTCCACCATCTGGATCCCGCGGCGCTCGCACAGCTCCAGCACGTCCTCGGGGGTGGCGACCGGCTGCTCGCGGGCTCGTTGACGGACCACCGCCATGGCGCCCTCCTCAGGACTGCGGCCCGGGGGATGCCGCTTGGGCTGCGGGCTCCGCCCGGCGTAGGTCGGGGACTCGCTCCAGCAGCTGGTCCAGCTTCACGCCGGTGAGGGACTCCACGAGGGTCGGCAGCTGGGCCACCACCCGGGCCACGTCCGCGGGGATCCGGGACACCCCGGCGCCCGAGGCGTCCGCGTTCACCACCACGATGCGCTCGGTCCTCGCGAGAGGCTCGGACACCGCCCGGGCCAGCTCGGGCAGGACCCGCACGATGAGCTCGGTGATCGCCGCCTCGTTGTATTGGCTCCACGACTCCGCCTTCTTCCGCATGGCCTCCGCTTCCGCCAACCCCTTCAGCCGGATGACCTCCGCCTCCGCGGCGCCCTGGGCCTTGATCTCCTCCGCCCGCCCGATCCCCTCGGCTTCCAGACGGTAACGCTCTGCCTCCGCCAGCACCTCCGTCCGCTGGCGCTCCACCTCGGCCGGCTTGAGGACGGTGGCCAGCAGCTCCTTCTCCTTGCGGGCCACCTCCCGTTCCTCCAGCTCCACGAGCTTCTCCCGCTCCACGATGCCCACCTGGATCTCCTCCGCCTTCACCCGCTGGGCGATGCGGTAGCGGTGGAGGTCGTAGCTCAGATCCGCCTCCGCCCGCTTGGCCTTGACCTCCGCCTCGTACTCTGCCTTCTTCAGCTCCATGTCCCGCTGCGCCTGGGCGATGGCGGTCTCCGCCTGGAAACGCGCCTGCTGCGCCTCCTTCTCCGCCTCCGCCTCCCCCTTCACCGCGTCCCGCTTCACCTGGGCGATGCGGGGCCGTGCCAGGGCCTCTAGGTACCCCTGGCTGTCGGTCACGTTGCGGATGGTGAGGGAGACGATCTCCATGCCCATCTTGTGCAGGTCCTCGCTCGCGGCCTCCCGGACGCGGCGCGCCAGCTCCGAACGGCCCCGGTAGATCTCCTCCACCGTGAGGGTTCCCAGGACCGCCCGCATGTGGCCCTCCAGGGTCTGCAACACCGTCCGCATCACGTCGTCCCGGGAGCGGGAGAGGAACTGCTCCGCGGCGACCGCGATGCTGTCCTCGTCGCCCCGGATCTTCACCTGGGCCACCCCGTCCACGGTGACGGGGATGGCGTTCACCGTGTACACCTCCGGGGTGCGGACCTCCAGGGTCATGAGTTCCAACGACATGCGCTGCACCTTCTCCTTGATGGGCCACACGAAGGTGCCGCCGCCGTGCACCAGCCGGTAGCCCACGGTCCGCCGCCGGCCGTCCGGCCCTGTCACCGTCCTCCGCCGCCCGGAGATGATGAGCACCTCGTTGGGGCCCACCTTCGTGTACCGGACCGCCCACACCACCCCGGCGGCGGTGGCCAGCAGGATCAGGACAACCCACCACACCCAGGTCACGTCGACCACCTCCTCACGCGTGGGACGAAGCCACGCCTACCGGTAGCCCCTCCGCGCGGACGAGCCGGTGGAAGGAAGCTCCGCCGTCCTCCTCCAGCACCACGTCCTGGAGCCCCGCTACCACCCCCGCCTGGGCCAGGTGCGCGGACAGGTACTCCCGCAGGGTGCCGGGGTCCGGCGCCACGTGCAGGCAGGACAGCTCCCGGCAGCTGGCGAACACCCGACCTTCCAGGCGGCGGATCGGCAACGTGACGCGGCCGGCACCCGACGGGTGGAAGTGGACGAAGCGCAGGGCAAGCCCTGTGGGCTCGCTGGATGCCAGCAGGGACCCTCGGGTGGAGTCACTGACCTCACTGCCCCACAGGGCGGCGGGGTGCTGCAGCAGGCCGCAGGCGACCAGGTCGTTCCCCACGCGTTCCCACAGCTCCAGCACTGCCCCGGGGCCGGCGGGCACCGACCAAGTCCGGTCGCGCGGGCCGAAGGCAGTCAACCGGCCGTCCACTCCGAAGACCGGGACCCAGACACCGGGACCTGTCCACACCAGCTCCGGCCAGTGCACGTCCAGGTCCGCAGCCGAGAACAGGGCCACGCTGACCGGTGCACGGCGCCCGCCGTTGCAGGACGCCAGGTAGTGGGCGTACCGGCCTACGAGTTCTGGCAGGTCCTTTCCCCACAGCCTGGGGCCGTCCGTGAGGGCCACGTAGGCTTCCCCCTCGCGGTACACGGGGCAGGCAGAAGTCCCGTTCACCAGCCAGAACCGCGGCGGCTGACCGGTCGCCAGCAGGCTGCCCAGCGCGTCCCGGAGCTGCTCGCCCAGGACGTGCAGGTTGCCCGCCTCCAGGGTACGCCCGGCCACCCGCACCCGGTAGGCTTCCCGCACCAGGGGGTCGCGGGAAGTGGGCCGTGGCTCCCAGTAGACGGGCAGGCGTGCCTCGCCGTCGCCGTTCCGCAGCACGTAGAAGTACCGGGGCAGGGTGCGGTCCGGACCGTGTCCGAACGCGGGGTTGCGCACAAGCCGGAGCTGCACCGCCGCGGCCCGGCTCGGCCGGGCCCGCACCGGGGGTGCGGCGGACTCAGAAGGCGGCGCAGGGGCCGGCCTCGCCGCCTCCTCGCCAGCCCTCGAGCGTCTCAGGAACCGGCTGGGCAACAGGGACCACAGGCTGAACAGGATCACGAAGGCTGCAACACCCAGCCACGCTTCCCACGTCACCGTACCCACCTCCTTCTCTCACCTCACGCGCGGCCCACCGGACCCGCCGCCACGGGCACGAGCTCCTCCGGGTAGCAGAGGGTGCCGTGCTCCGGCAGGTCGAGCCCGCTCAGTTCCTCCTCCCGCGGCGCCCGCAGGCCCGTGGTCTTCTTCAGGGCCCAGAACATCAAGAAGCCCGTGCCCAGGGACCAGGCGGTGACCGCCACCACCGCCACCGCCTGGGCCGCCAGCTGGCCCCACTGGCCGGTGACGAGCCCCGCCACGTTCCCGTAGGTGCCGTCCGCGAAGATCCCCACGCTCAAGGTCCCCCACAGGCCGCCGCCGGCGTGCACCGCCACCGCTCCCACCGGGTCGTCCACCTTGAGGACCCGTTCCACGAAGGCGGCGGTCAGCATCATCACCACCGTGGCCAGGGCCCCGATCACCACCGCGGCCCACGGGGCCACGTACGCGCACGGCGCGGTGATGCCCACGAGGCCTGCCAGGGCGCCGTTGCAGCTGAGGGCCAAGTCCGCCTTGCCGGTCCGGGCGAGGCTGTAGTACACGGCCACCACCGCGCCCGCGGCCCCCGCCAGCAGGGTGTTGGTGGCGATGGCGGCGATGCGCAGGTCGGTGGCGGCGAGGGTGCTGCCGGGGTTGAACCCGAACCACCCGAAGAAGAGGATGAAGGTGCCGGTGACCACGTACGCCATGTTGTGGCCCGGGATGGGGTTGGGTGAGCCGTCCGGGTTGAACTTGCCGATCCGCGGGCCCACCATGGCAGCTCCCGCCAGTCCCACGAGCCCGCCCACGGCGTGCACCACGCTGGATCCCGCGAAGTCGCGGGCGCCTGCCCCCAGGGGCAGGTTCGCGAGCCACCCCCCGCCCCACATCCAGTGGCCGTAGACGGGGTAGATCAGCGCCCCCACCAGGAAGCTGTAAGCCAGGTAAGCGGTGATCCGCATCCGCTCCGCCACCGCCCCTGCCACGATGGTGGCCGCGGTGGCGGCGAACACCATCTGGAAGAACCAGACCATCATGGTGCGCACGTCGTAGGCGTCGCCCGCCAGGAAGAAGCCCGACCAGCCGACCCACGGGTTGCCCCGCTCGAGCCCCGGCGCCACGCCGGAGCCTCCGAACATCAGGGGGAAGCCGAACGCCCAGAAGGACAGGGAGGCCATGCAGAAGTCCAGGAAGCTCTTCGTGAGGTAGTTGACGGTGTTCTTCGACCGGATGAGCCCCGCGCCCAGGAGCGCGAACCCCGCCTGCATGAAGAACACCAGGAATGCAGCCACCAGGGTCCACGTGAAGTTGACGGGGGCCGCGGGGTCGGCCTTAAGGGTGGCAGTGCCCGTGGGGTCCGCGGCCCACACGGGACCCGCCGCTGCCAGCACGGCCAGGGCTACCGCGAGACCACCGACGGAACGCATCCCCGCCCCCAAAAAGCAAGCGACGCCCGCCAGTCCGGCGGGCGTCGCGGCCCTGCCTACAGCGTAGCGCCACCGTCTAGACTGTCAAGGGGGGCGTGGCCGTGTCGTTGCCGGAAGCGGACGCCGTCGTGGTCGGGGCCGGCGCCGTAGGGTTGTGGTGCGCCTGCACGCTGGCGGAGGCGGGCCTGCGCGTGGTGGTCCTGGAGCGGGACCGGCCCGGCGCGGGAGCGTCGTGGGCAAACGCGGGCTGGGTGGTGCCGTCCCACAGCGTGCCCCTGGCGGAACCCGGCGTCCTGCGCCGCGGCCTGCGGTGGGTCCTGGACCCGGAGAGTCCCCTGTACGTGCCCCTGCGGCCGGACGCCACCCTTTGGAGGTGGCTGTGGCAGTTTCGGAGCTCCAGCACCGAGCCCCACGTCCGCCGCGCCCTCCCCCTGCTGGTGCGCCTGCAGCGGCGCAGCGCCGAACTGTACGAGCGGCTGGCCGCGCGGGCACCTGAGTTCGGGTGGCGGCGGACGGGTTCGCTCTCCGTGTTCCTCGACCCCGTGGAGTACCGGGCGTTTTTGCAGGAGCTGGATTTGCTCCGCCGCGAGGGAGTCGCCGCGGAGGTGCTGGAAGGCCAAGGCGCTCGGGCGCGGGAGCCGCTGCTCCGGCCCGAACTGGCCGGGGCGGTGTACTTTCCGGAGGACGCCCACCTGGACCCTGCGAGGCTGGTGACGAGCCTGGCGGAGCGGGCCAGGCAGCTGGGTGTGGAGGTGCGGTCCCCCTGCCAGGCGCGGCTGCACCGCCACGGAAGCGCCGTGGGGGTGGAGGTGGACGGCCGGGAGGACCGGCCCGGGGCGGTGGTGGTGGCGGCGGGCGCGTGGTGCGCGCCGCTTTTGCGGTCGGTGGGGGTGCGCCTTCCGCTGCTGCCTGCCAAGGGGTACAGTGTCACCCTACTCGGCCGGCCCCTGCCGCGGAGCCCCCTGATGCTGAGCGAGGCGCGAGTGGCGGTGACCCCGCTTCCGGACCCGGAGGGGCTTCCACGGGTACGCCTGGCCGGCACCCTGGAGCTGGGCGTGTGGAGCGACGAGCTGAACCAAACACGCCTGGCAGCCATCCGCAGGGCGGCGGCGCGCTACCTACGACTGGACCCTGAGGGCGGTGAGGCCTGGGCGGGCCTCCGGCCGTGCACTCCTGACGGGCTGCCGGCTGTGGGCAGGCCGCCCGGGGTGGAGAATCTCGTGGTCGCTACCGGCCACGGGACCCTAGGGATCTCGCTGGCGCCCGTCACCGGGGAACTCGTGGCGCGCGTGGTGGGCGGGGACCAGCCCGCAGAGCTGGAGCTGCTGCGGCCTGACCGTTTCGCGCCGCGGCCCGGTTAGCGGCCGGAGTTGTCTAGCCGGACGGCCAGGGACGCCACTTCGAGCTCGACTTCCCGAGGCATGGGGTGCAGGCCCGGCGGGTACCGGTGCCCGTGCTGGAAGAGGTGATCCAGGCCCGCCAGGAGCAGCGCCGACGTGAGGTCGAAGGCGTCGTAGGGGTCACCCTGGCCTGCGGCCAGGTTGAACATGGCCCCTCCCGCGAGGAGGTACACACGCCGGCCCGGAAGGCGGACTTCCTCCACGTGCGCGCGCAGCCGGCGGGTCGGGTGGCGGCGGAGGGCGTCGGTGTCCAGCTCGCGGTTGGAGTGGCCCACGTTGAGGAGGAACGCGCCGTCCCGGAGGAGGCGGAAGTGCTCTTCCCTGAGGACGCGTTCCCGCCCCGTAGCGGTGACGACCACGTGCGCGGTCGGAAGGGCTTCTTCCAGGCTTCTGACCTCGCACCCCCCGTGGCGCGCCAGGAGCTGGCGGTCGGGGCTGAGCTCCGCGACGACGGGAACGGCCCCGAGCAACCGCGCGTACTCGGCCACCCCCTGACCCACCGGGCCGTAGCCCACCACCAGTACCCGCTTGCCGTACAGGGTCACGCGGGCCACCTCCAGGAACGTGGTCCACGTCACCAGACCCACCAGGTGTCGGTTGTGCAGGCCCTCTTTCAGGGAGAGCGCGTTCCAGTCCAGCACGGGGAAGGGCAGGCTCAGGTCCCGGAGGCGCTGGATGCCGGTCCCCGTGGCCTCCATGCCGGCCCGCACGGGCCCGGCCAGGGACGGCTCGCGGGCGGCGCGGGTCGCCAGCTCCGCGCCCATCTCGCACAGATACTGGGGGCGTTGCTCCAGAGCCCACCGGAAGCTGTCCTCCCAGTCGCGGTCGGACATCCCCGCCCGCGCGCGCACGCCTGCCCCGCGGTCCCGCAGGTAACTGCACACCTCGTCGCGCACGGTGGCGGGATTGCAGGTGACTACCAGGATCTGTGCGCCCGCGTCCTGCACCGCCTCGAGAACGGGCACCGTCTTGATGTCCAGGTGCACCGAAAACGCCACCCGCGTCCCGCGCAGGCCCCGGGCGCGGACGGACTGCGCCACGCGTTCAGTGAGCGGGGTCTGTTGCCGCAGGTACTCCAGCTCTTCCGAAAAGCCCAACCTCGCCTGCCCTCCTGAGTCCGCACCGGCCCCTGCGGGATCGTACCACGCCGGCGGCGGTGCCCGTGCGAGCAGGAATCCGGCGTGGCCGTCCCGTACCACCGTCAGAAACGACTTTTTAAAGAAGGGGGTGGTGGCCGTGTGCGGTCCCGTGGTGATGGAGGCGGTGGCGGAGGAGGTGAGCCGGAGGAAGTTCCTGAAGTCGGCAGCGGTGCTCGCCGCGGGCGCCGTAGGCGCCCGGCTGCTGGGGCCCCGGGAGGTTCTGGCAGCACCCCGGGTGCCCGGGTTCTCCAGGATCCAGGACCTCACCCACACCCTCAAGCCGACGTTCCCCTCCTTCTCCGGCCAGCCGGTGTTCAAGACCGAGGTAGCCGTCACGGTCCAGAAGGACGGGTACTACGGGCTCAACATCAGCTACTTCGAGCACGTCGGCACCCACATGGACGCGCCCGCCCACTTCGGGGAGGGGGCCCGCACGGTGGAACAACTGACCCCTGCGGTGCTGGTGGCACCCGTGGCGGTGGTGCACATCCACGAGCGCGCCGCCAAGGATCCCGACGCGCAGCTAAGGCCGGACGACGTCCGGGCTTGGGAGCGCCGGTACGGACGCCTTCCCCGCGGCGCCGCGGTGTTCATGCACAGCGGGTGGGAGTCGCGGGTCGGAAGCTCCCAGGCCTTCCGCAACCCCGACAGCTCGGGGGTGATGCACTTCCCGGGCTTCCACCCGGACACCGTGGAGTTCCTGCTCCGGGAGCGCGACGTGGTGGGCATCGGGGTGGACACCCTGAGCCTGGACTTCGGCCCCTCCAAGGACTTCAAGACCCACCGTACGTGGCTGCCCGCCAACCGCTGGGGACTGGAGAACCTGGCCAACCTGGCGCGCATCCCGCCCGCGGGCGCCTGGGTGTTCGTGGGAGCCCCCAAGGTGGCGGGGGGGTCCGGCGGCCCGTGCAGGGTCTTCGCCCTGTGGTGAGGCGGCAGGTCGGCTCCGAGGGAAGGGAGGGAGAGGAGGGATCGCGTAACCGAACCGTGAGGGTGCTGCGGGGAGGTGCGGCCCATGAAGATCACCTACTTCGGGCACGCCTGCTTCCTCCTGGAGAGCCGGGAAGGCAAGCGGATCCTGATCGACCCCTTCAACGACCAGGTAGGCTACCCCGTGCCGCGGGTGGCCGCGGACCTGGTGCTTGTAAGCCACGAGCACTTCGACCACAACTACGTGGAGGCGGCCACGGGCTCGCCCCGGGTCATCCGCGGGTTACGGGAGGGCGGCAGGGAGCACGCGGACGTGCGGGAAACCGTGGAGGGAGTCCGGGTGGTGGCCATCCCCACCTACCACGACAACGTCCACGGCGCCCAGCGGGGCAAGAACGCCATGTTCCGCATCGAGGTGGACGGCCTGAAGATCCTGCACTGCGGGGACCTGGGGCATGACCTGGAGGGTGCGAACTTCCACGAGGGGGCGTACAAAGGCGCCCTCAAGCCCGACATCCTCATGGTTCCGGTGGGGGGCCACTACACCATCGACGCGCGCACCGCGGAGATGGTCGTCAACCGCCTGCAGGCGCGGGTGGTGATCCCCATGCACTACCGCACGGAGGCCAACCCCGCGTGGCCCCTCGCGCCCGTGGAAGAGTTCCTGGCGGGCAAGCGCAACGTGACCCGAGTGGGCCACCGGGTGGAGGCCACGCCGCTGCCCAGCTACCGCGAGGTGTGGGTGATGGACTGGAAGGAGAAAAATGCGTGAGCGGCCGTAGCGTGCTGGCCCGAGTGGAGATCCCGCGGGGCAGCCGGAACAAGTACGAGTGGGACCCGGTCCGGGGCGTGCGGCTGGACCGGGTCCTCTATTCTCCCCTGCACTACCCCGCGGACTACGGGTTCCTCGAGGACACCCTGGCGGAGGACGGCGACCACCTGGACGTCCTGGTGTTCACCTTTGAGCCTACCTTCCCGGGCTGCCTGGTGGAGGTCCGGCCCATCGGCGTGCTGGACATGCGGGACGAGAAGGGCCGGGACCAGAAGATCCTGGCGGTCCCCGTGGCGGACCCGCGCTTCGACGGGGTGACGGACCTGCAGGGTGTGCCGGCCCACTTTTTGCGGGAGGTGGAGCACTTCTTCGCGGTGTACAAGGAGCTGGAGCGCAAGCCGGTGGAGATCTACGGGTGGGCCGGCGCGCAGGCCGCATGGCATCTGGTGGAGGAGGCCCAGGAACGGGCGCGCCGTCGGGAAGGTACGTAGGCCTGGTCCTCAGTCCGCCGCGTGCACCCGGGCGCCCCGCACAGCGCCGTAGACGGCGATCGCGAGCCACACCGCGTTGACGAAGGCCGAGGGGACCGCGCCGTAGTACACGCTGTTGATGCCCAACAGGACGCTGCCGACGGCGTTGAGCCCCTGGTAGGCG
>Ga0105160_1001220_pt1 | contig 10702 bp, 10 predicted proteins | sample GXS110809BmetaG_FD_89591 | JGI IMG/M metagenome (GOLD analysis project Ga0105160, IMG submission 89591) | Hot spring microbial communities from Gongxiaoshe hot spring, China to study Microbial Dark Matter (Phase II) - GXS 110809B | ecosystem: Environmental > Aquatic > Thermal springs > Hot... | reverse complement strand
GGCGAGACGCCCAAGCCACGCCCCTCCGTAGCACGGGCGTCCCCGCCCGTGCCGCTGACAACATTTCCACTGCTGGCTGTAGCCTCCTGCTTGGGCGAGACGCCCAAGCCACTGTCAGGCAAGGCATCCGCTTGCTTGGGCGGGACGCCCAAGCCACGCGCTCCCTCATAAACCGTTGCGCGTTTCGGCTGGAGACGCTTCTCAAGCTGGCTGCTGATGAGCTGTCCCCCCAACTTGAAGCCCTGATGCATTAGCCTGCCGAGGAAGCGGGCGGTCTTTTCGGGCAGGCGACGCACCTTCGCGCCGACGGCGTCGGCGACCTCCAGCTTGTGGCGGATGTTGTCGCTGACGATGTGTAGGTTCTCAATCGTCTCCGCCGCTTCGTGCAGGGCGCGCTCCGCCTCTTTCAGCGCGAGCGTCGTATGCTGCACCGTTGGGATTACCTCATCCAACACCTGCAGAACGCGCCCGTTCAAGTCGCTCACCTGTTTTTGAAGTTTCGGCAGTTCGCGTCGGGCGACGACGAGCAACCCAATTACCGCCCACGCCAGCACAAGCAGCGTGAGGCTCATCAGCACAATCAGAATCATCAGCAAAGCGTCGTTCATGCTTCTGCCCCCTCCAGCAGGAACGGCTGCACGATTTGCAGCGCCCGCTTGACGGCGCGGTCGGTCGTCTCCGCGTCGGGGTTCGCCGCGTAAGGCGCTTCGATTACGCCGCCGCCCACCACCGTCTCGCCCCGATAGAACACGCCGAACTGCCCCGGCGTAATCGCCCGCACGGGTTCGTCGAACACCACGCGCACGCGGCGCGGGTCGTCTAATGGGTAGAGCGTCGCCTGCGCCATAGGCGCATTATACCGAATTTTTGCCATGACGCGCAGCGGCTTCTCCAGATACGGAATGCTGCTCCACTCTACATCGCCCACGAGCATCTCGCGCTCGTAGAGATCCGCCTCGTCGCCCACGATAATCGCGTTCTCCTCGGGGATGATGCGCAGCACGAACATCGGCTTACCGCCCGTGTTGATGCCCAGTCGCCTGCGCTGTCCAATCGTATAGAGCGCGATACCGTTGTGCGTGCCCAGCACACGCCCTGATGGATCGCGAATCTCGCCCGGCTTGAAGGCGTCAGGCGTGACCTCGCGCAGGAACTGGTGATAGCCCCCTGCATGCGCCGCGAAGCAGATTTCCTGGCTGTCGGGCTTGTTCGCTGTCCACAGCCCCAGCTCGGCGGCGAGACGACGCGTCTCGGCTTTGCTCGGCATGGCGCCCAGCGGGAAAATCGCGCGGCGCAGCTGCTCCTGATTCAGCATATACAGCACATAGGACTGATCCTTCTCCTTGTTCACCGCGCGCAGCAGGTTGTACCGCCCCGTGTGCGGGTTGTAGCGCGTGCGAGCGTAGTGTCCTGTCGAGATATAGTCGCAGCCCAGCTCATCCGCCTTGCGCAGCAGCGCGTCGAACTTCACAAAGCGATTGCACTGTACGCACGGGTTGGGCGTGCGCCCGCGCCGATACTCGTGGATGAAGTCACGAATCACCGTGTCTGCGAACACGCGACGGAAGTTCAGCACATAGTGGGGAATGCCCAGTCGGCGCGCGACGCGCCGCGCATCCTCGACCGCGCCGAGCGAGCAGCAGCCCCCATGCCGCGGGTCGGGATGCGACTCCTGCCAGATCTGCATCGTGACGCCGACGACCTCGTAGCCGCGCTTCATCAGAATCGCCGCCGCCACCGAACTATCCACGCCCCCACTCATCGCGAGCAGCACGGTCCCCCGTTTGCGAGCCATAGCAGTATAAGTGTACCTGACAGCGGTCAGTCGATTTCGGGTACTCTATACAAGCGATGTCGACGCGACTGCCGCGCCATATCATCTGGAGTACGGATACGCTGGATTTAAATGATCCGTTCCAGCGTCGCATGTTCATTCGCCAGACGCTGCTGTATGGGCGTACCGAAGATGTGCGTCGCCTGGATAAAGCCGAAATCGCCGCGCTGCTGGATGAGCTGAACCTGCCCGAACCCGTGTATCAGCTCTGGAAACGCTACCTGACTCGCCTGGGACTCTATGCTGAAAGGTAACGGTCTGCTCACAAAAGCGCAGCGGCGGTTCCTACGCTTTTTTGCGCGATTACCCGACTGCCAGCGCTTTTATCTCACGGGAGGTACCGCGCTTGCGGAGTTCTACCTGGCGCATCGCTATTCCTATTACCTCGACCTGTTCACAGGGGAAGCGGATTTACTGTCCCCTTTCGCTCGCGTGTTGGAACAGCGGGCGCGTCGTTCCCGATTGCCCCTTCAGGTAATCAGGCGATTCGAAAGCTTTGTGGAGTATCTCTACGGTGGCGACGAACCCTATCGGATTCAGCTGGCAGTGGACAGTCCTTTTCGGTTCGCTCCGCCTGAGCCTTCTCGCTACGGCGTGCTGGTCAACGACTGGGACGACCTGTGCGTGGATAAACTACTCGCGTTTTACGGGCGCTCAGAACCTCGTGATGCGGTAGATGTCTACTTCATTTTGCAGCGTGAGCCTGTCGCTCGGATTCTTCAAAAGGCGGTAGAGAAAGACCCCGGATTCGATTTATATTGGTTCGCTGTCGCCTGCCAGCGGGTGAGTGCATTCCCCGATTCTGTCGAACAGTGGGGCGTCCAGATGATTGCCCCAGTAGAGGCAACCGCTGTGAAGGCGCTATTCCAGTCGCTTGCGGACGACTTGATGACGCAGGTTGATTGCCCATGAAGTTCTCACGCCGCTTTCCAAGCTCGTACCATCACGAACTCACGGATTTCAGGACGCTTGCGGGCGTCTACTTCCGCCTGCTGCGCGAGAATCCGCTCTTCCTGCGGCAGCGGCGGGGGCTGGTGGGGCGACGCGCCCGTCGCAATCGCGCGGCTCATAGCGTACACGCGCTCACAGAGCGGATAGTAGGGCAGTTGCTCAATCCGCGCGAAGCCTACTTCCTGCAGCAGGCGCATGAGCGAGCGGTAGGTAAATATCACCAGGTGGCGCGGAATGTCCAACCCAACCCAGTTTTCGCGATAGCGCGTATGCCCCTGCGCGTCCAGGTTCGGCGTCTCAATCCACAGCCAGCCGCCGGGCTTCAGCAACCGATGGCACGCTTGGAGCGTCGCACGGGGATAATGCACATGCTCAATCACATGGTTCATCGTAATCCCCTCAAACGCCTCGCGTTCGGTCGCCAGCGTCTCCAGCCCGCCTAAATGCACGGTCAGCCCACGCGCGCGGGCGGTCTCGACGGCTTTCGGGTCAGGCTCCACGCCGACGGCGTCCCACCCCGCACGCGTTGCGAACTCCAAGAAATCGCCGTTGCCACAACCGACATCGAGCAGCCTGCCCTTGAGCTGTTTGGGCAGATGGCGTCCGCTAGCGTCCAGCAAGGCGCGATAGTCGGGCATGAGCATCGCTGCAAGCACTCCCAGAACGCTGGCGGGGCGTTCGCGCATCCCGAATCGATAGTTCCGATAACCGTTGCCCAGCATGCGCCGGAGCTTGCCCGCAAGGCTCAGCTGTTCGTAGGCAGGCGGCGGTGCGTGGGCGTGCGTGTAATACTCCTCATACAGCCTGCCCACCGTTTCAGGCGTCGGACGCGGATTGAAATAGCCTGAACCGCACGCCCCACAGCGATAGAAATCCCACACGCCGGGCGTGTGGCGGTAGACCTTGTCGCGCAGATTGCGATAAAGAAGCGTCTGCCCCGTCGCCGACTCGCACACAGGGCAGCCTTTGAGTGATTCCAGATCGTCGGGTTTCCAGCCATCATTCATAAATCACGCTTCACGCTTGTTGGCGCTTCCTTCGCCTCCCCGTCTACCAGCTCATACTTACGCCCGTCGTCAGGCAGGCGCAAGAACTCTTACTCCGTGAGTTTGCGCTTGCGTCGAAGGGGAGGCTGCAATACCTTCGCCATAGGAATCGCCTCGCTAATAAAGGTACCCTATCGATAGTCCGTTGTCTTGACTTGGAATGCTAATAATACCGACTGGGGTTTCAGGTGTCGCAATTCTGCCCTCACCCCCTCCTGATAAGGGTACGACGCTCTACCTCAACCTGAGCGTAGTAGCCTTGTTTTCTAATACCAACTGGGTTTTCAAGTGCGTCGTCGGCGGGGACGCCGACGCTACAAACGGTTTTGCGTAGCGTCGGCGTCCCGCCGACGATTTGCACTACTTGAACTCTCGATTGGCTCGATTGGTATAAGTGCTTGCCATAAAGAATCGTATGCAAATCGACAACGCGCTTGGTACGACGGCGTCCCCGCCGTCGCGTTGTAAGCTGTTGTATTGTTCCGAGCGCGACGGCGGGGACGCCGTCGTACCAGCGGATGATTTTTCGTGGGAGGGACTTACGATGGCGTCCCCACTATCGTCCTTGCGAGATGTACCTGATGCGACGACGGCGAGGACGCCGTCGTCCCCCAAGCACGCCCCACGCTTCGGGAACTATAATCTAAGTCCCCTCCTGCCACGAGTCTAGATACTTCGCCTGCTCTTCCGTGAGCGTGTCAATCTGCACGCCCAGCGCCTGCAGCTTGAGCTGGGCGACTTGCGCGTCGATCTCGGCAGGCACGGGGAACACATTACGCGGCAGGTTCGCGTGATGTTTCACGATATACTCCACGCTCAACGCCTGGTTCGCGAAGCTCATGTCCATCACGGCGGCGGGGTGCCCTTCAGCGGCGGCGAGGTTAATCAGGCGTCCCTCGCCCAGCAGGTACAGGCGTCGCCCATCGGCGAGCTGATATTCGTCCACGAAGGCGCGTACCGTGCGCTTGCCCGTCGCCATCCGCTCCAGCGCGGGGATGTCGATCTCCACATTGAAGTGTCCTGTGTTGCACACAATCGCGCCCGACTTCATGCGCTGGAAATGTTCCTCGCGCAGCACATGGTAGTTGCCCGTGACGGTGATAAAGATATCGCCTTCCTGCGCTGCCTGAGCGAGCGGCATGACCTCATAGCCGTCCATGATGGCTTCCAGCGCGCGCAGCGGGTTCACCTCGCACACAATCACATGCGCGCCCAGCCCACGCGCCCGCATCGCCACGCCGCGCCCGCACCAGCCGTAGCCAATTACGACCACCTTGCGCCCTGCTATCAGCAGGTTCGTGGCGCGCATAATCGCGTCCATCGTGCTTTGCCCCGTGCCGTAGCGATTGTCAAAAAGGTGCTTGGTGTAGGCGTCGTTGATGGCAATCACAGGGTACTGCAGCACGCCCTCTTTCGCCATCGCGCGCAGGCGAATCACGCCCGTGGTGGTCTCTTCTGTGCCGCCAATCACATTCGCAAGTCCCTCTTTACGCTCAGTGTGCAACACGCTCACGAGGTCGCAGCCGTCGTCCATCGTAATCTGCGGCTGGATGTCCAACGCCTGATGGATGTGCCTATAATAGGTTTCTTTATCTTCGCCCTTGATGGCATAGACGCTGATGCCTTCGTATTTGACTAACGCTGCGGCAAGGTCGTCCTGCGTAGAGAGGGGGTTCGAGGCGCACAGGGCAATCTCTGCGCCGCCCGCTTTGAGCGTGCGCATCAGGTTGCCCGTTTCGGTAGTGACATGCAAACACGCTGCGATTCGGACACCCTTGAGCGGCTTTTCCTGCTCAAATCGCTGGCGAATCAGGCGCAGCACGGGCATCTCGTTGTCCGCCCATTCCATGCGGAGCGCGCCCTGCTCCGCCAGCGCTAAATCCTTCACATCGTAGCTCATCGGCAAATGACCTCCAGTAAGGGAATTGTACCATTTTTTTGCGTGGCGGTTGAGGAAAGGGGTGCGCGCCAATTGTCATACCGAAACCTCACCTAATAAGGTATATTTTCCTGCGATGGCGCAAGCAACTCTGTATATCGCCGATAGCCGTTCGATGCACGAAGTCGCGGACGAGAGCGTTGCGCTGGTCGTCACCTCGCCCCCCTACTGGCACATCAAAGACTATGGCGCGCCCCAACAGATTGGGTACGGTCAGTCGCTGCACGAGTACCTGTATGACCTGGCGCGGGTGTGGCGCGAGTGTGCGCGTGTGCTTCAACCAGGCAGACGGCTGTGCATCAACATTGGCGACCAGTTCGCCCGATCAGTCATTTACGGTCAATATAAGGTCATCCCGTTGCATGCAGAAATTATCGCCCAGTGTGAACGGATCGGTTTCGATTATTTAGGCGCGATTATCTGGCAGAAGAAGACCACGATGCGCACCTCAGGAGGCGCGGTCGTCATGGGGTCGTTTCCCTATCCGCCTAACGGGATTGTGGAACTGGACTACGAGTATATCCTGCTGTTCCGTAAGCCAGGCAAGTCCGCGCCAGCGCCTGAAGCCGCCCGCAGCGCGTCCGTCCTCACGCGGGACGAGTGGAAAACTTACTTCAGCGGGCACTGGCACTTCGGGGGTGAGCGTCAAATCCTGCACGAAGCAATGTTTCCAGAAGAGCTACCCCGACGCTTGATACGAATGTTTTCGTTTGTTGGCGAGACAGTGCTCGACCCGTTCGTCGGCAGCGGTACGACGCTTAAGGTCGCGCTCGATCTGGAGCGCAACGCCATCGGCTACGAGGTGCAACGCGAATTTGCCTCGCTGATTCAACAAAAGGTAGGAGGGAATCTGCTCACATCGGGCGCGCTGCAGATTCGTGAACGCTCAGAGCCGTATGTGCCTGTCGAGCCGCCTCCTCACTACACCCCCAGCGTCAAAGACGCTCGCCCCCTTGTTGAGCCGAAGCTACTCAGATTCGAGCCTGACGCGACCTACCGTATTGTGCGCCTGTGCTGCGAAAATGGCTCAGAGACGCCGCTCCTGATTACCGACAACGGTTTACGCATATCGCTACTGGGCTTAGAAGTCCCCTTATCGCAACTCGATCACGCGAAGGCGTACTTACAGCAATATGTGGTGGGCAAGCGCGTCATTTTGCGCTTTGATGCGCCGCCCGAGTCGGAAGGCGCGCCCCTACCTGCTTATGTATACCTGACGAATCGGCTTTTCGTCAATCGCAAAATGATTGAAATGGGACTGGCTCGAGCTTCACGAGGCGCACGCCATAGGTATTATCAGCGGTTCATCGAGGCGGAATTGGTATAATCCCGTTGGTGAAGCTGGTATGGCAGCCGCAGCCAAACAACGCATGAGCGTCGAAGAGTTCGAGCGCGCCTACACGGGCAAACGCGCGGAGCTGTGGCGCGGGGAGGTGCGTGACTATATGCCCGCAGGGAATAGACATGGTGAGATCGCCCTGAGCGTGGGCGCAGAGATACGCGCCTTTGTACGTCAGTATCGACTGGGAAAGACCTACGCGGCTGAGACGGGGTTTGTCATCCGCACTTCCGAAGGCGAGAGCGTACTCGCCCCCGACGCCGCGTTCATTCGGGCAGAGCGCGTGCCTGAAGGCGGATTCGGGAAAGGGTTCGCCCGCATCGCGCCTGACCTTGTGGTGGAGGTGGTTTCGCCCGACGACTCCTACAACGCGGTGCGCGAGAAGGTGAGCGAGTGGTTGGCGGGGGGCGTGCAGGTCGTATGGGTGGTGGATCCTGAGCGGCGCGTGGTGGAGGTCTGGCAGCCACCGCAGAACCTAACGCAGGTACTCACGGAAAACGATGTCCTGCGCGGCGAGCCTGTGCTGCCAGGATTTGAACTCCCTGTGCGCGTGATTTTTGAGTAGGGCGGGCGTCAGGCAGGGTATAATCCCCGCGCTATGAACCGACAGGTTGCGCTCGGCTTCGGCTTGGGCATGTTGACTACCAGCGTTCTCATTGGCTGTCTCACAGCGCAGCGTCCCGCCAATCCGCGTCCCCAAACGACGGCTCCTGCCCCTGCCGCCACACAGGGTGTGCGCGGGCAAGGCGTGCCCGAATTCTGGGTGCGCCCCGGCTATCGCGTGGACTTAGTCGCCGAGAATCTGGGCAACGCCCGCTTTATGGAGTTCGACGACAAGGGCAACCTGTACCTCAGCCGTCCCAACCGCGGCGACATCCTAACTTTGCGCCTGCGCGGCAACCGCTATGAGATTGTGAATACCTTCGTAGACGGCTATCCGACGGTTCACGGCATGCACTTCGCCGACGGTTGGCTGTGGTTCACCCAGACGGGCGCGATTCACAAAGCCCGCGACACAAACGGCGACGGGAAAGCCGACGAGGTGCAGACCGTCATCCCCGAAGGCAAGCTCCCGCGCGGCGGCGGGCACTGGTGGCGACCAATTCTGGTGACCGATAAATACATCTACACGGGCATCGGCGATTCGGGCAACATCAACGACGAAACCGAGACCGAACGGCAGAAAATCTGGCGGTTCAACAAGGACGGCACGGGCAAGACGCTCTTTGCCAGCGGTATCCGCAACACCGAGAAGCTGCGCCTGCGCCCTGGCACGAACGAGGTCTGGGGCGTCGATCACGGCAGCGACTGGTTCGGACGCACGCTCGGCGAACGCCCGCTGCAGTTCCAGCCGATTACGGACTACAATCCGCCCGACGAGCTGAACCACTATGAAGAGGGTAAGTTCTACGGGCATCCCTTCATCACGGGCAACAAGCTCCCGCGCATCGAGTATCAGAACCGCAAGGACATCGTGGAACTCGCCGACAAGACTGTGCCCCCCGCGTGGAGCTTCGGGGCGCACTGGGCGGCGAATAGCTTTACCTTCCTGACCAAGGATCACTTTCCTGGACATAAAGGCGATATGTTCGTGGCGTGCCGGGGTTCGTGGAACCGCGTACAGCCCGACGGCTATCGCGTGGAGCGCGTGTTGTTTGACCCGGTCACGGGCAGACCGTATGGCAGCCTGACGATTGTGAAGACGCTGGTGGGCAACAATCGCGTACTGGCGCGCCCCGTGGACTGCGTGGAAGCGCCCGACGGCAGCGTGCTGTTCAGCTGCGATACGACGAATCGGATTTATCGAATCTCGTGGGTTGGAGGAAGAAATGCGCAAGGGAATTGAGGTTAGGATTCCTCGCCTTCGGCTCGGAATGACAGGGCAATCCTCTGGAAAGAACATTTGTCATTCCGAGCGAAGCGAGGAATCTGGGGCATTCAAGCGCAACCGAGGAGTTTTCGCGTTCACACTCGCGTTAATGCTCAGCTTAGGGCTATCCATGAGCAGCCTGCGCCCCGCGCCCATCAAGCCGGTGGAGACCTACGAGCGCAAATGCAGCTCGTGTCACGGCAAGGAGGGCGCGATGCTGGAGAAAGGGTTCGAGAAGAAGTACGCCTCCGCCGGCGAACTGCGCGAGGTGGTAGAGAGCATGCCGGGCGCAATCGGCATGCGGTCGGAAGAACTCGATGTGATGGTGGCGTATATGCGCGCTGTGAGCAGGGGCGAACCGTTTCTGGTGTGGACGGAGCGGAGCGCGAACCGTCTGGAAGGCGAAGTGTCGCCCGGCGGCGCGACCGTGCGGGCGACGGCGAAACGGCAGAATCTGAAAGTCACCCGCCCCTCGGCGAACCGCTGGCGAATTGAGCTGCCCCGCGATGTCAGGCTGGAGGAGATCGAAATCACGGCGCAGCGCGGCGCGGGACGCGCCACACTGCGCCTGCGTGAGTCCCCCTACAGCCACACGAAATAATACCAATCGGGTCGGGTCGTCGGCGGGGACGCCGACGCTACGAACGCGCCCGCGTAGCGTCGGCGTCCCCGCCGACGACCTGATTCGTATAACTCTTGTAGCACGGGCGTCTCGCCCATGCGCTTGAGCGGGACGCTCAAGCCACGATTACGCCGCTAAATCGCGCATCGCGTTGCGGGCGACAGTGTTTTCGGGGTCGATATCCAGCGCCGCCTGAAAATGTTCACGCGCTTCCGCCTTGCGTCCCATGTCGCGCAAGGTGATGGCGAGGTTAAGCCGCGCCTCCAGATAGCGCGGGTTAATCTCCAGCGCGCGCAGGAACTCCTGAACCGCCTCTTCCTCGTTGCCCAGCGCTGCGAGCGCCATACCCAAGTGGTTGCGGATATCGGCGAAGTTCGGGCGGATAGCGAGCGCCTTGCGATATTCGGCAACCGCAGCCGTAAAGTTCCCCTTGCGATACAAATCGTCGCCCAGTCGCGCATGGTAAAGCGCGTCGTCCGTACTGTTCGAGCTGAGCGTCTCAAAGAGTGCAATCGCCTGGTCGAACCGCCCCGCGCGGTCGTGTTCAACTGCCTGCTCATAGCGAGTGCGGTCGAAGCTGGGGTCTAACGCCAGCGCGTCCTCCACGCGGCGCAGCCCCTCCTCGCGCCGTCCCGTCTCGTACCAGAGGATGCCCTGATACAGCACCGCCTTCGCAAAGCGGGGGTTAATCTGCAACGCCTCCTGAAGGTGCGCCTCAGCGCGTTCGTAGTCGCGCAGCTTGCGCAGGGCGAACGCCAGCGAGAAGTGTAAATCGGCGTAGTGGGGGTGAATCTCCAGTGCGCGCTGGAAATGCTCGGCGGCGACCTCATACTGCCCGCGCCGCAACGCCGCCTGACCCAGCTGCGCATGCGACTCCGCGATATAGAACCGCGCGAGCTTCTGCACCATCACATCGCGCGTCTCGGTCAACGCATGCTCGAACAGCTTCAGCGCGTCCTCGAAACGCCCATCGTCGTAGCACTTGATGCCCAAATCGTAAGACTGGCTCCTGCCGACGCCCAAAATCTTCTGAAGAAAAGACATGCACTCGCCTCCGTGTGAAAGTTATTATCGGCAGGGGGGAGAAGGGTTTTTAGGGGG
>Ga0105160_1001219_pt1 | contig 10702 bp, 8 predicted proteins | sample GXS110809BmetaG_FD_89591 | JGI IMG/M metagenome (GOLD analysis project Ga0105160, IMG submission 89591) | Hot spring microbial communities from Gongxiaoshe hot spring, China to study Microbial Dark Matter (Phase II) - GXS 110809B | ecosystem: Environmental > Aquatic > Thermal springs > Hot... | reverse complement strand
GTGGATGAGGAGCGCAAGCGCTTTGCCTATGAAAGCGGCAAGGCGCTCATGCGTTTGCTGGAGCGCGGCATCCGCCCCAGCGACATCATGACCAAGGAGGCGTTTGAGAACGCGATCGCCGTCGCGCTTGCGATGGGCGGCTCAACCAACGTCGCGCTGCACCTGCCCGCGATCGCGCACGAGCTTGGCATCTCGATCACCTTCGACGACTTCATCCGCATCAACGCGCGCACCCCTCACATTGCCGACATGACGCCCGGCGGCAAATACGTCATGGAAGACCTACACCGCATCGGCGGCGTGCCCGTGGTGATGAAGACGCTGCTCGACGCGGGGCTGCTGCATGGCGACTGCTTGACGGTGACTGGCAAGACGCTTGCCGAGAACCTCAAGGACGTGCCTAACGCCGAGCAGCTACCCAACCAAGATGTGGTGTATCCCGTGACGCGCCCCTTGCGCGAGACGGGCGGCATGGTGATCGTGAGGGGCAACTTGGCGCCAGAGGGCGGCGTGGTGAAGGTGGCGAACCTCAAGAAGCTGCGCCACATCGGTCCTGCGCGCGTGTTCGACGATGAACAATCCTGCGCCGAAGCGGTTGCCCGCCGTGAGATCAAGCCTGGCGATGTGGTGGTGATCCGCTACGTCGGCCCGAAGGGCGCGCCGGGCATGCCAGAGATGCTTGCCGTCACGGCTGCGATTCGTGGCCAAGGGCTTGGGCAAGAGGTCGCGCTGCTCACCGATGGGCGTTTTAGCGGCGCGACAAGCGGCTTGATGGTGGGGCACATCGGCCCCGAGGCGTTCGTCGGCGGCCCCATCGCCATCCTGCGCGACGGCGACATCGTCGAGATTGACGCCAGCGACCCGCTGCACGGCAAGCTCGAAGTGCACTTGCCTGACGCAGAAATTCAGGCGCGCCTGAAGCAATGGCAACCGCCACAGCCGCGTTACACGCACGGCGCATTGGCGAAATATGCGCAGATGGTTGGGCCTGCTTGCTACGGCGCGTTGACACACTAACGCTCGCGGCCATGCCAAAACACAACCGCAACACGCACGCGCACGTCGTGATCGGGGTGGACCTCGGCGGCACCAAAATCCTTGCCGCTGTGGTGGACGCAAAAGGGCACGTGCTCGGCACGGGCAAAAAGTCCACCCATGCCGAGAAAGGACCCGAAGCGGTGATTCAGCGCATCGAAAAAGCCATGGATGAGGCGCTGGAAGATGCGGAGATCGACAAGTCACAGATTGCCGCGATCGGGGTGGGTGCGCCAGGTGTGGTGGACAACGCTCACGGCTTGGTGATCAGCTTGCCCAACTTGCCTGGTTGGGATCGCGTGCCGCTGAGTAAAGCGCTGCGACATTGGCACGATGTGCCCGTGACGCTCACCAACGACGTGCGCGCGGCTGCGATCGGCGAGCATCGCTTCGGCGCTGGCAAGGGGACACACAGCATGGTCGCCGTGTTCATCGGCACAGGGATTGGCGGCGGCATTGTCCTCAACGACCGCGTGTGGGAGGGGTTTCGCGGCAGCGCAGGGGAGATCGGGCACATCGTCACCCTCGCAGATGGGCCCTACGCGCCTGGCAGCGGCACGCGCGGCGGCATTGAGGCGCTCGCCAGCCGCAGCGCCATCGAGCGCGAAATTCGCGCCGCGCTGCGCGAAGGACGCCGAAGCATCATCCCCGAGCTGCTGCAAGAGAAAGAGAGCACCACGATCACCAGCGGCATCCTCGCCAAAGCGCTCAAAAAGGGCGACGCGCTCACCATCGAGGTGCTCGAACGCGCAACGCATTACCTCGGCTTGCACGCGGCATCGCTGATCAACGCCTTCGATCCTGAAGTGCTGGTGTACGGCGGTGGCGTGATCGAAGCGCTTGGTGAGTGGATGCTGCCGCGCATCGAAGCGCTCGCGCGCCAGCATGCGATCAACAAGCATCAGATCGAACGCGTGAAGATCGCCCCCGCCAAGTTGGGCGACCGCGCCGGCGTGGTCGGCGCAGCGATGTTCGCCTTCGACGCGCTCGAGGGCATGGCACAACCCACATGAGCGCGCCGCGTCTGCGCGATCTCCCTGCTCATGCGCGCGCGGCTGCGCTCGGCTTAAGCGAGGCGCAAATCGCTACGTTGCGCGCGGGGCTTTCGCTCGAGCAAGCCGATCACATGATCGAAAACGTGATCGGCGTGTTCGGTTTGCCGCTCGGCGTGGCGCAGCATTTCATCGTCAACGGGCGCAGCATCCCCGCTGTGCCCATGGTGATCGAGGAAGCAAGCGTCATCGCTGCATGCAGCTACGCTGCAAAGCTCGCGGCTGCTTCTGGCGGATTCCGCGCTGGCAGCACCGAGCCAGTGATGATCGGGCAGGTGCAACTGCTCGACGTGCCTGACTTCGACACAGCTCGCGCGCGCATCCTCGCAGAAGAACAAGCGCTGCTGCACTGGTTGAATGTGGAGAACACGAGCACGCGCAGCCGCCACGCGCGCGCCCTTGGGATCGAAGTGCGCACCTTGGAAGGTCCGCCGCCTATGCTCGTGGTGCACGTGCTCTACGACTGCGGCGATGCAATGGGCGCGAACTTGGTCAACACCGCCTGTGAAGCGCTCGCACCTAAGTTAGCGCAGCTCAGCAACGGGCGCACAAACTTGCGCATCCTCTCGAACTTAAGCGACCGCCGCCTTGCGTGGGCGACGTGCACCATTCGCGCCGATCTGCTGGCTGCGCGCGAAGACAACACGCTGCCGCCGGCGCTCATCGCGCAACACATCGAAGAGGCCTCGCGCTTTGCCGAAGCCGACCCTTACCGCGCTGCCACGCACAACAAAGGCATCATGAACGGCGTGGACGCAGTGGTGATCGCCACGGGCAACGACTGGCGCGCGGTCGAGTCAGCCGCACACGCATACGCTGCGCGCAGCGGGCGCTACACTGCCCTCGCCACCTGGCGCGTCAACGCCGCGGGCGATCTCGAAGGTCGCATCGAGCTGCCGCTTGCGGTGGGCATTGTTGGCGGCGCAACGCGCGCCCATCCGCTGGCGCAGCTCGCGCTTCAGATGCTCGGTGTGCGAAGCGCGCGCGAGCTAGCTGAGGTGATCGCCTGTGTCGGGCTGGCGCAGAACTTCGCAGCGATCCGCGCGCTGGCAATGGAAGGCATTCAACAAGGGCACATGGCGCTCCACGCGCGGCAAGTGGCGATGAGCGCCGGCGCAAGCGGCGAGGAGATCGAGCGCGTCGCAGCGCAGCTCGTCGCTGAGCGCAACATCCGCATGGAGCGCGCCCGCGCGATCTTGGAAATGTTGCGCGCCGATACGCACGCGCCAGGCGCACACACTTCTCCAGCCACCGAGACCTAACGCGCACACACCTGGGCGCTGCGCACACAGCAGACCCTTGACCTACGCCTCAAATTCCGCTTCCTTCAGCTGCTCTTTCAGCTGCTCTTTGAAGGAGGGCATCTCTGGCACAATGCCCGAAGCAGCCAATTGCGCGTGTAGCGCCTGGTCAACAGTGCGCTCAAGGGCGCGCGTTACGGCAACCGCCTCGTGCGCTGTTGCGAGCAGCAGGGGGTAACCATTGGCGAATTGCACCTGCCGATCAACCACAGCGCACAGCGTCTGCAACAGAGGCACATCCGCACACCATGCGGGCACTTCTAAGCGCGCAATGACCGTTTTGGGCGCGCCTGCAATCTCTGGCGCGCCGAAGTTTGCGTAGAACGCGTGCACCGCAACGCCCCTCTGCTCGAGCAAGGCATTGATGCGCCACGCGGGAACAAACGGCGCTGTGTGATGTTTGGGCTGGAGCAAGCGCTCGAGCAAATGCCGATCCAACACCCCGCGCATCGCGCTGAGGCGCTGCGTCAGTTGACGCGCGAAATCAGGGGCATCGGGGTCTAGGTCAGAAAGCATGATCGTCTGCACGAGGGCTTGGCTGTTAGGGCGATCCACATAGCCACACACCCATGCTTGGCTCTTGCGCATCTCCTGCAGCGCGGCGAGCAAGCGCTCCAGCGCTGGGGCATATCCCTCGTTCAGCCGCGCACCAAGCAAGCCAAAAGGGATCAACATGCCATCCGCCAAGGCGAGCGGCTGCAAACCATGTTCACGCGCTTGAGTACACGCCTCCGCTAGTGCCTCCAGCTCCAACAAGCTGCGCTCGAGCGCGACACGCTGCGCCTGTAGCTCGCCTGTGCTCGGCTCGACAAGCTCTTCCTCCGTGAACACGCGCTCCTTCGCACGCATCGGCGCGCTCAGGTCGCGCACGAACGCCTGCTGACGCTCGTCTTGCGCGTTGTAGGCAATGGCTTGGCACTGCGCGCGCGCGTAGCCATAGAGATAGGGTTTGTGGCGGCTCGGGAAGATCTGCGATCCGTCCACCGCGATCAACACCCACGGCGTGCTCGGCAAGGGGGTCTCTCCAAAGGCATAGCTGCGCGCAGGGGATTCCACAAACCCTGTCGTTCCGCTCCACTCAGGCACGCGCTCGCGCGCCACCTCACAACGCCGACGCAGCGCTGCTGCATCACTATTTGCAAGCGCGGCGTAGTGCGCGAGCACGGTCAAGCTTGCTTGGCGAGCGCTGTGCGCACGCCGCATGCCTTCGACCAAACGGTTGAAGGTCTCCGCACTAAGCACGTTGCCAGTTTACACCGCGCGCCTTATCTGACGCCATCCCCAGGCAACGCCAAAGCACACGATGCACACCAACACGATGGCTGCGCCCGAAGCCACATCGTAGTAGTACGAAAGCAGCAGCCCTACCCACGTGGAGGAGACCGCGATCAACACAGCGAGGAGCATCACCAGCGGCAAGCGTTTCGTCAGCAACGCCGCCGTCGCTGGCGGCACGATGAGCAACGCGCTGGTGAGCACCACACCCACTAACTGCACCGCCCCCACCACCGCAAGCGCAACCAACACAAGCAACACGTAGCGCAACCGATCAGCATTGATGCCGATCACCTGCGCGTGCAGCGGATCGAACGAGGTCAGCTCCAGCTCCTTGTGCAACGCCATCAACGCCACGATCACCCCAACAGCGACGGCGCTGAACAGCAATAGCTGCGCCTGCGTGACGCCGAGGATGTTCCCAAACAGCATGTGCGCGAGGTCGCGATAGGTGCGCACGCCGCTCATTAGCAAAATGCCCAGCGCGAACATGGCGGTGAACATGATGCCGATGGCGGTGTCCTCGCGCAGCTCGCGCCGCCGCGAGAGCCAGCCGATGCCCAGTGCTGTGATCACGCCTGCCACCAATGCGCCGAGAGTCATGCTCCAGCGGTTTAGGTATGCGATCACCAGCCCTGGCAGCACAGTGTGCGCGAGCGCGTCACTGATGAACGCCATGCGCCGCAGCACCACATACGTGCCCACCAGCGCGCACGTCACCCCAACCACAAGCCCCGCAAGCGCAGCCGAGCGCATGAAGGCATATTGGAATGGCTCAAGCACGCTCATGACTCACGTCGAACGCGTTTGCTGCGTGCATCCATTGCAGGGTGCGCTCCCGCACGCTGTGCACACCGACGGCAACCACGCGCCCCTCGGAGAGAAACAGCGCGTCGTCAAACTCGCGCTGCACGCGATCGAGGTCATGCGTGGCGACGATCACCGTCTTGCCGCGCTGCACCAGCGCGTGGAGCACCTCACTGATGATGCGCTGCGTCGTCACATCCACGGCGTTCAGCGGCTCGTCGAGCAGCAGCAACGTTGCGTCTTGGGCAAGCGCGCGCGCCAAGAGCACGCGTTGCTGCTGCCCGCCTGAAAGCTCGCCGATCTGTCGCTCAGCGAGATCGCGCAACCCCACCTGATCAAGGGCTGCATCCACCACACGCCAATCCTCGCGCGAGGGCAAGCGCAACCATCCAAGGTGCGGATAGCGCCCGCTGAGCACCAGACGCCGCACAGAGATCGGGAACGACCAGTCTATCTCGGAACGCTGGGGGAGATAAGCGATCGCTGCGCGACAAGCGCCGACCTCGTGCCCGAGCACGCGCAAATCGCCGGCCTGCACAGGGAGCAAGCCGGCGATCACTTTCAGCAGCGTGGATTTGCCTGCGCCGTTCGGTCCAACCAAAGCGAAGCAGGTGCCCCAACGCACGCGCAGGCTCACGCCGCTAAGCGCAAGATGCGCAGCACCTGCGTAACGCGCATGCACCGCGTGCGCCTCCACCGCAAACGGCGCAGCGTGATCAGGTCGGCAACGTTTAGCGTAAGGGAGAGCGATCACCGAAGTACATCCACCAGCGTGCGCGCGTTGTAGCGCATCGCATCGAGATACGTGCTTCCTGGTTTGCCAGGCGCAAAGAGCGCGTCCGTGAACAACACGGGACCCAGTTTAGCGCCCGACTCGCGCGCAATGGACTCCAAAGCAGGCACGTCGCCTACGCTCTCGCCGAAGATCACCGCTACCTCTTCCTCGCGCAACCGCTTCACCACCTCTGCGATGGCTTGGGCTGAAGGCTGGTTCAACTCACCCGGCGCGATGAAGATGGGAATGATCTCAAAGCCGTAGCGATCGGCGAAATACCCGAGCGCCTCGTGCGACGTGGCGATCTTGCGGCGTTCTTTCGGGATCTGCGACACAAGCTGCTCGATCTCCGCATCGAGGGCGCTGAGCTGCTCGATGTAGCGCTCCGCATTGCGCGCATACGTTTCTGCGCCCGCAGGGTCAGCTGCTTTTAGCGCTTCCGCGATGCGCTCCACCATCTTGATCACGTTCTGCGGGTTCTGCCACACGTGTGGGTCAAACTCGCCGTGCTCGTGTTCGTGTTTGTGTTCGCCCTCTTCTTGCTTGTGTTCACCCTCGCCGTGCTCGTGCTCATGTTCGTGCCCACCAAAGGGGCGAAGTTCCAAGCCTTCGCTGAGCACCACGCGTTGCGCGCGCGATCCTGAGGCTTCATACAGGCGATCAAGCCATGTCTCAAACCCCGCGCCGATCTCAAACACAAGGTCGGCTTCAGCAAGGCGCACTGAGTCTTGCGGCGTTGGCTCGTACTCATGCGGCTCGGCCTCTGCACCAGCAAGCGCGATGATCGTCGCGCGCTCACCCGCGACGTTTTGCAGCCAGTCCGCGATCACGCTGAAACTCGCCACCAACTTGAGGGGCTGCGCAGCCTCTGCCACATTAGCCTCTGGTGTTGCTGCCGATTCGGCAGCAGCAGAGGAAGGAGCTGATGCAGGCGTTGAAGGGAGAGTAGCCTCATTCGCAGGCGCAGGCGCAGCGGGCGTCGCCGTTGCACATGCTGCTAACAGCGCCGAGGCAAGAAACCATGCCCATGCAATGCGCTTCATGACTTCACCTCTCACAAGCGAGAACGTTTCTCAATTATACGCTTGCGCATCGTTCACCGCCTGTGGTGAGGCTTCGCTGCGCTATCTCTCAGCAGAGCTGCTCTGCACCAGCGCGAGAGCATCAAGGTGAGCAAGCGCTTGCACAAACGCGCCAAGCGTTCCAGCGGGCAGCTCGCTCAAACGGCGCGCGACCTCGAGGTAGGGCGCAGCGTCTGGCTGTGTGACGAACTTGCGCAGCTCTGGCTCCAAGCGCGCCAACTGCTCACATTGCCACGTGTGCAGTTGCGCCTCACCGATGTGCCCCACCCCAAGGTCAAGCAGTTGCTCCAAGGTTAGCCCGTAGTACGCCATGAGCTTCTGGAGCACAGAGAGGGATACCGGCTGCCCAGACTCAATGCGCTTGAGCTGAGCAGGCTTTAGGTCCGTTGCCTGCGCCACTTCCTTGAGCGTTGCCTTGCGCTCCGAACGCGCCTTGCTCAAAAGCGCGCCGATGATTTGATGACGCAGCTTGACCCACTGCGCAAGGTTCTCGGGCTTCGTCGTGTGCAACAGCAACGGCGCTTCGCCCACAAGGGCTTGCACCGAGACGTTCAGCGCGTAGGCAATTGCCTCGATCTCAGGCAACGAAGGCTCTGCTTTTTCTTCCTCGTAGCTGCGCAAGCGCTGCACAGGGATGCGGCTGCGCTCAGCGCATTGGGCAAGTGTATAGCCGCGCGTCTCGCGGACGTAGCGCAAGCGGGCACCGAGGCTTCGCAAAGCTTCATCATGCGCGGTCGGTTCGTGCATAATCAGCGAGGATTGTAGCGGCTTGAGGCGATGCGTATTGCAGTCAACGGCTGGTTTCTAGCTACTTCCGAGGCAGCGGTGACTGGCAGCGGGCAGTATGCCGCTCGTTTGCTCGAGGCGCTTGCACAGCTTGCGCCCGATTTGACGCTTGAGGTGGTAACGCCGCGCCGTCGTGGGGATTGGGCAAAGCTGCACTTTGAGCAGGTCGAGTTTCCGCGCGCAGCCGAGAAAATGAGCGCTGACCTTGCTTTCGTGCCCTACTGGGCGCCGCCGTTACAGTGCAGCGTGCCTGTGGTTGTCACCATCCACGACGTGATCCCGCTTGCGCTGCCCGCGTATCGCGGTGGTGTGTTGCAGCGCGCCTACGCCAGCTTAGTGCGCGCAGCAGCCGCTAACGCCGCAGCGATTCTCACCGACTCCGAATTCAGCAGGCAGGACATCTTACGCCTGTTGCCTGTGGAAGCGCAGCGCGTGCACGTCGTGCCCTTGGCTGTGGACAGCAGCTACACGCCCAACATCGAAGAGACGGATCGTCAGCGCGTGATCGAACGCTACGATCTGCCTGAGTCCTACGTGCTTTACCTCGGCGGCTACGACGCCCGCAAAAACATCGAGACGCTGCTTCAGGTTTACGTGTGGTGTGGCGAATCCATCGGCGAAGAGTTCCCGCTGGTGGTCAACGCAGAGCCGCACACCCCCGTCGTCACCAATGGCGGCGAACGCATGACGCTTGCGCAAATGGCAGAGACGCTTGAGGTGAGCGAGTATCTGCGCTACATCGGCCGCGTCGCTGAAGAGGATAAGCCAGCGCTCTACGCGGGTGCGCGTGCGTTTCTGTACCCCTCGACGTATGAAGGATTTGGTTTGCCTGCGCTGGAGGCAATGGCTTGTGGCACGCCCGTGGTTGGCAGCAACGCCACAAGCATCCCTGAAGTGGTCGGCAACGCGGGGATGCTGGTTGATCCGCTTGATGCGCGCAGCATGGCAGGGGCTTTGATCGCCACCTGCATCGAGGATGAGCTTAACGAGCGCCTGCGCCAACGCGGCTTGTTGCGCGCGGCGCAGTTCACCTGGCAGCGCACAGCCTGGGAGACGCTCGCGGTGTTTCGTCGCGTCGCCCAGCAACGTCATGCCTCTTGAGAACGCACGCACACGCCACCAGTGGCTGGCGATCTGGCGCGCGGTGATCTTCGCGGCGCCGTTGCTGCTCTACACGCTCACCCTTCACGGCGACGTCGAACCGGCTGACAGCGGCGAGCTTCAAATTGTCGCCTTCACGTTCGGCGTCGCGCACCCACCCGGTTATCCGTTGTTCTCCCTGCTCGCGGGAGCGTTCATGCAAGCGCCGCTCGGTTCACCCTACGCGCGCACGGCGTTTCTCTCTGCGCTCGCCTCTGCGTTGGCGGTAGCGCTGATCGGCAGCGCCGCCCAGCGCGTGCTTGAACGACGCGGCACAGCATGGGTCGGCTCACTGCTCGGCGGCACGCTGGCTGCCTCGATGCTTGCATTCAGCACGACGTTTTGGGCACAAGCCACGACCACGAACATCCGCAGCCTAACGGCGTTCTTTACCGCGCTTTTCGTGTGGATCTCAGCGCGTGCGGAGACACGTCCAGAGGCGCACCTGTGGATGTGGCTGGCGTTGGCGCTCGGGCTGGGCATAGCCCATCATCCTTCGCTTGTGTTCAGCGGCGCGGTGATTGCGGCTTTGGTGCTGCTTCGCCTGCTGCGCGCCAAATGCGCGCATCCGCGCGCGCTCCTGAGCGCTGTGGGCATGTTGTTGCTCACCCAGCTTGTGTGGCTCTACCTGCCGCTGCGAGATGCTGCTCGCGCGCCTTTTGCGCCCGGCAGCTTGGGCACGCTGGAAGGGTTGCTCGATCACATGTTGGCGCGCGGCTTCGCTGGCGACATGTTTGCCTTCGCCAACCGCGAGGCACTCCCTGAGCGCCTCGCACTCGTGCCGAGCTTGATGCGCTTTCAATTCGGCGCAGAGCTGCGCTGGGCGGTGCTCCTCGGCGTTCTGCTCACCAGCCTGCATTTGCCCGCGCTCGGGATTGCATGGACGCTCGCCCTGCTCGTGCATGGCTTCGTCACGTTGACCTATCGCGCTCCGCAAACAGTGGAGTATGCCTTGCCCGCCTGGGTGCTGCTGAGCGCCATGATGGGCACCGGCTGGGCAGCGCTCTTGAGCGCGCGCCGCGCCTGGGCCCGGTGGATGGGCTGGATCGGCTGCGGCTTGATGCTTGTGTGGGTATGGGGCGAAGGATTGAACCGTTTGCCTGCTTTCCTAGACCTCGCAGACGACCGCAGCGTGCATCAGAACGCCGAGGCTGTGCTACGCGCTGCGCCACAAGCGAGCACGATCCTCGCGCAGTGGCATGAGGCAACGCCGCTATGGGCATTGCAGTCCATTGAGCAAGTGCGCCCTGATGTGCGCGTGGAGTATGTGCCCCCTCGCGGTGCGCAAAGCTACGCCGAGACTTTTGCCGAACGCGCCGCTGCACTCGCGCCAGAACGCCCGACGTTCGTCACCAGCTTTTTCGAAGACGCTTTTGCCCGCGCTGCTTTGTTCAGCCGCCCGCTGCCGCATGTGCCTAGCTGGCAAGTAAGCACGCAACCCTTCTCCAC
>Ga0105160_1001217_pt1 | contig 10726 bp, 9 predicted proteins | sample GXS110809BmetaG_FD_89591 | JGI IMG/M metagenome (GOLD analysis project Ga0105160, IMG submission 89591) | Hot spring microbial communities from Gongxiaoshe hot spring, China to study Microbial Dark Matter (Phase II) - GXS 110809B | ecosystem: Environmental > Aquatic > Thermal springs > Hot... | reverse complement strand
GTATTACGACAACTCTGCCGGAACCGTGCCCGATGCTCAAAAGCCCGGACTTTACGAATGGTACTCGATGTCGGGTCATCTGCGGGCCATCTTTGCTGGGTATTTCCGCTTGACCCAGGCCACAACGTTCGATGAGATCATTGGCTACTTCGACGGCAATGGGAACCCTGAGCTCCGGTTTGATCCAGCCAATGTGTATAACCGCTTCCGGATGAACATCTGGAGCAATGGCCCCGGTGGAACGCCGGCGGTGAACAGCTTTACCGGAGATGTGTTCTCTTCAGACAGCGTGCCGGGTACCTTTGAACTATCTCGGACAAATGTTGACCGGGTCTTCCGCGACGGGGCGCGGGACCGTATCTGGCGCGTCGTCTACCGTCTCTCTCGGCCGTTCACGTTACCCGCGGGTGAATACTGGTTCTCTCATGACGTGGCGACACCGGACAGCGGGTTGCCGGCACGAGTGCTGGAGTTGAGCGGCTTGCGCGAGCGGGCTGCTAATCTCGGCCGACTGATACGGCCTATCCCAGACGCTTTAGTCATGGTGGTTCGGTAAAGTTTCCGACGCGGCCAGGGCTTGGATGGAGCGGTGGCTGCTTGTCGCGATCGGTCTCTTTTTCGCGGCTATTGCATTCCGCTGGGGTGGCGTGGAACCCCAGGAGTGGGTGTTAGCCCTGGTCGCGTCGGGCGCTATCCTAGCCCTCAGTGGAATACGCCGCGGCCAGCCAATACTCAGACCAAACCGCGTATTGCTGGGTTGCGCGGTCGCTTTGGTTAGCTGGTCTTTTATTCAGGCTCTTCCGCTGCCGCCTCAGCTAGTCCAACTGATCAGCCCTGCGCGCTATGCCTACTACTTACACACCCGCGAAATGACAGTTCCGGGGACGTGGACCTCTCTTAGCCTTTTTCCGGCTGAGTCGTTCAGGTGGGCTGTGACCGTGCTAGCTTTATCGGGATGGTTTTTGCTGGGCCGGTGGCTGGTCTACCAGTTCAGTCCGGTGCCGTGGCGAGTTGTTGTTCCGTTTCTCGTGGTGGCTGTGGCACAAGCAGTTCTTGGTTTGGTGCAAGTGTATGCCGTCGGGGCTCCGCTGGCCCAGGGTACGTACGTCAATCGCAATCATTTTGCCGGCTTGTTAGAACTGGCTTTCCCTCTGCTCGTGACTGGCGGGTTAACCGCCTATTGGAGCCGGCGTCACCGCCGCGAAGCGCCACTCGCCCCAGCACTTTTTGCCGGCCTTATTCTTGGAGCCGCAGCGCTGGTGGTCATTGCTGTTGTCTTGTCGCTTTCACGCGGTGGGTTTGCAGCAATTCTGTTTTCAGCCTTGTTGATGGGGGTTGCGGCCGCGACTCGGACTTTGTCAGGGAAGTGGCGAGCCGTGGCCTTAATGCTGGCGGCGGTAGCGGTGGTTTCCGGCTTCCTCTACTTGCCTACCGACGCTTTGATCCGTCGGTTCGCGGCCCTAGCGGAAACCGAGGAGCTTTCCGCAGACACCAGGCTGCAAATCTGGAAAGACACAATCCGAATGATCCGGGCGTACTTGTGGACGGGTTGTGGTTTGGGTGCTTACCAATCCGCTCTGATGCCCTTCTGCCGAACGGCTCCAATGAACACGGTAAACTTCGCCCATAACGACTGGCTTCAACTATTAGCTGAGTGGGGGTTGATCGGTTTCGCTCTGTGGTTGGTTCTGGTGGTCCGGTGTTTCCAGGCTGCTGTTGCGGCGAGTCATTCCCCGCAGTTCTCGACACGGATGCTCGGACTGGGGTGCTTTGGGGCACTGGCAGCCATCGCCTTGCACAGCCTGGTTGATTTCAACCTGTACGTGCCAGCCAATGCGATGTTCGCCGTCTGGATTGCGAGCGTGGCCGAAGGGATCCGACCACGATGGTCCAGACTGCGACCCTGGATGCCAGGAGTGCTCGAACCTAAATTTGGAGGCCGCTGAACAGAACACCTGGCTGCTCGCACAGCTCGCACCTTAGGAGCTACTGAGTTCGATTTCGGATAATTGTAAAGCGATTCCATCGCACAATTTCCCTAGGCAACGTGGAGGAAAACACTCGATGGCGGACCAGCAGAACATCGGCTTCATCGGCTTGGGCATCATGGGCCGGCCGATGGCACTGAACTTACTGAAGGCAGGCTATCGGCTGGTCGTCTTCGATATCGTGCCAGAGAAAGTTCAAGCGCTCGTCGACGCGGGAGCCAAAGCCGCCGGTTCGAGCCGCGAAGTGGCCGAACAGGCTGAAGTCATCATCACCATGCTGCCGGACGGGCCGGATGTGGAGCAGGCAGTATTAGGAGAGGCCGGTGTGCTTGAGGGTGCACGGCCAGGGTCCATCTTGATCGATATGAGCTCCATCAACCCACTCACCTCTCAAAAGCTAGCTGCTGCTTGCGAGGCCAAGGGCGTGGAGTTCCTCGACGCTCCAGTTAGTGGAGGTGAGCCGAAGGCGATCGAGGGCACGCTGGCGATCATGGTGGGCGGCAAACCAGAAGTGTTCGAACGGGTCAAGCCCATACTGCGGGCTATGGGTAGCTCCGTCACCTTGACGGGGCCAGTAGGGGCTGGTAACGTGACCAAATTGGCTAACCAGATTATGGTGGCGTGCAATATCGCGGCGATGGCAGAGGCACTCGTGCTGGCGACGAAAGCTGGCTTGGATCCCGAGATTGTTTACCAGGCGGTGCGAGGGGGGTTAGCCGGGAGCGTGGTGCTCGACGCCAAGGCTCCTATGGTCATCCAGCGAAACTTCCGGCCGGGCTTCCGGATCCAACTCCACTACAAGGATCTCCGTAACGCGCTTCAAGCGGCCGATTCGTTAAAGGTGCCCCTATTCCTGACGAGTGTCGTTCAGCAGATGCTCTCGGCGCTGATCAACGAGGGCAAAGGGGACTTGGACCACTCAGCGATCACGCTTTTTGTGGAACAGGCGGCTAAAGTCGAAGTCAAGAAAGCTTCTTGAGGCTCGCCGGGTTTTTTGCATACGAGTCTTAGAAGCAGGGGTTAGGTTGCGAGTGCTCGGTCGGCCCATTGGCTCGCCTCCAGGTAGACGCGGCAGACTTGATGGGCGTCTGCTGGGTAACGGAGCGTGATTGAAAAGAATCGGTCCCAGTCGGCACGTTCCCAAGCCAGCGTGAGCTCCAGAGCGTCGACAAGATGTTGGGGGGCATGCGGTTGATGCGCCAGCACGCTCCGCACCTGGGTTGGGAGTGGAAGGCCGGAAAGAATTTCCTCCATAGGTTCGTCCAAGACGGCATCCAGCAGGGAGTATAGCCCTAGCAAGAAGAGCTTGGGCGCGTCTGCAGGGACGCCTAGAAAGGGCGCGAGCATTTCGCAGGCTCGTGCTCGAACCAGAGCGTTCACCACAAGGGCTTCTGGCTTGCCTCTGGCAAGTCCGGCCAAGGCCACCATGACAATCCACCGGCGAATCTCTTGCTCCCCCAGCAGTACTAGGGCGTGACGGACAGAGCTGATCTCGGCTCGTCGACCGGCCCAGGCTGAGTTCACGTACCGCAAAAGCCTGTGCACCAGGGACGGATCCGTCTTGATGATCTGCTCCAGCCGGCAGAAATCAGCCTCAGGCGCAGCTGCTTGTTGGAGCAATCGCAGGTAGGCAAGCTTGGAGCCGGTGAGGCGCTTGTGTCGCACGAGCTCCGGCTGGCCGAAGTAAAAACCCTGAAAGAGGTGGTAACCCCACTGAAGTGCCTGTCGGAGTTCCTCGTATGTCTCGACCTTCTCGGCCAGCAGCTTTGCTTGCCCGTTGAGCTTGCGGGCGAGTTCCTGCTGTTGTGCGGGGTCCGTTTTCCGGAAATCTACCTTGACCACACTAGCCAAGCTGACTACTTGGGCCCGCGGGTCGTTGAACGTATAGTCGTCAAAAACTACGTGGTAGCCTTTCGCCCGAAGACGCTGGACAGCCTGAAGGAGCTCGGGATCCAGAGTCTCGGTTTCTAACAACTCGACCACCAGCTGGTTGGGAGGTAGGACTGCTGGAATGTCCATGAGGATCATTTGGCGATCGAAGTTGATGTAGGCTGGTCGTCCCCCGGTGAGATGCGCTACCCCAACCAGTAAGGCAGAGTCGAGGACCGTCGAAGTAGCTTCGCTGGCGGCGACCCCTGCTGGCGACCCGCCGGTGGGAGTCCGGTAGAGAAGTTCATAGGCGATGATCCGTTGTGCCCGGTTTAGGATCGGTTGCCGGGCCAGTAGGATCGGAGGGGGCACGGGGGCTGGTTTCGCAGCCGTCATCTGCCGAGCTTAGGTGCCCCCTCTGTTCTACTTATCGGACTGACCGCCTTACTCGCTGAACTGAAGCCGACGAAGCGTCACCCCCTTCGCCGCCCTTGTCATCCGGCGGGTCCAAACTACCCTGTGGCTCCCTCACTTGCCGGATCAACTGCTCCATCCTCTCTGTGTGAGACCCGTCCCAATACACTTTCCCACACCCGTCACAACGGCAGAACTCAGAATAGGCATTTAAGACCCCCGGCGGGATTAAAGGCGCCACTTCCGTAGGACTGGCAGGTCGCAGTAACGCATTGCAACGCAGGCAGCGGGTGAATGGCTGGATGGAGCTTGCTAGGTCGAACCGCTCCACCACCTCGCCTAGCTGGTGGCGTGGGTTCGTGCTGCGGACGTAATACCCGTGGGAGACGGCCCGACGCATAAGCAAACCACGGTCCCGCGTGAGCAAGATCCGGTGCTCTTTTTGAGCAATCTCGGCTAGTTCGCGATCCTGGAGCTTGGGATTCCAGACGGTGTCGAACCCCAGCATGCGCAAGTAGGCCGCCAGGCGACCCAGATGACTGTCGCACAGGAACCGGACCGATCTCAAAGGCTTCGGTCGGACACGGGCGATCGGGCTGATGTCGATAGATTCGAAAACCGGGTACACCGCGATTCGGTCGCCATCGCGAGGGCGATAAGTGAAATCCACCGATTCACCATTGACCAGGACCAGATCTACTTCAGTGTGCGGCACACCAAAACTTTCGATCACGTCCTTGACGGTCGGTGCCACATGGAACTGGAAATCCAGGGGTTGGTATCGCTGGGCTGGGGGCAGAAAATCGTTTAGCTCCGCGTAGAACCTGAGCGTGATGCGCTGCATCGCATCCCTGCCTACAGTCTAGGCTACAGGACAGCTCTGGGGAACTGGTTTTGAACTTCCAGCGAAGACTCACGCCCCTGCGAGCTGGGTGATATCCTGTGTGCGGGTGTGTTTGCCAGGCGTCGTCGCAAGATTCGATTCCTGCTGGCTCTGGGCGACATCATCGCCGCGCTCATAACCTTCCACTTCGCGTATGAGACCCGCCTACATTTACCTCTCGAGCGGGTATTCTTCATTCCCACGCCGACGAAGGTATTGCTATGGGTAGCCGCAGCCTTGCTGTGGCCTGGAGTCGGCTTGTGGTTGCGGGTTTACGACCGGGTTTTAAGCGAGCGCCGTTGGTCACAAGCTGCGGATACCTTCCGGCAGTGCGCGTTCGCTGCCGTCGGGATGGTGTTGCTGGAGTACTCGCTGCGGCTTGACCTGAGCCGGCCTTTCCTGGGGCTATGGTTCGTTTATAACTTTTTGTTACTCACACTCGGGCGGGCGGCTTTACCTGGATTGGCACGCTGGGTGCGCCGCGAATGGGGCGAGCCGCTTTACGTCTTAATCGCGGGTACCGGCGAGCGTGCGCGACGGTTGGGGGAAACTTTGGAGCGCTCGGGCGATTACGGAATCCGGCTAGTGGGATTCCTGGCGGTTGAACCTGGAGACGCTCCCTCTACGATCCATCTAAGCCGCCCCTATCCGGTTTATCCAGCCACCGAACTTCCTAAGCTGCTTGAGCGGCACGTCATCGACGAGTTGATTTTCGCCGTCGATTCGAGGAGCCTGGCCGAACTGGAGGACGTTTTCTTGATGTGCGACCTCGAGGGCGTCCGTACGCGTCTTGCTGTGGACTTCCTACCGCATGTCCACAGCCGCGTCTATCTAGATCGGCTACAGAACGTGCCGCTACTCACATTTTCTGGCGCTCCGGATGACGAATTGCTGCTCCTGATGAAGCGTTTCATGGATGTCGTGCTCGCTTCGGTGGCACTGGTCCTGCTAGCACCGCTGATGCTTCTAGTTGCCTTGCTGGTGCGGTTGACCTCGCCCGGGCCCGTGATTTTCCGGCAGGTCCGCTGTGGCCTGAATGGCCGCCGCTTCGTGCTGTACAAGTTCCGCTCTATGTACGAGAACGCGGAGGCACTGAAGCCTGCGCTCGCCGAGCTCAGCATCAAGCGGGTGGCCTTCAAAATCCCCAACGACCCGCGGGTTACGCCCTTAGGGCGGGTTTTGCGGCGCTTTTCCATTGACGAGTGGCCCCAGCTGTGGAACGTTCTGAAGGGAGACATGTCGTTAGTGGGACCACGCCCACCCGTGCCAGAGGAAGTCGAGCGGTATGAAAGGTGGCAACGGCGGCGACTGCGCATGCGTCCCGGCTTAACTTGCCTGTGGGCACTCGAAGGGCGCGACGAGCTCGATTTCGAGACCTGGATGCGCAAGGACCTGGAGTACATCGACAACTGGTCGCTGTGGCTCGATGTGAAGATACTCCTTAAGACGATTCCGCGAGTGCTCACCGGTAAGGGTGCTTACTGAACAGGTGTGAAGCCAGTCTCGCCTGGACCCTGGATGGTGGGCCGTCGCGACGGAGCTGGTGCGTCCGGCGAGAGAATATCACGAGAGGTCGGCGTAGATGCGTGTTCTGATTGGTTTAGCAAGCTTCAGTCTCACACTTACAGTGTATGGTGAGCCTGCTTCTTTCCGCGCGGGAGTGGCGCGCGTCGAGATCACTCCGGAAGGACCAATCTGGCTTTCGGGCTACGCTTCGCGCACGAAACCTTCCGAAGGCGTGCTGCACCCGCTCTATGCCAAAGCCCTCGCTTTAGAGGATCGCCAGGGGCATCGATTGGCGATAGTGACGCTGGACGTCATTGGAATCCCACGGACAATGAGCGACGAGATCGGTGCCCGCGTCGCCAAGCAATATGGTTTGGAACGGCGAGCTCTATTGTTGAATGCTTCTCACACCCATACCGGGCCGGTGATTTGGCCAAATCTCGCCTCGATGTTCGAGCTGCCGCCAGGCGAAGAGCAGAAGCTGAGGGAATACCAGCGGAGGCTCGTAGAGAGCGTCGTAGAGCTGGTGGGCAAGGCCTTGCAGTCCATGGAAGCTGTGGAGTTGTCCTACGGTGAGGGACAGGTGGGTTTTGCCGTCAATCGCAGAGAGTTCACCGCTTCGGGCGTCCGGATCGGCGTGAATCCCAATGGGCCGGTTGACCATTCAGTGCCTGTGATCGCAGTGCGTGCCCAGGACGGACGACTGGTGGCGGTGGTTTTCGGCTACGCTTGTCACAACACCACGCTGACCGGCGAGCACTATGAAATTAGCGGCGATTACGCCGGCTTTGCTCAATCAGCTATTGAGGAGAGATTTCCTGGGGCGACCGCGTTGTTTTTAGCCTTGTGTGGCGGCGACCAGAATCCTCATCCTCGTGGTACCGTCGAACTGGCTCGACAACATGGCCGCGCTTTGGCTGAGGAAGTGGCCCGGGTGCTGCAGAGTAACTTGCGGCCTTTGAAGCCGCCACTGCTGGCTGCTTACCAAGTGACGGAGCTGGAGCTGGCGCCTTACAAACGGGAGCAGTTCGAAGCAGAACTCCAGCACAAAAGTGCGGCGTATCGGAATCGTGCGCGGTTGATGCTACAACTACTGGACCAGAGGCGACCGATCCATCGTGTGGCCTACCCTGTGCAGGCTTTCCGGTGGGATCGGAGCCTTACACTGGTGGCTTTAGGTGGCGAGGTGGTTGTCGACTACGCGCTGCGACTCAAACGGGAGTACGTGGGTGAGCCTTTGATCGTCGTGGGTTATTCGAATGACGTGATGGGCTACATCCCATCGGAGCGCGTGTTGCGGGAAGGAGGTTACGAGGCGGATCAGAGCATGGTCTATTATGGCTTGCCTGCGCCATTCACTGCACGAGTCGAGGAACAGGTCTTCGAAGCCATCCGCCGGGTGATGATGCGGGTCGGGCGACCGCTGGCTCATGGGCGAGCCCAGCGGGTATGGTGAGACCCGTTCGGCAGTCATTCCCATCCTTTCTAGAGGGCGGTACTCCCTTGCCGTCGTATCCTGGATAGGTTCGAAAACCGGGCTAGCGCATCTGTCGGAGGCTTGGCTTGAGCATGTCGGCGGAAAATCCTCTGGCGCCTCGAAAGGTCCCGAGTTGGGATGCCTACTATCTGAAGATTTGCCGCTACGTGGCCGCCCGCAGCAAGGATCCGAACACTCAGGTGGGTTGTGTAATCGTGGGTCCGGCCCATGAGATTCGGTCCACCGGGTACAACTCCTTCCCGCGGGGTATTCGAGACGACGTTCCGGAGCGCCTGGCACGGCCGGCTAAGTATCTGTGGATGGAGCACGCTGAGCGCAATGCTATTTACAACGCTGCCCGCGCCGGAACGCCCACCGAGGGTTGCACGATCTACGTGGAGATCATGCCATGCATGGATTGCGCACGTGCGATCGTTCAGGCGGGCATCAAAGAAGTTGTGATTTCGCGCGAGCGGATGCAAAGCTATTCCAGCGAGTACTACAACGAGCATTTCCGGCAAGTGGAGCAGTTGTTCCAGGAAGCAGGCGTGCGGATTCGGCAGGTCAGTCTGGACGAGGAAGATCCGGAGTGACATTTTGGGGCCATTGGTCGCTGAATAAAGTACGGGAGCATATCAAGGGGCTAAAATGCTGTCTCTCTATACGGCCCGGTAGAGCTGACTGGCAAAGCACAGAGCGTTATGCTAACTATGGATCTACTTGATCGCAGGAGGCGTGACTATGCGGTGGCATGCGGCGCCGGAAGGCGACGAGATCGAAAACGCGGGCTTCGACGAGGGGCCAATCGAGGTGGAGGCGGAGTTGGTCGAGTACAACGACGACGAAGGGGAGACATCGTCGGCGGAGTTTCAGCACACGCCCTCGCCTGAGAGTGCGGAGGGAACGCAAGAGGTTCGTGCGGGGGAGCCTGCCGCCGCGGGACCTGCAGCAGAGGCTCCTGCGCCAGCTGAGCCCGGTCGAGGGGAAGGTGCGGCGGAAGAAGTAGAGGAGGTGGTGCCGAAGAAGCCGCCGGTCAGTGCAGCGGCTGAAGAAGCGGCTGGAGCTGCCGAAGAAGGAGAGGCGGTTCGTGAGAAGAAGGCCAAGCGGCCGGCTGCGAAAAAAGCTGCTGCTCGAAGGGTCAGCGCCCGAAAGGCTGTGGCGCGCAAAGCTCCTGCAGCAAAGAGACGGCCGGCGAAAAAGGCTGTAGCTAAGAAAGCGGTTGCCAAGAAGCGAGCCGCTACCAAAGCTACGGTGAAGAAGCGGGCGGCCAAGAAGGCAACTTCCGCCAAGAAAGCAGCCAAGAGCGCCAGGGCTTCAAAAGGTCGGCTCCGAGCGAAAGCTGTTCTGCGAAAGGCAGCGAAAGCGACCAAGCGTGGTGCGCCGGGAACCCGGCAGACGGCGAGCAAGGGCCAAGTACGCCGGGCTGCCGGGAAAGCCCGAAAGCGGTAGGGTGGGCAGGTTCTCGCGGGTGCAGTAGTCCGCGCGGGCTGCGGTGGAAAGCTCGCCTAGCCGGGCGAGCAAGCCTTGAGACGCGGACGCTGAGTCACAAACCTTCTTTTGTTTCCGGCTCGACGGGCTTGTAGACGACAGCCCGGCACCGCTCGAAGAGTTGCAGGAGTGCTTCGGCGTACTCCTCCGGCGACCGGCTGGTCTTAGGAGAAAAGCCCGCACTCGGGGCGGCCTTACCGTAGCCCGTAGTCAGTGCGATGAATTTCATCAGCTCCAGTGCAATTTCATCTTTGGACCGAGGCCCAAAGGCTGTGAGTGCTTCTCCCTCCATGAGCGGCCTACACCTCCCGGCTATGTTAAACGACTAGGTTAACGCAGGGTCGATGGCACTGCTGGCGCGAGCTCTGGTGCGCAAGATGCGTGGTGGTGCCCAGGCCCACTTGGTCGAGGCTTCGGACGGCCACTTTTACGTGGTCAAATTCAAGAACAACCCTCAGCATCGCCGGATCCTGATCAATGAGTGGATCGCTGGGGTGCTGCTCGACTACTTGCAAATCTTGACCCCAGCTCGGGCGTTCATCCAGTTTGATGAGAATTTTCTACAGCGGTTCCCAGAAGCCGGAATCCAGTTAGGCAAGCAACAGCAACCTCCGGAGCCAGGCCGGCACTTCGGATCGAGGTATCCTGGGCACCCCGAACGCCTCGCCGTCTACGATTTCCTACCGGATGTGCTGTTGATGCGGGTAGCCAATGTGGACCATTTTCTAGGGATCCTGGTATTTGACAAGTGGGTGGCGAATGCCGACTCGCGCCAGGCGATTTTTTTCCGTGCACGCTTGCGTGACTGGATCAACGACGTTGACCCGCCCGAGCAAATCAGCCTGGTTGCCCAGATGATCGATCATGGCTACGCTTTTGGTGGCCCACAATGGCGATTTCAGGACTCGCCGCTTGCGGGTCTCTACCCGCGCTTCGTGGTGTATGAGTCGGTCCGGGGCTGGGCCGATTTCGAGCCATGGCTGGAACGGATCCGGTGCTTTCCGGAGTGGGTTCTCGATGAGGCCTACCGGCAGATCCCAGGTGAGTGGTTGGAGGAGGGGGAAGAGGAGGAACTGGAGCACCTGTTGGAGCAATTGTTGC
>Ga0105160_1001215_pt1 | contig 10738 bp, 7 predicted proteins | sample GXS110809BmetaG_FD_89591 | JGI IMG/M metagenome (GOLD analysis project Ga0105160, IMG submission 89591) | Hot spring microbial communities from Gongxiaoshe hot spring, China to study Microbial Dark Matter (Phase II) - GXS 110809B | ecosystem: Environmental > Aquatic > Thermal springs > Hot... | reverse complement strand
TTGTCAAGGGCTCAGAGTGAGGATGATAAAGAGTTTTATAAAGCAGTTATAACTTACGGAGCATTAGTATTCGACACATGCATAAGCTATGACTGTCTCCTTTCTAGGTGGGATGTCACTAGGAAAAAGGTCACCAACATGATGGAATTACAAGGTTTTCCGTTCAAATCGAGTTATGCAGAATGGGATCATTCAAAAATGTTATGGACATGGGCTTTGGAGAAGGTCTTAGACTCTTTGAACGATATCATTAAACTCCTCCCCGCGAATACTGGAAAAGTCATGGTCTACTGCGGCGATGCGGCAGCAATACCCCTACCCGACGGAAACGTCGACTGCATAGTCGTCGACCCACCATACTTCGAGAACGTCATGTACAGCGAGGTAAGCGACTTCTTCTACGTATGGCTAAAACGACTGATAGGCGACCTATACCCAGAAGCATTCCAATACGAACTAACACCAAAAGAAGAAGAGGCCGTAGCCAACCCCGCAAGATTCAAGGGCTTAAAGAACTCTAAACAGCTAGCAGCCCAACATTACGAGTCTAAGATCGAGGCATGCTTCAGAGAAATGAAACGCGTCTTACGAGATGACGGAGTTCTCACAGTGATGTTCACGCATAGAAAGGCAGAAGCATGGGCAAGCCTTGCCAAAGCCCTCATCAACGCAGGCTTTACCTTCAGAGCCTCATGGCCAGTAGCAACAGAGCCTGGCCAGAAATTCGGTAAAAGGAACAAAGGCATCCTCAAATACACAGTACTCCTCAGATGTGAAGAGCGGAAGGAGGAGAAAAAAGGTCTGTGGGAAGAGGTCAAAGAAGAACTGATAAGAGAAGCCGATACAAAAGTAAGGAACCACTCCAAACTAGGAATAACTGGTCCAGACCTCATAGTCAGCGTCTACGGACCAGTACTAGGCAAATTTGCTGACTACTCGATAATAAAGGATGCCTCAGGGAAAATCAAATCTCCTGATGACGCTCTAACAATAGTTGCCGAAGCCGTGAACAGATTCCTCACAGAAGATATACAAAACGCCGACCTAGAAACCCTCGCATACCTAAACCTCCTCAAGAGCTTTCCCAGCTTAATCGTCGAGTATGACCTAGCAAGACTCGCAACAGTCTTCGGAGGAAACATCAGCCTAGACACACTAATGACAAAAGGCGGAAGAGGGCTCGTAGAGAAAAAAGGAGAGAACGTCAAGATACTTCTCTCTAAGGATAGATTATCAGGAGGGTATCTAATACCGACTAAGCCAGATACTTTAAGAACCTTGATAGATGTGGTGCATGCATGCTTAATCGAATATGAAAGAACAGGTCTGACCTCCGTAAAAAAACTTCTATCAGACACCGGTAGGGACCACAAAGATGCGGGAGTGATCTCGGTCTTAAAAGCAATAGCTCAGCTCGGCTATAACGGCAATGGGGCTAGGGAACTACTGAATGAAGCGAAGATCGCCTCTACTTTATTAGAAGCACTAGGATATCAGCCTCAAACATACCTCAAAAAGGGCGAGAAGCTCGACGATTATTAAAATTAATCATGCATATCCACTATCTTAACTACTTCATATCTAAACTCGTCTAAACTACCCTCTCTCCAAGAGGCCAAATAACGCTCCAGTCTATTCAACCTGTCCATAATTCTTTCAGCTTCATTCACCTCTCGATCACCATTGCCCTCTAACAAGCCGATAGCTTTAGAACCCTGTGTCAACAATTTCCTCAATAGCATATTATTATCCACAAATTTGGACTGCTCTATCACCAATTTTCTATTTTTCCCTAGAAAGTTAAACAATAATCCTGCACGAGTATCCAGTCTTCTACTGAGAGAATGTAATACTTCATCAATTGATGGATTATTTTTTAAATCATTATCTAACGATGCATAATAGACTCCAGCCTTAAAAAGATGTCTAGCGACTAGCTCGTAGGCTCCGCTCCTAATATTTTCTTTAAAGGCTTCGAGTTGACTCGCATATCTCATTCTCTCTCCTGCAGCCCTAGATTTAATGACCTTCAGAGATTCATCCAGGCTCCTCTTACAATAACAGCTCAACTTACCACCCCTAAGAACTCATCTAACAGACTTAAAACACCTTTTGCATCGAGTTCTTCTTGTGCGCCCTCCTCTTCCCTTATTAATCTAACACGCCAAAGACCGTCAAAGTCTTTTATCAAATATACGCTCTTAGACATATGGATGCTCCTGTTTCCAGCCTTTGATATTATAGAATCACATAACCATTGAACAATAGGATGACTTGGTGTTAAAGCATTTTGGCCACCTTTAACTATACTTATTCTATTCCACCTTCTCAATTCGATAGGAAGTTGTCCCTCGTTAAAGATAATATGATCGTCTTCTATACGCACTTGAATTCTAAGAGCATTACACGCCTTCATGACAAACCTTTGGACTCTATTTATTGCCTCTTGAAACTCATACTTTTCTCCCAACCACTCAGAGGCTGAGAATATACCAGACATCCTCGCGATTTTCTCTTTTATCTCCTCAACTTTGTCAATTGTCTCCTCAACTATGCTTCGCATAGTCTCAAAGGTCCTGCCCTCATCAAGGGCTCTTCGAAGTCCCTCACTTATTATCTCCTGAGCAGGACCGACGACTATGTTGTAAATTTCCTTACGATTAAAGAGAGAGCTATACATCTCGGCCTCAATACTTTCAGGATACCAGACGTTTCTAACATAAACAACACTAGCTCTCTGGCCCAGTCTATCAATTCTGCCAATCCTCTGTTCTACCTTAGCAGGATTCCAAGGCATATCCACATTCACAATGGCGCTCGCAGCTTGAAGGTTTAGCCCCTCTCCTGCAGCATCGCTACATACCAAGACCTTAATAGGACCATTGGTCAACTCCTTAACAACTTCATCCTTGGTAACTGGAACATAGTCTTTAACATCGTGCTTATACAATTTTCCACCTTCTCCAGTATAGATCGCAATCTCATTACGTGAGAAGCTGTCCATTATTAAGAAGCGAACAACTGCATCAACTGTGTCGGTATATTTACTAAATACCAAAACTTTATTCCCCTTATTAACGAGGTCACTAACAACCTCAGCGACTTTCCTCAACTTCGGATCGGAAAGACTCTGCTGTTCCGGCGAGTAATCTCTCAGCAAGCTCTCTAGATTTTCCAACACTTCAATTTCTCTTAGTAGAGGCTCCTTCCCAACTTTATTGAGAATTTCCTCCATCGAGTTTATAAAGTCATCCTCATCAATTTCTGATTCGATGTCAAAAAACATTCTCGACGCTAAGCGCATAATGGCTTCTCGGTCATTACGCAAAAGTGCCCTTAAGAACTCCAATCTATTATTAATCGTGAGGTAAGCTGAAGTAAAGCTACTAACGAACCTCTGGTGATAGATCGACTTTACAAAACCAATTACTGAACGGTTTACCCCTTTTAACATCTTCTCGTAACAACCATAATCATTCCGCAAATAATGATCAAGCTTGTCTAGCATATCCTTGTGATATTGGCTGAGTTCTACTTGTTCTTCTTGAACGTCTCTCTTAGGAAAAGTATATCCCGCCTTAATTAATTTTTCACGAGTGTTTCTTACCATAAACCATCTAGTGGGAATAAATGCGAGCATTAATTTTTTGACAGACTCTAGATCCAAAAAATCACTAACTTGCTCTATTCCTACTCCATGATAAAGGGGACGCAACAAATTGTCAGCATAATCACTAACTACTGATCTTAAGATTCTTTCAAGAGTTTCTTTGTCTAGATACCTCTGGACAAACCAAGAAATCATCCTCAAACATGCAACTATATCGCTTTTCTCAATGTTAGGCGCATCTTCCATTAATATTTTAAAATATTTTTCAACCATATCTTCATGAACCCACGGCCCTCCTAAACCAAGGATCGTAAGTAAGTCCATTGCCTCTTTAGCATCAATCTGTACAGGAGTTGCTGTTAATAGTAGGATGTGAGGGCTTGTTACCCCTATTTCACTTATTAAATCATACAGCCTAGTTGCTTCAATTTTATCCGTTAAGTATCTCTTTCTTCTGGCATGATGTGCCTCATCCACGACTACTAGATCAAAAAATTTATTCGCTCGTAATAATTCAGGGTCCCTTTTCCTACTGCCTCTTGCGTAGTGCCATGATGCGACAACCAGTTCAATGCCACCGACGTCAAATGGGTTTTCATCTGAAATAGGATGCGTCTCACCATCGGCAGAGACATAGGTTTTCTTTAACGGGTCCAATAACCAGAAACGTAATCCAAACCTTACCCACATCTCTTCAAGCCATTGTCTCGTCAAATTTTTAGGTGCTAAAATCAGAACCCTCTTGACTCTTCCTTGCTGTATCAACCTTTTGATTATGGCGCCGGCCTCTATTGTTTTACCTAGTCCTACTTCATCTGCTAGCATTATCCTATGTGGATAGCGGGACAAAACATAGTCCACGGCATATGCTTGATGCGGGTGTAAAATTACTGGGCCTATGCCTAAATAGGCGAATTCTTTAACGTTCCCGAGTTCTTTGATTAGTTTTGCAGCTGGTACGAGAGATTTGCAAACCAAATAATCCGAAATCGTGTAGTACTTTAGGACTTTTTCATCTTCGAGAGGGTCTAAGTCAGGAGGTATACGCGGATAGAATTTCTCTCTCAATTTCTTTTCGACAACTTCTGGTAAGGGAAAAACCATATAGTCAGGATGCCTTCCTTCCCATAATGCATCGAACCTGTCGATATATCGTCTAATGTATTCCATATGTCCTTCCCGCCAAGACATATGTATTGTCAAATTCTCTCCATTAAGGTCGTAGGCATATCTTGTTTCGTTGGCACTACCAACTGCACCTATTATACAACCATCACCATCCCTGAAGATCATTACTTTCTCATGAAATATGCCGTTACCGAGACCTAGAAAGGTCTTTTTCGGTAAAGCTACTTTGACCTGAAGCATCCCTTCAACAAGCATCCAAGCTAAAGCTTCAATTCTCTTCTTCGCAATTGTATCCGCTACAGTATCTAAGTCTTGCACAATTTTTTCACCAATTTCCTTGATCAATTCTTCTGCTTTTTCACGACTCAAGCGATAAGCTTCTATGAGGTCAGGCCCAACATCATGAAGACCCACTACTAATCTCATACGTCCATTGTTCTTTAATAATCCAGCCAACCCTACAGCTATTACTACAAGCGAATCGGCGCTAAAAAATCCTGAAAGCCTATCGTATGATTTTGTTCTCTTAAGTACGGGTATATAAAACTCAGATGCCACTTTATTCCCTTCTCCCTCATAAATAATGTCTAAATTAGCAGCTAGGTCGACATAACATGACATCTCTTGGCACTCTTATTAGTGAAATGGACGTACTTAAACTTTAGTAGTATCCAAGTACGCATATTCATCTACCTACTCGCCTTACGATCTTGCAACGTAGTAAAAACGGATTAGTAATTAAAAAAGAAATTATGTCTGAAATTTTAATTTATCTATAATGAAGTTGTGGTCTAAAGAATACCAAGGAAGGTCATTCGAGTCTTAAGATTTTAGTAATCTTGGATTGTTTTTATGATCCATTATATCATGGTTTCATAAAAATCCTAAATGATTTAATTACAGTTGTCTATGATTTTCCCCATGTGAAAAAACCCGGGCTGTCTGAAGCATATGATGTATAAAAGAACTTTTAAAACGAGTGGTTTAGTTAAACAAGTTAATGAAGTTAATCAGCCTTTTGAGTAGGACATTTTGAGCTGTTCCGTAAAAAGGTCTAAAAACCCGAAAAGAGTCTTTTTTCAATCGAGGGGGTTAGCATGGTGTGATTAACTTCATTAACTTGTTTAACTACCTTGCTGGACGATCGTCATATCTCTACGTTTTAAAGATGTTGGCAATAATACCATGCGTCTATTCCCCGCTCCTGGTTTAACGATGCATCCATTTGCCCTTAAGATTTTGCTAAGTTTTTTGGCAAATACGCGCCTCTCATTATCCTCTAGTTCTTTTCCGATCGCGGTGACCAAGCTGATAAGCGGGTATACTTCATACGTCTCTCCGCCCAAACCTGAGACCGCTTGAGGGGCTACTTCCCCACGCTCAATCGTGTTCAAGACCTCTTTAAGCAAGATTTCTTCTTCCTCCTCAACCATATTATTCAAAACCTCGCCCACCTGCAGTATCATTTTCTTGAGTTCGTCCGAGTCTGCTAGTAGGTATAATGGAAATAGGATTTGCTTTATTCTTGGGTTTATACACCAATCGATCGGAAGGCCGCGCTCTAACGCTAGCGCTATGTCCCTAGCTTTTTTCAAGTTTCGAAAGCGCCATAACAAGAGTTTCGAGCGAAGGGCTTTTGCCTCCTCCTCAAACTGAGGACCAAAGAACCGCGCATCGGCCTTTATAGGCGAAGTCGTAATGAACCGCGATTCCAACGCGTCATCTTCAAAAGGTCTTCGGGTCGCGGCTAATTTGGGACCATAGACGTAAAAGGTTTCGATTTCGTTAGGGTCTTCTTTATCACAAACTGTTAAAAGTCCAAGGTGAGAGGAAAAACCAACGTTCAAAATTTTTACCAATGTAGCATAAATGCTGGAATCGCTCATGTCGGCCTCATCTATTAAGAGCGTACCTCGCCACCGATCAATCAAGCGCTTTAACGATGCATCGCTCGATGCCGCGCTAACTTTAATCGGCCGATAGCAAATATATCCAGTCGTTATGAGCCATGCACTTTTGCCGCTACCTTTTGGCCCTGTCATTTTACGATAAGGGCAAATTGGTAAGGCGTCATAGACGTAGGTTAGCATCACATAGAGCGCATCGAGTTTTTTCTCCCAATCATAACGGGCCATGTGATATTTCGATAGAAAATTGTAAACCTCATTGTACAGCCCCGCATCGGTACCATACTCGAGCGGAGGACCAGAAAGTAGCACGACGCCTTTCCTAACCTCTTCGTTTTCGATTGGGCGATAGATTTTTCCGTCCCGCTCAAACTCCTCAATTATTTCGACCTCGCCGGTTTCTATATGATAAACCGCGAAGCGCGCCCCCTCGGATGTCATTATTCCCTCTACAATTACATCATCAAAAACTATCGAAGGTGTGTAGATTATGAACTTTTTATCCTCATGACGATCGTGTTCTTCACCCACGTTAGCCGGCAATAGTTTTAAAACCTCGCAGGCTAGTGAGGGGCCTACGATCGACTCGAGCTCGCGCTTGAGATAAGACCACGCTCCGATCTCCTCGATGGGGCGCTCATACGTTGTTTTGAGGGCTGTTAATCTATCCTTTAGCTCCAAGTCTCCTGCCAATAAACAGATAGACTTGACAATCACTGCAGCCTCAAACCTCTCGATGCCCGATTTCCGAAGCGCGCCGTTAAGCCAAAGCGAAAGGTTATGTCTGTGGCCCTCAGACCACAGCCTCGCGAATTCCATGATCATAGCCTCATATTTCGCGAAAACATCGATGATTCTCTCGAGCAGCTTAACCTTATTCTCATCGAGCTCGGCGATCTCGCAATTGGATGGATCAACTCTAAAGCGGTATTCGTGGCCATCAACCCTGCTCAGAGGGGCCACAACCTGGCATTTCTCCGCGAGCAACTGGATGAACCTGGATTTTTTGTTTGTGGTTGGATAATGGCCCTCGGGCGCTTTAAGATAGACGTGACAACCTCGTTTAGTCTCAACGATCCATGTCTGTGAAATTTCATCCAGAATCAAAGGGGCCAAGCGTCTATCATCAATGTCCAACACAAAAAACGGCGGCTCGATTCTTATGCCAATGTTATAATTCTTCGGGTATTCGAATGTCTTAAGCGCCTCCTCCCGCGAAACATTCGGCCAATTCTCTAGGATCGGCCGCTTTCCACCTGTCTCAAGTGGAATTGGCGTAAGGCCGCGCGAAAAATAAAATTTAAGATACTCAGATGCGGTCTGCATTTCTAACCTCACCGCCAAAATAAACGAAAATCGGGGCAGCTGAAACCTTCCGATACAAGACCCTGGCGCCCCTCGAGACGACGTATGATGAAACCTCCCCTACCAAATCCTCGATGCCGGTTTGTTTCGTGGATATTATCACGGCGCGCTTAGTCACGCTTTCTCATCACCTCACGGTCGAAGCATTTTGGGCAGTAATCCGTTTTCTCGCTGTGAGGGCCGTGGTAGATGGATACGAATCTGTCGACTTTATCCACGTGGCCGCATACATCACAGGATTTCAGTCCATCGCCGATCGCTGCCTCCCTAATGCGCGCCTTTCCGCCCTTCATTCCACCCTCGCCCTCTCGATCCGCAGGACACCATCCGAGTCGACCATGACCCAAACGTAATCTGAAAGCTTCTCCACGAGGGTTTTCGGTAATACCACTGCAACCGAGCCGCCGATCCTGATCACGCGCCTTAGGTATTTCTCCACTTTTCAATCACCCAAATATGAGTTAAAGACTTAAATACTTAAGAAAAGTTGACATTTTTGTTGACATTAGGGCGAAAAGGTCTCCTGAGAAGAAAGGTCCTTGAGGCCCTATTCGATGGCCCCCGCTCCCTGACCGAGCTGGTTAAGGAGACGGGGGCATCGAGGCAGGGCGTGGTAAACGCCTTGAAAGCTTTGAGATCGGAGGGCTTGGTCGAGAAGGAGGAGGGCAAGCGCGGCAAATATTATTTAACGCCGAATGGGTATCACGAATACCACGACCGCAGAATAGATAAGCGGGTGTATGATGTTTACTGCGAACCTAAACTAGTTTTTGATCCGAACCTCAACTTTCTCTCCCCTCTACATCCAACCTTCAACTACGAGGACCTACCCTCGCCCTGCGCCTTCCGCGTCCGCCTAAATGTCAGCGAAGATCTCGAGAGGAAATTTGCCGGCGAGCGGGCTTTCTTTTCACATGAAGACCTTAGAACCTATACCCCAGAGGATACGGCGGAGGGTTTTGTGCGCCCTTTCGTAAACATGTTTGTCTGGGAAATTCTCACCGAGCGGCTCTTCGATATAGCGAGTTATGAGAAAATTACCGGAGAAAAACTCAGCATCGAGCGCATCAAAAAATTTCTGAGATTCTCGTTTAAAATATCCATCTCACTCGATTTCGAGCCAAGTGATAGGGTCATGAGAATAGTTAGCGCCTCCCTCGCCCTCAAGAACTTAAATGGATATGAAGTCAGATCTCATGCATCATGCTTCGATGTCATGGAGCTGCTTGAGCGGCTGGGCTGGGCGCCTAAAGGCTGGGCGAAGCTGCTAAGAGACGCCTCAGACGTCGAGGAGAAGGAGGGGGGAAGGATAAGCGTGTCGAGGAAGCGGAGGCCCCGAAACAAGAAAGACATTTACGATCTGCTGAAAGAAGCGTTTGAAATACTTCGAAAAGAGGGTAAAATTGATTCAAAGACCATGAGAAAATTCAAGGAGTTTTTACGAGACAAACGAGATAAAGGAAGGGTCATTACGATTACGGATGCGTGATTTACGCAAGTAGGCTAGAACCCCAATAGAATTGGAAAACTCACTCGAGTCCCAGGATCTTCATGAGCCTCGGGTTGTTTTTCGCGATGTAGGCCATCAAGTTCTCATAAAACTCTATCGCGTCCTCGAGCGCCTTCATCTTTTCTTCGCTAAGCGCCTGGCGTATGGCCCCGAATATTCGGAGGGCTCGATCCGCCTTCTCGAATTCTTGTTTTATTATCTCGGGCGTTGGCAGATAGTAATGCTTCTCTATGCCGCTGTTATGGCCTATCCACAGGTCGATCAGCAGCTTGTTCACGCCCGCGGACTCGAGCATAGTTCTATACCACTTCCGGAAGACATGTGGGTGTAAGGCATGCGCGGATCCATCGGGGGTCTTGGCATCGAGGCCCAGGCGCTTCAGCAGATCGACGTAGTTCTCATAGAACCGGTTCCTGGGTATCTTCTTCTCGGGGTTACCCTCGGCGCAGAATAAGTAGCCATTCTCGTGCGGATAATTCTCGAGATAGCGCTTAAGCTCCTCTCTCAGCTCTGTAGGTATTGGGATCTCGCGCGGCCTGCCGGTTTTCGTGGCCTCAGCTGGCAGGGTCAGGAATCCGCGCTCCAGGTCTATCCACTCCCTTCTAACCGAAAGCGCCTCCGAGAGCCGTAACCCGCATAGGGCCATGAACATTATGATCAAGCGCATCCGGCGCGATCGAGTCCCCATCAACAATTTCTGCAGCTCGGCCAGTGATGGTATGCGATCGATCCGCGATCGCCCGGACTTCCTCGGAATCTTAATCTTCTTAGGGTTTACCTCGAGATCATAAAAGCTGAAGAAGGATCGCGCTAAATAGACGTTGAATCGGATGGATTTCGCGGATAACGGCTTTCCGGTCAGCTCGCCGGAAGCCGCCTTATTCACATACTTCTGGAGGCTTAAGGTGAGGGCCTTAATATCCATCTTCAGCAGCCCCTCGATCGAGGGGGCTTCAAGATCCTCGCGCACGAAATTCAAGACCTGGAGCAGCGCATAATGCTGCCTCTTCTCGAGAACCTGAGGATTAAACTCTAAATACCCGCGAATGCAATCCTCGAGCTGTGATAAATTCAATCCGCCCCTTCGTCTCGGAATCATCGGCGGAATATGGGGAAGCGAAAGATTTAAAAAATTGTGTTTAGCACCGGGAAAGGGCCCGTAGCTCAGCATACCACACAAGAATATTCTCGGGCGGCAACATATCGCCCGCAGTACTC
>Ga0105160_1001213_pt1 | contig 10742 bp, 6 predicted proteins | sample GXS110809BmetaG_FD_89591 | JGI IMG/M metagenome (GOLD analysis project Ga0105160, IMG submission 89591) | Hot spring microbial communities from Gongxiaoshe hot spring, China to study Microbial Dark Matter (Phase II) - GXS 110809B | ecosystem: Environmental > Aquatic > Thermal springs > Hot... | reverse complement strand
TTTAGCGGCGCGATCTGCGTTCGGTGCCTTCGGCGTTCGCTCGGAGTCCATGAGAGGGGGGAGGTTTAGCTTTGTCCGAAGGGGATAAGAGGAGAGGGCTGATCTACGGTTTTTTGGACTGGGTGGAGAGGGTTGGGAACCGTTTGCCGCACCCCGTGACGCTTTTCGTGCTCTTGTCGCTGGTCGTGGTGGTGGTCTCGCACTTCGCTGCCTCTGCGGGGGTGAGCGTCACCTACGAGCGCTTCAAGGACGGGGTTCCCGAGAGGGTGACGGTGGCGGCCGTTAGCCTTCTCACGGTGGAGGGGATAAGGCGCATCTTCTCCGAGGCCGTCGGCAACTTCACCCGCTTCGCCCCCCTTGGGACGGTGCTGGTGGCCATGCTGGGGGTCGGCGTGGCCGAGGGGGCGGGGCTTATACAGGCGGCCTTGAAGAAGGTGGTCCTGAGCACGCCCAGGCGCTTCGTGACGCTGGTGGTGGTCTTCGCCGGGGTCATGTCGAACATAGCTTCCGACGCGGGCTACGTGGTCCTGGTCCCCCTGGGGGCTGTGGTCTTCATGGCCTTCGGGAGACACCCTCTGGCCGGGCTGGCTGCCGCCTTCGCCGGCGTCTCGGGGGGCTTCAGCGCCAACCTGCTGGTGAGCACCCTGGACCCGCTCCTCGCCGGCATAAGCCAGGAGGCGGCGAGGCTCGTTCAGCCCGGCACAGTGGTTAACCCCACCGACAACTACTACTTCATGGCCGCCTCCACGTTCGCCATAACGCTTCTGGGGACTTGGGTGACCGAAAGGGTGGTGGAGCCCAGGTTGGGCGCTTACGAGGCCAGCTCCCTGGTCAGGGCGGGCATGGAGGAGGTCTCCCCGGAGGAGAGCAGGGGGCTCAGGTGGGCTCTGGTGGCCCTCTTGGCCTACTCGGCCGCGATACTGGCCATGCTCTTGCCCCCCGACGGGGTGCTTCGTTCCCCCAGGGGCGAGATCCTGAGCGGTTCGGCTTTCATGGCGGGTCTGGTCCCCATCATAGCCTTCGGTTTCATGGTCCCGGGAGTGGCTTACGGAGTGGCTTCCGGCAGGATCAGGAGCGACAAGGACGTGGCCCACCTCATGGGCAAGGGCATGTCCACCATGGGAGGTTACATAGTGCTCGCCTTCTTCGCCGCTCAGTTCGTCAACTACTTCAGCTGGTCCAACCTGGGCGTCATACTGGCCGTCAAAGGGGCGGAGCTGCTCAAGGCCTCTGGCTTCGTGGGGTTGCCCCTCATGGTCAGCTTCGTGCTGGTCTCGGCCTTCATAAACCTGTTCATCGGGAGCGCCTCGGCCAAGTGGTCCATCATGGCGCCCATCTTCGTCCCCATGTTCATGATCCTGGGCTACTCGCCGGCCTTCACCCAGCTGGTCTACAGGATAGGCGATTCGGTCACCAACATCATAACGCCGTTGATGTCCTACTTCGCCGTGATCGTGGCCTTCGCCGAGAGGTACGACGAGAGGGCCGGCATCGGGACCCTCATCTCGACGATGCTGCCCTACTCCCTGGCCTTCCTGGTGGGCTGGACCCTGCTGATGGTGGTATGGTACCTGCTCGGCCTCCCGATAGGTCCCGGCGCCAGCATATACCTGTAGCTCCAGCTAACAGAGGTGGAGGGGGAAGGCTCCCCCTCCACCTCCTCGGACGTGAGAGGAAAGGGGAGGATCGGTCAGAAAAGGCTTATTCCCTCCACCTCTGGCTCCTTAGCAGCCCAAAAACCCCTCATCTCCACCCTGAGCTCCTGCTTTCTGGACAGGTTCTTCGGCACGTAAAGCTCGTACTTCCCGTCGCTGTAAACCTCGTACTCGGACCCGTCCTGAGGTCTACCGGCCGTGACCACGGCCTTGGGGAAACGGCATCAGCCGCTTCCGACCACCTTGACCTCCACGTGGGCCACCCCACCTGCCCGTTCGAACCACTCCCTGGCGCTTTCGGAAACCCTCAAGACCCCCATCCCGCATCCCTCCTCATATACCCCATTGGGTATCATCATTATACCAGCCTCCGGGTTTCCTGGGAAGTGGGATGTCCTTGTGGAGGGGATGTCCCTCGGCGGTTATAATGTTCATCTAGGCGCTGGTGTCTCCCATGGGTTACCTTTCGCTCTACAGGAAGTACAGGCCCAGGAGGTTCTCTGAGCTGATCGGGCAGGAGAGGGTGGCGGAGCTGCTTCGGGCCTCGGTGGCCTCGGGGCAGGTCTCCCACGCCTACCTCTTCTCCGGGCCCAGGGGTTGCGGCAAGACCTCCGCCGCGAGGATCCTGGCCAGGGCCGTGAACTGCCTGGATCCCCAGGGGGGCGAGCCCTGCAACCGTTGCGAGGTCTGCCTGTCGATGCTGGAGGGCTCCTCGCTGGACCTGGTGGAGATAGACGGGGCCTCCAACAGGGGGATAGACGAGGTCAGGCAGATGAAGGAGCAGGCCTCGATGGTCCCATTCGCCTGCAGGCGCAAGGTCTACATAATCGACGAGGTCCACATGCTCACCGAGCCCGCCTTCAACGCGCTCCTCAAGACCCTGGAGGAACCGCCCCTGCACGTCCTCTTCGTGCTCGCCACCACCGACCCCCAGCGGGTCCCCGTGACGGTCAGGTCCAGGTGCCAGCAGCTTCCCTTCAGGAGGGTGGACTCCGAAAGGTGCGCGGCCTTCCTGAGGAGGATCTGCGAGGAGGAGGGGATACCCTTCGACGAGGGGGCCCTGAGGGATCTGGCCATGGCCTCGGAGGGGAGCCTGAGGGACGCCCTGAGCCTCCTGGAGCAGGTGGCCGCATCGGGCGGCGCCAGGGCGGAGGAGGTGAGGTCCTTCCTCGGGATATCGAGCTACCGCAGGGCCTTCGAGTTCCTCCGGGGCCTTGGGGGGCCTCTTCCCCGCCTGGAGGACCTGGTGGAGGAGGTAAGAAGGGGAGGGGATCTCAAGGCCTTCCTGGAGAACGTCTACGACTGGTGCTACCGCGCCCTCAAAGCTTCCCTCGTGGGCCATGGGGGCGACGAGGACGTCTTGGAGCTCCTTTCGGTCCTCCCCGGGGACAGGGCCCTCGGGGTCATGGAGGTGGCCCTCGAGGGGCTCAGGCTGCTTCGGATGGGCCTTCGGGAGATGGTGGTGGCCGACTTCTTCCTGGCGGAGCTACTTAGGGGGCTTTCCCCGCGCGCCGAGCCGGAGGGCCCGATCGAGTCTTCGCCGCGCTCCTCCCCCGGGGCCGGGGCCTTCGGGGAGGCGGTGCCATATCCCCCCTCGGAGGCGGCCCCTTCGGTCGCCTCGGGGGCCGGGGAGGACCCGGAGGGGGCGGTCCCGGAGGAGCTCCTCGAGGCCGCCAGGGGGAGGAGCTTCCTCCTGACGTCCCTGCTCCTCCAGTGCAGGGCCAGGCTGGAGGGGGATAGCCTCGTGCTTATCCCCGAGGGGGGCTTTCGCTTCCACCTGGACATGCTCTCGGAGAGGCTTAAGGAGATAGAGGAGATGGCCTCCTCCGTCCTGGGGGTGAGCTCCGTGAGGCTGGAGGGAGGGGGCGAGGAGGACCCTGATCCCTTCGGCCCTTCGGCTGAGGCTTCGGTCTCACCGAAGGAGGTCCTCGCCGCCTTGCCCCTCGAGGAAAATGGCCCGGGCGGCGAGGACGAGGGTCCCCTGCCCAGGAAGCTGGTAGACTTCCTTCGGGGGATGGGCGCGGAGCTTTTAAGCTTCAGCCCCCTGGAGGCAGAGGAGGAGGAAGAGGATGAGTTCGACTCGGAGATCCTTCAGCGCTGACCCCTCGCCCCAGCTGAGGGCGGAGGGCCTCATCTGGGCCCTTCGACTGGGAGCGCTGGAGGGCGCCAGGCTCCCCGAGGGGACGGACTTGAGAGGGGTGGTCTCGAGGCTCAAGGCGGAGGAGTTCTCCCTCCTTTGCTCCCACCTGGATCCGGCCTCCCTGACGACCGACCAGCTGGAGGCCATCAAGGCGCGCATGTGGTCCAGCCCCAGGGAGGCATCGGCGGTGGCAGAGCTCCTCCTGCGGGGTAACTTCCCCGTGGATAGATCCACCTGGAGGAGGCTCCACAGGGAGAGGCTTCTGCCCAGGGGGCTCTTCGTCAGGATGCTGCTTTTGGTGGAGGGCAGGACCTTCGAGGACCTGGAGGAGGTCCTATCCCTCTCCGATCGGGAGTCGCAGGAGGCCGTGGGGGAGATCGCCCTTGAACTCGAGGAGGATCTCGCCAGGTTCGCCCTCCTCCACATGTCCAAGAGCCCCTTCTTCGAGGTGAGGGCCAAGGCGGCGGAGGTGGCCTCGGCGAGGGGGCTTCAGATGCCCGAGTACTTCTGGAGGGGCTTGTTGCTGGACGGGGACAGGCGCGTGAGGTCCAGGACGGCCAGGGCCCTCTTCGAGCTCCAGGTCGGCTGCGGTTGGGCCTTGTCCCTCCTTCGGAGGGAGATGAGGCTTTTGACCCCCGAGATGATAAGGCTCCTTTGCGGCTGCGCTGGGCCGGAGGAGGCCAGGGCTTTCCTTTCGGAGGTCCTGGAGAGGTGCGCCCACCGGGCTATCATGGAGGAGGCCGTGCTGGTCATGGCCGAGATGGGCTTTTCGGAGGTGCTGGAAGGCCTCTGGAGCATGTGCCTGACCGAGTCCATAGGCCTCAAGGTGGCAGTGGAGGCGATGAGGAGGCTTTGGCCCGCCTCGACGGAGGTGGCCCTGCTCTTCGCCCGGTGCCTCGACTCCAGCAGGTGCGTCTGGCTGATCAAAGCCCTGCCCAGGGAGCCCTTCTGGGGGCTAGAGCGCTTCGTGGAGGTCCTGGAGGAGAGGAAGTCCGCCTCCACGAGGGGCTCTCCCCTGAGGTGCGCCGTCCTAGACAGGTTCGGCTGGTGGGGCATGGAGGAGGAGCTCTGGGAGGCCCTCCTCGACGGATCTTCGCCCGAGGAGGCGATCTGCGCCAGACACCTGGCTAGGCTCTCCCCCGGGGCGATGCTCTCCTGGGCCCTCTCCAGGGGCGACCTTCCCGGGAGGTTCGCGAGGGCCATCTTTCGAGGGCTTCCCACTCCCGTGCTCCTCTCCCTCGACCCAGGGGAGTTCCCCGAAGGGGTCCTCTCCTCCTCCCTTCGCGCGGCCAGGTTGAAGGCCCTCTCCTCGGACCCCTCGAGGGAGGAGGAGCTCCTGGAGGAGCTGAGGTCGGCCTTGTCGGGGAGGGACAGGTGGCTGATCCTCTCGGCCCTGGAGGTTACGTCCTCCCTGGGGATCTCCTCCCTGAAGGACGCCGTCTGGGGTCTCCTGGAGCTCGAGGACGAGGAGGTGGTGGTCGAGGCCATAAGGGCGCTGGGCCGCATAGGCGACGAGGAGGACCTGGGTTATCTCATGGAGATCGCCTCCTTCTGGAGGAGCGACATGGCCAAAGCGGCGGAGGAGGCCTCCGGGGCCATAAGGAAGAGGAGGGGTATTGGACTTGGCTGATAGCGGTCCCTTCGTGCACCTTCACGTCCACACCGAGTACAGCCTGCTCGACGGGGCCTGCAGGGTCAGGGAGCTGGTGGAAGAGGTGAAGGCCCAGGGCATGGGTGCCGTGGCCATCACCGACCACGGGGCCATGTACGGGGCGGTGGAGTTCTACGGGGCCTGCAGGGAGGCCGGGATAAAGCCCATAATAGGTTGCGAGGCCTACCTGTCCCCCCAGGGCCACACCAGCAGGGAGAAGGGGGAGAGCTACCACCTGCTGCTCCTCGCCGAGAGCGACGAGGGCTACAGGAACCTGATGAAGCTTTGCACCATCGCCAACACCGACGGCTTCTACTACAAGCCGCGCCTGGACTACGACCTGCTCTACCGCTACAGGGAGGGGATAATCGCCACCTCGGCCTGTCTGGCCGGGGAGCTGTCCTCCCTCCTGCTGGAGGGGAGGGACGAGGAGGCCTTCGCCAGGGCGGGGCTGTACCTGGACATCTTCGGCAGGGACAACTTCTTCGTGGAGGTGATGCACAACGCGCTGCCCGACCAGAGGGTGGCCAACAGGAAGCTCCTGGAGCTCGCCAGGAGGATGGACCTGCGGGTGGTGGCCACCAACGACGTGCACTACCTGAGGAGGGAGGACGCCTCCTGGCACGACGTGCTCCTTTGCGTCCAGACCCAGTGCACCGTGTACGACTCGGGCAGGCTCTCCTTCGGGTCGGACGACTTCTACCTGCGCTCCCCCCAGGAGATGTGGTACCTCTTCGGGAGCGAGGTCCCGGAGGCGCTGCTTAACACCGCGGAGATAGCCGAGCGCTGCAGCGTGGAGCTTCGCTTCGGCGGCTTCCTCCTCCCCCACTTCCCCGTCCCCGAGGGCAAGAGCCTGTCGGAGCTCCTGAGGGACAGGGCCACCGAGGGGCTCAGGGCCAGGATGGGGGGAGATGTCCCCCGGGAGTACCTGGAAAGGCTCGAGTACGAGCTCTCCGTCATAGAGAGGATGGGCTATCCCGGCTACTTCCTCATAGTGGCCGACGTGGTGGAGTTCGCCAGGTCCAGGGGCATCCCCGTGGGCCCGGGCAGGGGATCGGCGGCGGGGAGCCTGGTCTCCTACGCCCTGGGGATAACGGAGCTCGACCCCATAAGGTGGGGTCTGCTCTTCGAGCGCTTCCTTAACCCCGAGAGGGTGTCCATGCCCGACATAGACACGGACATAGCTGACACGCGCCGCGACGAGGTCCTCAGGTACATCGTCGAGAGGTACGGCAGGGACAGGGTGGCCCAGATAATCACCTTCGACCGCATGAAGTCCAGGGCCGCCGTGCGCGACGTGGGGAGGGCTTTGGCCATGCCCTACGCCAAGGTGGACAGGGTGGCCAAGCTCATCCCCCCCGCCAGCTCCAGCATCGCCCAGGCCCTGGAGGAGTCGGTCTCCCTCTCGGAGCTGTACCGCAAGGACGCCGAGGTCAAGAGGCTTCTGGACGTGGCCATGAGGGTGGAGGGGCTCGCCAGGCACTGCTCCCAGCACGCCGCCGGGGTGGTGATAGCCCCGGGGCCGCTTTGGGACTACGTCCCCCTCCGCAGGATAGGGGACGACCAGGTGGTCACCCAGTACTCCATGGAGCCCCTGGAGAAGCTCGGGCTCCTGAAGATGGACTTCCTGGGCCTCAAGACCCTCTCCATGATAGAGGAGACCCTCTCGAACATAGAGAAGAGCGGAAAGCCCAGGCCCGATCTCTCGCGCCTGCCCCTGGACGACGAGGAGACCTACGAGCTTTTGCGCAGGGGCGACACCACCGGGGTCTTCCAGCTGGAGTCCCCCGGGATGAGGAGGCTCCTGGTGAGGCTTAAGCCCGACTGCTTCGAGGACCTGATAGCGGTGTTGGCCCTTTACAGGCCGGGGCCTCTCGGGAGCGGCATGGTGGACCAGTACATAGAGCGAAAGCACGACCCCTCCAGGGTTAGCTACCCCCATCCGGCCCTCGAGCCGATCCTCAAGGAGACCTACGGGGTCATCCTGTACCAGGAGCAGGTGATGCAGATAGCCAACGTCATGGCGGGCTTCACCCTGGGGGAGGCGGACGTGTTGCGGCGCGCCATGGGCAAGAAGAAGAAGGACGTGATGGAGGCGCAGAAGGAGCGCTTCGTGGCCGGGTGCGTCCAGAGGGGTTTCGACAGGGCCAAGGCCGAGGAGATCTTCGACACCATAGCGGTCTTCGCCGACTACGGCTTCAACAAGTCCCACTCGGCGGCCTACGCCCTGATATCCTACGTCACCGCCTACCTCAAGGCCCACTACCGGGTGGAGTTCTACGCCGCCTTCCTCTCCAGCAAGCTGGGGGCCAAGAAGGAGGTGGTGGCCAGCTACGTGGACGAGGTTAGATCCTCGGGGATAGAGGTCCTCCCGCCGGACGTGAACGAGTCGGACGAGCGCTTCACCGTGGTGGGCGGCATAATCCGCTTCGGGCTGGGGGCCGTCAACAAGGTGGGGGAGTCCGCCCTGGAGGAGATAGTCCGCGCCCGCTCCAGCGGAGGTCCCTTCAGGTCCCTCCTGGACTTCTGCGTTCGGGTGGACTCCAGGGCGGTCAGCAAGGCGGTGATCGAGAACCTTATAAAGGCTGGGGCCTTCGACGGGATAGAGCCCAACCGCAGGAAGCTGCTCCTGGGGCTGGACGACTGCCTGGCGGCGGCCGAGAGGGTTAGATCCCTCTGCTCTCAGATGTCCCTCTTCGGTGACTCCCGGGAGGTGGCGGAGGTGGGGCTTGGGCTCCCCGAGGTGGAGGACTTCACCCCCTCCGAGAGGCTCGAGATGGAGAAGGAGGTCATAGGGCTTTACATCAGCGGACACCCCTTCGACGAGGTGAGCGAGGCCTCCAGGAGGGTCTCCTACTGCAGGGACATAGCGTCCCTGAGGGGGTGGAGGTCCTCGAGGGTGATGCCCCGCTTCTGCGGGGTGGTGGTGGAGGCCAGGGAGAAGCTCACCCAGAAGGGGGAGGTCATGGCCCTTCTTCGGGTGGAGGACAGAAGCGGCAGGGTGGAGGTGGTGTGCTTCCCCTCCCTCTGGAGGGAGATCTCCTCCAGGGTGGCGGAGGGCACCCCGGTGACGGTGGTGGGGAGGGTCGACGGGCAGAGGGATGGGTCCGTGGTGGCCGAGTCGGTGGAGGTGCTGGAGGGGACGCCCGAGCGCAAGGTGCTAAGGCTCCAACTCAGGGCCTCCGACTTCGACGAGCGCATGGGGGAGGCGCTCAGGCGGGCGGCCAGGAACAACCCGGGCAGGGCTGTTGTTATAATGGACGTGTCCAACGGCTCTGGGATCTACAGCTTCATGCTGCCGAAGGAGCTCTGGGTCGATCCGGAGGGCTTCGCCAGGGCCGTGGTGGAGGAGGGGCTTCCCGTGGAGATAGGATGAAGATCGAGAGGTGAGGGGGAGATGCTGGAGGCTCTGCTCAGGAAGAGGGTTAAGATCGTCTGCACCATGGGGCCTGCGATCAGGGACGAGGGGGTCCTGAGGGAGATGGTGCTCGCGGGCATGAACGTGGCCCGCCTCAACTTCTCCCACGGCGACTACGACGCGCACGGCAGGTACCTGAGGATGGTCAGGGCCGTGGAGGAGGACCTCAGGCTGCCGCTCCCGGTGATGCTGGACACCAAGGGCCCCGAGATCAGGACGGGTTTGCTAAAAGACCACAGGGAGGTGGTCCTGAGGGAGGGACAGCTCTTCTCCCTGGTGGTCGAGGACGTCTTGGGGGACGAGGGCAGGGTCTCGGTATCCTACAGGGATCTGCCGAAGGAGGTCTCGCCCGGCCAGGAGATATTCATCGACGATGGGACCATAGGCCTGGTGGTGGAGGAGGTCAGAGACGGCGAGATAGTCTGCCGGGTGGTCAACGGGGGGGTGCTGGGGGAGCGCAAGGGGGTCAACGTCCCTGGGGCCGACCTCTCCGTGCCGGTGCTCTCCGAGAAGGACGTGCAGGACATCAAGTGGGGGATCGACCACGACGTGGACTACATCGCCGTCTCCTTCGTGAGGAGCAGGGACGACGTGATAGCCGTCAAGAAGGTGCTGGAGGAGTTCCGGCACGAGGTGAAGATCATAGCCAAGATCGAGACCAGGCAGGCGGTCAGGAACCTCCAGGACATCCTCGAGATCTCCGACGGGGTGATGGTGGCCCGGGGGGATCTGGGGGTGGAGCTGCCCACCGAGCAGGTCCCGGTGGTCCAGAAGTGCATAGTCGAGCTGGCCAGGAAGGCGGGCAAGCCCGTGATAGTGGCCACCCAGATGCTGGAGTCCATGATAGGTAGCCCCAGGCCCACCAGGGCTGAGGCCTCCGACGTGGCCAACGCCGTCATAGACGGGGCGGACGCGGTGATGCTATCGGGGGAGACGGCCAGGGGCAAGTACCCGGTCGAGGCGGTCCGCACCATGGCCAGGATCATCGAGCACACCGAGAGGAACAGGTCGCTTTGGGAGAGGCCCTTCGACCTTCCCGCCGCGGGGAGCGTCCCCGACTCCATAAGCCACGCCTCGGTGACCATAGCCTCGGAGATGAAAGCCAGCGCCATAGTGACCCTGAGCCGAAGCGGCACCACCCTCAGGATGGTGGCCAAGTACAGGCCCCGCTGTCCCATCGTCTCCTCCACCCCCGTGAGGAAGGTCTGGCGGGAGATGTCGCTGGTTTGGGGGGCCATCCCCCTCCTGTCGGAGGACGTGAAGAACGTGGAGGACGCCATCGAGAACACCCTGGCCCTGGCCCAGGAGGAGGGGATCATAAAGGAGGGGGACCTGGTGGTGGTCACCGCCGGGCTTCCCGTGGGGATCCCGGGTACCACCAACCTGATCCAGGTCCAGACGGTGGGCAAGGTGCTGGTGAGGGGCATGTCCATCCTCAAGAGGCAGGCCGTGGGGAGGGTGGCGGTGGCCCTGTCGGCGGAGGAGGCCCTCTCCAAGGTCAAGGAGGGGGAGGTCCTGGTGGCCAGGAGCACCGACAGGGGTTACGTGCCGGCCATGCAGAGGGCCTCTGCGGTGGTGGTGGAGGAAGGGGGCCTCACCAGCCACGCCGCCATCGTGTGCCTGGAGCTCAAGATCCCCTGCATAGTGGGGGCCTCTGGGGCCACCTCTCTGCTGCAGGACGGCATGATAGTGACCATCGACGGCGAGAGGGGATTGGTCTACCAGGGCAAGGTGAAGCTGGGAAGGTGATCGAAGGTGCCCGAGCTTCCCGAGGTGGAGGTGATAAAGGGAAAGCTCCAGCTCAGGACCGGGGGCAGGGAGCTCAAGGGGGTCGAGCCCGTCTGGGCGAAGTTCGGTAACCTCTCGTGGGACGAGGTG
>Ga0105160_1001211_pt1 | contig 10757 bp, 6 predicted proteins | sample GXS110809BmetaG_FD_89591 | JGI IMG/M metagenome (GOLD analysis project Ga0105160, IMG submission 89591) | Hot spring microbial communities from Gongxiaoshe hot spring, China to study Microbial Dark Matter (Phase II) - GXS 110809B | ecosystem: Environmental > Aquatic > Thermal springs > Hot... | reverse complement strand
TAAGGTTCCACTACTACGTTAGATCATTCATTGGAGGGCGTGTTGCAAATATGTCAAGCAATGTGCAGATAAGGATGGGGAGTGAGTTCGTTACCCTTACAACACCAGCATACACTGGAGGGGAATGGGTAAGGGTTGCATGGCTATACAAGAATGGAGTACATTCAGGTAAAGGGCTCTGGATAATAACCATAGAGATAATAAGTGATGTTCTGGTAGGAAGCACCCTAGCATACATTGCAATGATAATAGCCTTTGGTGCACACAACTATATAGTATCAACTGCAATATTGGTTATAACAACGCCTGTATTTGCCTCATATCTCATATTGCTAACACTCTCAGCCAAGAGGATACTTCAGATGCCTAGATTTACAAGACCATTACTTACAAGGCTCTTCGGTGTAGAGAAGGGTGAGAGATGGACCAATGTTATGAACGATAGCCTTAGGGTATTATGTGAGACATCAAGGATGTACCTAAAGAGATCATCATTAAGGATATTTGCTGTAGGGCTAGCATTGACATTTGTAGGAGCAGCATTGCATGCTTTAACATTCATGATAGTTGCTAGTGCAAAGGCATCCATAGGCTTCTTTGAGTCACTTGTAATGGTTGCTGCTGCAATATCCATAGGCACAATACCCATAAGCCCTGGAGGCTCTGGACTAACAGAGTTAGGGATAGCATACTATCTTAACACATTCAACATAGATCCAGCAGTATTTGGGGATGTTATCATAGTGTGGAGGATAGCATCATACCATGTACCTCTCTTTGTAAGTTGGGCATTATTGGTACGTTCTCTAGGTAGAGGTAATAGCAGTAGTAGCAATGGTAGTGGTAGTAATAGTGGTGGTAAGTGAGTAAAGCAAATAAGCAAGCAAGCAAATAAGCAACAAGTTACGATAAACTTCCTTACTGCTCTCCTATTATCGTAAGAAAGATTGACTCATATACCTTATTAGTGTTGATGTACTCTGTATGTAGGTATGGCTACACATGAACCTAAACTTGTACGAACCCTAGGGCTGCTTGATGTTATAATGATAGGGATAGCAGCCATGATAGGGGGAGCAATGTTCGTGCTTGTAGGTCCTGCAATAGGACTTGCTGGTCCTGCTGTTGTCATAGCATTCCTCATGAACGCTGTCATAACCATCTTTACAGCCATGTCATATGCAGAGTTAGGCTCATCGATACCAGAGGTTGGGGGAGGTTACAGATGGATAAGGGAAGGACTGCCTAGGCCGATGCCATTCATAAATGGTTGGCTAGGATGGTTTGCCCATATAGTTGCTACAAGCCTTTACGCTGTGAGCTTTGGTACGTTCATGCAAGGCTTGTTTGCTCTAGCAGGTTTTGCTGATCTGTATAATATGGATAAGGTATTTGCTACCATAGCAATAGTTGCATTAGCATATGTTAACTTCAGGGGTACATCACCTACAGGCAAGGCAGGGAATATCATAACATTATCTCAGTTAGCAGTAGCATTAGCATTCATCATCTCTGGCCTCTACATCATGGGTACAAAGCCTGAATGGACTGTTCAGTTCTCTGACTTTGCACCAATGGGCGTTGCTGGTGTACTTGCTGCAATGGCACTAACATTCGTTGCATTTGAGGGCTATGAGGTTATAGTGCAGGCTGGAGAAGAGGTTAGGAACCCAAGGAGGAATATACCAATCGCAATATTCATCTCAATAGCATGTGTAGCAACCATCTACAGCCTTATAGCAGTTACTGCTATAGGAGCAACCAACACAGGCTCAGATATGCCAGCATGGAAGTTCATAGGCATACATGGTGAACTAGGCATTATGAAGGCTGCAGATACATTCATACCATTTGGTGCACTGCTTGTCCTTGCTGGAGGTATGGTATCTATGCTTGCTGCACTTAACGCTAGCATATTCTCCTCAGCAAGGGTAGCACTTGCAATGGGTAGATACTACAACCTTCCCCATCTGCTTAGTATGATACATGCTAAGAATAGAACGCCATATGTAGCAATAATGGTCTCTGCAGGGATAACACTACTCATTGCATACTTCTTCCCATTGCAAGAGATAGCAAAGGCTGCAGGGCTGATCTTCCTAGTACTCTTTGCTCAAGTCAATGCTGCAGTGATAAACATAAGGAGGTTGTATGGTGAGAGGTTAGAGTATGGGTTCAAGATACCACTCTTCCCAGCCATACCCATGATAGGCATACTCCTGAATATAGCATTAGCACTTTACATAATCATAACGCAGCCTGCAAGCCTTCTGGTTACTGTTGTATGGATAGCAATAGGGCTAATGATATACAGGGTATACTCATTCAAGCAGGAGATTGAGCATACTGCTCCATTGATAGCATCCACTGGCTACTTGGAGAGGAAGGACTTCAGGGTACTTGTACAATACATGCCAGAGGACCCCATAAAACTGATAAAGTATGCTCTAAAGGTTGCAGAGGGTGCTGATGGCGAGGTTAACATACTTAGGGTTATAACTGTACCATACCAGATGCCATTATCTAGTGGGGTAGCGTTTGTTGATGATGCTATAAGATCATTTGTTCCAGTGAGGAGTGTAGTTGAGGAGAGGAAGGTACCATACCATTATCTACCAAGGATAGCCCATGATGTAACTGATGCTATACTTGCAAGTGTTGAGGAGCAGAGGATAGATCTTCTAGTGTATGAACTAGATAGGTTCAAACGTAACAGGAGGCTACAGATGCTACTTACATGCGATGCTATGCTGGTAAGGGATGTGAAGGGTATAGATGGGAGCAAGAAGGTGCTTGCATTCTATGATGATGAGGGAGAGCACTCAAGACTTGTACTAAAGTGCCTTGAATGGATGAAGGATACAGAGAGGGCAGTAGTATATCTATCTAGGCTGGAGGGTATTGAGTATATTAATGAGAAGGATAGGCTGAAGGCTCATGGATATGAGGTTGTAGAGGCTAGCATACCAGATAGGATAAATGATAGGTGGCTTGCAAACCTTATGCTAGAGAAGGTTAAGGCTTATGAGCCAGATACCATAGTGCTCCCTGCAACCATGCTTGGCATAGATGTTATCAACAGTATGAGCATGGTTAGGACATTGAACATGGTTAACTCTAATGTGATAATTGTAAGACACTTTACAATACATGTTATGCACCAAGCAAAGGTTATGCTCAGGAGGATACTCCAAAAGTAGATTTAATTAATTTAACTTACCTATATTCTGTTTACTTTTTACTTTAATAATATCACTCTTCCCCTCCTACATCCTCTCCTATGCTCCCCTCATAACCAACATCCTCAAGAGGTTCAAGTGAGTAGAGTTCAAATCTGTACACTCCATCCATGTTAAGGTTGAAGTTCTTCCTAAGATACTCTGCAAGCCTATCGCTTATAGAAGCCTTTAGTATCCTCAACCTATATGTGTAGACTATACCCTTTCTGAACTCATCCATATTTAGGGCATTGCTCACTCTAGCAGTTATTATATGCTTCCCATTTGGGAGCTTTTCGTAAAAATTTATATCTACCAATCTCTCCTTCCCATCTATATCAAGGAAGTAACCAGTGCCTTCCCACTCATCTTCAATCTTGAAGCTTGAATCTGTTATGGAGTTTATCTCATCCTCAGCCCACTTTGGTAGCTCGCTCATACTATAACATTCATCTGAACCATATTAAACCGTATCCCTTTATGTTTTAATGATGTGACTTACTGGTTGTTCTGGTCTACTGTTACTTGCCTTGTAAACATCTTATAAATCAATTAATCAACGCATCCATTACATCTCTGCTATCATCATCTACACTATTACTAACTCATTCCATCTACTTGCATACGTCACTTCTATTACCTACTTCTTACTCATCCACCACTCCAGATACTCTGCTTCTTTGCTACCCTTCCTTCTCGGCCTTAACCTATCCCTTATATCATCTAACTGCTCCCTTGTAGCATATAGCCCACAACTCTTGCATATGAAGTGCTTGGTACTAACCTCATACAGTAGATCCCCATTGCACTCAGGGCATGTGTTTGCCAACATCAGCACTAAACCTTCCCTCTATAAAAATACTTACCTACGCAAGGTACTGTTAAGGCAAGTTTAATTAACTAATCTGCACTAATCTAATAGGTTGGATAGAGAGAGTATAGTTGCAATGATACTGAAGCATAGACCAGATCTAAGCAGGGAAGATGTGCTAGCAATGGCAATGGAGAAGATGAGGAGCATAGGTGCTGGGTACCTTACAGAGCAAGGAGCATTATTCCTTGTAGCAGCAGATCTAGGCATAAGGATAGATGAGGAGATGGGTAGTAGGATGGGGATGGCTACTAGCAGTGGTAGTGGTGCATCTATGGCATTGAAGGACCTCTACGCTGGTGCAAGGGATGTTAGCATAACTGCTAGGGTGATGAAGATATACCCAACGAAGAGTTATAGCAGGAGCGATGGCAAGATCTCAAGGTTAAAGAGGCTAGTGGTTTATGATAAAGATAAGAGCATAAGTGTGAACCTCTGGGATGATGCTGCAGATGCTATTGAGAGGCTTGGTATAAAGGCAGGGGATACTATAAGGATATCAAGGGCATACGTTAGGAGCAACTTGAATGGAAGCTTGGTTATAAACACTGGTATGAGGAGCAGTGTAGAGACTATTCATGATCTTGATTATGGTAAAGGCAAGGATATCGATAGTACAGGTACAGGTATGGAGATGGGGATAGGAGCAGGAGTAGGGGTAGGAGTAGGAGTAGATATAATGGGGCTTGAGGATATCGCTATTGATGTTAGCGATGTTGCATCCCTAGATGGGGATAATCTGGTGGTTACAGGCATACTCTGCTCCAACCCTATCATCTCTACATACAGGAATAGGGATGGTGAGGAGAGCATGGTGATGAGCATGCTACTCCAAGGCAGAACATCCAAGGTTAGGGTAGTCATATGGGATATCAACTATACAAACATTGCAAGGATGATACCTTTTAACGCAAGAGTACTGGTAGCAGGTGTGAAGGTTAAACGTGATGGAGATAAGGTAGAACTCCATGGCGATGCTGGGAGTATAGTAAAGACCATCAAGGGATACACTAGCAGTGATGATGCTTATGATGAGGATAATCTAGCTTTGATGAGGTTAAGGATACTTGCCATGAGTAGCGTTGAGGATGATGAGTATGGTAAGGGCAGTAGCACTGATATGATGAGTAGTAGCAACAGATATGCTATAGTGATGGTTGACTCAGGTAGTGATGAGAGTAGAGCAGTATACCTCCTAGACATCTCAAAGTATGAAGGGGGGATGAGGGAGGGTATGAGCATAGAATGCATACCTAGCAGGATTCTAGGCTACACGATATATTTGGATGAGGACTCATACATAGCTGTTAGAGAGGATGATGGTGGGAAGGGAAGGAGAGGAGCAGGGTATGAGCATGTAAGCAAGATAGCAGATGTAGAAGAGGAGCATCTGTACGCTATTGAAGCAATAGTACTCACGATGCCTAGGGTTGATGAGGTAAGGCTTAGGAATGGGAGGACAAGTAGGCGTGCAGAGGTTCTTGTGGGAGATGATACAAGGGAGGCAAGGCTAATAGCCTGGGATAGGCAGGTAGAGAGCATAGAGGCTCTAAGGGTTGGGGAGAGGATAAGGGTCTATGGTGTAGTTGCCAAGAGAAGAGCAGTAACAAGCATGATAGATAGAGAGGGTGATTATGGCACTAGCCCTAGCCACCATGACGTTGATGGTAGTGATGTTTACGAGTTCCATGTAAGGCAGTTCACTGTTATAAAGCATATAGGTTGAGTTGAGCATGTAAGCCTCATCCCATTGTATAGATGTAAAATTGATGAAGAGAAACAACCAAATATCAACGATCAGTTCACTTACTTGCTTGCTTACTTACTTACCCAATCCTACAATGAATCGATTGATCTCAGCCTAATCATCCCAGAATCCTCTAGTTGTTATGTATTGCCTCTCAGCCTCGTATATGCGCTTCAGAAGTATATCATCCTGCTCATGAGCATAGTCCCTTAGTATCCTTGCTGCAGTATCAACCCCTATGCCATATCCAGATAGTACAAGTAATGCCCTCCTTCCAAATGTATGCACTAGGGATGCAGACTTCCATGCCCTCCTGAATCTACGCTCCTGCTCACCATCAAGCTTAGCATTCCTTACCTTTAGTAGTATAGCATTATGTGTATCATCATCGTAAGGGTGTATTGCAGCAACTATCCTTGAGTTGCACATAAAGCATACTATATGCTCTGGAGCGTTGCTAACCTCTACTATACTGCTTGATGCACACTTGAGGCATACAAGTCTATGCTTGCTCTTCATAAGCCTATCCCTTACCATTTCTATCATTGCTTGCTCATTGCTTAATGGGCTTGAAGATGCTCCAATCCCAACCCCAACCTTGTTCCTCTCCATTATAGGTTCAGCAAGTGAGGAGAATGAACAACAACCATCTTCATCTTTATCATTATAATTACCCCCAACGCCTTCTCTTACATCCTTCCATACTATCTTGAGCCTTCCATTCCTTAAACTACCTATTACCCTCTTTGTACCATCAACATCATACTTCTCATGCAACACTTCCCTTAGTGCTTCCCTAACTATTGGTGTATCAAGATACCTCTCATGGATCATCCTTGCTATCTTCTTATCATACGTTGCATCTGCATCAATCAAACCAAAACGCTTCGCTACATTCCATATACTCCAGTTAAGGTTATGTGTATCCTTGAGTGATACCCTTATTATCTCCTCAACATCATAATCATCCATAAAGCAGTCAATTATGTGCTTCTTGCCTATCCTTGCAGTTGAACTAAGCATTATCCTATAAGGGTCAGACCTTACATTCACTATATAGCCTAGGTTTGATGATATTATTGTTGATAGTAATGATGCTAACGTATTGTTTATCCTTGTGCCTAAGCATGCATGTATGATGACAAGGTTAGGAGAGTACTCTATAACCAATCTCTTATCATCTGGCACTATGTTACCTAACTCCCTATAAGCATTTATCAATACATTGCTCTTCACGCAAGTGATCATACCTTTAACTGCAAGCCTCCTCATCCTACCTACAAGTTGTGCAGTCCTATAATCTACAGGTATAGTCTCACCACTCCAGTATGGTACGTTCATGCTCATAGCATAGTAAGGCTCAACATTAACCTTCATCCTATCATAGTTTACTGCAAGTATCCTCCATTGCATACCTTTGAGTACGAATACATTGCCCTGCTCCCCATAATCACCCACAAACTCCTGATCTAGAGAGCCTATTACCTTATTGCTTACAGTATCTACAACATCGAACTTTAGCACATCTGGTATCATTGATGCATTATCATAGTAGTATGCCCTAGCCCTTGCAGCCTTGAATACCAACCTATCCCTATCGAACCTTACTATACCGTTCTTGCTTAGAAGTTCTAGACAATCTATTACATCATCAATGCTTGTATTCCTGAACTGATATGCTTGCTTTACAACTGCCAATGCCTCCTCAACACTAACCTCCACACCCTCCTCCTTCCTACTACTATTGTTAGTATGGTTATCATCACTAGCATCTATACCATTGTAACGTTCTAATGCTAGCCCTACAAGATGGTGTGCAAGTACATCTAGAGGAGATTCATGAGTCCTCTGCTCCTCAACATCCCCCTTTGAAAGCCTCTTTAGTATTGCAAGAGCCTCTATCTCATCATCAGCGTTGTTGGTGAATATTACACCCCTAGCTGACTCTATAGATCTATGCCTACTCCTCCCTATCCTCTGAGCCATCTTTGATACCTGCCTAGGAGAGCCGTAGTGTATAACCATGCTTATGGAGCCAACATCTATACCAAGCTCTAGGGAGGATGTGCACACAACAACGTTAGTCCCTTCTATCTTATGATTATCATCATACATGCTCTTATAATCATATCCATCCTTATTATCCCTAAGCCTACTCTCAGTCTCCTCCCTAACCTCTCTAGAGAGTGAGCCATGGTGCACATCAATGCGTATTGTAGGATCGTTCATGCTTTGCATTATGCTTGCAATATACTCAGCCTCATCCCTTGTATTTGTGAATACTAGTATGGATTCCCTAACGCTTCTTCTGTTCCTCTTTATATATTCTATTATATGCTTTACTACCTCTGCTACTGGTGCATCTACATACACTACATCAACATCGTACTTGCGAAGATGATCATCAACTATCACTGCGCATTTATTACTCCTCCTCCCCCTCTCCCCTGCAATTCCTCTACCAACCTTATTGTGTATATTTGTATTGCTAACATAGGATATGAACTTGGAAGCAGTATCTAGATCGCCTAGCGTTGCACTCAACCCTATCCTTACTACCCTTCTACTTGACAACCTCTCTACCCTCTCAAGGCTCAAGGCTAGGTGTGCTCCACGCTTATTTGCTAGCAGTTCATGTAGTTCATCTACAACTATCCATTCTAGAGCATGGAATGCTTTAGCCATCTTCCCTACAAGCATTATTGCTAGAGTCTCTGGCGTAGTTATAAGCACATCTGGAGGGTCATCCTGAATCTTCCTCCTCCTGTAACTACTTGTATCACCATGCCTTACATCAACACTCAAGCCTAGCATCTCAGCATAATGAACAAGCCTCCTAAGCATATCCCTATTCAATGCCCTTAGCGGGGTTATGTAGAGTACCTTTATCCCCTTGACCTTACTATCATGATGAGCCTCTGCTACCATGGTGAGTATTGGTACCATTGCAGCCTCTGTCTTACCTGAGCCAGTAGGTGCAACTATCAATGAGTCTCTCTTTCTAGCAAGTATTGGTATACTCTTCCTCTGTATAGGGGTTAGTTTAGAGTAGCCTAACCTATTGAAGGCTTCTAGTATACTAATCTCTAACTCTTTATAAGTACTGCTTCTGCTTCTATTACTACTGTAGTTATTGTTCTTACTACGCATGCTAGTTGTGGTATTGTTGTAGTTAGTAGTGGTATGTGGGGTATCACTATCCATAACTACTCAACCCATATTATTGCATATGCATAAAGAGGTATGAATAGTTTGATACAATTATGTGTTGCTATGTATGTTATGTAATGTAATGCAATGTAATACAATGCAATAAAAACCCTTGTTAAAAAATGATTTTAGTTAATGGGCAGTCTACCCTTGAACCTGCTCATCGCTACTGCTATACCTGCTATTGATGCGAATACAGCAACTATGCCTATTGGGAACTCTGGTACAACTGATATGCTCAAGGTTGATTTACCACTATGCTTTGTATCGAATGGCTTGTTTATGCCAGTGCCTAGAACGTTTATATCTATTGTGTATGCCCCTGTACTTGTAAAGTTAACCTTATGCTCTGCCTTACCATCATGTGTATGCTGTTCAGTCTTGCTACTAACTGTATTACCATTAGCATCAATCACAGCAAAGTCGTAGTTAACATGCTCTATCAACTTACCACTAGCAGGGTCTATGAACTTTATGTTGAAGGTTACCTCCTGTGGTGGATCAACAGTCAGCATGTTATCTGTAGCAGTACCAACGCTGAACTCAACCTCAACCTTTACTGTATTGTTATCTGTTGTAAGGGTTATCAACCTTGTCTCTGCAGGTGGAGCAGCAGCCTCAACTATAACCCTACCTATCATCCATGGATGCACATAACATACATAGGGATGCTCACCAACATCCTCAAGAACAACACTCCACTTGCCATTTGGTAGCACTAGTCCAGAGTCAAACTTTGGATCTCCTAACTTCCATGTAGTAGCATCTAGAGGGTTGCTTGCAAATGCCACAGTATGGCTTGCTGTATCCTTGTTAACAAATGTTACAGTACTCCCTGCTGGTACTGTTAGGGTTGAAGGATTGAAGCATTTATCACTCAGCATCTTCATCCAATCTCCAGTTGGTGAATATGCTGGATTACAAGCCATGTTCTGTGAGCCTACTGGCATCTCTACTGTGAACTCTGCAGCACTTGCCTGCTTACCATTGCCATAGAATGCTAGTGATGCTACTGCTATGCTCAGTATACCTAGGGTAAGGATGTAGTTGTACTTCATCGTTGTACTATTCAAGCATCTATTACTTAAAGCTTACAGATTATATTACATGAAGATATCTAGATATCAACTATCCCTCTCTCTACTATCTTGAAGAGCGCTGTATTGTTCTTAGCCAATGGTTGTAATAGTATTGCTCTGAACACACTTCCATCCATCCCTTTCATACTCCCATCTACCATCCTACTGCTCAGCCTCTCAAGCCTAACCTTAAAGTGCGCAAACATCGATACAGATCTATCCATTATCTGCATCTCCTCCTCATCCATCCCTGAGCCAGCAACAGTAGTAGTGGTAGAATCAACATAACCATACCCATCCCTAGCACTAGAAGTAACCCCATTGGTTACAATAACTGCAGTATTCCTAAGCACTGCTCTAAGGGCAAGATCGTGCATGAGCCTCATGAGCCTAAAGTGTCCTTCAGCACTCTTGCTCCCATACTCCAACCTGAATAACGATGGAGAATCCTCCACTATGAGAAACAATACACCACCATGATCATATCTATAGTACATGCTATCTATATTGCTTAGGAGGTTGAATATATCATCAACATGATACGCTCTCTCTACATATATCCTATCCATGATACTCATTACGGTATTGATATCAGTATAGTATGCAGAATCACCATCTCCAGAATACCTTGT
>Ga0105160_1001209_pt1 | contig 10760 bp, 9 predicted proteins | sample GXS110809BmetaG_FD_89591 | JGI IMG/M metagenome (GOLD analysis project Ga0105160, IMG submission 89591) | Hot spring microbial communities from Gongxiaoshe hot spring, China to study Microbial Dark Matter (Phase II) - GXS 110809B | ecosystem: Environmental > Aquatic > Thermal springs > Hot... | reverse complement strand
TTCTACGGCGGGCTAGTAACCACCTGCGGCTACAGCACGATGGGCTTCTCCAGCGAGGACGACGGGCAGCAACTGGGCTTACACGGGCGCGCCTCGTACACGCCAGCGTATCATCTCGCCTGGGGCGGGGAGTGGCGCGGCGAGGATTACGTGCTGTTCGCCCAGGGCAGTTTGCGGGAAGCGATCGTGTTCGGCGAGAACCTGCAGCTCACCCGCCGCATCGAGACGCAGCTAGGCGCGACGTGGCTGCGCATTCACGACGTGGTGAAGAACCTGGGCTATAATCGCACCCCGCACATGATCCTGTACCACATCAACCTCGGCTGGCCCGTCGTGGACGAGGGAGCGGAGGTGGTGCTGCCCAGCAAGGAGGTGACGCCGCGCACCGAGATCGCCGCCAAGGACATCGCGATATGGAATCGCCTTATCGCGCCCACGCCGGGCTTCTACGAGCAGGTGTACTTCCACCAGATGGGCGCGAAGGAGGATGGCACGGTGGTGTGTGGCATCGTCAACCGCGCCTGCGAGGGCGGATACGGCGTATACGTACGCTACAACCGCCGCGAGCTGCCTTACTTTACGCAGTGGAAGATGATGGGGCAAGGCGAGTATGTCGTCGGGCTGGAGCCCGGCAACGCGCTGGTGCAGGGACGTGTGGAGGAGCGTGCCGCGGGACGCCTGCAGCACCTGGAGCCGGGCGAAGAGCGCACCTACACGCTGGAGATCGGCGTGCTAGATGGCGCCGAAGCCATCGCGCAGTTCGAGCAGGAGGTAAAGGCGTGCGAGGGGTAAATACGCCTTAGAGGTACCCGCTCCGATGGAAAAAAGGGGGACTTCGGGCTATTACATATCTAAGTTGCGCGTAGACAACTGGCGTAACTTCACCTCAGCGGAAGTAACACTGGCGCGGCGCGTGTTTCTTGTTGGGCCTAATGCCTCCGGTAAGTCTAATTTTTTAGATATTCTGCGTTTCCTACGGGACCTTGTGTCGGTAGGAGGAGGATTCCAAGAGGCAGTATGTCGCCGCGGAGGAGTATCTCGCCTGCGTAGCCTGTCCGCTCGCAGATATTCCGACATCGGACTGGTGGTCACCGTTTCCAATGAGGATGGAACCGAGTCCTGGTGTTACACGATTCGTTATAACCAGGACAACCTCAGACGTCCCGTACTGCGTGAAGAGCACATATCCCATAATGGTCAAGTACTGCTGAGCCGTCCCGATGAGGATGATAACAACGACCCGGAGCGATTGACGCAGACTTACCTGGAACAGGTAAACGTCAATCGTCCGTTCCGAGATCTGGTCGATTTTTTCGCCTCCATCAGCTATCTGCACATCGTTCCCCAGCTCATTCGCGAGCCAGACCGCTCCGTCGGTCTCCAGCGTGATCCGTACGGGGGTGATTTTCTGGAACAGATTGCCCGTGTACCAGAGCGCACACGCCAGGCGCGCCTGCGACGCATCCGAGACGCTTTGCGTTTGGCGGTTCCTCAGCTGAATGAGCTACAGTTGTACCAGGATGAACGTGGTACTCCGCACTTGCGTAGCAACTACCAACACTGGCGTCCGCACGGGGCATGGCTCTCAGAGCAAGATTTCTCGGATGGTACTTTGCGCTTGATTGGGCTATTGTGGGCAGTTCAAGAAGGTAGCGGTCCTCTCCTACTCGAGGAACCAGAGCTGTCCTTACATCCAGAGGTCATACGTTATGTGCCGCAGATGTTCGCCCGCGTTCAGCGACGTACACGCCGACAAATTATCGTGAGCACGCATTCTGCAGACCTGCTGCAAGACACTGGAATCGGGCTGGACGAGGTGTTACTTTTCTTTCCTCAGGACGAAGGCACTGTGATTCGACGAGCGGACGAGATCGAACAGGCGAAAACGCTGCTATCGCAGGGAGCCTCCCTTTCTGAAGTAGTCATTCCGATGACCAAACCGGAAAAGGCTTACCATCTGGGCTTGTTCGAGGGATTGTGATGGAAACGCCGCTAGTGTTGTCGGCTGCGGTAGAGGGTGTTGTGGACGAAGCGGTGCTTCGCAAGATATGTCGTGAGGCGGAAATGCAAGTTGGTGCAGTGTATGGGAGGTCAGGTAAGTCGCATCTACGCCAGAGGATCCACGGCTACAATCAAGCCGCCTCACATCACTGGTGGGTGGTGCTGGTTGACCTGAACAATGAGGCAGTGTGTGCACCTCAGCTGAAAGCAGCGTGGGCACCTCACCCTTCTGAGAAACTGATATTCCGTGTCGCCGTGCGCTCTGTAGAGGCATGGCTGCTAGCGGATAGGGAGAGTATCGCAAAATTTCTTGCGGTTCCCTTGCAACGGGTGCCCATCGATCCGGAAGACTTGCCAAACCCTAAGCAAACGATGATAGAGCTGGCAAAGAGCTCGCACAAACGCGAGATTCGTGAGGACACCGTGCCCCGTGCTGCAGGAGGACATAGTGAGGGCGCTGCTTATGCATCCCGTATGATCGAGTTTGTCGAGAACTACTGGCGTCCAGATATTGCAGCCCATACGAGCGACAGTTTGCGACGATGCATCAAACGCTTGAAGGAAATACAACAGCGGTACAAGGAGGCTCAGCGTGTCACATATAAGATTGATGTTCATGATATTTCTGACGTGGGGACTGTTTGTCCTCTCGTGCGCAGTGCTTGCCCAGCCACAGGGCGAAACGCCGCAAGCCTTTGAAAAACGCACCCGCTGGTGGCGCGAGGCGAAGTTCGGCATGTTCATCCACTGGGGTATCTACGCCGTGCCCGCCGACGCGACCGACCTGCAGGGGCGCAAGACCATCGCCGAGTGGTACCTGCACAACAAGCAGATGCAGGTGCGCGACTACGAGAAGTTCGCCGCGCAGTTCAATCCCGTGCGGTTCAACGCCCGCGAGTGGGTGCGCATGGCGAAAGAGGCGGGCATGAAGTACATCGTGATTACTAGGCAAGCACCACGACGGCTTCTGCATGTTCGATACCAAGCTGACTGACTACAACATCGTGCGAGCCACTCCCTTTGGGCGCGACCCGATGAAGGAACTGGCGGAAGAGTGCCGGCGCCAGGGCATCCGCCTCTGCTTCTACTACTCCATCATGGACTGGCACCATCCCGACTACCTGCCCCGTCGCCCCTGGGAGCGCGAGGTGCGCCCTGCAGCAGGAGCCGACCTGAACCGTTATATCGACTACATGAAGGGGCAGCTGCGCGAACTGCTGACCAACTACGGACCGATTGGCGTGCTGTGGTTCGACGGTGGCTGGGAGCACAACGCGCAGACGCTGCGCTCCGCCGAGGTGAACGCCTTCATCCGTAGCCTGCAACCGCAGATCCTCATCAACGACCGCAACCACCTACCTGAGGACTTCGCCACCCCCGAGCAGACCATCCCCGCCGACGCCTTGCCTGGTGGACGGCTGTGGGAGACGTGCATGACCATCAACGACACCTGGGGCTATGCGAAGAACGACGACAACTGGAAGTCGGCGGAAGACCTGATCCGCAAGCTGTGTGACATCGCGCACAAGGGAGGCAACTTCCTGCTCAACGTCGGTCCCACTGCCGAGGGGACCTTCCCCGAACCGATTGTGGAGCGCCTGCAGCGCATCGGGCAATGGATGAGGGTAAACGGCAAGAGCATCTACGGCACCACACAAAGCCCCTTCCGCCGACTGCCCTTCGACGGACGCTGCACCGCGAAGGGCAACACGCTGTACCTGCACGTCTTCACCTGGCCCGACGGAGAGCTGCGTCTGGAAGGTCTGGAGACGCGGGTGCTGGAGGCGCGCGCCCTGCTGGGCAACGAGCGGCTGCGCGTGCGCACCGAGCGCGTGCAGGGGGATGAGGGCGAGTACACTGTCGTATACCTCTCCAAGCCGAGGCGGCTAGACCCCGCCGCGACCGTGGTGGAGCTGAAGCTGGCGGGCAGGCCCGTCGTCACCCAGGTGGGCGCATTGATCCGCCCCGACAGCCAGGGGCTACTGTGGTGCCATGCGCGACAGGCACAGGTGCACGGTCAAACCGCTCGCTACGAGGAGGGCGGCGGCAAAGATAACATCGGCTTCTGGACGAACGTCGCCGACTACGTCACCTGGAACATCCTGGTTCCAAGCAGGGGGCGTTATCGGGTGAAGGTCACCTATGCCTGTCCTACGGAGAACGCGGGCAGTCGCTTCACCATTGGCGTCGAAGGCGGGCGCCGCTTAGAGGGCACGGTAGAGGCGACTGGTTCGTGGACGGCGTTCCGTGAATTCGATCTGGGTGAGTTGACTCTGCCTGCAGGCAAGCACACCCTCTCCGTGCGCGTGACCCAGATGCCCCGCGGCACGGTAATGAATCTACAGAAGGTGGTGCTGGAGCCCGTGAGGTAGTGCAACTGCCAGCATGGTTCTTCGTGTAGCCACAGGCTCCCAGCCTGTGTTTTTCGGAGGAAGGCGCTCCGTCGTGCCCTTGCTGCTCCCATGGTGTGGGGAGGTTGTAGGGCTCATACGGTCATGACAGAGTGTGACCTTCTGGGAGATTCAAAGTTGACGATGGGGCAAGGTCGAGCAAGTGATACCTAGAGGCTGTCCTTACAGCGCCAGGCGGAAACCGTTCGTGATGACCCAAAGCGCTGTAGGTTCTGAGTTTTTGCAACACTTGGAGCAGGTGGGAAAAACCCACTAGGCTGCCACAGGAATGAGTGCAACAGGCGGTGTAACGATGTCTCATCTGGTTCGTCTACGCACGTTCGCGATGGGCTGTGACTTCGAGGTGTTCGCCTTCGGAGAGGAGCGGGGGCACCTGCGCTCCGCGGCGGAGGCGGCGATCGAGGAAATAGAGCGCCTCGAACTGCTTCTCAGCCACTACCTTCCTGAGAGCGAGGTGAGCTACATCAACGCGCACGCTGCGCAGGAAGCGGTTCGCGTGCATCCCGAGGTGTTTGCCCTCGTGCAGCGCGCCGTACGCCTGTGCGAGGAAACAGAGGGCGCGTTCGACATCACGGTGATGCCGCTGGTGCGGTGCTGGGGATTTTACGAGGGCACCGGGCAGGTTCCCAGTGGACACACGCTGGCGAAAGCCCGCGAGCGGGTGGGCTACTCTCACCTGATTCTGGACGAGCGGGAACAGACGATCGCCTTCGGACGGGAAGGCATGGAGATACACCTGGGAGCCATCGGCAAGGGATACGCGGTGGACAGGGCGGTCGAGGTCTTGCGTGAAGCGGGGGTAGAGGCGGCGATGGTACACGGCGGACACAGCAGCGTGCGAGCCTACGGTCACCCTCCCAACACCGAAGGCTGGCAGATACGCCTGCCCCATCCCTTGCATGCTGAGCGCAGCCTGGCGTACCTCTTGCTACGCCATCGCGCCATCTCCACCTCCGCCTCTACTGAGCAGTACTTTGAGCGCGGCGGACAACGCTTCGGCCACATCCTCGACCCGCGCACGGGCTTACCCGTGCACAATGAGCTGCTCAGCGTCAGCGTACTGGCGGACGAAGCCACGCTGACGGATGCGCTCTCCACCGCCTTTTTCGTGCTAGGCGAGGAGGGCATCCGCCAGTATATCCGCACACATCCTGGCGTGCAGGCAGTCATCTTGCGCCACCAAGAGGAGCAGCTGGAGTGGATCGGTTGAGCGCAGGCGCAGGAAAAAACGCCCCACTCATGAAGTATAATAGGTACAGCAAAACGACTCGCTGAGAACTGATTCGGGGCTTTCTAGCAGTTGAAGGAGGAAAAACACACATGTTTGAGGACAAGCATATCTCCATTTCCCGTCGTCGCTTCCTGCGCGACTCGGCTTGGGCGGCTGCTGCTGCGGCTTTTGCCGCCGCCTTCCAGGAGCGCGCTGAGGCGCAGCAGCAAAGAGGGCAGTCGGTGAGCGCTCAGGCGGCACCCTCTGCCGCCTCTCCCGCGCGGTCGACGAATCTACCTCCCGTGCGCATCGGCTTTATCGGCACCGGCACGCAGGGACAGACCCTGTTGCAGCGGTTGGTACGCATTCCTGGTGTGCGTGTCGTGGCGGTGTGTGATGTCTATCCGCCGCACCTGTCGCGTGCAGTGGACATGACGGGCGGACAGGCGACCAGCTATCGCGACTATCGAAGGCTGCTGGACCGCAAGGACATCGACGCGGTCATCATCGCAACGCCGCTGCACCTGCACGCCCAGATGGCTATCGATGCCATGCAGGCGGGCAAGCACGTGCTCTGCGAGAAGATGATGGCATACTCCATAGAGGAAGCCCGACGCATGGTGCAGGTGTCGCGCGAGACGGGCAAGCATTTGCAAATCGGTCACCAACGCCACTACAACCCTATCTACGCTCACGCACGCGAGATGATGACCGAGCAAGACGTCATCGGCAAGCTGGTGCACGTGCGCGCGTGGTGGCATCGCAACAGCTCCTGGAAGCGTCCTGTACGCGATAAGCAGTACGAGGAACTGCTGAACTGGCGTCTGTACAGCAAGTACTCGCAAGGGCTGATGGCAGAGCTCGCCAGCCATCAGATCGACGTGGTCAACTGGTTCACGGGAACGTTGCCCCTCTCGGTGATGGGTATGGGGGGCATCGACTACTGGAAGGATGGACGCGACGTCTGGGATAACGTGGAGGTCCTCTACGAGTACCCCGACGGCGTGAAGGTGGTATACACCTCCATCCTGTCCAACCAGTACGATGGCTACGCCGAGCAGTTCATGGGAGACAAGGGCACCCTGCTGCTAACTAACGAGAAAGACGGCTACCTGTTCCGCGAACCCACCGCTGAGGAGCTGGGCTGGGATGCGAAGAACAAGACCGTCGGCAAGGGCGGAGCGCAGGGCATCGTGCTGGACGTCACCGCTACGAAGAGGCAGGGAACGGGTGCCGTCATCGGCGGTCAGGCGATGGCGCCCGGCTACGAGCGCAAGGACGCCTACCAGCTCGAGCTGGAGAGCTTCGTCAACGATGTCGTGCGCAACGGGCAAAAGCCATTGTGCGACGCGGAGGTAGGCTTCAAGGCGACCGTCACCATCCTGATGGCCAATAAGGCGATCGCAGAGGGGACGAAAATCACTTTCACGCCGGAGATGTTCCAGGTGTAGCTAGTAGGGGGGCGGTGCTGAGCGACCGCACCGCCCCGATTTGCCTTAGAAATCGTAGGAGTAGTAGAGCGCCACTCCGCGCTTGCGGGCATACTCCTCTACGTTCCACTCCGAAATCATGCGTGTGACCAGCACCGGGAAGATGTTTGGATACACCTGCTGCAGGCGCTGCACCTTCCGACGTAGGAAGTCGTTCACATCGTTTTTAGAGAGCTGCACCTTGCCCTCCCCCACGATGGTGACCGTCTCCCCGTCGCGCTGCGCCTGGCCGAAGATGTTCACCTCCAGATAGGCACCCTGGGCATCTTGCACGAACTGCCTCTTCAGTCGCCCCTGCACCTGAATGCCGTAGTCCCGTAGGAGCAGCTGCGGCAGCGCCTTGTACGCCTGGTCTTCCAGGCTGTACCCTACGGTCATCGAGAGCCCGCCAAACTGTCGGCGCAGGTCGGCGATGGAACGCACCAGTTCGCGAATCTCGCGTTGCGTTCTTTCCCACAACTCGTCCAGCCGCTTGCGTGACTCCGCAATTTCGCGTGAGTGTTGCTCCGAGACCTGAACCAGCCGCTCTACCGTCTGGCGCAGCTCGGCAATCGCCTCCGTGTTGCGCCGCGTCGCCTCCTGCAACTCCGCCACCGACTGGCGCAGCTCGGCAATCGCCTCCGTGTTGCGCCGCGTCGCCTCCCGCAACTCCACTACCGACTGGCGCAACTCCGCGACCGCCTCCCGCAGCTCGGCGATCTGCTCAGTGTGCTGCTGTTGCACCAGCACGAGCTGTTCCACTACCCCTTCAAGGCGCGTGAGACGCTCATGCACCTCCGCCCGCAGCGCCGTGACTGGTTCCTCTACCTGCTGCTGCCAGCGCTGGGCAGTGGTCTCCTGGAGCTGCGCAAACATCTCCCCCAGCACTTCAGCGATTCCCTGTGCGGCCGCGGGGTCCATCCTGTCCTTCAGTTTCTCGAAGATAGCTAACGTGTCGATCATCTTGTGGTCGCCTCGCCGCGTTCTCTGCCAAGAAGCATTATACCACGACACACACTCCTTCTGCTCAGCGCAACTTCTTGCCCGTGACCACCTCATACGCCGCCAGCACGTTGTCCACTGGGGTGTTAGGCTGGATGCAGTGAGATGGAGCAAAGATGTACCCGCCGTCCTTGCCGATGACCTTCACACGATGCTTCGCCTCGGCAATGCAGTCCTCTATCGTGCCGAAGGGTAGAGTCCTCTGCGTGCTGATGAGCCCGCAAAGGGTCAGCCTATCGCCCACTTCGCGCTTGATCTCCTCAGGGTCCATGCCGACGGGTTCGGGCTGCATGGCGTCCAGAATATCCAGCCCCATCTCGACCAGGCGGGGCTGCAGCAGGCGGGTGCTGCCACAGCTGTGCATCATCACCTTGCAGCCGTACTGATGCCCCAGGTCGTAGAACCTCTGCAGGCGCGGCCGGAAGAAGCGGTCGAAGACTTCGGGCGAGACCATCGGTCCCATCTGGTTGCCGAGATCTTCGCCCAGGCAGAGCACGTCGATCAGACCATCTGCCGCCTCCAGCCCGCGCTTCACGAACTCGTAGTAGAACTCCACGCGGTGGTCGATAATCGCGACGCCCGCCTCGTCCTCCGTCAGGATGTCTATCAGCACCTGCTCCATGCCCCTGCCCCGGCTGACGCCATTGATGATGTCGGGGATGCCCGCATGCCCGAAGCAGACCACGTAGTCCCCTACCGCCCGACACGCCTCTTTCAGCCCGGAGAAGTCGTAGTCGTCCACCGAGGGCCAGGGGTACTCCTCGACTTCCTTGAGCGTACGCATGTTGGCGAAGGGCACCTCGTAGGCTTCCAGGTACTCGCCGAAGCCATACGATTGGCGCACGTAGCCGACACCCCATTCATCGTAGTAGACCACCGGGCTGCCTGGTTCAGGCTGGCGCAGGGGCTTTTTGCGCGGCACGCTCACCGTGCGGAAGTCCACCTCTAGCACTTCCAACAGGTTTTGCCCCGGAAAGCGCTCCTGCAGTTTCGCCTCGAATTCGGGGGTTGTGTAGAACTGGATAGGCGGGCGGTCGGGTTGCCTGTGCGCGACGCAGGTCGCAAAACGCTCCTTCGGGCTCATCCGATACATGTCTCTTCCTCCTTGCGCCTGGTAGGCAGGGCGTTCTCCCCGTGTGGACATTTTCTCATGTCGCTGGGCGACTCCTACTCCCTGGTGGCGGTTGACGCGGGTGGGGGCAGGTGGTACACTTATAAACGGTAGCACCCACCGCAGGAAGGGGGCAAAAGGTAGAGATGTTACGTTTTCCTCGTCGATGGTGGCTGGCAGCCGCGTTGTTTGTGGCGGGCACGATGCTCGTCTTCGCGCAGAAGCCAGCTGAAGTGCCTCCCGTCATCGTCATGCGCATGGAGGGGGTGATTGCCCCGCCCAACGCGGAGTATTTCTCCCGCACGCTGCGCATCGCCCGCGAACGGGGCGCCCAGCTGCTGGTCGTCGAGCTGGACACGCCAGGCGGGTTAATGACCTCGATGGAACAGATTGTGAAGGAGATGATGTCCAGCGAGGTTCCGGTGGCGGTGTACGTTTCGCCAGCAGGCGCCAAGGCGGGTTCCGCGGGGGTGTTCATCACTGTCGCGGCGCACATCGCGGCGATGGCACCAGGCACCAGTATCGGCGCAGCGCACCCGGTGCCTGCGGGGGGCGAAGAGATGTCGCGCACGATGGAAAAGAAGGTGGTCAACTACGCCGCGTCGTACATCCGTTCCATCGCGGAACAGCGCGGGCGCAACGCCGACTGGGCGGAGAAAGCCGTGCGCGAAAGCGCCGCTATTAGCGAGAAGCAGGCGCTGGAGAAGCGAGTTGTCGATATGGTCGTGCCCAACTTGAACGCGCTGTTGCAACAGATCGACGGACGCACAGTGAAACTACCACAGCGTACGGTCACGCTGCGCACGCGCGAGGCACCTGTCCAGCGTTCGGAGATGGTGCTGCGCGAGAAGCTGCTGCAAGTGCTGGTCAACCCCAATGTGCTGGCTATTCTGGGCATCCTGGCGCTGTATGGTCTCATCGCGGAGATTCAAAACCCAGGCGCGATTTTCCCGGGCGTCATCGGCGCCATCTCGTTGCTGCTGATGCTGTATGGCTTCTCCGTGCTTCCCGTGTCGTGGGCGGGAATCGCCCTACTCATCCTGGCGGTGATCTTGTTCGTGGCGGACGCCTTTGCTCCCTCGCATGGGGTGCTGACGCTGGGTGGTGCGATTTCCATGCTGCTGGGGCTCTTGCTCCTGTTCGAATCGCCAGACCCAGCGCTGCGGGTGTCGTGGGTGGTTGCTCTGACGCTGACGGGGCTGACCTCGCTCTTCTTCGCGTTCATCGTGGCGGCAGGGGTGCGCGCACAACGGGCTCGTCGCGTGACAGGCATGGAGGCGATGGCGGGAGCAGTAGCGGTCGCCCGCACAGACATCGCGCCACGTGGCAAGATTTTCTACGACGGTGCCTACTGGAACGCGGTCACCGCAGGAGAATCGATCAAGGCGGGCGAACGAGTGGTGATTGAGCGCATGGACGGCTTGACCGCCGTCGTGCGCAGGGAGGAGGGAAACCTATGAGCACCATTGAGCAGATGCTGGCGAGCGAGTCCGGCGCGTTTCTAGTCGCGCTGGTCATCTTTATCATTCTGGTCTTGCGAGCGACGCTGCGTGTGC
>Ga0105160_1001208_pt1 | contig 10761 bp, 6 predicted proteins | sample GXS110809BmetaG_FD_89591 | JGI IMG/M metagenome (GOLD analysis project Ga0105160, IMG submission 89591) | Hot spring microbial communities from Gongxiaoshe hot spring, China to study Microbial Dark Matter (Phase II) - GXS 110809B | ecosystem: Environmental > Aquatic > Thermal springs > Hot... | reverse complement strand
CCCGGGAACCGGCAGCCAGCCATTGCCCGTCGGGGGACCAGGCCAAGCGAACCAGTTCCGGCGCGGACAGCCAAAGGGAAGGGGCTCCCTCTCCATTCCAGAGGAAAACCCCTGTCCGGCCAGGCCTTTCTTCGGCCAAAATCGCGACCTGGTCACCCCTCGGCGAAACCTCGAACCAGAACACCTTGAGGGCCAGCGCCTCCTGAGCCTTCCGCCGGGTGGAGTAGGCGTTGAGCACCCAGACGCTATCCTGAACGGTGGCCCAGAGGAGACGCTCGCCGAGCCATTGGAGACTCCGGCGGACGGCCGGAGAAGGGGTCTTCAGGAAAATCCATTCTCTTCTTTGGCTCCCGTCGGGAGGAGAGATCAGGCAGTATCCGTAGACGGAAGGGGAAGGCTGAAGAGGGAGAGGGGAGCGGATATCGGTTAGGAAATAGACGAACCAGTTCCCATCAGGGGCCCAGGAGAACTCGCCGTCAGTGGCAAGGCGGTCCTCCATCCATTCATACTCCTCTCGCAGGAAAAGGTGGGCAGGAGAGGCCGATGGGAGGCTCAGCATGGTCAACCTCCCGATGCGTCGCAGCAGCACCGGAGCAGAGCGAGCCTCCTCGTAGTCCAATTTCCCTTGGACGGCGAGGGCCCACTGGCCATCGGGCGACCAGGCGAAGGCTGCCAAGGCGTTGGAGAGGTTCCAGGGGTGCCAGACCCCTTCCTCCCGCGCCCGCCACTTCCATTGGCCCCGCACCTCGTCCACCCTTTGGGCCCTGGCTTGCTCTCGGGGCACGGTCAAAATCGCCACCCGCTCCCCATTGGGGCTCCAAACCCAATGGGCACAGAGGGGAGCCAGAACACGAGCCGTTTGCCTTTCGGGTTCCCATTCCCAGTAATCCCCCACCACCGGCCCTTCACCGGCCTTGAGGCCACAGAGCACCCCGTGGGGGGCCCAGCCGAAGCGAAGGACCTCCCCCACCTCCAGAATCCGCGCCCGGCCGATGTCGGCGTCCGACACACCCACCTGCCGTCGGGTGTTCAGGAAAGCGATCCATCTCCCCTGGGGGCTCCAGCCCCAAGGGCCGCCGATGTCCCTGGCCACCTCAAGGCCTTGAGGCCGACCTGGCTGCCAAATCTTCAGGCGAAGGGCATCTTCCTCCCGCTCCACGAAGGCCAGCCGTTGCGTCTCCCCTCCTCCCGCCAGGGCCAAGGCCAAAAGCCATCCCAGCCAGGCTCCTCGGTAGGTTCCCATGTCAGGCTACCTCCCGGGCTTGGGCCAACTCCTCGATGGCGGCCCGCACCTCCTCGGTCAGACGACGGTAGAACTCATCGGGGTTGAGGCCTTGGGCCAACGCCTCCCCCCGATTCACCACGATGGGAGGGCCAAAGGTAACGCTCACCTTTCTCCGCCGGGGCCAGAGGCGCCCTTTGGGCATGGCCTCGAAGGTTCCTTGGATATAGGCCGGCACCACCGGCGCCTCGGCCTCCGCCGCCAGGAGCCCCAGGCCGGGCTTGAAGGTCTGGAGCCTTCCCGTCGGCGAGCGAGTCCCTTCGGGGAAGATGAGCAAGGGCCGACCCTCCTGGAGCATCCTCCGGGCCAAGCGCAATCCTTCCAGGACGTTGAAGGTGCGATCAAAGGGGACCACATGGAGGAAGGTGTGAACCAGCCATCCCTTCCAGGGACGGTTGAAGAAGTAATCTCGCGCCCCCAAAACCCCCAGTTCCGGCGCCCGAAGGCCCAAGGCTGCCAGGACGGCTCCCGTGTCCAAGTGGGAGGCATGGTTGGCCGCGATGAGGAAGGGACCGGTCTCGGGGACATGTTCCAACCCGTGCACCTCCAGTTGGAACCATCGGCGGTAGAGGAAGCCGAGGAAACAGCGGGTGAGACGCCGAGCCCATCGCAGCAGGAGGCCTTCCCGCAGGTATCGCCTGGCCTCTGCCTCCCAGCGAGCCTGCCCAAGGTCCACCTCCACCTCGGACAAGGGACGCTTCTGCAGACCCCGTCGCACCCATTCCACCACCTCCCCCAGGGTCGTCAAAGCCCCCAGGTCTCCCTCGGGCAAGGTGGTGCGCAGGCGGGTCTCCAGGTTCAGGAGGAGTTCCACCTTCAGCAAGGAGTCCATGCCCAACTCCTGCTCCAAGTGCATGGTCAGGCGCAGTCCCTCTCGCGGCCGCCCCAAAAGGTTCGCCACCGCCTCCAGAACTTCCCGCTCCAATCCTTCCGGTCCCAGAGGGGCCCTCTCCACCGGGGGAAGCCTCCCCCGTTGGGCCTCCTGCATCATCGCCCGCACCCGACGCCGATCCACCTCGCCGGAGGGCCATTTGGGCAACTCCTCCTCGACGAAGTGAATTCGATGGAAGCGCTGATAGGTGGGCAACTCCCGGGCTCGCTCCTGAAGGGCCTGGTAGAGGGCCGCTCTCACTTCCTCCCGCCGCTCCGGCTCCACGCCGGTGTAATCGGGGACGACAATGGCATGGGCTGCCTCCCCGCTGAGGCTTTCCTCCCAAACGCCCACGACGCAGATCTCCCGCAAGTGGGGGAGGTCGCCGTAGAGGCGCTCCAACTCCCGGGGGTAAAGGTTCTTGCCCGCCGGGGTAACGATGATGTCCTTGATGCGCCCTGCCAGGTAGAGGTAGCCCTCCTCGTCGAAGGAGCCCAAGTCGCCGGTGAAAAGCCATCCGTCCCGCAGAGCCCGCTCGGTGGCCGAGGCGTTGCGGAAGTAGCCAGGGGTGATGTTGGGCCCTCGCACGACGATCTCGCCCACGCCATTCTCATCGGGGTTCTCCAGGCGCACTTCTACCGTCGGCAAGGGCAGCCCCACTGAGGAGCCCTTGGCCCGCCCGATGGGGTTGGCGCTGATGACCGGCGCCGCTTCCGTCATGCCGTAACCCTCGCAAAGTTCGAAGCCCAAAGCGGTGAGGGTTTCGAAGATTTTAGGCGGGAAGGCTGCCCCTCCACTCACCAGGACCCTCAACTTGCCCCCCAACTCCCGATGGAGGAAGGCAAAGAGGCGAGGGCCCCAGCGCCATCCCAGCCTCCGCTGGGCCCAACGGCTGAGGGCCAGAAGGAGCCGAAAGGCCAAGGAGGCCCATCGCCCTCGCTCCTCCACTTGCTGACGCAGGGCATCGTAGAGGAGTTGATAGAGCCGCGGCACCCCAATGATGGCGGTGACGCCCGCCTCCCGCATCGTCTCCAGGAGCACTCGGCTGCGCATCGTCTCCACATAGGTGATGGTGGCCCCGGCGTAAAGGGGGATGAGGAAGCCGGCGGTGAACTCCAAAGCGTGGTGGAGGGGCAGCACCGAGAGGAAGGAGTCCTCTGCCCTCGGCGGCAGGAGTTGAACGATGCCCATCACATTGGCCAGGAAGTTGTGATGGGTGAGCATCACCCCTCGGGGCTCCACCCCAAGGCCGCTGGTGAAGATGATGGAGGCCACTGCCTCCGCATCCTTTGCCCACTCCCAGGGCTCCAGGGGAGGGGCAGGCTCCTGGGCCCCCTCGAAGGGTCGGCAAAGGTTCGTGATGTCCAGCAGGGGAACCCCAAGGGTTCCAAGGCGGAGGCTCTCCCAACCGGCAAGGGTGGTGAGGATGGCCTTGGCCTCGGTGAAGCGGGCCAGTTCCTCCACGTCCCCAGGCCGCCATTGGCGATCCACCGGCACCACCGTCGCCCCTGTGGCCACCGCCGCCAGATAGGCCATGCCCCATTCGGGTCGATTCTCGGCGTAGAGGAGGGCCCTCTGGCCTGCTGAGAGCCCCTGGGCCCGCAACTGGCCCGCCATGCGCTTTACCCTCTCCAGAACCTCGGCGTAGGTGTAACGCTCCCACTTCCCCTCCCGGCGCATCTGAAGGGCCACCTTGTCGGGGAAGCGTTGGGCGCTGCGCAGCAAAAGGTCGGGCAAGGTGTGCAAAGGCAGAATGCCCTCCCCCGGCTCCTCCGCCAGGCGCAGGACATGGCGCTTCAAGCCGGGGATATGGACATTGGCGATGTAATCCCGCCAATCGATGACCTTGGGATCGAAGGGGAAGATCTGCCGATCCTCCGGCGAGAGGGAACGCCAGAGTTCCTCCATCCTCCGAGTCTCGAAGCGGGCCTCCAAGAAGGTGTAGGGGCTGTAGATGTGGACATAGTAGCCCAATCGGTTCAGCCGACTGCCCAAGGAGCGTAAGGCGGAGTGCCAGCGGCGCAGGGGAGGGAGCCAACGAAGGGGGCGCAGAAGGGTCAAAGCCAGGGCAAGGGGGATCTCTCGCCGCCAGCGCCAACGCCGCCAGAAGGTCTTCAAGTCGGGGAAGGTCCATTCGGGCAGGGCAGCGTTCCGCCCCTCCTGGAGGGGATGGCTTAAGAAATAGTCCCGGCCGATGTCGTAGATACCGCCGAAGCAAAGGGGGTTCGTCTCGCCGGTGGCGATTTGATAGACTTGGAGGCCTCCCTCCTGGGCCGCTCGAGGGACGGAGGCCAGGATGGCATTGACCACGAAGTCGCAAGGGATGATGTCCACAATGGTCTCACGACGGCCGGGGAAGTCTTCGATATGCCCCAGACCATAGCCGATGAAGAGAGGGTCGCACATGCGGAAGCCGTCGATCCAACCAGGTTCCGGCTCGGCGAAGGCGCTCTCGATGATGGCCGGCCGAAGGATGATGGTGGTCAGCCCTCCTCGATGCTTGACGGCCATCTGCTCCCCCAGGGCCTTGGTGAAGGTGTAAGTGTCGTTCCATCCCCGCTGGCGGGCCCGTCTCAGCCCCAACTCCACCAACTTCTTCTGGAGCAGGCGGGGCTGGTGCCGCCACCTTTGGCGCAGGGCCTCGCATTGGGCCAAAAGATGCTCCACCTCCTTCTCGGGATCGAAGGGGAGGGAGGGAACTTCTTCAGGGATGTAGCCTCGCCGACGGCCGCACACATAGCAGGTGGAGACGTGAAGGACAATGGGCCAAGGCCCCTCGGGGCTCTCCCGCTTCCCCAAGTGGGCGAAGGCCATCAGTCGCTTCACCCCTAAGGTGTTGAGTTCCAGGGAGAGGTCCAGCCGCTCGTCGAAGGAGACCACCGCAGCGCTATTGAGGAGGATGTCCACCTCCTGGGCCAAACGCTGGGCCTCTTCCCGCTCCAGGCCCAGCCATTCTTGGGAAAGGTCGCCCTCCACCGCCACCACCCGCTCGGCCACGAAGGCCTCCCAGCCCTTGCCGTGCTTTTGCCTGAGACGATGGAAAAGGGGGGAGGCCAAGACCTCCTTCTCCAAACGCTGTTGGGCTCCCAGACGCTCCTCGCCCCGGGCCTTGGGGCGAATCAGGACATAGACGCGCCGCACCTGCGGCAGGCAGCGCAGAATCTTCTCCAGCAGGGCCTTGCCCAAAAAGCCTGTAACTCCGGTGAGCAGGATCGTGCGGCCGGCGAAGAAGCGTTGAACCTCGCTCATCGTTCTGCCCTCTCCCCTCGCATCGAAGGTTGGGAGGGCAAGGTTCCTGCCTCACCCTTCCCTACGACGAACGGCGGCGCAGAAGATTGAAGGCAGCCACGCCCACCACGACCAGGCCCACGATGAACCCTTCCCAGAGGGAGGCGTTGCGTTTGATGGTGAGGTTGATGCCGTTGATGACCACACTTAGCAAGGTGGCGCCCAGCACAGTGCCGGCCACGCTCCCCACACCCCCGCTGAGGCTACATCCCCCCACCACGGCAGCGGCGATGGCGCTCAACTCGTAGCCGACGCCATGGCTGGGGTCGCCCTGTCGCAGGTAGGCCGCATAGAGCACCCCCGCCAGGCCTGCCAGCAGGGAGCAGAGGGAGTAGGCCACTCCCTTCACCCGGCGCACCGGGACGCCGGAGAGGCGAGTCGCCTCCTCGTTGCCCCCCAACGCGTAAATCTGGCGCCCTAAGGCAGTGCGCTGCAACAACAGCGCCAAAAGCAGGGTCTCCCCCAGGAAGACCCACACGGGCACCGGCACCCCCGCCCATTGGCCGTTCCCTAAGAAGACGAAAGCCTCCCTCCCCGCCACCGCGATGGGCAGCGAGGAGGTGAGGAGCAACGTGAGGCTGCGGAGCATGGAGAGGGTGCCCAAAGTGGCGATGAAAGGGGGGAGGTTCCACACGGCGATGAGCCAAGCATGAAGGCCCCCGATGGCCAGGGAAATCCCCAAGGGCAAGGCGATGGCAGCCCACAGAGGCCAGTTCCACCACACCAGGCCCATGGCGCACAGGACTCCGCTCAAGGCGATGAGGGAGCCCACCGAAAGATCGATCCCTCCAGAGATGATGACCACCGCCTCCCCCAAAGCGAAGATCCCCAGCAGGGCCACCTGCCGCGAGAGGTTGCGCAGATTGGCCTCGCTGAGGAAGGTCTCGGGGCTGAGGAGGGCCATGAGGGAGCAAAGGGCCACCACCCCCGCCAAAACCCCCATCTCCCGCGACTGGAGCCACCGCTTCCAAAGAGGAAGAGCCGGCGCGGAAGGGACAGCAACCGGTTCCGGGGCCACAGCGCTCATGAGGACTTGATGCCCAGGGCCTCCAGTTTCTTGAGGTATTCCTGCACATTGGCCGAGGTGACCACCTCGACTCCGGTGTCCACGATGCGGTCCGGCGGCAGCAGCATCAGGGTTTCCTCCACCCCGCAGACCACCATGTTGTAGAGCAACTCCACCGCCAGGTAGCCGAAGTAGTAGGGCTTCTGCACCACGGTGGCGTCGATGTCGCCGGTCTTGAGATACTCCAAGGTGGCCGGCTCCGCGTCGAAGCAGAGAATCTTGATCCGTTGCCGGGCCCCGGCATCCTTCACCGCTTGGGCAATGGCCGGGCCGTTGTAGGACCACAGGCCCAGGAGCAGGTCCACCTCGGGCATGGCCTGGAGGGTGTCCTCCACGTTGCGGCGGGCCTTGCTCTTGTCGGTCTGATCCTGCTTCACCTCCACCACCTTGATGCCATGACCCGCCACGGCGTCCTCGAAGCCCTTGAGGCGCTCCCGGGCGTTCTGGGCCGAGAGGTGCCCCACGAAGGCCACCACCTCTCCCCCCTGGGGCAGGAGGCGAATCGCTTCCCGCCCCGCCACCTGGCCCGCCTTGTAGTTGTTGGTGCCGATGTAGGCCTGACGCCCGCTGTTGGGGGCATCGGAGTCAATGGTGATGACGATGATGCCCTCCTTCTCCTGGATTTCCCTGAGCACGGGCCCCATCGTCTCGGCCTCCAGGGGGGAGATGGCGATGGCATCCACCTTTTGGGAGACGAAGTTCTCCAGGATGCGCTGCTGCTCCGCCAACTTGCCGTTGGGAGGGCCTTGCCAGGAGGCTTGGCAGCCCAACTTCTGGGCCGCCCGCTCCATCCCCACCACCATGGGATCCCAAAAGGGCGCCACGGCGTTGGTGATGATGGCGATGCGAACCTCCTTCCCCGCCCGGGGAAGCGAGGGAGCCAAAGGCCCTCCCGCCGTCGAAGGGGCAGGTCCTCCTCGTTGGCATCCCATCACCAGAGTCCATCCCAAAGCAACCCCAAGCCACCGCTTCACGGGAGCCTCCTTTCTCCCTCAAGGCACTGCCCGCAGGGGAACTCGCGCAGGAAGGCCGAGCCAATCTTTGACCCTTTGGGCGATGCTGCGGGGATCCAGGCCACATTCCTCCAGTTGTTCCTCCCGAGTGGCGTGCTCGATGAAACGATCCGGAACCCCCAACACCAGGGTGCGCACCGAGTAAAGGCCCGCCTCGGAGAGGAACTCTAAAACCCCGGAGCCAAAGCCCCCCATGCGCACGTTGTCCTCGATGGTCACCACAGCCCCTGTGGCCTCGGCCACCTGGCGGATCAATTCCTTGTCCAAGGGTTTCACGAAGCGGGCATTGACGACGGCTGCCTCGATGCCCTCGGCGGCCAGGAGTTCCGCCGCTTGGAGGGCGTTCTGCACCATCGTCCCGATGGCCACAAGGGCCACATGACGCCCTTCCCGCAGCAACTCCCCCTTGCCGATGGGGAGGCATTCCAAGCGCTCCGGCGGCTCCAGGCCCAAAACAGTGTCGCGAGGGTAGCGGACGGCGATGGGACCATCGGTATACTCCAGGGCCGTCTTGAGCATGTGGCGCAGTTCGTTCTCGTCCTTGGGGGCCATGATGACCATGTGGGGCAAGCAGCGCAGGTAGGAGAGATCGAAAACGCCTTGGTGGGTGGGCCCGTCGTTGCCCACCAGGCCGGCCCGGTCAATGGCGAAGACCACCGGAATGTTCTGGATGCAGACATCGTGGACGATTTGGTCGAAGGCCCGCTGGAGGAAGGTGGAATAGATGGCCGCCACCGGCCGTAGACCCCCCAAGGCCATGCCGGCGCAGAAGGTGACCGCATGCTGCTCCGCCATGGCCACATCGAAGCAACGGTGGGGGAACTCCTTCTGGAACTTGACCAGCCCCGTCCCTTCCAACATGGCCGCCGTTACAGCCACGATCCGCTCGTCTCGGCGGGCCAACTCGATGAGGGTCTCGACGAACACATCGGTGTAGGAGGGCAACTTCTTCCCCCCAGGGGCCCCGACGGCCTTGATGGCATGGTAGCCTACAGGGTTCTGCTCCGCCTCCGGCATCCCCTTCCCCTTGACGGTGACCACATGCACCACGATGGGGCCCTTCAGTTGCTTGGCGTTCTCCAGGATGTCCCGCAGGTCAGCGATGTTGTGGCCGTCCACCGGGCCCAGGTAGGTGCAGCCCAGGTCCTCGAAGATGACCCGGGGCTGGAAGAACTGCTTGATGGAGCCCTTCACCCGCTCCAGGGCATCCACCATGGCATCTCCCAGGGGCATGAAGTGCATGAACTCCTCGAAGAGTTCCTTGGCCTTGCGGTAGTGGGGGTCGGAGCGCAGTTTCACCAGGTAGCGGTGCAAGGCGCCGATGTTGGGGGAGATGCCCATGCCGTTGTCGTTGAGGATGATGAGCAGATCGGTGCCCAACTCGCCGGCGTGGTCCAGGGCCTCCAAAGCCATGCCGGCGGTGAAGGAGCCATCGCCGATGACGGCGACAACGTGCTCCCGCCTCCCCAAAAGGTCACGGGCCTTGGCGAAGCCCAGGGCTGCGGAGATGCTGGTGCCCCCATGCCCGGCCCCGAAGATGTCGTGGGGGCTTTCGGAGCGCACGCAGAAGCCGCACAGCCCCCCCTTCTGACGGATGGTCCCCATCCTCTCCCGGCGGCCGGTGAGCATCTTATGGGGATAGGCCTGATGCCCCACATCCCAGATGATTTTGTCCTTGGGGCTATCGAAGAGGGCATGCAGGACGATGGTGAGTTCCACCACCCCCAGGTTGGAGCCAAAGTGCCCCCCGACGCGGGTTACGGTGTTGATGAGCTCTTCCCGCACCTCTTGGGCCAATTGCTCCATCTCCTTGAGGCTCAACCCTTTCAGGTCCTGCGGCCCTCGGATATGGTCCAGAATCCTCTCGGCCATAGGCATCACCTCCGGCTTTAAAACTTTCGAGCCACCATGAATTCGGCAAGGGCCTGCAGAATCCTGCCCCGCTCCCCCCAAGGGGCCAGGATTTCCTGGGCTTGGCGGGCCAGGGCCAGAGCCCTCCGGCGGGCCTCCTCCAGCCCCACAGCCCGAGGATAGGTGGCCTTCTGCCGCGCTTCATCCCCCCTCACCGGCTTGCCCAACTTGCGCGCATCCCCCTCTTGGTCCAGGATGTCGTCCACGATTTGGAAGGCAAGGCCCACCGCCTCGCCGTAGCGGGTGAGGGCCTCCAGGTCCCCCGCTGGGGCACCGCCCAAAAGCCCTCCACAGCGCACCGCCACCCGAATCATGGCCCCCGTCTTGCGCAGGTGAATCGCCCGCACCATCTCCTCGGTGGGCACCTTCCCCTCGGCCTGCAGGTCCAACATCTGCCCTCCCACCATCCCCAAGGAGCCGGCAGCTTCGCTCACCTCACGGATGACTTGGAGGAGCACCTCCGGGGGCACCCCTTGAGTCTCGGCGATGAGGCCGAAGGCCCGGGTGAGGAGGGCATCGCCGGCCAAAAGGGCCGTCGCCTCGTCGAAGGCCCGATGACAGGTGGGCACCCCTCGCCTCAGGTCGTCGTTGTCCATGCAAGGAAGGTCGTCGTGGATCAGGGAGTAGGTGTGGATGAGTTCCAGGGCGCAGGCCGTCGGCAGGGCCTGCGAAGGGTCGCCGCCCACCGCCCGGTTGGCCTCCAGGACTAAAATGGGGCGCAATCGTTTGCCGCCGGCGAAGAGGCTGTAGCGCATGGCGGCGTGGAGCCGTTCCGGCATGGTTTCCTGAGGGGGGAGAACCTTCTCCAACGCAGCCTCCACGAAGGCCGCTTGTCGACGCAGATAGACCTCCAAAGCCTCCCTCTCCATGGGCCTTACTCCTCTTCCTCGGCCAAGGGCCAAGGCTCCTCCTGCACCTGAACCTCCCCCCCTGCCAGGGGCACCAGCCGACGGAAGCGCCCCTCGGCCTCCTCCAGCAGCCGACGACAATGGCTCTGGAGGCGAAGCCCCTCCTCCACCAAGGCCAGAGCCTCCTCCAGGGTAGGGGTGCCCCGCTCCAGTTGCTGGGCGATCTCCTCCAACCGCTTCAGGGCCGTCTCGAAAGAAAGGGAGGCGAGGTCTTCCTCCTCCATGGCTCACCTCGACTGGGGCTCGATCCCTTCGATGAGGGCTTCCAGCCGCCCATCGGCCAGGCGGATGTCCACCCTCTCCCCCGGCTTCACCTTCCCCACCCGATCCACCAGATGGCCGTCTCGCCGCAGGAGCAAACTGTAGCCCCGCTCCAGCACGCGATAGGGGCTGAGGGCCTCCAGGCGGCGCTCGATCCCGTG
>Ga0105160_1001207_pt1 | contig 10767 bp, 10 predicted proteins | sample GXS110809BmetaG_FD_89591 | JGI IMG/M metagenome (GOLD analysis project Ga0105160, IMG submission 89591) | Hot spring microbial communities from Gongxiaoshe hot spring, China to study Microbial Dark Matter (Phase II) - GXS 110809B | ecosystem: Environmental > Aquatic > Thermal springs > Hot... | reverse complement strand
CGCGCCAAACGCCCTGAAATGCAACAGACCTACGAGTCGTTGCAACGCCTCCGCTGTCATCTGACCTTCGTTGAGCAACCCGAACTGCTGGGACTGGGGCACGCCGTGTGGTGCGCACGGGACTTTGCGGCGGGCGAACCCGTCCTCGTGTTTCTGGGCGATCATATCCCCATGCCTCTGGGCGACCCCACGCCCATCCGTCAGGCGATGCGCCTGTTTGACGAGCGTCAAGCCCCCATCTACAGCGTGCATCGCGTCCCGCTGGATAAAGTCTCACTGTATGGCGTGTTGCAGGGCGAGCCGACGGACGCGCCGCGCGTCTACCGCTTGCTCCAGCTTTATGAGAAGCCGACGCCCGACTACGCGCAGCAACATCTGCACACGGCGGGCTTAGCCCCTGACGAGTTTTTCGCCCACAGTGGCGTATATGCCTTTCCTCCCGCGCTGTGGGACGCGCTGGAGCAAATCGCCGCGGCGCATGACCCATCGCAGGGCGAGTGGACGCTCACTCACGCCCAGCAACGCCTGCTCCAGCAGACGCCTGCTTATCTGTACGAAACCGAACATCACTGGCTGGACTTCGGCACGGCGCGGGAATACCAACGCGCGTTCTGCTACCTGGCGGGGTGCAGCGATGTATAAAAGCGAGTATCGCTATGGCAGTGAATCGCTGACGCTCACGGCGCAGCCTGACGGCAAGGGCTGGAAAGTCACGCTGCCCGACGGTTCGGAGTATTCAGTTCTGAGCGCGGAAGTGGGCGAGAACACGCTGACGCTGCAGACTCCGACGGGGCGCGTGCAGCTCGCTTTTGTGCAGACGCCGCAGGGCATGGAGATTCAGTATCGCGGGCGCGTCTATCGCTTTCAACGGGCGGAACCCATACGACGGAGTGGAACCCAGCACTCCAGCGCGGAAGGCGTCCTTACCGCGCCGATGCCAGGCTTAGTTACCAAAGTGTTCGTGCAGCAGGGCGAGCGCGTAGAGGCGGGGCAACGCCTGCTCACCCTCGAAGCGATGAAGACCGAGCAGTCGCTGCGCGCGCCATTCGCAGGCGTGGTGCAACAGCTCAACGCGCGGGAAGGCGAGCTGGTGCAGGAGGGCGCGATTCTGGTGGAGGTTGTGGAAGCGTAGCGCTATTCTGCCGTATGCACCAGCACGCCATCCACAAAAGTGGAGCGCGCCTTGCCGATTAACTCCCAGCCTTTGAAGGGGGTGTTCTTGCTTCGGGAGCGCAGTTCGGCGGAGTTCACACGCCAGCGCAGGTTCGGATCGATCACAACTATATCGGCGGGCGCGCCCACCTGAAGCGTCCCCGCGAGCAGCCCCATCAGACGGGCAGGAGCGGTACTCAGCAGGTTCACAATCTGCAACGGCTCCAGCGGGTTAGGCAGCCGGCTGTTCCACAGCAACACACAGCCCAGCGCAGTTTCCAGCCCCAGAATGCCGAAGGGGGCGGCGGGGAACGGCTGCGCTTTCTCGAACGGCGCGTGCGGCGCGTGGTCGGTCGCGATGCAGTCAATCACGCCCTGCAGCACGCCCTGCGTCAGCGCGGCGCGGTCCGCTTCCGAGCGCAACGGCGGGTTCATCTTCGCGTCGGTATCGAACTCGGCGCACGCCGCATCGGTCAGCAGCAGATGGTGGGGCGAAACTTCGCACGAGATCCGCACGCCCTGCGCCTTGAAAAAGCGGATTAGCTCCACGCCCATCGCCGTCGAGAGATGCTGGATGTGCAGATGGCAACCTGTCTCCTGAGCGAGCAGCGCGTTGCGGGCAATCTGCACAGTTTCCGCCGAGCCGGGCGCGCCCTTCAGCCCGAGTTGCGCGCTGATTGCGCCCGCATGCATGCTCGCGCCCTCGCTAAGCGTCTTATCCTCGCAGTGCGTCACGACAGGTAGGTCATACGCCGCGCAGCCCAGCATTGCCCGACGCATCACCTCGGCGGACTGCACGGGGAAAGCGTCGTCGGAGCAGGCGACCGCCCCCGCCTGTTTCAGTGCGTGGTAGTCGCAGGGAGCCTCGCCGCGCATGCCCTGCGTGAGCGCAGCCACCACATAGACTTTGCAGGGCGATTCGCGTCGGGCGCGCTCCAGAATCTCACGCACGAGCATCGGGCTGTCTAACGGCGGGTCGGTGTTCGGCATGCAGCAGACGCTCGTGAAGCCCCCCGCCACTGCCGCCGCGCCCCCAGTCTGCAGAGTCTCTTTATAACTCTGCCCCGGCTCGCGCAAATGCACATGGATATCGACCAATCCTGGCGCAATCCAGCAATCCGTGCAGTCGATCACGGTCTCGCCCGCCTCAGGCGTCAGCGCGGGCGCGATTTCGGCGATTCGCCCCTCGCGCATGCGCAAATCGCCGCGCATATCTAAGCTCTGCGCGGGGTCGAGGAGGCGTCCGTGTTTGAGGAGATAGCCTGTCATCAAGTCGCTACCAGAGGGTCGTAATCACTCCGAGACTCACAATACGGGAGTCTTTGGTTACAATCACTGTGTGTTCGCTTAACACATCACGAAACACGATTCCTGTGGCAACAATAATCGCGTCATGAATGCGAAGCTGGTTCGGCAGGTTTTCGACGACAAGCTCATCCAGAGGATATGTTGCTACATTAGGCGTGTGCGCGATAAACTGTAAGACACGCTTCACATCGATCTGGATACGCCTTTTTGTGAACAGAAAATGTATTTCCGCTAATACAATTGTTGGGATTACGATCCTTGCGCTTGTATCCGATAAGGCTTGCGTCGCTTGCTGCGACAACTGAGCGTCTCCCGTTAGAAACCACACAAGGGCATGGGTATCAGGGATGTAAGTCATCGCTTGCTTCTTCGTCCTCCCACTCCCAGCTTATTTCGGCGGCGCGAATCTCTTCTTCGGTGAAGCCAGGCTCGACTTGTAGAATCCCGTAGAGGTCAGCGAACGAACGAATAGTCGGCATCGGCTCCTCCACGACATCACTTTGAGCTGCTATCCGCGCCTGTATAGCCCTTAGTTGCATTTCCAGAGCGCGGATCTGCACAATCAGAGTCGGATCTGACTTCATCACAGTTGGAGTATACCTGAACTTCTGCAGAGCGCATCCGCCACCTTCACTGCCCGAACCGCCTCTTTCACATCATGCACGCGCACGATGTCTGCGCCCCAGGCGACGGCGAGCGCGAGCGTGGCGAGTGTGCCCTCCAGCCGCTCTTCGGGGGGCAGCCCGCCCAGGATGTGCCCAATAAACGACTTGCGTGAGGTTCCTACCAGAATCGGAAAGCCGAGCGTGCCGAGTTCGGGCAGCCCGCGCAGCAACTCCAGATTATGCTGCACCGTCTTGCCGAAGCCGATGCCCGGATCCAGCCAGATATGCTGGCACGGGATGCCTGCCTGCGCAGCGCGTCGGGCGTGGGCGTAGAGCGTCGCTTTGACCTCCGCAACCACATCGTCGTAGGTGGGGTTCTGCTGCATGGTTTGCGGCGTGCCTTTGATGTGCATCAGCACAATCAGCGCGCCTGTTTGGGCGACCACCTCCAGCATGCGCGGGTCGAAAGTCGCGCCGCTGATGTCGTTCACGATGGACGCGCCCGCCTGCAACGCCAGTTGCGCCACGCGGCTCTTGGTGGTGTCCACCGAAATCACCGCTTCGGGATAGCGCACCGCGAGGGCTTCAATCAGGGGAACCACGCGCCGTATCTCTTCCGCTTCGGGCACGGGTTCAGAGCCGGGGCGCGTCGATTCGCCGCCGATGTCGAGGATGTCCGCTCCTTCGGCGAGCATCTGCTCGGCGCGGGCGAGCGCGGCGTCCAGCGTCGCATAACGTCCCCCGTCGTAGAAGCTGTCAGGCGTCGCGTTCAGCACGCCCATCACCAGCGTGCGCTGACCAATCGCTTCCAGCAACGGGCGCAGGCGTTCAGTTATAGTCGGCATAGCGGCGGGGCGGTCGGGGCAACTCGTTCAGCGCGTCGGGGAGATACTCCAGCATCTGCTCGCCCACGCGACTGAAGGCGAAACCGCGCTCGCGCGCCGCGCCAATCGGGTCGCGCAGGAACTTGATACGGAACACGGCGTCCTCCGTCAGCAGGTGCAGCAGCATCTCCATCTGCACCTTATCGAGGCGTTCCAGCTCGATAATCGCCCACACGATAATCTCCAACGGGGCGGAGACATCGAAGGCGAGATGTTCGTAGTCGCTGACCGCCTGTGCGTGGCGTCCGAGGTTGTCCAGCAGGCGTGCGCGGCGCAGGCGATAATGCGCCGACTGCGGCTGCAATCGCACCAGCTGGTTGGCGACCTGCAGGGCATGCTCGTAGTCCATCGATTGCCAGTAGGCGTCGAGCATATGCTCCAGCGGGATGGGGTGGTCGGGGGTTTCCTGGAGCCAACGCTGACATTCGGAGACGGCTTCTGTCAAATGACCGCTCTCGATGAGCAGCTCCACCAGGCGTTCACGCACGGGGGCAGCGTCGGGGTTGAATTGCAACGCCGCGCGCATCGCCTCAATTGCGCCGCGCCAGTTGTCCTGCAGGCGATAGACTTCGGCGAGGCGCAAGTAATATTCCAGGGGAGCGTCGCCTGCCTGTACCGCGCGTTGCAGCACGCGCACGGCTTGCTTCAGTCGTCCACGCCGCACATATTCCTCAGCCTGTTGCAGGGTTGTGGGTTTCATCACGCTCTCCACTTTCGCCCATCACACTGCTTTATTATAACCTACGCAGGCGACGGGCGTCGTCAGCATTTATGCGGTATTTTCGTAGGCGACCACTTGATTCCTGCCGTTTCGTTTGGCGGTTTCGAGCGCTTCGTCGGCTTTTTCCAAGAGCTGCGCGGGGTCGTCCGTGCTGTTAGGATACGCGGCGACGCCGATACTGACCGAGATTTTGAGGCGGGGGTCGCCCGTCGTGTCGAGGAAGGTCGTATTGCGCACTGCCTGCGCCACGCGCCGCGCGGCGGCGACCCCGCCCTGCAGGTTGGTGGAGGGCATTAACACAACAAACTCGTCCCCGCCGTAGCGGGCGATGAGCTCCGTGTTGCGCAGCGCGCTTTGCAGCGTCTCCGCCAGCTGCACCAGCAGATAGTCGCCCTCTAAGTGTCCGTATTCGTCGTTTACCCGCTTGAAGCCGTCGAGGTCGATGAGCATCAGCGCCAGCGGGTGCTGATAGCGGCGGCAGAGCTTCATCTCCTCGCGATAGCGCTCCTGAAAGTGGCGGTAGTTATACAATCCCGTCAGCCCGTCGGTGGTGGCGAGTCGTTCGAGGTCGCTCAGCAGCTGCGCCCGCTCCAGCACGCTGGTCAGCTGGAACGCGAGCGTCTGCAGCAGTTCGAGATCGAGTTCGTTGAAGGGGGGCAGTTCGCTGCGTCCGAGCGCGACGACGCCCTGCAGGCGGATACCCCCGCGCAGGGGCGCGACGGCGAGGCTTCTGAGGGGAGCAAACAGTTCGGCATGCTCATGCGAAGCGTCCACAATCAGCCCGTGTTGCAGGCTGAGTTCCGACTCGGTCGCTGTCAGTGTGGCTAATGCCGTCCGCAGGTCGGGCGGCGCGCCCACCTGCGCTGCGATGTCGAGTTGCTCGCCGCGTTTGAGCAGCAGCTGCGCATGGTCATAGGGCAGGAGCGTCTTGATGAGGTTCAGCGCGTGCTGGGCAAGCGACTGCGCGCTGTCGGTGGAGAACAGAAGGTTCTCCATATCATACAGCAGCTGGGTTTCGGCGAGGCGCGCGCCCATCAGGCGCAGCTGCTCCGAGAGCATCAGCAAGCCTGTCAGGTAGGGCGTCAGGTCGCGCAGGCGGGCGCGGGTTTCAAGCGAAAAGCCCCCTTCGGCGCGGGTGGTGAGTGCGACCGCGCCGGTGATACGCCCTTCGCAGAGGAGCGGCTGGACAATCGCGTCGGCGCGTTCGGCAGACGCGCCGTGCGCTTCCGCGAGCTGCTCGCAGCGGAGCGTCTCGGCGCGCAACTGGTCGGCGACTTGCTGGGGCGGCGGCTTTTTCTGGAATGGGCGCACAGGCGTCAGCGAAGCCGTCTGGGGCAGCGGCGCGAGCGAGCCAATCGCGCAGGCGACACGCAGCAGCGCGCCCGTCTCGTCAGTCAGGTAGAGCGCCGCGCCCGACGCGCCAAACCGCGCGCGCAGTCGCTCCAGAATCGTCTGATAGAGCGCGTTCGGGTCGCGGGCTTGCTGCAGAGCGTGGAGCAGTTCCGCCGCGTCCTGCAGCGTCGTCAAATGCGCTTCCAGTCGGCGGTAATGGTGCGCCAGTTCGCGATAACTCTCTCGGATGCGGCGCTGGGCCGCTTCGCTCTCGGCGACCACCTGCTCCGCCTGTTGCAGCAGCGCATCCTGTTCCGCCAGAATGCGCCGGCGCCACGCCCAACCCAGCGCCGCGCCTAACCCCAGCATGCCTATAATCCAGCTCTGGCTCAGCAGGTCGGCGGGAATCGATTCCCCTGTGGTGAAAAACGAGGCAGTATAAACCGCCCCTGCGCCCGCGACTCCCCCCAACAGTGCGCCTGCCGTCCCTGAGCGGAGTAGCGCGTGAAATAGAGGCGCGAGCAGCAGCCAGTACGCCCACGCCGCGCCCTGCAACACCCAGAGAATCGCGCCGATGAGCGCGTTATCTACAATCAGCCCGAAGAGGGTTGAATCGAGGGATTGCTTGCGACGCTCAAGCAGGGAAGCGAGCAGCGCGCCCAGCGCCAACGCACCCAATCCTGCCCACGCCGCCTCTGAAAGCGCACGCTGCCAGAACACGCCGCCCAAATACACCAGCCCAACCGCCCTCAACGCCCACACGTGAGGCTCCCCTGAAACATAAAAAGTATACCTGGATTGCAAAAACCTCGACGCCCTATTCCGTGCGCGTCGACAGGTACAATACAACGGGAGGTCAACGATGCGATTACCGTTCAAGAAAATTCTGGCGCCGACGGACTTCAGCGAGCCGTCCTACTATGCGCTCGATATGGCAGTGGAGCTGGCGGAGCATTTCAACGCGGAGCTGCACCTGCTCCATGTCGTGCCGCCGCTCCATGTGGTGCCTGTGCCTGTAAATGTGGAAGTGCCGTTGTACGAAAGCGAGATGCGCGAGGCGGCGGAGCGGTCGATGCAGGAGTTGATGGAGCAGCGCATCCCGAAGAACCTGACTGTGTTCGCGAGCGTAGTGTGGGGCGACCCCGCCGACGAGATTATCGCCTACCAGAAAGAGAAGGGCGTGGATTTGATTGTGATTGCTACGCATGGGCGCAGCGGCTGGAAACGCTGGGTGTTCGGCTCCGTGACAGAGAAGGTGGTGCGCATGCCTACCTGCCCCGTGCTGACTATTAACGCGCCGCAAGAGGAGTAGCCATGCGCTTCTGGGGTGCGAAGCGCCCGCTGATTTTCGGGCATCGCGGCGCGAGCATGCACGCGCCTGAGAACACGCTGTCCGCGTTCCGTCTTGCCTTAGAAATGGGCGCGGACGGTATCGAACTCGATATCACCCCCAGCGCGGACGGCGTGCCGATGGTGATTCACGACCCGAACTTGGAGCGCACAACGAACGGCAAAGGGGATGTACGCCAGCTTAGCGCCGCCGAAATCCAGCGCTACGACGCGGGCGTCCATTTCGGCAGTAAATACGCGGGCGAGCGCGTGCCCACCCTGCAAGAGGTGTTCGAAGCCTTCGGCAACCGCACGCGCTATAACCTCGATATGAAAACCTTCTACCCCCAAGACCGCCCGATTGTGAAAACCATCCTGAGGCTGATTGAGCAGTATCAGCTTGCGCCTTACATTCTCATTTCATCGTTCAGCCTCGATACGCTGCGCTGGTTCACGGAGGAGTCGCGTCAGTTGCGTTTAGGCGTGCTGATTAGTCAGCATACGCCGCATATGATGCTGGAGGACGGGCGTCGCTGGGGCGTGCGCTACGAGGCGTTGCACCCGAACCACACGCTGGTTGACGAGTCGGCGATGCGCAAGGCGCGCCAGCAACGCAAAAAGATGGTCGTGTGGACAGTGAACGACGCCGAGCGCAAGCGCGAACTCACCGCGCTGGGCGTCGACGCGATTATCACAGACGATCCCGTGCGCTAAGGACGCCCGCGGGCAGGAGACGACGGCGTTTCTGATGATTCTCGCCCTTGATTTAGGCACGACGGCGGCGAAGGCGGCGGTGGTCTCCCCTCAGGGCGAGCTGCTCGCGTGGGACGCGGAGCCGCAGGCGTTGATTTTCACGCCCGACGGCGGCGTGGAGCAGGACCCGCGCGCATGGTGGGAAACGCTTACGCGCCTTGTGCAACGCCTGCTCACGAACGCGCCCGAACTGCGCGCCGCGATACGCGCCGTCTGCTGCACAGCGCAGTGGTCGGGCACGGTCGCCGTCGACGCGGGGGGCGAGCCGTTGGGGAATGCGATTATCTGGATGGACACGCGCGGCGCGCCCGCTATCGCCGAGCTGGTTGGCGGCTTCCCCAGCGTGATGGGCTACAACCTGTTCAAGTTGCGCACTTGGCTGCGCCTGACGGGGGGCGCGCCCGCGCGTTCTGGCAAGGACCCGCTGGCGCATATCTTGTGGCTGCGCCGCGCCGACCCCGCCCGCTACCGCGCCGCCTGCAAGTTCCTGGAGCCGAAAGACTATCTGAACCTGCGCCTAACAGGACGCTGCGCGAGTTCTTACGAGACGCTCGCGCTCCACTGGCTGACCGACAACCGCGATGTTCGGCGCATCGACTATCATCCGACGCTGCTGCGCTATGCGGGTCTGCGCCGTGAGCAGTTCCCTGACCTGTACCCCAGCACGGCGGTTCTGGGCGAGTTGCTGCCCGCCGTCGCCGACGAGTGGGGCTTGCCGCGCGGTGTGCAAGTAATCGCGGGAACGCCCGACTTGCACGCTACCGCAATCGGCTCGGGCGGTCTGAGCGATTTTCAGGCGCACATGGCGCTCAGCACTTCGGCATGGATTAGCTGCCATGTGCCGTTCAAGCGCACGGACATCCTGCACAATATCGCAACGCTGCCCGCAGGGATACCGGGGCGCTATTTCATCGCGAACGAGCAGGAGACGGCGGGCGCGTGCCTGAACTGGCTGTGTGAGGTGTTCTGGAGCGATTCGCCGCCGCCCGACGCCTACGCGCAGCTGGACGCTTACGCCGCGCAGTCGTCCCCTGGTGCGAACGGCTTGCGCTTTACCCCGTGGCTGGTGGGCGAGCGCACGCCCGTCGAGAACCCCCACATTCGCGGCGGGTTTCAGGGGTTGAGTTTGCATCACGGGCGTTCGGAGATAGCGCGCGCGGTGCTGGAGGGCGTCGCGCTGAACGCCCGCTGGCTGCTGGAGGCGGTGGAACGACTCGCAGGCCGGCGGTTGAACCCGATCCGACTGATTGGCGGCGGGGCGCGCTCAGCAATCTGGGCGCAGATGATTGCGGACGCGCTGAACCGTGAAATCTGGCAGATGGCGCAGCCGCAGATGGCGACGGTGCGCGGCGCGGGCATGCTCGGCGCGGTCGCGATGGGCTGGACCGATTGGGTACAGCTGGAGCGGTGTGCCCCGGTGCAGGCGAAGTTCACGCCCGACGCGGCGCGTACCCGACTCTACGACGCGCTCTATCGCGAGTTCCGCGCCCGCTATCGGGTAGAGTCTCGGCTGAGGCGATGAGAATTGTAATCGCAGGCTACTACGGCTACCGCAACTGGGGCGACGAAGGCTCGCTCGCAACCCTGCTGCAGGCTCTTATACCGATTGGAGGTTCAAATGTCGTGTTTCAGCCCTCACCCCCCTACCCCTTCTCCCACGCAGTGGGAGAGGGGGAGCGAGCATCGCGGCGCACGCGCTCGGTTCCCCTCTCCCACGCCGTGGGAGAGGGGCTGGGGGTGAGGGAAAAATTAGTCATCGTTCTCTCAGGCGACCCCGCATTTACTCAGGCGACTTACGGCGTGCAAGCCGTACCCCGCATGGACTTACGCGCCGTCCGACAGGCGATTCGCGACTCGGACGCGCTCATTTTCGGCGGCGGGAGCCTGCTGCAGGACGCCACCAGCCTGCGCTCGCTGCTGTATTACCTCGCGCTGATTCGCTGGGGGCTGATGGCGCACGGCAGAGTGTTGCTGGTCGGGCAGGGCGTGGGTCCGTTGCATCGCCCGCTCAGCCGCTGGCTCACCCGCGCGACGCTGCGCCGGGTTCCGTTCTTGAGCGTGCGCGACGCCGACTCCGCTCGGTTGCTGAGCAGAATAGGCGTCTCGCATGCGACGGTAGACGCTGATTTGACATGGGCGCTCGCGTCCCAGCCGCCGCATATCGAGCTGGACAAGGACGCGCGTTGGATTGGGCTTGCGCCGCGCGCCTGGCGAGACGCCCCAGTACGGGAAGCGTTCGCCGCGCTCTGCCGCCAGATTCATGCCGATGGCTACCGCGCGTTGCTCATCCCCATGCAGGAAAATCAGGATCGCTCGCTGTGTGAGTCAATCGCTTCAGAGAGCGGCGCCCTCGTGCTACCCGCGCCTGCGCATCCCGCGCAATTGCTCGGCGTGATGACCGCGCTGGATGGAATGGTCGCCATGCGCCTGCATGGGGCGATTTTCGCTGCCTCGCAGGGTGTCCCCACGCTCTGCATCGCCTATGACCCCAAAGTCGACGCGCTGGCGACCCAGCTGAGCGCGCCGCGAGTGCGCCTTGAATCGCTGGGCAGTGAATTGCTTCCCGCTTGGCAGGGCTTTCTTCAGGAACGCGACGCGCTGCGTCAGCAGCTCCAGCAGAGCGCGCCGTCTCTGCGCTGTGCGGTGGAAAGGCTGCTGCAGCGAGTGGAGAGCGGGTTAGGCT
>Ga0105160_1001206_pt1 | contig 10775 bp, 14 predicted proteins | sample GXS110809BmetaG_FD_89591 | JGI IMG/M metagenome (GOLD analysis project Ga0105160, IMG submission 89591) | Hot spring microbial communities from Gongxiaoshe hot spring, China to study Microbial Dark Matter (Phase II) - GXS 110809B | ecosystem: Environmental > Aquatic > Thermal springs > Hot... | reverse complement strand
GTGGATTTGGGTTTGGTGGATTCGGATATGGCGGATTCGGTGGATTTGGATATAACTGGTGGTAAAAATAAATAAAGACAAAAACAGAAGGGAGAGGAAAACCTCTCCCTTTATTTTTTATGTTTACATGATTCCTATCCTACCAATGCAAGTAAAATCCTCTTTAAAACCATAAAACATGTATTCAAGTTTCTGTCCACCTGATTACTTTGGAAAGAAAATTTTTGTGTTCATGCAACTTCAAATCTTAAAAGTATGCTCCAAGAAATATTCCTGAAATAGGTTCAAAATGGTTAGGAAAGAGATTTGGAAAAGAGATATCTTTGCTGGAAAACCCTATATAGCTTTAGAAAAGCAATAACTTCGTTATGGCATCTTTTCTAATCTTTTAGTGAATTTCAGAGTCAATTTTTAACCCCTTTTAAAAAGTAAGCTTATTTTTAACAGTAAAATCCATGTAATATGTATACGTATTTTTGACACCTAAAATTGGATTATTTGCCTTCCTAAAGCTTTCCTTAGTTTTCTTGGCATGGGTTATTGTTTTTCCTCTTGATAAACTTACCAAATTACTATTCATTTCTCACGCTGAGAGCTTCTTTCATACTCTTAAATCCCCAACATTTAAAATTGATTAAATTCATTTGTTTTACTATCGTAATAACTAACTCTTATATTTTGATAAGAATTTTTCAAAACTTTATAAGGATTATAATAATTGACATAAATTCTATTAACGTTAATATTTTTATTGATATTTACAGGAGAAATGCTTGTAGTTCTAAAACTAACCCTGTTTATAAATAATGAAGGATTATACGAAACATTAACACCAATACTAACTCTTGAAATATTAATAGGACTTATACTAATAGGAGATACATAAGTAGGCGACACATTTACTCTTCCTACATTAACAGGAGAAATACTAACATTAGCTAAACTCACTTGAAAAACTATAATTAACGCTATTAACAATACTACCATTTTCTTCATCCCTCATCCCTCCTTTATTATTGTTCTTAATTACTCTATTAAATTTAAATTTCCAAAAAGGAAATAATATTGTAAAAAAATTGTAAAAAATAGATTTTATTTTTTTATGTTTTCAAAAAATTTACTCAATTTTGATCTGACTTTTTCATTGTTCATTACAATCAATTGGAATAAATTATTAGCAATAGAAATAATCATAGGAAATGGCATAAACATAGAAAAATATACCATCATCCATGAAAAATGCCCTATTGCAGATAAGACAGCATCAAACTTTTGAATACTCAAATTTACTATCCCCTTCGTAGAACCCAAAAATATGCCAGTAGCTTTTATTATTCCAGCAACACCACCTGGAAAATTAGTCTGACTTATCAAGTTGTTTATAAAATCTTGATCTAAATCAAGTTTTTTTACCTTTGAAACCACATCTAACAAAAGATGTTTATCTTGCAAAACAGCAACAGCCCTTGATAAAGGATCTAATAAATCCGTTAATGTCAACCTACTCTTTATCTTATCCGCAAAATCCTTATCTACTTTCTTAAATAAATTTCCTATCTTACCTAATTCATTCATAATACTTACGAATTCACCAACTCGTTATCGTACCTGTCTATAACATTAGTTATACAGTGAATAGCTCCAGCTAATTTTGATATATTTGTAAAATCCAGAGGTATCGGTTCAAATCCTTCTTTTTTCATCACATCGATAATGTAATTATCCATATTTTCTATCCCAAATTGAGTAACAAAAGCTTTATTCCCACTTAACAACATATTGTTATAAGTTATGTAAGGTAAATTATGTCGAGAAGGTATCATAATAGGGACTTTAACAACCCTAAAACCTTCTTCCTTTAATTTCTGTTCTATCTTTTCTAACTCTTCCTTATTTTCTTCTGCCCACATCATTGCCTCATCAATCATTGCTTTTATATGATTTTCTGTATATTTATTTGTATCGTATTTAAGATTAGGATCGCTAAGAAATCTAACTGTCATCATAGGATCCCCTAAAAGAGCAACCTTCTCACCTTCATCGTTCAAAATACTAAGAAACATATCTATATGAAAAACCGGTTGCTTATTTTCACCTATTATAACAAGCTTTTGGTTAGGAAAATTATTAGTAAAAAATTCAATAAACTTTTCTCTTGGTAACCCCTTTTTTTCAGAATACTTTACTGCATCAACACCAACAAAAATATAATTTTTGGTAGCAATAGTATTTCCCCCGTCCAATGCTAACTTTTCCAATTCCTCCGCACGCACATTTTCCTTATTAGCTTCTTCCTCATTCGAAATGTATTTTTGAATTTCCTTATAAACATACCTATCGTAAAAAGAAGGATACCATTTTCTATCAGGTTTAGATATAGTTATTTCTTCATTTTTCTTGTTGTAATTTACAAACACTTGTATAGAATCTCTGGCCCATATAGAAGGATCAATATCGCTTTGAATTAAAACTATTTTATTCAATAAATTTTCATCAATCTGCTTCTTCAAATCCTCTTTCAATTTATCATAATGAAGTTTATTAACCACGATATAAACCTTGCCAGGAATGTTTTTAACAAAACTTTTTATAGCATTGTAGTATTCCTCTTCTCGTTTTCCCCCTAATGTGCTGAAAGTCATTATCAGCTTTTTTATTTCCCCACTATTTTCAGGTAAGATGTATTTCCCTTTCAAATACTTGTCTTCTACTTTTCCCACTCCTTCTTGAGCCTCACTTTTCTTTAAGCCAACATTAATATTTTCTTGATAAGAAAAATTTGTGTTTCTAATTTCCTTCATCTCCATACACTCCACCCTCCTAATTTATTCATTATTTAAAACCTATATCTTTATCCTTAATAAATATCTTTTAATAAGTATTTTCTACCTTGTAAAAAAAATGTAAAAAACTATTTTTCTACAAAATTAAGATCCCTTGCAAAAGTCTCTTTAATAAACATCAAAGAAACAATCGATAAGCCAAAAAATACAAAAGTTAATAAAATAGAAGAGAAAACAAACCCCACAATCCCTTTTAGGTATATAAAAGCCGAAGTGATAATAAAAACTGAGCCTCTTACAAAATTGGGTAAAGTATTAACAACAGTGGATCTAATATTTGTTCCAAAACTCTCAGCCCCTACCAGCAAAAATAAAATCCAATACCCCGACGCAAAACCTAACACAAAATTATAAAAATAAAAAGTATAAACATTAAAATTCACAAAAAAGTAAAGTAAAATAGTAATAATAGATAAAACGTAAAAGAAAAGGATAGCTTTTTTTCGGCTCCTTAGTTTCTGAGTTAAAATCCCTGCAAACATATCACCTAACGAAACACCAAAGTAAGCTAACATTATACTATTTGCAGCAACAATACCTTTTTCAATCCCCACAGCTTGCCCAACCTCAGGAGAAAAAGTAATAAGTATAGAAAAAACAAACCATATAGGCAAACCTAAAAAAAATACCTTTAAATATCTAACAAACCTTTCTAAATTTGAAAATAATATTAAAAAATTTCCCTTTGACACATCCTTTTCTTGTTTACTAAATATCTCACTTTCCACAGTTTTCGAAATAAAAAAGAGTAAAAATAATCCTAATAAACCGCCGATAATGTACATATTTCTCCAATGTAAGAAATGTGATATAATAGATGCCACGACCGCACCAAGTAATCCAAACGAGGCCATCAAAGCATTAGCAAATCCCCGTTTCTCTTTGTCAATTACTTCAGAAATTAAAGTAACAGCAGCACCAAGCTCACCCGCTAAACCCACACCAACCACAAACCTCAATACCCCATACCAAAAAGCATCATTAACAAATGCGTTCAATAAATTACCTATAGAAAACATCAAAATCGAAGCAAATAGAATAAACTTCCTTCCAACCTTATCCCCCAAAATACCCCAAAAAATTCCTCCAACCAACATCCCCAACATCTGTAAATTCAGCAACAAAGCACCAATCGACATAAAATCATTGAACTTTAAACCCTTTAAAAATTCCCCTAAAAACCCTAAACTATTTAGGAATTCATTTATCTTTTCTTGATTTTTATAACCCAACTCTTCCAAACTCTGAACCCTTACAATACCAAATAATGATAAATCAAAAATATCAACAAAATACCCAAAAGCAGCCACAAAAATAGTGAAATTAATTAAATCCCTCTTTTTCTTATCAATCGCTTCCATTACCTTAGTTTTCCCCTATAAAATAAGCCTTTTTACCGCAAAGTTTGAGAATTATCCAACAATTCTCCTATCTTCGATTTTAAACTTTCCCTTATTAAGTAAAACTGTTCATAAGAAAATGGATCAGGTAAATTCCAAGAGATAGTCTTTTTTCCAGGTAAAAAAACACAATTGCTTTCCTCACAAACCATAACAAACAAATCAATATCATCAATCGGTATATCTTGAAGCCCTTTTGAATACTGGTTTTCGATCGGTATTCCATCTTCTTCCAAAACCCTAATAGCCATAGCGTTTATAAAACCTGCAGGTTCAATTCCAGCAGAAAAAACCTCTACATCAAGGTTTCTTTCTTTTATCATTTTCTTTGCAATCGCCTCAGCCATTTGACTTCTTGCAGAATTTCCAACACATATAAAAGCTATTTTTTTTATCATTTTTCTCCCCCTATACCTTCTTTTACAATTTCTTCAAGGGCGATTATGGAATGAGCATATGCTGCACCAGCGGACATCTCAACAGCAACCCAAATAGCTTCCATTATCTCCTCATTACTTGCACCCAATCTCTTTGCCATCCTCGTGTGACTTTTTATACAATAAGGACACTTAGTTACATGAGCAACAGCAATAGCAATAAGATGCTTTGTTTTTTCATCCAAATAACCATCAGCAAAAACACTTTTAGAAAACTCCTTAAATTTCTCAAAATTTTGTGGAATAAGGCTTTTCCTTAAATTTATGGCTTCCTTACTACCCTCAGGATAAACAGAACTCATATAGCCCTCCTTTAATTTTCATCAAAGAAAAAGTCATCAAAATCTTCTTCTTCCACTTTTCTACTTTTAGATTTATAAGGTTGCTCTGATTTTTTTTGTCCCCACCTTGGCTTTTCCTCAATAATCTCATCTTCTTCAAAATCCTCAAAATCTTCCTCTACTTTATAAGGTTTTCTTTCATATTTTTCGTATCTTCTTTCTTTTTCAAATTCATATTTTTTATCAGTATCAAACTTTTTATCTGTTTCTATTTTTTTCTCTACTTCTTTTTTTTCTACTTCTTGTCTTTTATCTAACATTCTAAATGAATCAATGATTATTTCATAGATTTTTCGTTTTGTTCCGTCCTGAGTTTCAAAAGTTCTTGTTTGTAGTCTTCCTTCGACCATTATTAATCTTCCTTTTGTTAAATACTTGGATGCTATTTCGGCTTGCTTATCAAATGATACAAGATCGAAGAAATCAGTTTCATCTTGTCGATCGACAGCAATTGTAAAGGTGGCTACTGCTTTTCCTTGCTGACTATATTTAAGAGTTGGATCATTAACAACACGCCCTATCAGAAATATCTTGTTATACATTTTTCCTTTATTTGTGGGATTTGTATACCGCTTTTCCCCACTGAGCGGAAATCATGTTTTAAGCTTCAAAAAAGAATCCACTAAATTTTCGAAAAATTTCCCTCTCTCTTCGGCAGATTTAAACTCATCAAAGCTTGCCCCACCAGGAGCCAATAATATAGCAATACTATCATAATTTTCCTGTTCCATAAAAGCCAAATTAACAGCCTTACTAAATGCTAACTCCATTGAGTTAAAAGCATACAAATATTTGAGAGAAAACTTAGCAAAAGGATTAATAAAAACATCAGCATATTTCCCAAAACCCAAAACCCCAATCAAATCCTTTTCATAACCAGAAAATAATTTTTCTATTTCCTTGAAACAATCCTCCTTATTAGAATATTTAGGTACACCACCGACCAATAGTATTATCCCATACCTTCGTACCCCATTTTTTAAGAAATAATTTTTAACTGTATCAATGCTTGATTTCGTAGCAGCTAAATTAGTAGCTTTACTATCATTAAAAAACTCAAATTTTCCCCATTTTTTCTCACTCTTCAATCTATACGCTAACGGCACAAAATCATCAATCACGTCCACTATACTCTTCCTATCAAAATCCACCTTCTTTAAATACTTAGAGTAAATATAAAAAGCAAGCAATGAAGGCAACAAATTTTCAAGATATATACCTTCCTGCTTAAAAAGAGGATTATTCAAACTACTGATAGGCAATTCAAAGACACTCTGCCCCTTGCATAAAATCATAATTTTTTTACCATCAAAACAAGCATACAACGATTTATCTTTAAATGAAGTATTCGAAAAATTCGAATAATTAAAACTCCTAAAATAACCCAATGAAGACTTTAGTTTATCAGATTGAAGAAATTTAGAAATCGTTCCATCTTCCTCATTTATTATAGCATAGTCCTTTTTCAATTGAAAATATAAAAGTTTTAGCTTAGAATTTACATAATCTTCAAAAGACTCATGTCTATCCAAATGATCCGAAGTAATATTTGTAATAACAGAAATCTGTGATCTAAAATTATTGGTCATTTTAAGTTGGAAAGAACTCAATTCCAAAACAACAGTTATGTTTTCCTTATCCATACACTCATAAGCAACTTCAGAAAAGGGATATCCAATATTTCCAGCTAAATAAACATCATCATTTAAAGATTTAATGAATTGATAAATCAGTGTAGATACTGTGCTTTTTCCGTTAGTTCCAGTAATTCCGATTATTGTTTTTCTTTGGCTCATCGTTTTATAAGCTGCCTCAATTTCAGATATAACAGGGACCTTTTGACTACGCGCAAATTGGATTATTGGATGATCAAATGGAACGCCCGGGCTAACTACCAAATATTTATAATTCTTTATCTCATTTATAACATACTGTGGCTGCTTACCTAAAAAAATCTCAGAAAAATAATTCTTGTAATTTTCATTAACTACCAAATTATAATTATCGTCAAATCCTTTCACTTTAAACCCTAATTTATTGTATAATTTTGCTACGGCTAATCCACTTTTAGATAATCCCAGAACTCCGACAGTATCCTTCTTTATTCTAACCATTACTAAACCTCCCCGAAATATTCATCATTATAAATTTTAAAAGTTTTCCAGCTCTTTTTATTCTTCTAAAATCAGTTAATAATCTATAAAGCCATTCCATTTTAATTTTTCTAATAAAAACGGGAGCTCTTTTGACAACCCCTGCCCAAACATCAATACTGCCTCCTATCCCCATAGCCACACCAAAATTTAACCTTTCCTTATTTCTATAAACCCATTTTTCTTGTTTTGGACTACCCATACCAACAAGCAAAAGCTCCACACCCAAATTATTAACATAATCTATAACCTTATCCTCATCTTCAAAATACCCATGATAAAACCCCACGATATTAGCATCCCTATATTTTTTTCTTAAATTATCAACAGCTCTACACACTATATCATCTTTAGTTCCAAGGATAAAAGTTCTATACCCTTTTTCAATCAATTTTTCCGCTAAGTCTATGCCGTTAATAGGCTCCACTTTTGTACCCGTTTTCTTGTAAAACAAATGACATATACCTATTGATTCAAGAAAAACAACTGACTGATTTATTATTTGATTAAACTCTTTGTCATTCATTGAATCTACAAACATTTCAGTATTAAGTGTAATAACGAGTTCTTTTCTTTTCTCTTTAATAAATTTATCTATAACGTCCAAGAGTTCTTGATAACGGATAATGATGGATTTTGGTTTTAGATGTGCTAAGCTTTCCTGCATCTTGTTCCCCAAGGTGTATCCTCAACAATATAACCTTTTTCTCTTATTTTATTCCTTATTTCATCTGCCAAGCTCCAGTTTTTCTCATCTTTTGCCTTCTTTCTCATTAGCATCAATTCTCTTATTTCATCAGGTAAAGGTTCAACTTTGAATAAATCTAAACCTAAAACACTATCCGCATTATTAACCAAATCAATGATAAACTTTGCTTCTCTTTTCTTAAATTGCTTAGGATATTTATTAATAAAGGTATAAACATCGTGCATAAGGTCAAACAAGGAAGACAGAGCTTTGGGAGTATTTAAATCATCCTTTAAAGCCTCATCAAAATTATCTTTAAATTTTTTCCCTATTTTTTCTATTTCCTCGTTTAATTCTTCTTCCTTTTCTTCCTCAAAAAATCTTTCTATATCAACAAGTGTGGACGTGAATGCAGTTAAAGAATTCAAAGCACTTTTTGCTCCCTTAAGATTATCAAAAGTAAAATTCAGTTTATTCCTGTAATGTGTTTGCAAATACAAAAACCTCAGGGCAATAGGATCATCTATATCGTTTATCGTTAAAATATTATTAAGTGATTTACTCATTTTCTGACCTTCGACAATAAGATGATTAACATGAAACCAGTATTTAGCTAACATTATATCGAAAGCCCCTTCAGACTGAGCTATTTCATTTTCATGATGTGGGAAGATTAAATCTATTCCACCTGCGTGTATATCAAAAGGTTGCCCTAAGTATTTTCTGTTCATAGCGCTACATTCGATATGCCATCCCGGCCTACCTTTACCTATCTCCACATCCCAATAAACTTCTCCATCCTCAGGAGTATAAGATTTCCAAAGAGCGAAATCCACGGGATTTTCCTTATCATACTGATCTACATTAACTCTTGCACCCACCATTAAATTATCTTTATTTATTTTACTTAATTTCCCATAATCTTTAAAAGAGGAAACAGAAAAATAAATACTTCCATCTTCAGTTTTATAAGCCAATCCTTTCTTTAATAACTCTTTTATAATGTCGACCATTTCTTTTATATGTTCCGTTGCCCGCGGATAAAAAGAAGCACCCTTTATGTTCAATCTCTCTATACTTTCAAAAAAATATTTTTCGTAAATTGAAGTATATTCTCTTAAACTAACTTTCTTCTGATTTATGGCATTAATTATTTTATCATCCACATCGGTTATATTAATAACGAGTTTAACTTGGAAAGAAAAATATTCCAGTGTTCTTCTTAGAAAATCCACACAACAAAAAGTCCTCAAATTACCTATATGAGGGTAGTCATAAACCGTTGGTCCACATGCATATATACCAACCACGGGAGGATTTATAGGCTCAAAATCCTCCACTTTCGAAGTTAAGGTGTTATATATTCTCATACAAATTGAACTATTTCATCAAAAACCAATAATTCTGCTCCGTTACTAATCATTTTCTTTATTGCTTCTTCACTATCATTTGGATTCACATCGACACCCTTGATAGCATCAATTAATAAATACACTTTGTAATTGAGTTTTAAAGCATCAAGCACGGTATTTAAAACACAATAGTCGGTAGCTACACCACAAACAAATAAGTTCTTAACATTCATTTCTTTAAGTTTTTGGTCCAAATCTGTATTTTGGAATCCCGAGTAAGCCTCCATATCACTTTGGAAAGCCTTGTTTATAATTATACTGTTATTTGGAATATAAATATCTTTATGAATTTGAGCACCCTCTGTATTTTGGACACAATGTTTTGGCCAAATTCCACCATTTTCTTTAAAAGATATATGATTTTCAGGATGCCAATCTCTTGTAAAAACAACAGGTAATCCTTTTTTTTCAAATATTTTTATGTATTCGTTAATAATGGGGATTATTGTATCCGAATTTGGGACTTCGAGCTTTCCTCCTGGTAGGAAATCATTTTGCATATCGACGACGATAAGAGCGCTACCCTGCCACTCTATGTTTTTCATAAATCCTTCACCTCCCAATCGAAAATGAAAGTAGCAGGTCCCATGTTTATAATTTGAACTTCCATTGATTTACCAAACGCCCCTATTTTTACTTTACTCCATCTCTTCAAAAACTCCTCTTGCAACTTTAAAAACAATTCATATGCTTTCTCGAATTCCAATGTCCTATCAAACGAAGGTCTCCTTCCTCGTGATAAATCAGCATAAAGAGTAAATTGTGAAACCAATAGAATTTCACCATCGATATCAACTAAATTTAAATTCATCTTTCCATTTTCATCTTCAAAAACCCGCAAACTCAAAATTTTATCAACAAATTTCCCAAATACTTTCACTATAGAAGGATAATCTTCTTTACAAAAACCAACCAATATGTTAAAACCATTACTTATCTGAGAAATAATATCGCCATCAACTTTTACATAAGATTCCTTAACTCTTTGTATAACAGCTCTCATAATTTTTAATTCAATATTTTCATTAGTATAAAAATTCGCAAAAACCAAAATTTCATCCTCCAATTCACATTAATATTTGATTTTACTTTAACAAAATCTCGACACAACTTTTTGCTAAAACCGTATTTTAGCAAAAATAAATCAACTAACCTTGCAGGATTTTTTTTTTTTTGAATAAATATTTTAGTAAAAAGTATAAAAGGAGGTGAGTATGGATGAAAAATATCAAAATACTAACCCTAATTATTACTACCTTTATCCTCAGTTCTATCGGCATCTTCCTAACAAGTTGTAATAATAACGGAATAAGTTTTCAATCTTTCTTTAGTCAATCTTCTGGTGGAAATAACCAACCATCCAACCCTTACTGGGCAAGATTAATTGATACAAACAACGCTACCGATTGGTATAATTAAGCAATATTTGATGGTAATAATTACTACATCGCTGGATCGCAACAAGATTCAACAAGAAAATTAGCATTAATAAGCTTAAATC
>Ga0105160_1001204_pt1 | contig 10778 bp, 8 predicted proteins | sample GXS110809BmetaG_FD_89591 | JGI IMG/M metagenome (GOLD analysis project Ga0105160, IMG submission 89591) | Hot spring microbial communities from Gongxiaoshe hot spring, China to study Microbial Dark Matter (Phase II) - GXS 110809B | ecosystem: Environmental > Aquatic > Thermal springs > Hot... | reverse complement strand
GTCCCTCAACAGCAGTGTAGGATTAATGAACCTCCCTCCGTAAGGTTCCCCCTACGCAGTAGGGGGAACCGAGCTGGTTTTCGGTTCCCCTCGCGAAGCGGGGGGAACCTTACGGAGGGGGGCGGAACAACTGAGACGACCTCCGCGAGCAGGAATTCCAGACACAGCAGATAATCTAAAGCGGATAGGAACGCCCCTTCGGCGGATTAGCTATGTTCGGCATAATGCTGTCAGGAAAGGAACCTGCGTTCGCGGCAGTAGCGTTGGCTTCTGGGCGTAGCGTCGCTGCATCGCCGCTGACGCTTCAGTTTCAAGACGCGCCTGCGCCCGCGCCGAGCGCCGAGCTGAAGCCTCTCACTGACGCAATCGGCGCGCTGATGAACGCCCGTCAGTATGACCAAGCGCTGGCGCAGGCAGAGGAGCTTCTTAAGCTCGCCCAAGGCAAAAACGACCGCGGCGCGCAGCTCTTTGCCTTGAGCTACAAAGCGTTCGTTTTTCTGAGAACCCAACGGTATCAGGAGTCGGCGGCGGCGCTCCAGCAGTTGGCAGACTTCAGTCGCGAGTTGAACGATACCGCCTTTGAGACGGAGGCGCTGCTGTATCGAACGATTGCCCTCTGGCGATTCGATCCGTCAGCGTCCGAGCGGCTTCTGGATGAAGTACTCCATCGGGCGGCTCGGGAGCAACGACGCCCCATCGCTGTTGGGAACGCCTGCAACAGTGTAGCCATCGAGTGGTTCATGCTCGGAGAGTATGCGAAAGCACTCCGCTGTCTGGAACGGGCAAACGCGCTCTACACCCGCTATGCGCCGAACACACTGGAGCACGCGCACACCTTGAACAATCTGGGCGCCATCGCATCGGAGCTGGGCGACTACCCTGCCGCTCAACGCTATCTTGAACAGGCAGCAGCGCTCTACGAGGAACTGGCGCCCAACACGACCATGCTTGCCATCGCAGTGGGGCTACTCGGCTTACTTGCGCAAGAGCGCGGCGACCTGAGCATGGCGATGCGTTATTACGATCGCGCGCTGAGACTCTTTGAGCAACTGGAGCCAAACTCGCTGAATCTGGCGACGGCATTAAACAACATCAGTAGCGCTGCTATGCGGATGGGCGACCTGAGCCTGGCGCGCGCCCTGCTCGAACAGGCGTTGGCTATCGAGCAAGCCCTCGCCCCCGACTCGACGCAAGTGGCGGATACCTTGAATAATCTGGGCTATGTCCTCCAGGCGCAGGGGAACCATAAAGACGCGCAAGCTTATTACCAGCGGGCTTTGGCGCTCTATGAGAAGCACGCGCCTGGTTCGCCGCGCGTCGCCTCGATTATCAACAATCTGGCTCTGCTGGCGTGGGAGCGAAAGGAGATTGCGCAAGCGCGCGACTATTTCGAACGCGCCCGCGCCCTGCTGGAGCGCGCCGCGCCCAACTCGGCGACGCACGCGATTATGCTCTCCAATCTCGGGGTAATCGCGATGGCGCAGGGCGAACCGAATCAGGCAGAGAACTACCTTCAGCAATCGCTCGCGCTCCATGAGCGGCTCGCCCCCAACTCACTCTCGCACACCACGGCGTTGTGTAATCTGGCGCGCGTCGCGTTTCAGCAAAATGAGCTACCCAAAGCGCAGGGTCTGCTGGAGCAAGCTGTCGCGATTATCGAAGCGCAGCGCCGCGCGTTGCCCGACCCGGAAACCCGCACCCTGTTTGCGGAGCGACGCTTCGACGCCTACCCCCTGCTGGCGCTCATCTCTCTGCGCCAGGGGCAGACGGCGCGCGCGGCGGAAGTACTGGAGCGCGGGCGCGCTCGCGCACTCGCCGAATCGCTCCAACAACGCCGCCAGACGCACGCCAGCCTGCCCAAACCGCTCCAGCAGATTCTCGAGGAGCGGGAGCGGCTCAGCATCCAGCGCCTGCGAACCGCTCAGACGCTCCAGCAAGCCCAGTTAGCAAAGCAGGACGCCACACCGCACGCGCAGGCGTTGCAACGAATCGACGCCCAACTGCGGTTCTTAGACCAGCGGCTCCGTCAGGAGTTCCCGCGCTACGCCGAACAACTACAGCCCCAACCCCTCACGCTCGCCCAGATTCAACAGAGCCTGGACGACGGGCAGGCGCTCCTGTATCACGCGATCGTGGAGAACCAGCTGATTATCCTCGCGCTCACCCGAACGCGCGTGCAGCATGCCGTGCGCTCCATCGACGCGGAGCGACTGGCGCGAGAGGTCAGAGACTTCGCCGAGATCGCGGGCAAAGCGTCTGCGTCGCGCACTGCGCCGCAGCGAAAGGAGCTGCCCGTGTTAGGGAAACGGCTCTATCAGCAACTGATTGCGCCCGTCGCGGCGATGCTCCGCGACGCCGAACGCATCCTGCTCTGTCCCGACAGCGCGCTGCACCACCTGCCGTGGGCTGCGCTCATCGTTGCCGAGCAGCAAGGCGCGCCGCGCTACTGGATCGAGCAACACGCGCTGCACCTGACCCCCTCCATGGCGGTCTACCGTCAGGCGCGCCAAGTGCAGCCCAACGCGCGGGGCGCGGTCATTGCGTCCGTGTCGCGGTACGGCGCGCCTCAGGAGCTGGCGCAAGCGCGCACCCCAATCGCCAGCTTGAACCGACGCGCCAGCCGCAGTGGACGACTGGAGAACCTGGATTATGTGCCTGTCGAGACCGACCAGATTCGCCGCCTGTTCGGGGCGCAGAGTCGCGTGTTGCGCGAGTCGGAGGCGCGCCCTGAAGCGGTGCGCGTCGCGGCGCAACGGGCGCGAGTCGTCCATTTTGCCTGCCACGCGCTGGCCGACCCGACGCGCCCGCTGGACTCCGCGCTGCTGCTTGCGCCTGCGGGCAAAGAAACGGGCATGCTCACCGCAGCGGAGGTCATGGCGCGCTGGCGTTTCCAGGCGGATCTGGTGATGCTCTCGGCGTGCGAGACGAATGTGGGACTGGTGCGCCGATATGAAGGCGTCTACGGCTTGCCTCGCGCGTTCCTCTACGCAGGCAGTCGCAGCGTCGGCGCAAGCCTCTGGCGCGTCGACGACGAAAGCACTGCGCTGCTCATGCAGGCGTTCTACCGCCAGTATAAGCAGGGCGTCCCCAAAGATAAGGCGCTCCAAACCGCGCAGCAACAGATGATTCGCAGCTCGCGCTATAAAGACCCCTACTTCTGGGCAGGATTTATGCTCATAGGCGACTACCGTTGACCTCAGAACTCACAGGAGAAAGGCGATGCTTATCGAACTCACCCTGGCGGCAGGACTATCGACGATGCAGCACGCAACCTACAAACTTCAGCCCTATCTGCAGGATCGCAGCGCGTATTACACCGTGCAGCACGGCTTGCCCGATGCGCCTGTGCTGACCCTCGCGATTGCGGGCGAAACGCTCTATGCAGGCACGGCGAAGGGCGTCGCCGTCGCGCCGCTAAGTCAGCCCGACCGCTGGCGCATGGTTTCCAATCAGCCTGTGCGCGCCCTGATTCCCGACGACTCAGGGGGCGTATACGGAATCGGCGGGCAGACGCTGTTTCAGCTGAACGCGCGGGGCGAGACTCGCACGCTCTACACCGCCGACGCCGAGCTCATCGGCTTGCAGGCGGCGCAGGGGGGCGGGCTGTGGCTGCTTACACCCCAAAAACTCCTGCGCTACGAGAACGGCGCGATTCAAGCAGCCCACGACGCGCCTACCAACCGCCAGTTCCGCTGGTTCCATCAGGATACACGCGGGCGCGTGTTCGCCTTCGCCGAGGGCGAGCTGGAACGGCGGATGTATGTTTTGAAGCCCTCACCCCCAGCCCCTCTCCCACAGCGTGGGAGAGGGGAGTCAACTCCCCCCTCTCCCACGCTGTGGGAGAGGGGGGGTGGGGGGGTGAGGGCAGAATGGCAACCCGTCCCTATCGCCGACAACCGCGGTCGCTATTATGACGACGCATGGCTCTGCGCTGCCAGCGACGCCCTCGGACACCTCTGGATTGGCGCGCGGTCAGGGCTGATTCTCGGCGACGGCGAGGGCTGGTTTCTCTCGCGCGAGGTCTACGACGGCGCGCCCACTGCACCCGCTGCGCCGACGACCGAACTCATCCCGCCCTATGGCTTCATCCGCTGCCTCGCCTTCGCGCCGAACGGCGACCTGTGGGCAGGCACGCCCGAAGGCGCATGCCGCCTACGCGCCGGCAGATGGAGCTACTTCTGGGGCAAACGCTGGCTGCCCGCCAATCAGGTCTACGCCATCGCCGTCGACAGCCAGAACCGCGCGTGGATTGCCACCGACAGGGGCGTCGCGTGCATCGAATCGGTCAAAATGACCCTGCGCGAGAAGGCGGAGCATTATGAAAAGATGATTGCCCTGCGCCACAACCGCAACGGCTTCGTGACCAACTGCGACTGGGACGACCCAAACGACCCCGACGGCTGGAAAATTGAAGCGAGCGACAACGACGGACTGTGGACGGCGGTCTACTGCGCGGCACAGGCGTTCCAGTACGCCGCCACGAAAGACCTCGCCGCCCGCGAGCGCGCCCGTAAATCGTTCCACGCCCTATTGGAGCTGGAACGGCTCACGGGCATCCCCGGCTTTCCCGCCCGCAGCATTATCCGCAAAGATGAGACCCGCTACTATCAGTCGCACGGCGAGTGGCACGAGTCGCCCGTCGACCCGAACTATATCTGGAAAGGCGACACCAGCTCCGATGAACTGGACGGACACTACTTCATCTGGGCAGTATATTACGATTTATGCGCCGACGACGCCGAGAAAGAGCGCATTCGCGGCGTGGTCAGGCGCGTGACCGACCACCTGATGCAGAACAACTGGCGACTCATCGATAAAGACGGCAAACCCACCCGCTGGGCGATTTTCAACCCCGAAGCGATTAACGACGACCCCATCTGGGAAGAGGAGCGCGGGCTGAACTCGCTGTCAATCCTCTCCCACCTCAAAGTCGCCTATCACATCACGGGCGACGCGAAGTATCAGCAGGCGTATGAGGAGCTGATTCGCAAGCATCACTATCTAATCAACGCCGTGACGCAGAAAATGCTGCCGCCCTACTCGATTAATCACTCGGACGACCAGCTGGCGTTCCTGTGCTACTACCCGTTTCTGTTGTACGAGACGAACCCAGAGTATCGGCGTATCTGGCTGATGAGTCTGGAGCGCAGCTGGCAGATTGAGCGTCCCGAGCGCAGCCCGCTGTTCAACTTCATCTACGGGGCGTTGACAGGCAAGCCGTGTGATGTGGAGGCGGCGGTGCAGACCCTGCAGGAGTGGCCGCTCGACCTGCGCAACTGGGAGTGTCGCAACAGCCACCGGCTCGATGTCACGCTCGATCCCAGCAAGGGGCGTTTCGGTGAGTGGCAGTCGGTGCAGATTGTGCCCTACAGCGAGCGCGTGGTGATGCGCTGGAACGGCAACCCCTACCGGCTGGATGGGGGCGACCCGCTGGGCAGGCGCGAGGACGACGGCAGCGCGTTCCTGCTCCCCTACTGGATGGGCAGGTATCATCGGCTGATTGAGGAGTAGCCCATGCTCAGTTCCACGGCGTGGGCACGCGGTTCGGATCCTCGATGCGTCGCGCCTCAATCAGCACACCCTGTTCGCTCAGCTCGCGCGCCTGGCTCTCCGCCTTACGCCGGGGCAGGTTCGTCAACAGCGTCATCGGAACCGATTCGAGCAGCTTCTTCACATCGGGGCGGTTCAAATCCAGCAGCCGCTCCAGCGCCCGAATCGCCTGCTCCTCCTTGCGACGATCCACGCCCAGCAGCACAAGTTCGTAGGGGGTGGGGTCGTCCTGGGGGAGCGGCATGCCAGCGGGCACGCGCCCTGTCGTGCGAATCGGAAACTCACGCTGACACTGCTCGCAAATCGCCGCCGACGCCTTCACCGACACCTGCTCCATCGAACCGCAATGGGGACACTTGACGGCAATCACCTCCATCACGCGCCCGTTCTCGATGGGCACGCGCTTGAGACAATGCTCACAGGTGAAGTCCATCTGCGGCGGGGCGACCAACACCGTCTCTTTATGACAGAATGGGCACTCGACGGGGTAGGCGGGCACCTTTGTCGTCTTGTAATACGACCAGCCTGCGTAGCCCCATGCCCCAAGCCAGATGAGCGCGAAACCCCATGAAAACGAGTAGAACATCCCGCCGTATCGCCAGAACAGGAAAGTGAGCGCCAGCGCCACCAGCCCCACGATGCCGTAAATCACCGCTTGCGTGTATTCCTTCTCGACTGCATCCGAACGCTTAATGGGTTCGTCCACGCTCTCGCCTCCTTAGCCGGTAAATACGACTCAGTGCATGGGGATTCCTGCTATCGGGCTGATAATTAACCCAAGTTGCTACCTACTCATTTTGAGTGGGCGAGATTCCCCGCTCCGCTTGGGACGCACGCTGCAACCCACAGCCCCCCAATCTTGACATTTTCCATACCGCCTTGGGGTATATTATACGTAGAGCCAATGCGAGCGGAATTGACCTCATCCGATCGGATGCGAAACGCATTGAAGGGGCATCTTGACCACGAGGGGGTACAGACCCTGCTGGAGGCGGCGGCGGCGTGCGACGAAGCCCAGCAGTGCCTTGTCGATGGAGATTATGAAACCGCGCTGGAAATTGCTCTGCCGTTAGTCCTCTTGCGAACCCCCGTTGTGGCGAACCGCGCGAAAGAGACCGCCATCGCCGCGCTGGACGAGCTGACGGAGCAAGCCCTGAACGCAGGGCAGCCCCAACGCGCGCTCCAATACATCGACCAGTGGCTGAGCTTAGAGCCGAAAGGCTTTTTCCCCTTAGTGCGCCGCGCCGAGATTTTGCAACACGAAATCGGCGATCTGCACGAGGCGTGGACAGCCTACCTGCAGGTGCTGCGCCACTATCCTCACAGTATTGAGGCGTTTTTGGGGCTGGCGCAACTCGCGCTGAGCGAGGGCAACCCCGAACGCGCCTATCCCTACATCCTGCGTGCGTGGCAGTCGCTGTCGCGCTCGGAGTGGGCATATACCCCCAGCGCCCGCACGATGCAGTCGGTCTTTGAGGATCTCTACGACATCACCGCCGGGATGCTCCACTGGCTCGGCTCTGCCAGTGAAGCGCGCGAACTCACGGAGAAAGCCATCGCCCTGCTCGGCGAGACCGAGATCCTCAAAGAGCGCATGCAGATTATCGAGGATCTGGGGGACTAATCCCCCTCGTGATCACTACAGGATCCCCTCCTGCGGCAGCACGAGCAGCTCATCGATGGCGGCGTCCGCAGGAGTAAGCAGCATCTGGGTGATAATCTGCGCGACGGTTTCGGGGCGGATCATTTTCTCTCGGTCGGGAATCCCTTCGCCTTCGCCCCAGATGGCGGTGTCCACCGCGCCAGGCAGGATTGCCATCACGCGCACGCCGCGCTTGCGCACCTCTTTCGCGAGAATGCGTGTGAACATCAGCCCTGCGGCTTTGGCGCAGCTATATGCGCTCAGCCCCGCAAACGCCCGCGCGCCCGCCACAGACAGCACATTCACAATCTGCCCGCGCCCCTGCTCCAGCATGTGTGGCAACACGAGGCGCGTGGTTAGGTACAGCCCCTTCAGGTTGCCCTCCAGAGTGCGCCACCATTCGGCAGGGTCGCTGCTCTCGATGGGACCTACCGACTGAATGAACCCAGCATTATTTACGAGGATATCGAGATTGCCTGTAATGCCCAGCGCGCCCTGCACCGCCTCACGCATCGCGCTCTCGTCGGACACATCGGCGGCGAACCAGTGCGCTTTGCCGCCCGCGTCGCGGATTTGCGCCGCTGTCGCTTCCAGTTGTGCCTGCGTACGCGCCACTAACACCACTGTCGCGCCCTGCTGCGCCAGTTGTTTCCCCGTCTCCGCGCCAATTCCGCGCCCACCGCCAGTAATCAACGCCACTTGACCAGCCAAAGTTTCCATAGCACAGGCAGTATACCGCAAGCAGGAAATCGCCGTGAAGGGACGAAAGTCCTAATTCCGATGAGCCGTACAACGGTTTTGAAGACCTACAAGCTTTGGGTGAACGGTGAGTTCATCCGCTCCGAGTCGGGACGCGCCTACGCAGTTCACGACTCGCGCGGCGCGTTCTGGGCGAATGTTCCGCAAGCTTCCCGTAAAGACTTGCGCGATGCGGTGCTGGCGGCGCGTAAGGCGCAATCAGGCTGGGCGAAGCGGACAGCGTATAATCGCGGGCAGATTCTCTATCGCGTCGCTGAGATGCTGGAGACGCGCCGCGAAGCGATTCGCACCGAACTGCAGGCGATTACGGGCGTCTCCAAGCGCGACGCCGACGCGGAAATCGATGCGACCATCGACCGCTGGGTCTACTACGCGGGCTGGAGCGACAAGTACGCCGCGCTGCTCTCGTCGGTGAATCCTGTCGCGATGCCGATGCACAACTTCACGACGGCGGAGCCGATGGGCGTAGCGGGAATTGCTTGCCCTGAAGCTGCGCCGCTGGCGTCGCTGACGAGCCTGCTCGCGCCCGTAATCGTGAGCGGTAATACCGTCGTCGCCCTACTGCCCGAAACCGCGCCGACTGTCGGACTTGCCTTCGCGGAGGTGCTGGCGACTTCCGACCTGCCTGCAGGCGTGGTGAACTTGCTAAGCGGGCGATTTGAAGAGTTGTTGCCTCATCTCGCACGCCATGTGGAAGTGGACGCGCTGAACCTGTGTGGCGTTCCTGAGGCTGCGCGCGCCCCCTTAGAGCAAACCGCCGCCGAGACCATCAAACGCCTCCACCACAGCCCTCACTACACCCGCGCCGAGTGGCTCAGCGACCGAGCGCAGGGACTGGAGTGGATCGAGCCATTCCTTGAGTTCAAGACCGTGTGGCACCCGCTGGGATGGTGAGCATGAACCGTACAAAACTGGCGATTGGGCTGGGCGTCGCGATTGCGCTGCTGATAGGCGTGCGTCTCTTTATCCTGTCGGCGACGCCGAAAGAAGTCGACCCGCGCACACGCATCCAGCAGATGTTCGCTGAGGGCAAGCAGGCATTTGAGAACGAGGATATCGACGGCATGCTTCAGTTCGTCGCCGATGAGTTCAGCTTCGGCGGCATGAACAAGCAACAGCTGCGCTACCGACTGGCGCAGTTGTTCAAGCAGTCCGAGAACATCCGCGCGGAGCTGGGCGAGCTGCAAATTGAGGTGTTCGCGGGGCGCGTGCTGGTGCGCACCCCTGTTCAGGTTATCTCGCGCGACCCGCAATCGCCCGGAGGCGTCAATACCCAGGACTTCGGCGTGGTGGAGTTCGAGTTCCGCAAGTTCCCGCAGCGCAAATGGCTGATTATTCAGTACGAAGACTGGCGGCTGGTGCGCATCGACGCGCCGCAGGCGACGGAGATTTCACTATGACGGCGGAGTTGCAGGCAAAGTACGAGCGGCTGCAGGCGATTCTGCGCGAGATGGGCGCAGTGGTCGTCGGGCTGTCGGGCGGCGTGGACAGCACGCTGCTTGTAAAAGTCGCTTACGCGACGCTGGGCAACCAATGTCTGGCGGTGATCGGCAAATCCGAAGCATTTCCCGAAGGCGAAATCGAACAGGCGTTGCAGCTGGCGCAGCAAATCGGCGTGCGGGTGCGCATTGTCCCCACGCACGAGTTGCAGAACCCCCTGTTTCAGGTGAACCGCCCTGACCGTTGCTATCACTGCAAAACCGAGCTGTTCAGTGTGCTGCGGCGCGTCGCGGACGAGGAGGGGATTCCCTGGATTGCCGACGGAACCCATGCGGACGATACGGGAGACTACCGCCCCGGCATGCGCGCCGCGCAGGAGCAGGGCGTGCGCGCGCCGCTGCTTGAAGCGGGCTTCACCAAAGCCGACATCCGCGCGCTGGCAAAACATCTGGGACTGCCTATCTGGGACAAGCCCTCCTTCGCCTGCCTCTCCAGCCGGTTCCCCTACGGCACGGTCATCACGCGCGACCTGCTTCAGAAGGTCGACCGCGCGGAACGCTACCTGCGCGAACTGGGGTTCCGTCAGGTGCGGGTGCGCCATCACGACACGATTTTGCGTATTGAGGTCGAGCCGCAGGATTTCGAGCAGGTGCTTCAGCATGCGCCTCAAATCGTGGCGCATATGAAATCGCTCGGCTATCTTTATGTCGCGCTGGATTTAGAGGGCTATCGCTCAGGGAAGATGAACGATGGGCTGAACCGCGAGAGGAAACAGGAGGCAAGCCGATAGTATGGTGACCCCAGGGGGATTCGAACCCCCGTCCTCCAGGATGAGAACCTGGCGTCCTAGACCGCTAGACCATGGGGCCACCTTGCGAGCAATTATATTACCCGAAACACCGTCCTTTTGTCAAGAGGGGCGATGGGTTCTGGGGAAATCAGGTGGGATTGTTGCAGGTACGCGCGGTTCTGCCGATTCGTCGAACACCCTCTAACCCCCTTGACAACCGTAGGATAACTTCGGGTATACTTACCAATCGCGGGGGGATGCCCGAGCGGCCAAAGGGGCCAGACTGTAAATCTGGTGGCGACGCCTTCGCAGGTTCGAATCCTGCTCCCCCCACCAGGACGCCCTCGTAGCTCAGAGGTAGAGCGCGTCTTTGGTAAAGACGAGGTCACGGGTTCGATTCCCGTCGAGGGCTCCATTTTTTCCTGAACTTTTAGGTAAACTAAATAACATAGAGCGAGGAGACAGACTATGGCGCGACAGAAATTTGAACGCACGAAACCGCATGTCAACATCGGCACCATCGGACACGTCGACCACGGCAAAACGACGCTCACCGCCGCCATCACCCGCGTGCTGAGCAAAAACGGACTCGCCGAG
>Ga0105160_1001202_pt1 | contig 10783 bp, 10 predicted proteins | sample GXS110809BmetaG_FD_89591 | JGI IMG/M metagenome (GOLD analysis project Ga0105160, IMG submission 89591) | Hot spring microbial communities from Gongxiaoshe hot spring, China to study Microbial Dark Matter (Phase II) - GXS 110809B | ecosystem: Environmental > Aquatic > Thermal springs > Hot... | reverse complement strand
TCCCTGCGCTTCGCGGTGCTCGTCCAGGGCCTGAGGGTCACCGTCCGCCCCTACCGGGGGGAGCCCGACTACGCGGAAGTGGTGCGGTCCACCTTCGAGCGTTTCCGACAGGCCCACGGCACCCCGTACGCCTTCGAGTTCCGGCACTCCGCGGAGCTGAACCACGTGGAAGCGCAGATCCTGGAAGGGGTTTCCCGCCTGAACCCGGACCTGTTCTTTCGGGTGGCGGACTTCCGGAGAACGTGCGGGGGACTGCCGGCACGTTGGATCGACGCCTTCGACCGGGAGGCCCAGTTCTACCTGGGCTACCTAGACTTCCTCGCTCCCCTCGAGGCGGCAGGCCTGCCCTTCTGCTTGCCCACCCTGCGCGCGGACAATTCAGAAGCCTTCGCCCAGGGCTGCTTCGACCTCGCACTGGCCGCGAAGCTGGTGGCGCACGGCCGGGTGCCGGTCCTCAACGACTTCCTCTTCCGTTCTCCGGAGCGGGCCCTGGTGGTCACCGGTCCCAACCAGGGCGGAAAGACTACCTTCGCCCGCGCGGTGGGTCAGGTCTTCTACCTGGCTTCGCTCGGTTGCCCGGTCCCTGGCCGGCAGGCCGCCCTTCCGGTGCCGGACCACGTCCTCACCCACTTTCCCCGCGGAGAGTACACGCTGGACCTGCACGGCAAACTGGAAGACGACCTTCTGAGGATCCGTGAGATCCTCCAAGTTGCGACCCCCAAAAGTGTGGTGATCGTCAACGAGATCCTCTCCTCCACCGCCCTCCGCGACGCCCGGACCCTGAGCCGACGGCTGCTGGGCCGGCTCTTGGAGATTGGCGGCCTGTGCGTGTGGGTGACGTTCCTCGATGAGCTGGCTTCCCTGAACGAGAAGACCGTGAGCCTGGTAGCCACGGTGCCGCCAGGCCAGCCCGAAGGGCGCACCTTCCGCGTGCTGCGTCGTCCAGCGGACGGGCGCGCGTACGCAGAGGCCCTGGCCCAGAGGTACCGACTCACGTACCACGACGTCCGCCAGCGCTTCGTCCCATGACCCCGCGCCTACTGTACCCCGACCGGGATTTCGACTGGCGCTGGGCCCTGCAGGCCGCCACGGTCCGAGCGGGCCTGCGGGCCGGCCACCACACTGCCCCTCCCCCAGGCTTCGATCCTTCCGCGGGACTTCCCCCAAACGTGGACGACCTAGTCCAGGACCTGGGGCTGTTACCCCTCCTGGAGGCCATGGCCGGGGAGGACGACCTGGTCTTCGAGGTCAGCCGGAGGCTCCTGCTGGAGGGCACGTCCGCAGACCCTGCTGTGGTGGCCCACCGACAGGCCGTACTGGCAGACTGTCTGGACAACCCGGACGCTGTTCTGGAGCTGTATGGGGTCAGTCTGGAGGCCGCAGACAAACTCAAAGGCCGGTATCTGGGCGTCCTCGCCCGCTACCCCGACTGGGTGCTGCGCGAGTCCGTCGGGACTCTCGCGGCGCTGCTGGGCTCCCTCCGCCGGCTGAAGTCCGCCGCGGATCGCCACGCGCCTCGCTTCCACAGCGAGGGCTGGAGGCGCTTGTTCGCAGCGCTGCACCGTGACCTGGAGGACTCCTATCTCGGTGAGATGCAACACCACCTGGACGCTCTGAGGCTACCACACGGCCACCTTTGGAGCGCGCGTCTTGGGCCTGCCAACAAGCCCACCGACCTCCTCCTGCACCCGCCTCCGGAGGGCCCCCGGAGCTGGCTGGAGCGGTGGAAGGCGTGGTTCCGTCGGAGCCAGGATGCCTACACCTTCGAGCTGTCTCCTCGCGATGAGGCGGGTGTCAAGGCCCTGGAGGCCCTGCGGGACCGGGCTCTGGCCTCAGCAGCCACGGCCGTGGGCCAGGCCGCCGACCACGTCCGGGACTTCTTCTCCTGCCTGCGCGCCGAACTCGCCTTCTACGTGGGCGGTCTGCGGCTGCACACTCAGCTTCGCCGGCGCGGATTCCCCACCTGCCTGCCCTCCGTGCATCCCGCAGGCTACAACCTTTCCGCCCGAGGCCTCTACGACCCCGTGCTGGCCCTGGCAACCGACCGAACTGTCGTCCCCAACGACCTCGAGGCGAACGGCAAGCGCCTCGTCCTGATCACCGGGCCCAACTCCGGGGGCAAGACCACCTTCCTCCGGAGCGTGGGGATCGCCTGGCTGATGGCGCAGGCGGGCCTATTCGTGCCCGCCCAGTCCTTCGCCGTAAGCGTCTGTGACGGGGTGCTGACCCACTCCAAGCGGGAGGAGGACCCGCGCCTGGAGTCCGGCAAGTTCGTGGAGGAACTCCGTCGCATGCGAACCCTCGTGGACCTCGCCACCGCGCGCTCGGTGTTCCTGTGCAACGAGTCCTTCTCCGCCACCCACGAGCGCGAGGGGTCGGAGATCGCCTGCCAGGTTCTGGACGCGTTGACGGAAGCGGGGGTCCGCGTGTTCTTCGTTACTCACTTCTTCGAACTGGCGGATCGCTTCCGCGCCCGGCGATCCGGCTCCGTGCTGTTCCTGCGGGCGGAGCGGGACGCCCAGGGCCGGCGCACGTACCGCATGGTGGAGGCGGAGCCGCTACCCACCAGCCACGCGGAGGACGTCTACCAGCGGGTCTTCGGGACTGGTGCCGTATCGGGCGTGGGTGCGCGGTCTGGCTGATCCGGCTACCGTTCCGGCGTTCCGCCGCCGGCCGCAGGCAGGACCACCGCCAGCCGGGCGCCGCCGGTCGGGCGGTTGGCCGCCTCCACCCGGCCCCCGTGAGCCAGGGCGATGTGCTTGGTGATGGCCAGCCCCAGCCCTGTCCCTCCCTCCGCCCGGCTGCGGGAAGGGTCGGCGCGGTAGAAGCGCTCGAACACCCGGGGAAGGTGCTCGGGGGGGATCCCCGGGCCGGTGTCCTCCACCACCAGGTACACCTCCCCGTCGCGTAGCTCTACCTTGAGCGCCACCTGGCCGCCAGACGGTGTGTACTTGACCGCGTTGTCCACCAGGTTCCCAAGGGCCTGCTCCAGCCGATCCCGGTCACCCCGGACCCGCGCCTTCCCGGGCTGGACCACCAGGGCCACTCCCTTCCGGTCGGCTGCGGCCGCGTACCGCCGCGCCACCGCCTCCAGCAGCTCCTCTGCCTCGAGGTCCTCCCAGCGCAGGCGCACCACCCCGGCCTCCAGGGCGGACAGGTCCAGCAGGTCGTTCACCAGCCGGCTCATACGGTCCACCTCCTGGAGCATCTGAGCGAGGAACCGGGCCGCCAGCTGTGGGTCTTCCAGTGCGCCGTCCCGCAGCGCCTCCGCCATGGCCCGCACCGACGCAAGGGGGGTGCGCAGCTCGTGGGAGACGTTGGCCACGAAGTCGCGCCGCACCGCCTCCGCCCGACGATCCTGGGTCACGTCCTGCACCAGGAGCAAGAACCCGCCTGAGGCCAGCCGACGGGCCACCACCTGCAGCACGCCGCCCAGCTCCAGGTCCCGCACCGCCTCGCCGGCCCGCTCTGCACGGTCCAGTAGTTCGTCCACCTCGTGGCGTCGAAAGAGCGCCACCGCGGACGTGTCCGCCGCCTGCTCGCGCTGGACGCCCAGCAGGGCCGCCGCGGGACGGTTCACCCACACCGCCCGCCGCCGGTGGTCCAGCTCCACGAGACCCCACGGGAGCGCCTCCACCAGCTCCCGGAGGTGGCTCCCCCGGGCCCGGGCCCGTTGCAGGTCCTCCCGCACCTCCCGCAGCACGGACTCCACCGCCGCGGCCAGCTCCCGGCCAGAAGCCCCCTCCCGCTCCAAGGCGCGCGGGTCGCGGAGTCCCTGCGCGACAGCCCGAACGGCCCGCCGCCAGGACCACTCCCGCCAGCCCGCCACCAGGAATGCGACGCAGGCCAGCCACCCGAAGGCCGCAGCCCACCGGTCCGCCGCGGCCCAAGCCCACGCGGCCGCGGCACCGGCCACCGCCGCCAGAACCCACCATGTCCGGGGACTCACGATGCTGGGTGCCCTGTACAGGGCGGATCAGGGTTCCAGACGGTACCCAACTCCGCGCACGGTCTCGATGCGCACCGCGGAGCCCGCCTCCCGCAGCTTGCGCCGAAGCCACGAGACGTGCACGTCCACGGTGCGCTCGTCCCCCTCATAGTCGTAGCCCCACACCCGCTCCAGCAGCTGGCCGCGGCTGAGGACCCGCCCTGCGTTTCGCAACAGGACCTCCAGCAGGTCGTACTCCTTGGGGCTCAGGGGCAAGGACCGGCCGCCGCAACGCACCTCGTGGCGCGCGGGGTCCAACACCAGGTCGCCCACCGACAGAGGAGCTGTCTGCTGGATCCCCCGCCGACGCAGGGCCGCCCGCACCCGGGCCATGAGCTCCCGCATGGAGAAAGGCTTGGTGACGTAGTCGTCCGCACCGAGGTCCAACCCCACCACGCGGTCGGTCTCGTCCGACCGGGCGGTGAGCAGCACGATGGGGACGTCGCTGTCCTGCCGCAGGATCCGGCACAGCTCGAACCCGCTCATGCCCGGCAGCATGACGTCCAGTAGGATCAGGTCGAACCGCTCGGACCGGGCCAGCTCCAGGGCCCGCAGGCCGTCCAGGGCCTCCGCCACCTCGTGGCCCTCCCGCTGGAGGGCGAACCGGATGGCGTCGACCAGGGGCGGCTCGTCGTCCACCACTAGGATCCGGGCCGCCATCTCAGGGGAAGGCGGCCGGCGCCAGGGCCTGCAAGGGACCCGTGTACCGCACGAGCTCCACGCCCGCCTCCTGCAGGAGCCGGGCTGCCATGGGGTCCGGATAGTCGCCCGCGTACACCACCCGGCGGATCCCCGCGTTCACGATCATCTTCGCGCACACCAGGCACGGCTGGTAGGTGGAGTACAGCGTGGCCCCCGCGATGGCCACCCCGTGGTAGGCCGCCTGGATGATGGCGTTCTGCTCGGCGTGGATACACAGGCACGTGTCGTGGCCGGTCCCCGGCGGAGTAGCCCCCGCACAGCGCGCGCAGCCACCGTCGCCGCAGTTCCGGAGTCCCCTCGGGGTGTCGTTGTACCCGGTGGACAGCACCATGCGGTCCTTCACCACCACGGCACCCACGCGCCGCCGGGTACAGGTGGACCGCGTGGCGGCCAAAGCCGCCATGCTCATGAAGTACTCGTCCCAGCCGGGCCGCTCCACCCTATCTGGTGCCGAACAGCCGGTCCCCTGCGTCCCCCAGGCCCGGGAGGATGTAGCCGTGGTCGTTGAGCCGCTCGTCCACCGCCGCGGTGTAGATGACCACGTCCGGGTGGTCCCGGTGTACCCGCGCGATGCCCTCGGGCGCCGCGATCAGGCACATGAGCTTGAACCGCGTCGCCCCGCGCTCCTTGATGAGCCGCACGCACTCCGCCGCGGACCCGCCTGTGGCCAGCATGGGGTCCAACACCATGACCTCCCGCTCCGCGATGTCCGGGGGCAGCTTGACGTAGTAGGTGACCGGTTCCAACGTCTCGGGGTCCCGCCAGATGCCCACGTGCCCCACCCGCGCCGTGGGCATCAGCTTGGTGATGCCCGGCTCCATCCCCAGACCCGCCCGCAGGATGGGGACCACCGCCAGCTCGTAGCCGGCGATGGACTTCCCCCGGGTCCGGGCGAGGGGCGTTTCCACCTCCACGTCCCGCGTCCGCAGGTCCCGGGTAGCCTCGAAGGCCAGGAGCATGCTGAGTTCCTCCACTAGCTCCCGGAACTCCTTGTGGGGGGTGTTGCGGTCGCGCAGGATCGCCACCTTGTGCTGGATCAGGGGGTGATCCACCACGAAGACCTTGGACACCCTCGCACCCCTTTCCGCCTGACCCGCCCGAAGCCCCCCACGCTCCCTAGGTGCGCGCCGGGGATGGCCGGGGCACGTCTTCCTCCGCGTAGATGGGGAAGTTCGCGCAGAGCTCGTGTACCTCCCTCCGCACCCGGACCTTCACCGTCTCGTCGTCGGGCGCGGCCAGCACCCGCGCGATCCACCGGCCGATCTGCCGCATCTCGTCCTCCCTCATCCCCCGGGTGGTCACCGCGGGGGTCCCCAGCCGCATCCCGCTGGTCACCGTGGGCTTCTGGGGGTCGAAGGGGACCATGTTCTTGTTCACCACGATGTGCGCCTCGCCCAGAGCGTCCTCCGCGACCTTGCCGGTGAGGCCCTTGCTGCGCAGGTCCACCAGCATCAGGTGGTTGTCCGTGCCCCCGGAGGTGATGTGGAAGCCGTGCCGCTGCAGCTCCTCCGCGAGCGCCTGGGCGTTGCGGACGATCTGTGCCGCGTACGCGCGGAAAGCTGGGGTGGATGCCTCCTGGAAGCACACCGCCTTGGCCGCGATCACGTGCATGAGGGGGCCGCCCTGGGAGAAGGGGAACACGGCCCGGTCCACCGCCTTCGCCAGCTCCTCCTTGCACAGGATCATCCCCGATCGGGGCCCCCGCAGGGTCTTGTGGGTGGTGGAGGTGACCAGGTGCGCGTAGGGCACCGGATCGGGGTGGACCTTTCCGGCCACCAGCCCCGCGAAGTGGGCCATGTCCACCAGCAAGTACGCACCGACCTCGTCCGCGATCTCCCGCAGCCGCGGGAAGTCGAAGTGCCGCGGGTAGGCGGTGGCGCCCGCCACGATCATCTTCGGCCGGTGTTCCCGCGCCAGGCGGGCCAGCTGGTCGTAGTCGAGCATCTCCGTGCGGGGATCGACCCCGTAGGGGATCACCTGGAACAGCTGCCCGGAGAAGTTCACCGGGCTGCCGTGGGTCAGGTGGCCGCCGTGGGCCAGGTTCATGGCCAGGATTTTGTCCCCCGGCTGCAGCACAGCGAAGTACGCGGCGAAGTTGGCCTGGGAGCCCGAGTGGGGCTGGACGTTGGCGTGCTCGGCTCCGAACAGCGCCTTCGCCCGGTCCACGGCCAGACGCTCCACCGCGTCCACGAACTCGCAGCCCCCGTAGTACCGTCGCCCCGGGTAGCCCTCCGCGTACTTGTTGGTAAGCACGCTGCCCTGCGCCTCCAGTACCGCGCGGCTGGCGTAGTTCTCCGACGCGATGAGGTTGATGCGGGTCTGCTGCCGCTCGATGTCCCGCACGATGGCGTCCGCGACCTCGGGGTCCTGCCGCAGCAGGAACTCCAGCATGACAGGTTCACCCCCTCCCGTACTTTCGTTCCACCGCCCGGATCTTCGCGAGCCGCCGGTCGTGCCGGCCGCCCTCGTAGCGGGCCTCCAGCCACGTGCGTACGATCTCCCGGGCCAGCTCCGGCCCGATCACCCGCGCCCCCAGGGACAGCACGTTGGCGTCGTTGTGGGCCCTCGCCATCCGCGCGGTGTAGGACTCCCAGCACACCGCGCACCGCACGCCCGGTACCTTGTTGGCCGCCATGGCCTCCCCGTTGCCGCTGCCGCCCAGCACGATGCCGAGGTCACATTCCCCCCGCGCCACCGCTTCCGCCGCGGGGACCACGAAGTCCGGGTAGTCCACGGGGTCCGGAGTGTGGGTGCCGAAGTCCTGGACCTCGTGTCCCAGGTCCTGGACGAACCGTTTCAGCTCCTCTTTGAGGGCGTAGCCCGCGTGGTCGCTGGCGATGGCGATGCGCACGGCCGGGTCGTTACTTCGCGGCCGAGACCACCTCCACCTGCCCGGCGTCCCACACGCGCTCCACGACCTCCGCAGGGATGGGGCCGGGCCGCAGCACCCGCGGCCGGACCCCGGTGCAGTCCACCACGGTGGAGGGCCGGCCCGCCAAGCGGCCGCCGTCCAGCACCAGGCCCACACGGCCGTCCAGGTCCGACAGCACCTGCGCCACCGTCACCGGCGCGGGCCTTCCCGTAGAGTTGGCGCTTGTCCCCACCAGCGGGGACCCGCACGCCCTCACCAGTGCCCTCGGCACGGGGTGGTCCGGCACCCGCAGGCCCACGGTGCCTGTCCCCGCGGTGACCAGCTCCGCCACCACACCCCGGGACGGCAGCACGACCGTGAGCGGTCCGGGCCAGAACCGCTTCATGAGCCTGCGAGCTCCTTCAGGGATCTCCGCGAGCTCATCGGCCTGTCGGACGTCCGCGAGCAGCACGGGCACGGGCTGGTCCGGAGGCCTTCCCTTGATCTCGAAGACCCGGCGGACGGCGGATGGGTTGGTGGCGTCACAGCCCAGCCCGTACACGGTGTCGGTGGGGTAAACCACCACGTCCCCCGCCCGGAGGGCCTCCACAGCCCTTCTGGGAACTGGAGCGTCGGCGTCCACACGCAGCACCGCTACGGGGTTCAACAGCAGCTCCACCATAGGCTCAGGTCCCTCCACGAACGGATGGCCGGTCGAAGCGGGCCTCGGCCCCACTGTACGGCCGTGGGGCCAGCGCCGCAACCGGCGATCGCTCACCTCCACCGCGCCACCACCACGCGCTCCAGCCCCGCCAGATCCCTCACCGCCCGCACCTCCCGGTAGCCCATCCGCTCCAGGGTCCGCATGACCTGCCGCGCCTGGTCCCACTTTGCCGCTACCTCCAACGCGAGGACCCCGCTTTCCCGCAACACCGCCCGCGCCTGGTCCGCGATCCGCTCGTGCAGCTCAACCCCGCGCGGGCCGGGCGCGAACACCGCCACCTCCGGCTCGGCCAGCACCTCCGGGGGCAGCTCCGAGCGCGCGGAGGGAGGCACGTACGGCGGGTTCGCCGCCACCGCGTGCGCCCGCAGGCCAGCCTGCAGCAACGGCTCCAGCGCGTCCCCGTGCAACAGCTGCACGCGCCCGGACACCCCGTGGCGTCCTGCGTTCCGCTCCGCCACGGCCAGGGCGTCCCGGGACACGTCCGTGGCGTACACCGTGGCGTCCGGCCGACGGACCGCCAGCGCCACGGCCACCGCGCCGCTACCCGTGCCCACGTCCACGTACGCGGGATCCTTCACGTCCCGCGTGGCCTCCAGAACCACCTCCACCAGGTGCTCCGTCTCGGGTCGAGGCACCAGCACCCGCTCGTCCACCCAGAACGGCAGCCCGCAGAACTCCCGCTCGCCTACCAGGTACGCCAGCGGCCTCCCGGACCCGCGCTGCTCCAGCAGCTCCACGTAGCGGCGCCAGGCACCCTCCTCCACCGAGGCCGGCCACCGCACGTACAGCTGCGCCCGGGTCACCCCGAGGGCACAGCGCAGCAGGACCTCCGCCTCCAGGGCGGCCGCCTCCACCCCGCAGGCGCTCAGGTGTTCCCTGCCCCACAGGTACGCCTCGCGGACGCTACTGGGTACCGCGCTTTTGCAGAAAGCGGTCCGGGGAGGAACTGGCCGCATGCGCTTCCTTCAGCGCGCCGCCTGAGCCGCCTGGCCGCGGGCGTGGGCCACCAGGGCGTCCAGGATGGGGTCCAGCTCCCCGTCCAGCACTGCGTCCAGGCGGTGCAGGGTCAGACCGATCCGGTGATCGGTGACGCGGTTCTGCGGGAAGTTGTACGTCCGGATCTTCTCGCTGCGCTCCCCGGTGCCCACCTGCTGCCGCCGGGTAGCCGCGATGCGCGCCTGCTGCTCCCGGCGCCGCAGCTCCAGCAGGTGCGCCCGCAGGATCCGCAGGGCCTTCTCCCGGTTCTGGTGCTGGGACCGCTCGTCCTGGCACGTCACCACGATCCCCGTGGGGAGGTGCTTGATCCGCACCGCGGTCTCCACCTTGTTCACGTTCTGGCCGCCCGCGCCGCCAGCCCGGAAGGTGTCCACCTCCAGCTCCTCCGGCCGGATCTCCACCTCCACCTCCTCCGCCTCCGGCAGCACCGCCACGGTGGCGGTGGAGGTGTGGATGCGGCCCGCGGCCTCGGTGGCGGGGACCCTCTGGACCCGGTGCACGCCGCTCTCGTACTTCAACCGGCTGTACGCCCCCTTGCCCGCGATGCTCAACGTGGCGGACTTCACCCCGCCCAGGTCCGAGGGGCTCAGCTCCAGCACCTCCACCTTCCACCCGCGCCGCTCTGCGTACCGGGTGTACATCCGGAGCAAGTCCCCGGCGAACAAGGCGGCCTCCTCGCCGCCCGCGGCGGGTCGGATCTCAAGGAAGATGTTGCGGTCGTCGTACGGGTCCCTGGGTGCCAGCAGATCCTCCAGCTCCGACCGCAGGGCCTGCCTCAACCCGTCCAGCCTCTCCAGCTCCTGGGCCGCCAGGTCCCGCAGCGCCGGGTCGGGGTCCTGTAGCAGGGCCTCGGCCTGGGCCCGCTCCGCCTCCACCTGGCGCAGCGCCCTAGCCCGCTGGGTCACCTCTTCCAGCTCCGCGTACTCCTTGGCCAGCTCCCGGTACCGTCCGGGATCCTGCAGGACGGACGGGTCCCCGAGCAGCCGGCCCAGTTCCTCATACCGCTGCTCCAGCCGCGCCACGCGCTCCTCCAGCAGATCCCGCACGCTCTTCATCACACCACCGTCCGCTCCAACGACCCTGAGTCCTCTCGATCCAGCACCGCCTGCAGGGCGCGGATGGCCACCTCCACCTGGCGGGGATCCGGTTCCCGCGTGGTCAACCGCTGCAGCCAGATCCCCGGCGCCACCAGGGGGCGCAGCCACCGCGACCGCGCCCCGGCCCGGATGACCTCGTACGCCACGCCCGCGATCAGCGGGACCAGCAGCACCCGCGAAACCACCCGCGCCCACAGGGGCGGCTTGCCCAGCAGCGAGAACACCCCCACCGCCACCAGGACCACTACCAGCAAGAACGACGTCCCGCACCGGGGGTGGAACCGGCTCTGCTTCTGCACCTCGTCCACCACCAGCGGCACTCCGCGCTCCCACGCGTTCACCACCTTGTGCTCGGCGCCGTGGTACATGAACACCCGGCGGATCTCCGGGAACGCCCCCACCGCGCCCACGTACAACACCAGGAC
>Ga0105160_1001201_pt1 | contig 10784 bp, 10 predicted proteins | sample GXS110809BmetaG_FD_89591 | JGI IMG/M metagenome (GOLD analysis project Ga0105160, IMG submission 89591) | Hot spring microbial communities from Gongxiaoshe hot spring, China to study Microbial Dark Matter (Phase II) - GXS 110809B | ecosystem: Environmental > Aquatic > Thermal springs > Hot... | reverse complement strand
GGCATGACGGTGGAGGAGGCACGCAAGATCCCGGGCCAAGGCCCCCAAGTAGGCCCTCCCCGCCCAATGCGTCCCCCGATGGCGGCTAGTGGCCCAGGCGGGCCGGCTGCAGGCAGACCCAGCGGACCGCCTCGACCGCAGGGTAGCGGATATAACTGCATCTTCGTCGGCACCAAGGGCTACTTGGGTACTAGTGGACGGGGCGAGGACGTGGGCCTGCTGCCAGGCAAGCGCTGGGCAGAATACAAACTGCCGGATCCCTACTTGCCGCGTTCCCCGGGAGCCAGCACGGGGAGCAACCACGCAGCCCATATTCGCGACTGGTTGCGCGCCTGCAAAGGCGGTGCACCCGCTTGCTCGAACTTCCACGTCGCGGCTCCTTACTGCGAGTGGTTGCTGCTCGGTGCGGCAGCGGTTCATTACGAGGGCAAGCTCCTGTGGGACAACGCCAAGGGCGAGTTCACGAACAACAAGGACGCGAACCGGTGGATCAAGCCAACCTACCGCAAAGGTTGGGAGATCCGCATCTGAGTGGCTGCACCTAACCTTGTAGCGTAGGCAGTTCGCTCTCCTTCCGGCGAGTGGGATAGAGTGTGCGTCCATCTGCCCCGCTCGTGACAGACGTGCTACAACCGGAATGGAGGTACTCGAACAGCCGTATGTACGACAACCTGTTTTCTCTCGACGGAAAGGTAGCAGCGGTGATTGGCGGTGGCGGTGTGCTGGCCGGCGAGATGGCCCTCGGGCTGGCCAGCTACGGCGCCGCTGTGGCTGTGCTGGACTACAACGGCGAGGCGGCAGAACGACGCGCCCAGCAGATCCGTGACCAGGGTGGTAAAGCCATCGCTGTCCAGGTGGACGCCACTCGCCGTGAGGACCTAGAACGGGCGCTGGATATCATCTTGAAGGAGTTCGGGCACGTAGACATCCTCATTAACGCGGCAGGAATCAATTCCGATACGCCTTTTCTTGAGATCACCGAAGAGGAGTGGTACCGCATCCTCGACGTAGATCTCAAAAGCGTGTTCCTAGCCTGCCAGGTCTTCGGCAAAGCCATGATCGAAGCTGGTCGTGGGGGCTCGATCATCAATATCTCTTCTGCATCCTCCGGTCCGCCGCTTTCTAAGGTGTTTACGTACAGCGTGGCCAAGGCGGGTGTCAATCAGATCACACAGTTCCTCGCGCGCGAGTGGGCGCCTTACAACATCCGCGTCAACGCCATCCTGCCCGGCTTTTTCCCCGCCGAGCAAAACCGCCGCTTGCTCACGCCGGAGCGAACGGCGAAGATCCTCGGACATACGCCGATGAATCGCTTTGGTGAGCCCCATGAGTTGGTAGGCGTAACGATTTTGCTGGCCTCAGAGAAAGCCTCCTCGTTCATTACCGGGGCGATCATCCGGGTTGACGGAGGCTTCGGCGCGATGACGATCTGAGAGCTTTCACGCGCGGCGAGCACTCCGAGTGGCCTGTATACGTGTGGAGCAGCTGGACGGAAGGCCGCTTCGTGCGTCGGCTCCGTGGGGCAAGTGGCCGGATGCAAAGCGAGCGGATCAGGCGGGGAGATCTGGGGAGTGCAGCCGCGCGCACCCTTCTCTCTCGACACCTCAGGTCGCCGGTCTCGCCGCGACGCGCAACCATCTGAATTGTCCCGCGGCGTGCTGTGGCCGCGCCTTGGCGGTGAATTTCCGCCCAATGAGGACTGAGGTTCGGCGAGTGAGAAGCCCCTGTATTGCCTATGCGCCGTGCTCGGCATCACAGCTGCGAAGCCTCGTACCGGTCTCGGAAGAGCGGTGTAAACGGTGGCCGCCTTGGACAACTGCGCTAGGAGATTCGAGAGGCAGTTCCTGCATTCCGCACCAGGTCTCCGTGCTGCTCATGTGTCGAGGACCGCAGGCTCTTCGCAGTGCTTGCCTGCAAGCTGGACGGCTCGTTCGGTCGAGCGTTAAGATCAGCCTGAAGTGGAGGTGAGGATGTACGGTGCTGGCCAGACGCTCACACGTCGCGAATGGGTCCAGGCGACATTTGCCCCGGTGGCTGCCATGTGGGCGCTAGCCCAGGCGCGCGCCCAACAGCAGCAACAGCCGCCGGCAGAGCTGGAGCCCCTCAATCGCTTCCCCCGTATGGTCCATGAGTACTACTTGCGAAGAATCCGGGAGCTGGAGCAGAAACGCTTGGAGCGGTTCGCCCGGATCCGCACCCGTGCCGACGCCGAGGCGTACGTGCGCGAGGTCCGCGAAAAGATCCGGCTATGCTTTGGTCCGTTGCCCGAGCGGACTCCGCTGAATCCCCGAATTACAGGCACCGTGGAGCGGGACGCCTACCGCATCGAAAAGGTGATTTTCGAAAGCCGGCCTGGGTTCTTGGTAACGGCTAACCTGTACATCCCTAAGGGGCGGCAGTTCCCCTTGCCGGGCGTGGTGGCCAGCTGCGGTCATTCCGACAACGGAAAGGCTTATGAGGCTTACCAAGCGTTCAGCCAAGGGCTGGCGCGTATGGGTTACGTCGTTCTCATCTTCGATCCCATCGGTCAGGGTGAGCGCCTCCAGTACCTGGACGAACAACTCAAGCCACGCTTGCGCCCCGGCACTCGCGAACATTTGCACGCTGGCAATCAACAGTTTTTGGTCGGGGAGTTTTTTGGGACGTGGCGAGCCTGGGATGGCATCCGGGCGCTGGACTATTTGCTTACGCGCAAGGAAGTCGATCCCGAGCGCGTCGGTGTAGCTGGGAATTCAGGCGGCGGCACGATGACGACCTGGCTGGTTGGGTTAGATCAGCGCTGGGCTATGGCCGCGCCCAGCTGCTTCGTCACGATGTTTCGCCGGAACTTCGAGAACGAACTCCCTGCAGATACCGAGCAATGTCCGCCCCGTGCCCTGGCGCTGGGGTTGGAGCACGAGGACTTCCTCGCAGCGTTGGCTCCTAAGCCGATCATTATCCTCGCCAAAGAGGGCGACTACTTCGACGTACGAGGGTCCGAGGAGGCTTACGAGCGCTTGAGGCACTTGTACCGCTTGCTGGGAGCTGAGGACAACATCGCCCTGTTCGTTGGTCCTGGCGGGCACGGCATCACCAAGGAGAGCCGCGAAGCTCTCTATCGGTGGTTCAACCGTGCTACAGGGGTTTCCGATTTGCGCGAGGAGCCTCCCCTTCAGATCGAGAAAGACGAAACGCTTTGGTGCACCCCTCAGGGCCAAGTGGCACGACTCGGCTCCCGCACGGTCTTCAGTTTCACCCGGGACAAGTCGCAACAACTGGCCCGGGGTCGCGTAGGGTTAGAAGGTGCAGCGTTGCGCAAGCAAGTGATCGAGCTGTTGCGGCTCCCCGCACGGAAGTTCCCACCACCTTTTCGGATTTTGCGGCCACTGCCCGCTCGAGGCTACCCGTTACCGAACGCCGTGACGTACCTGGTGGAGACAGAGCCAGGGATTACAATCGCTGTGTACCGGTTATCGAAACAGCGCGTGCTCTCCAGACCGCCACAAGGAGAAGCATCGGCGATCCTGTATGTTTCGCACCGCTCGGCCGACCGCGAACTGCGCGAGGAACCGCTCCTGCGAGAGCTGATCGCGCGCGAGCCAGACGCCATCCTGTACGCCTGCGACGTCCGGGGAGTAGGAGAGTCCCAGCCGGACACCTGTGACTGGCGTAGCTTCGACAACCCGTACGGCAACGATTACTTCTACGCCATTCACGGGCTGATGCTGGATTACCCTTATGTGGGCCAGAAAACGCATGACGTTCTGGTCGTTTTGGACTGGCTCAGCTCATGCGGTTACCGTCAGATACATCTGGTGGCGCGAGGGCGCGGGGCGATCCCGGCGGCTTTTGCCGCACTCATTTCTCCCTATGTCAGCAAGGTCACTTTGAAGAACGCTTTGCGATCCTTTAGCGAGGTGGCGGAATCGGAAATGTACAGCTGGCCGCTGTCCTGTTTCGTCCCGAACGTCTTGGCTCACTTCGATCTACCCGACGTTTATCGCGAATTGCAGGCAAAGGGCTTGGAGCTACTGGATCCTTGGGGAGCTAACCCTGAAGGAATGTGATGGATACAAAGGCCGAGGGACAAGCAATAGACCAAAGCTGTCTCCCTGAACGGTCCAAAAATCGAAACCGGCTTGCGCGCCGTCGCGCAAGCCTACTGGTGAGGATCGCACTCGTGTGCGCGCTCAGTGGTGGGCCAGCCCCGCCTGCCAGCGAGGAATTGATCTACCGGCAGCCCATCGATCGGATCGAAGAAGTCATCACCCGAGATCACGCCCGGATCGACTTCATTAATACAGCCGACAAGCGGGGCGCCCTGAGGATCGAAGCTCGGAGCCCGATGGAAGTTGATCTGTTCCGGCTGGACCGACTCGATTTTGACAACGCTCGGTTGTTTTACCGGGCCAAAATGCGTGTGGGAGCACTCAAAGGTGAAGCTTATCTGGTTTTGCGGTGTCGGCTGGGCAATTCGCAAAACGAGGTTGTCGCAGAGGGGCTCCAGTATGCGTTATCGGGGACTACAGACTGGGTTGATGCGGAGCTGGTCTTATATCTGCACACCCAAGAGCGGCCCCGCGACCTGCGCTTTCAGGTGCGCATCGCCGGCAAGGGTGTAGTCTGGGTAGACGACGTGCGAGTCTACCGAGCTCCTTTGATCGAGCCCTCAAGTAACTGAGGTTCCAAACTTGGAGCCGGTGAAAGCAGCGGGAGAGTGCTCAGGAGCGGCCATAACCTTACTTGGCGAAGCTCGCTCGTGCAAAACCTGGCCGCTGGGTGCGGTCTATCCCTACCTTCACCTCGTCGGACTTTCTCATACGGGCAACTTGGGGAATACCACATCTACTGGGGGATCTGCATGGCCATAACCACATCGGATATGCTGAAGGCTCCTCGCGCCGTACTTTCGAGATCGTTTGGAACGATCTGGACTTCTTCGCGTTCACTCATGGGCCGGGGGATGCTTTACACCTCCAGGCGGCGGATCGAGGTGTGAGTGCATGGCTGGGATGCGATTGAACGAGTCGAGATCGTCGGGACCAATCAAGTCATCCACTGGGCATTTGCCATCGATCGCGAGTCCGCTACTCAGGGCGGGTATGAGTCCGTGCTGGTGCGTTTTGAGTACAGCTGGGGACCTTGGCCTGCGCTCGGCGTGGTAGGAACCTGTGATTGAAACGCGAAAATCAAAGTGCACCCTGGCAAACTCCGCCGCTCACACCCGTGCCTGCAGTCAGGCCCGCTCGGGGAAGAACACCACGGTAGGATCAGCCGACAAGGCCAGCAGGCCGTAGGGTTGCAGTCCTTCACGGCATCCCGGCAGCAGTTCGAAGACAGCTCCAGGAAGGTTATTGTGCTCGAGCTCCAAGCAGCGCTAGAGACCAAACTGGTGTGTGGCTTCCCACAGCCGACACAGCTGCGGCAAGTGATCAGGCTGGCGGCTCTTACCGAGAGTAACCGGCCTATCTACGCTGGCCCATTCCCGTCTGAGTCTGCCATGGTCGAGCGCGTGTTGTTCGTCGATCACTGGCGTGCCACCGCAGTTGTGGAGGACGCAAGCGAAAGGGACCGTGTGGGTTGGTACTATGTGCGAGTAGTTCGAACCAACGGGCAACTGGCTTGGTCCAGCCCGATGTGGTTCGAGGCCAGGAGGGCGTGAATGAATTGGCGGCAGAACAGTTTCGGACAGACTCGGGAAGCCGATGGGTGCGATCGGCGCCGCTTTTTGCGATGTGGTGCAGGGATAGCAGCCCTGATCGGCAGGCCACAATGGGGCTGGGGAGCCCCGGAAAGGATTCGCATTGGCCCGTTCACGCTCAACCCTCGGGCTTGCGTGCTTCTGTTTATGGAGGGCGGCCCCAGCCACATCGATACGTTCGATCCGAAGCCTGCCTTGGCGCGCTACCACGGTCGCCCTGTGCGAGGCTGCTACGCACCCGTTAGCAAGGTGTACGTGGCCAGCCCCTTCGGCTTTCGGCGGGCTAGGCGTACGGAGATCGTGCTGAACGAAGAGCTTGAGCAGTTGAGCCGGGTCGCCGATAGGATCTGTGTACTGCGCGGGGTCGCCCCGCCAAATGGCAATCACACGCTCGCTCAGGCAAGCTTTCTTCCGGGATCGATTAGTGGGCAGTTGGTGTGGGAGCCTCGGGACGAGCCGCGCGATAGGCGGCTCGGTGACGCGAGAACTTGCCCTTGGGACCGGGTCTGCGTAAGCGTACCAGCTGCTGTGTCCGACTGCCTGCCATTGGAACTAGGCGCACCATCACGACGAATCCAGCAGCGGTATGGTGTAGGTGCGCCGGATCCCCTGCTCGATCGCGTGGCGCATTGTTGCTTGGCGGCTCGTAAGCTGCTCGAGCGGGGTGTGCGCTACGTACAAGTCACCGTCAGCGGATGGGACGCACACGTGGCTCTCGAGTCAGTTTACCGGCGGCTGCTCCGGGCGATCGATCAGCCGATCGCTGCTCTCATCGAAGATTTGGCCGAAAGCGGTTCCCTATCGGAGACGCTAGTAATCTGGGCGGGTGAATTCGGGCGTGCCCCATTCGGACTGTCTGAGCCTGGGCAGGACCTAGGGAGAGAGCATAACGCCCAGGCGATGAGCCTGTGGATGGCAGGTGCTGGTCTTCCTGGAGGCATAGTGCTAGGTGCCACAGACGAGCTGGGTGAGCAGCCCGTCGAACCTGTGCTCGGATCCCTCGAGCTGAGCACAGCGCTTCGGGCATGCTGGAGTCCCCTAAGCGTGCAAGCCAATCTAACTGGTTTTCCGGTTTAGCGCCTGTATGATGGAAGTGACATTGACGCGCGGGAGGAGCGAACGATGCCCACTTGGATGGTGTTCCTCGCCTATCTAGCCTCAGCATTCGCGGCGCTGCTGCTGTTGCACTTCTTGCGAGCACGCAAATGGTACTGGCATGTGATCAGCGTTCTGGCTGCATTAGTCATAGGACTGGTGCCATTGCCTGAGCCACTGCAAAGTCCTCAGGGAACGCTGGTCGTGGGCGTGACGTTCCTGTTCTTGTTCCTTTGGGGTGTTGCAGCGCCGTTTTTCCGCAAGCCCAGACAACGGGCTGACGAAGTCGCCTCTTGAGCGATATCGGTAAGGCTGAGATAATCGGACCAGGGAGTCTGTTTTTGCACGCACGTAGCCGAGGAGGTTCCCATGTCGACACTGTTGTCCCGTCGCCAGCTTCTCGCAGGTGCCGGAGCGGGCGTTAGTTTCTTGTCCCGGGGCCGCGCTGCTGAGCCCGTCATCGAATACCGCGAGTTGGGTAGAACTGGCCTAAAAGTCAGCTCGCTAGGTTTCGGGTGCATGCTCGCCTCCGACCCGACCGTGATCGAGCGTGCCGCCGACTTGGGCATCAACTACTTCGACACGGCACGCCTGTATCAGGGCGGTAACAACGAGCGCATGGTGGGTGCAGCGCTCAAAGGTCGCCGGGACAAAGTGGTGCTGGCGACGAAAGCTGCGGGTGGCTCCAAAGATAAGGTACTAGAACAACTAGACACCAGCCTGCGGGAGCTGGGCACCGATTACGTGGACATCTGGTTTCTCCACATGCGCAACACCCCGGAGGAGGTCACGCCCGAGCTGCTCGAGGCTCAGGAAATCGCCAAGAAAGCAGGAAAGATCCGGTTTCGCGGCGTTAGCTTCCACTTCAACATGGACCGCATGCTCGATCACTTGACCAAATTGGGCGTGATCGACGTGGCGCTAGTCTCCTACAACTTCACCGTATGGCCAGAAGTAACCCAAGCGATCGAGCGGGCGCGCAAAGCAGGCTTGGGAATCGTAGCCATGAAGACCATGGCGGGCGGGCTGGCCAGGATCCAGAAGGGCGATCGGCTCTACGGACAGAACCCGGCTGAGTTGACCGAAAAGTTGAAGCGGCCGGGAGCCATGCTGGCCGCTTTGAAGTGGGTGTTACGGAACCGGTTCGTGGACACGGCCATCGTGGGGATTACGGACCTGGAGCAGCTGGAAGAGGATATGCGGGCCATGCGCGAGCCGTTCACCGATGCCGATGCAAAGCTGCTGGCTGCGATTCTGCCGGAACTCCGCGAGCGGTACTGCTCGGGCTGTGGTCATTGTGGCGGGGTGTGCCCCTACGGGGTACGCGTAGCCGATGTCCAGAGGTGCCTGGTCTACGCGGAGGGTTACCGTAACTATCCGCTGGCGCGGACTACCTATTTGGAGCTGGGGCCCCAGGAGCAAGCCCGTCGCTGCCTGGATTGTGCGCAGTGCCGGGTGAGCTGCAGGCGTGGGTTGGACTTGCGCCCCAGGCTGGTGTATGCCCATCAGCTACTCGCCTGAGGGCGGGTCAACCGGCGGGCGGCTAACGGCTGCCGAAGCACCGATTTTGATCCCCATTCAGGCCCGAATATCCCCATTTGGCCCTCAGGATGCTCCAATGAAGGGCAGTTTCTTGTGGGGGAGACATCGGGCAATTAATCTAGAATCGGCTCGGAAACACCGAAGGAGTTCTTGCGCCGGAAGCAGGTGACAAGGCATCGAGGAGAAGGACCATGGCCATCCAGACTCTAGGATTGACGGAGCGCAAACAGGACGATTTTGTCGTCATTCAGCCTGAAACGACCTACACTGGAGCTCCCATCACCCCAGTCCCGAAGGGTCTGCCCAAACGGACCCAATCGTTGTGTCCGGAATGTTCCCGGATTATCGATGCGGTTCTTTCCGAAGACGACCAAGGACGGGTGGTCATGGAAAAGACCTGCCCTGAGCATGGGAACTTCTGGGATGTCGTGTACTCGGACGTCAAACTCTACTTAAAGATGGAGGAATGGGTTTTCGGCGATAACCGGGGCGTCGAAAATCCCGCTGTGCCCGACGCCAAGACTTGCCCGACAGACTGCGGGCTCTGCTCCATGCACACCAGCCACACCGGTCTTGCCAATATCGACCTGACGAACCGTTGCAACTTGACCTGCCCGATTTGCTTCGCCAACGCCAACGTGGCTGGTTATCTGTACGAGCCCTCGCTCGAGCAGGTGCGCTTCATGCTCCAAACCTTGCGGGAGCAGCGCCCTGTAGCTTGCCGCATAATCCAGTTTTCTGGAGGCGAGCCCACGCTGCATCCTAACTGGTTCGAGATCCTCGAGATGGCTAAGCAAATGGGCTTCTCGCACATCCAGTGTGCGAGCAACGGAATTAAATTCGCTGATTTCGAATTCACCCAGCGGAGTGCGGAAGCCGGTCTGCACACGATCTACCTCCAGTTTGACGGCGTCACCGACGACGTGTACTTGAAGAGCCGCGGCCGGCCGCTAATGGACATTAAGCTGCAGGCCATCGAGAACATACGCAAGGCCGGGATGAAGATCTGCCTAGTCCCGACAGTGGTGCGCGGCTTGAATGATCACCAGGTAGGCGACATTCTGCGCTTTGCCATCGACAACATCGACGTGATCAGCGCCATCAGCTACCAGCCGGTCGCCTTCACGGGGCGGATCAACCGCCGCGACCTGGAGAAGAAACGCTACACCATGTCCGACGTAGCGCTGGATATCCACCGCCAGACGGGCATCTGTGACGCGTACTACGACTGGTTCCCGCTGGCTTGCGTATCGCCCTTCTCCAAACTGATCAGTGCCCTGCGTGGGGAATTGACCACCCATCTAACGCCTCACCCGCACTGCTCACTCGGCACATACTTGTTCGTCGACCAGAAGAAACGCGCAGTGCCCGTCACTCGATTCGTCGATGTCGGCGCCATGCTGCGCGACATGGACCTGCTCGCCCGCAAAACCACTAAGGCCCACGCCAAGATCTTTTCCCAGATCGAAGCCTTCAATCTGCTGCGCAAGCACTTCAATGAGGGGCGCGCGCCTGAGGGCCTGACGTTCAAGAAGTTCTTGGAAACCCTACAGGGCCTGGTGGACAAGCGTTACGGCCGCGGGGAAATGGAAAAGAAAGGATTCACGTTCAAGACCCTTATGGTGGCGGGCATGCATTTCATGGATCACTACAACTACGACATCGAGCGCGTGAAGCGCTGTGTGATCCACTACGCTGCCCCCAACGGGCGCCTTTACCCGTTCTGCACTTACAACGGCGGGCCCACTTTCCGCGAGCAGATCGAGCGCGAGTTCTCGGTACCACTCCCTGTGCCGAACGGGTGCCGCCCAGCGATCGGATGCTGTGCGTGCTAGGAATTTAACTGCCGGGGTTCGCGACGAATGCCGTGAGCCCCGGCCAGCGGTGTCCCTCAATTGGTTTAGCGCATTGCCACAAGACAGCGCGGGTGAGCCAGGTCCCGGTGGACGCGGAACCCGCTTGCGCGAAGGTCTTCTGCCGCTTGTTCTAAGGTATAGGGTTTGAGTGCTTTATGTGGGTGCAACTCCACTTTGAGGCAGCGCACCCGCTGGGGCCAGGCTTGTCGCCTCGGCAACAGCTCTGCTTCCGCACCTTCGATGTCCATCTTCACGTAGTCGACCACCGGGACGCCTAGAAGGTCGATCAGTTCGTCCACGGTCACCGACCTGACCTTCCCTTTTGGTTGCCCCCACTCGCCTGACACCACTCGGTAACCCGATTCCCACTGGCCGCCGTAGAGCACCTCTCCCGGTTCCCACCAGACCGCTGCGTGGATTACCCGGCAGCGTTCGCCAAAGCAGGCTACATTCCAGCACGCCATCTCCCAGTTTTCGCGGTCCAGCTCTACCCCGAGGATCCGTGCTTGGGGATAAAGCACAGCCAAGTGCGCCACGGTGAGCCCAATGTTGGAACCGAGATCGAGGATCGTGCGCACAGGGTGGAGCTCGGGTGGGGGTAAGTGGTAGGC
>Ga0105160_1001200_pt1 | contig 10797 bp, 9 predicted proteins | sample GXS110809BmetaG_FD_89591 | JGI IMG/M metagenome (GOLD analysis project Ga0105160, IMG submission 89591) | Hot spring microbial communities from Gongxiaoshe hot spring, China to study Microbial Dark Matter (Phase II) - GXS 110809B | ecosystem: Environmental > Aquatic > Thermal springs > Hot... | reverse complement strand
TACCCGCCTCGGCCCTGCTGCGGCGGTTGGGCTTCGTCACGGAGCGGGTCCACCTGTACTTCGAGCGGGCCATCTGAGGGGAGGATGTCGCGGGTTCCCCGCGAACTCTACGATTGGGGGCAGGCGTTCGGGAGGGAACGTGGGAGGCAGGAAGTATCGGAACCACCCGTCGTGGAGGCGGTGTGCGAGTTCCGGCTCGGCCGGGCCGTCCGGTGGGATCTTACGGTCCCTGGCCTGCTGTACGAACGGCTCAAGGGGGAGTTCCCGGAGCGGGAGCAGCGGCTGATCCAAGAGGTGGAGGTTGCCTCCAGCCCCCAGGTCCTGCAGCAAACGATCCGTGTGCACGAGGCGGTTCTATTCTTCGGTCCGGCACGGAGGATGTTCGTCCAGCTTGATCCCCACCTGCTGGCCATTCACGTGTTGCAGCCCTACCCTACGTGGTTAGACTTCCGCCCGCGGATCCAGGGCGCCCTGATCGGTCTCGCGGAGGTGCTGCAGGGGGTAAGTTGCAGTTTGAACGGATCGGGCTTCGCTATGTCAACCGAATTGAGGTCCCGAGCTCCGAGGGGTTCTGTCCCGAGCCCGTCACTACTTACGGCTCTACCCGTTCCCGGACCGCGATTTTCCGCAGTCGGTGCAAGGTTTTGACGTTTCCTGCCTGTTCTCGTACGCTGGTGGTGGCGATCTTTGCAGGCTTCGACTGATGTCAGAACCAGACGGGCCTGCCCTCCAGCTGGATATCGACTACTTCCTTGCGGCGCCCCGGGACTTCTCGGCATCGGAGGCTCTGGAGTGGGTTGGTAATGCGCACGACCGCGTGGAGGAGCTATTTGAGGCAAGCTTGACCGACGAACTTCGGGTTCTCTTCGAGCCGACTTCATGAGCGTTGTTCGTCAGCACCTGGAAGGAACGGCTCGGGGACGGCCGCGAGCGAGCCCGATTCAAGGTGCAGTTCTGCCGTTTGCGGGCGAGTCCCCAGTCCCGGTGTGGGCGTGGAAAACGGGCGCATTGAGTCTGACAACGCACCCGGGCGTGACATTCGAGCGCTACGCTTCCACCCGCGCGCTCAGTGAAGCTGTGGAAGAACTGCGACACGAGTGGCAGGTGTCGGGGGTTCAGGTGGCTGACCCGCGTCCTCTATGGAGCTATCTGCTGCGCCACCCCAGAATGGGTGTCCTCGTAAGGGACCTGCTGCGGGCGGTGCGGGAGCGGTTTCCGGAAGCACGCGTGGCAGTCCACCTGTACCGCGACCCGGAGGTGTCGGATGACGAGTATGTCCGCGTATGCCTGAGGTTCCCTACCTATCCCGAGGACTGCCTGAAGAAAATCCGCGCGCTGGAGGAGAGCTTCCTGGCGCAATTGCGATCGGAGGAGGGGTGGGTGGTTCTCACCACCGACTTCCATCCGGTTGACTGAGGATGGTGTTTGACTGGCGCGAGTTTCTGCATTTGGCGAAGTGGTTAGCCAGCGGAGGGGTGGCACCGGCTGCGGGATTCTCGGAGCAGGCGAGGCAGAGAACGGTGGTGGGCAGGGCGCACTACAGCGCCTTCGGCTACCTTAGAGACCGCGCCGCCGCCCTGGGGTTCCAGCCCAGACGGACTGCTGAAGACCATAGAGCGCTCAGGGAATACTTGCGAAGGCAGGGGCGCGAGCAGCTGGCGGCGGATCTCGACCGCCTTCGGCAGTGGCGCAATCGCTGCGACTACGAAGGGTCAGTCGAAAACCTACCTGTCCTTGTTGAGAATGCGGTCCAGCTCGCGGAGGAAGTTACGGGTGGAATCGTCTGAGGCACTGTCAGGCCCCGGTCGCCCCAGCTCTCCTTCGGCAGTTGGCGGGGCAGGTCGGGATCAAGGGCAGCGTCCTTTCCGGTGGCCTCGTAAAGCACCTGCACGCAGCCGTCGGCCAGCTTTTTAGGGATCACGCGGATCGCCCGCTCCAGCTTACTTGAACCGTTGGGCGCGTGTGCAGGCTGCCGCAGCGCGCTGAAGCGGGATTCCATGCGGGCTCGCTTGATGCCTGTAGGAGTCCGAAGGGGCCGGGGGGCGCCGGACGATCGATAGGCGATGTCGGCGGCCAACAGGCTCCAGGAAGCCCTCAGGACCCGTGCGGGCGGACTGCGACGCGCCGCGCTTCCCCCAGGTTGTGGCTACCCCACGCCTCGTCTACCGCCTGGTCCCTTGACAGCCACGCTTCCCGCTTTTGAGGGGAGTAGAGCCGCAAAACGGCCGCGTTGACTTCGCGGGTCCGGCTGTGCTACAAACGGTGCGAACTCGGCGAGGAAGGGGCCGGCCGGGAGGGGCGACCGAAAGCGAGCCGGCAGGCGGTGTGAGGCCGGCCGGGAGCCGCCCGGCACCCACCCCGGAGCCGCGGGGGAAGCTGCCGCCTCGGGCGGCGTAACCCCGCCGGGTACGCCCGTTGTCGCGAAACCAAGCGCCGGCCACCCGTTCAGGGTGGCCGGAAGCAAGGTGGTACCGCGGAGCGCGCCTCCGCCCTTGCGGGCGGAGGCGCTTCGCGTTGAGGTGAGGGATGGTGGACGGAAAGACCTACCCCACGGTGGGGTTCGTGGGCGCCGGGAACATGGCGGAGGCGCTCATCAGCGGCATGCGGGCCGCGGGCTGGCCTGCGGAGCGCATCTGGGTCACGAACCGGTCCAACCGGGCGCGCCTGGACTGGTTGCGGGCCCGCTACGGGGTGCAGACCACCCAGGAAAAGGAAGCGCTGTGCGGGGCCAGCCAGGTCCTGGTACTGGCCGTGAAGCCCAAGGACGTGCCGGAGGCCACCAGCCAGCTGAAGCCCCTCGTGCGGCCGGGCCACCGGCTGCTGTCGGTGGTGGCGGGGCTCACCCTGTCCTCCCTGGAGCGGGCTTTCCCCGGAACCCCGGTGGTGCGGGCCATGCCCAACACCCCCTCCGCGGTGCGGGAGGGTGTCACCGCCTACGCCCTGGGCCGGTGGGCGGGTCAGGAGGACGCGCGCCTCGCGCAGGAGCTGTTCGGCTCGGTGGGTGCGGTGGTGGAGGTCCCGGAGGAGCGCATCGACCTCGTCACGGGCCTTTCCGGCAGCGGGCCCGCGTACGTGTTCTTCCTCGTGGAGAGCCTGATTGAGGCGGGGGTGCGGTCGGGACTGCCGCCCGAGGTCGCGCGGGATCTCGTGGTGCAGACGGTGTTCGGTGCGGCCCGGATGCTGCGGGAAACGGGCGAGGACCCCGCGGAACTGCGCCGGCGGGTCACCTCTCCGGGTGGGACCACCATGGCCGGGGTAGGAGCTCTGGAGGAGCACGGGGTCAGGGGAGCTTTCCTGGAGGCGGTGCAGCGGGCGGCCCGCAGGGCCCGTGAGCTGGCGTCGTGACGACCCCCCGGGTGGCCTTCCAGGGAGAGCGGGGGGCCTTCAGCGAGGAGGCCGCCCTGCGGCAGTTCGGAACCGTGGAGGTGCTGCCCCGACGGACCCTGCGGGAAGTCTTCGAGGCAGTGGCCGAGGGCGACGCCCACGCGGGAATGGTGCCCGTGGAGAACTCCGAGGCGGGCAGCATCAACGAGACGTACGACCTGCTGCTGCAGTTCCACCACGCCCTCCGGATCACGGGAGAGGTGACCCTGCGGGTGTCCCACTGCCTGCTGGGGGTACCCGGTACCCGCCTGGACCGCGTGCGGCGCGTTTACTCCCACCCGCAGGCGCTGGCCCAGTGTGAGCTGTTCCTCCGCCAGCTCGGGGTGGAGGTGATCCCCTACTACGACACCGCGGGCTCCGCGCAGATGCTGGCCCAGAACCCCTCGCGGGAAGCGGCGGCCATTGCCAGCCGCCGCGCCGCGGAGCTGTACGGCCTGGTGGTGCTGGCGGAGGAGATCCAGACCAACCCGATGAACTACACGCGGTTCCTGTCTGTCGCCAGGAGCCCGGCGGCCCGGCGGGACCCGAGCAAGACCAGCGTGGTGTTCGCCACCGCCCACCGGCCCGGGGCGCTGTACCGCGCATTGGGGGCGCTGGCGGAAGAGGGCCTGAACCTGACGAAGCTGGAGAGCCGCCCGGCGCGCCAGGCAGTGTGGGAGTACGTCTTCTACGTGGACTTCGAGGGCCACGAGGAGGAGGAGAGGGTGCAGCGGGCGCTGGAAGCGCTGCGGGCGCAGTGCCTGTGGGTGATCCGCCTGGGCTCGTACCCCGCGGCGGGGCTGCCCGCATGAGACCCTGGCCAGGGGTCCTGCAGGCGTTCGCGGACCGCCTCCCGGTCAGCGACCGCACCCCGCCGCTTTCCCTCCGGGAGGGCAACACCCCCCTTGTGCCCTCGGTGTCCATCGCCCGGGACCTGCCGGACGTGGAGCTGTACTTCAAGTGGGAGGGTGCCAACCCCACCGGGTCCTTCAAGGACCGCGGCATGGTGGTGGCGGTGGCCAAGGCGGCGGAGGCGGGCGCGCGGGCTGTGGTGTGCGCGTCCACGGGCAACACCGCGGCCTCAGCCGCGGCGTACGCGGCCCGCGCGGGGTTGCGGTGTCTGGTGGTCCTGCCGGAGGGGTCTGTGGCCACAGGAAAGCTGGCCCAGGCCCGCGTGCACGGGGCGGTGGTGGCCAGCGTGCCGTGCTCGTTCGACCAGGCCCTCCAGCTGGTGCGGGAGGCCAGCGAGCGGCTGCACATCGCCCTGGTGAACTCCCTGAACCCTTACCGGCTGGAGGGACAGAAGACCGCGGCGTTCGAGATCGTCGACCAGCTGGGAGGGCCGCCCGAGGCGGTGGTCCTCCCCGTGGGGAACGCGGGCAACATCACCGCCTACTGGCGCGGGTTCTGCGAGGCCCTGCCACCGCACCAGAGGCCCCGCATGTGGGGCGTGCAGGCCGAGGGAGCCGCTCCCATCGTAGTAGGCCGGCCCGTGGAGCACCCGCAGACGGTCGCAAGCGCCATCCGCATCGGGAAGCCGGCGTCGTGGGAAGGGGCGGTGCGGGCCGCCTCGGAGTCCGGCGGCAGGATTCTTGCCGTCAGCGACGAGGAGATCCTGCAGGCGCAGGCCCGCCTCGCCAGGGAAGAGGGGCTGTTCGTGGAGCCCGCCTCCGCGGCCTCGGTGGCGGGACTGTTGCGTCTGGTGCGGGAGGGTGTCGGGATCCGGGGGACGGTGGTGGCGGTCCTCACCGGCCACGGCCTCAAGGACCCGAGCACCGCGGACCGGGCGCCGCAGCCGGTGCACGTAGAGCCCACCGTGGAGGCCCTCGCCTCGCTCCTGTAGGGCTGTCCTATCCGGTCGACCAGCCGGTAGAATCGAGCGAGATGCTGCGCGTGGGGCTTCTGGGACTGGGCACCGTGGGCAGCGCGGTGGTGCGCCGGCTGCAGGACAGCGCCACCGAGCTGGCCCACCGCGCGGGCATGCCCCTGGTCCTCCGCAGGGTGGCGGTGGCGCACCTGGACAAGCCGCGGCAGGTGTCGGTGGACCGCGACCTGCTCACCGACGACGCGTGGCAGGTGGTGCGCGATCCCGAGGTGGACGTGGTGGTGGAGCTGATCGGCGGGATCGAGCCTGCCCGCAGTTACGTGCACGAGGCCCTGAGCCTGGGCAAGTCCGTGGTCACTGCCAACAAGCAGCTCATGGCCAGCCGAGGCCGGGAGCTCCTGGAGGCGGCAGAGGCTTCGGGAGCCGACCTGTTCTTCGAGGCCAGCGTGGCGGGCGGGATCCCGGTGATCCGGACCCTCAAGGAGTCCCTGGCGGGCGACCGGGTGCGGGAGATCGCCGCCATCCTGAACGGCACCACCAACTACATCCTCACGCGGATGGACGAGGAGGGGCTGTCCTTCGCGGAGGCCTTGAGCGAGGCGCAGCGCCTCGGGTTCGCGGAGAGCGACCCCACGGAGGACGTCGAGGGGCACGACGCCGCGGCCAAGCTGGCCATCCTGGCCAGCGTGGCCTTCAACAGCCGGGTGGTGCGCAGCGACGTCCACTGCGAGGGGATCGCACAGGTCACGCAGCGGGAAGTGGCCTACACGAAGAGCCTGGGGTTCACCCTGAAGCTGGTGGCCCACGCCCGGGACCTGGGGGAGGAAGTGGAGGTGGCGGTGTACCCCGCACTGCTGCCCAGCTCGCACCCCCTGGCCTCGGTGCGGCGCGAGTTCAACGCGGTGTGGATGCGGGCTGAGGCCGCGGGCGAGCTGCTCCTGTACGGCCGGGGGGCCGGTGGGGACCCCACGGCCTCCGCGGTGCTGTCGGACCTCGTGGCGGTGGCGCGGAACCGGCGCCACAACGCGCACGGCCGGGTCAGCTGCACCTGCTACCACCGGAAGGTGGTCCGCAGCTCCGCGGACCGGGTGCTCGCCGCGTGCCTGGTGTTGCGGGTGGTGGACCGGCCGGGGGTGTTCGCCCAGGTGGCCTCGGCCTTCGGCGAGGAGCAGGTGAGCCTGCACTCCATCGTCCAGCAGAGTCGAGGGGAGGAGGCGGACGTGCTCCTGCGCACGCACCCCGCGGCCGAGCGGGCCCTGCGGGCGGTCCTGCACCGGCTGCACCGCATGCCCGTGGTGCGGGGCTGCAGCCCGTTGCTGCGGGTGATCGAGTAAAGCCGACCCGGAGGATGGAGCGACCATGAGCCTGATCGTGCAGAAGTTCGGCGGCAGCTCGGTGGCGACCCCGGAGCGCGTGTTCCACGTGGCGCGGCGGGTGGCCCGGACCCGGCGGGCGGGGCACCAGGTGGTGGTGGTGGTCTCCGCGCCGGGCGACACCACGGACGAGTTGATCCAGCGTGCCCACCGGATCACGGAGCGGCCCTCGCCGCGGGAGCTGGACATGCTGCTGGCGGTGGGCGAGCAGATCTCCATCGCCCTGCTGGCCATGGCCCTGCAGGAGGAAGGGGAGCGGGCGACGTCCCTGACGGGCTGGCAGGTCCGCATCCTCACCGAACCGGTGCACACCAAGGCCCGCATCCTGGACGTGGAACGGGGCCGGCTGCTGGACGAGCTGAGCCGCGGCCGCATCCCCGTGGTGGCGGGCTTCCAGGGGGTCACGGCCTCCGGAGAGCTCACCACCCTGGGGCGCGGCGGGTCCGACACCACCGCGGTGGCCGTGGCCGCGGCGCTGGGGGCGGACGTGTGCGAGATCTACACGGACGTGCCCGGAGTGTTCACCGCGGACCCGCGGCTGGTGCCCACGGCCCGGAAGCTAGCTTACCTCACCTACGACGAGATGCTGGAGATGGCGTCCTCGGGCGCGGTGGTGGTGCAGACCCGGGCCGCGGAGTACGCCAAGCTGCACCGGGTCCGGTTGCACGTGCGCAGCACGTTCGAGGACAGCGAGGGGACCATCATCGGGGAGGAGCCCATGGAACCGGTACGGTCCGTCAACGCGGTGACGCACGACCTGGACGTGTGCAAGATCACCGTCCAGGACCTTCCCGACGTGCCGGGGGTGGCGCACCGGCTGTTCGGGGTGCTGGCGGAAGCCCACGTGAACGTGGACATGATCGTGCAGACCGCCAGCCGGGGCGGCCGGGCGGACATCTCCTTCACCGTCAGCCGCGGGGACGCCCGGGCGGCGGTGGAGGGCGCGGAGCGGGTGGCCAGGGAGCTGGGGGCCAGCAAGGTGGAGAGCGAGGAGGGGGTAGCGAAGGTTTCCGTGGTGGGGGCAGGGATGGTGAGCAACCCCGGCGTGGCCGCCACTATGTTCGGCGCCCTGGCCGCGGAGCAGATCAACATACAGATGATCAGCACGTCCGAGATCAAGATCTCCTGCGTGATCGACGCCGCCTCCGTGCCCCGGGCGGTCCGGGCGCTGCACCGGGCCTTCAACCTCGAGGAGGAGTAGAAACCCGAACGTTCGGCAGCAACTGCCTAGACCCCCGCCGGACCGCGTGACTAGGATGGTGCCGGGGTTCGGGTTTTCCCTTCTCCATGTCCGTAAACGTCGAACAGGGAGGTGGTGGCGTTGGCGCAGACGCACGCCCTCCCCGCGCAGCCGGGGTGGCTGGAGCGGACCTTCCAGCTGAGCGAACGCGGGACCACGGTGACCACGGAGGTCCGGGCGGGCCTGGCGACCTTCATGGTCATGGCCTACATCATCTTCGTGAACCCCAGCATCCTGGGACAGGTAGCGGATCCCACGGGGGCGAAGATGCCGTTTTCCGCGACCCTCACGGTGACCTGCCTCACCGCGGGGGTGCTGAGCATCCTGATGGGTCTGGCGTCCAACTACCCGTTCGCGCTAGCGCCGGGGATGGGACTCAACGCGGTGGTGACGTTCCAGCTGGTAGGGGCGCTGAAGCTCACCTGGCCGCAGGCCATGTCCGTGATCCTTTTGGAGGGCCTGGTGATCCTGGTGCTGGTCCTCACCCGCTTCCGGGAGGCGGTGATGGAGGCCATCCCCATGTCGCTGAAGCGGGCCATCGGTGTGGGCATCGGTCTGTTCATCGCCATCATCGGCTTCGTCAACGGCGGCTTCGTGTCCCGGGGAGAGGCGACGGCCCTCACCCTGGGCCAGCTCCACACCCTGCCCGTGGCGGTTTTCGTGCTAGGGTTTCTGATCACCGGCTACCTGCTGGCCCGGCGGGTGCGGGGGGCCCTGCTGTACGGCATCCTGCTCACCACCGCCGTCGCCATCGTGGCCAACGCCCTGTGGGGCGGCGGGAAGGCCTTCGGCCCGTCCGCGGTCCTGCCGGAGCGGTGGCTGGCGGCCCCTGCGGGTCTGTGGGGGCCGGACCGCATCTTCGGGCGCGTCGACTTCGGGTTCTTCGCCACCCTGGGGGTCACCACCGCGGTGCTGGTGACCTTCTCCATCATGCTGGCGGACTTCTTCGACACCATGGGGACGGTGGTCGGCATCGGGGCGGAGGCGGGCTTTCTGGACGAGCAGGGTCGGCTGCCCCGCATCCGGCAGGTCCTGCTGGTTGACTCCCTGGGCGCGGCGCTGGGTGGGTTCGCCAACAGCAGCAGCAACACCACGTACATCGAGAGCGCGGCAGGCGTGGCGGAGGGAGGACGCACCGGGTTGGCCTCGGTAGTGGTGGGGGTGCTGTTCCTGCTGGCCATGTTCCTGAACCCTGTAGCCGGGGTGATCCCCAAGGAGGCCACCGCGCCGGCCCTCATCCTCGTGGGGTTCTTCATGATGACGGTGGCCCGGGACATCCCGTGGACGGAGTACGAGGAGGCGATCCCGGCCTTCGTCACCATGCTGGTGATGCCGTTCACGTGGAGCATCACCAACGGCATCGGGGCGGGGTTCATCACGTACACGGTGCTGAAGGTGCTGTCCGGCAAGGCGAGAGAGGTCCGGCCGCTGATGTGGGGGGCCGCCGCCGCCTTCGTGGTGTACTTCCTGTTCCCCGCGTGAACGGGTGCGCTCGGGCCTGGTCAGTCTGCTGACCGACTTCGGGCCGGACAGCCGGTACGCCGCAGAGGTGCGGGCGGTGCTGCTGGCGCCGGTACCGGGAGCGCGCCTCCAGGTGGTGGACATCAGCCACGCGGTCCGGCGCCATCACGTCCGGGAGGGAGCATACGTCCTGCGGTCGGCTGTGGCCAGTTTCCCCGCTGGGACCGTGCACCTGGCGGTAGTGGACCCCGGGGTGGGCACTGAACGACGGGCCGTGGTGGTGCGCTCGGGCGGCCACCTGCTGGTGGGACCAGACAACGGCCTGCTGTTGCCTGCGGCCCGGGTCCTGGGCCTTCCGGAGGTACGGCAGCTCACCCACCCGGACCTGCGGCGTCCGCAGGTGTCGCCGACCTTCTGGGGCCGGGACGTGTTCGCTCCCGCGGCCCGCTGGCTCGCCCTGGGTTTCCCCTTCGAGGACGTGGGGCCGGAGGTCTCGGACCCGGTAGAGCTGCAGGAGAAGGTCCCGGAGCGCGGGGCGGACTGGTTGAGCGGGGAGGTGGCGTCCTCAGACAGCTTTGGCAACCTCGCCACCAACATTCCCGGCGCCTGGCTGGACCCGCTCCCACAGGCCCTTTGGGTCCAGGTGGGGGAACGGACGCACCGCGCCCTCAAGGTGCGCACGTACGCGGACGGGGACCCGGGAGCCCTGGTGGTGCTGGTGGGTAGCGACGGGTTCGTGGAGGTGGCAGTACGGGAGGGCGACGCCGCCGCCCGCCTGGGCCTGGGGCCGGGGGACCCCGTGGTCCTCCGGGCGTGACCCCGCCGCCTACGAGGGCGTTACAATGGCCACAAACAGTTCTCGGTGGAACGTGAGGAGAGGAGGCCCCATGGGAATACGGCGCTGGGCCAGGGTCGCGGGAGCGGTCGGTCTGGTGGCCGTGCTGCTGGCCACGGCGCTTCCCGCAGCACAGGCGGCGGACGCGTCGCTGGTCTTCCGGGTGGTGGAGCTGCTGCGGGACGAGCACGTGGCGCGGCCGGACCCCGTGCAGCTGTACCGGGCGGCCCTTGCGGGCCTTCGGGAGGCCCTGCAGCGCGCGGGGATCCAGACGCCGCTTGCGGACCTGTTCGCGCGCGACGAGGACCACGCGCGGGAGCAGTTCCAGCTGCGCTTCGACCAGGCGGTGCGGGCTGCATCCGGCCGGCTTACGGAGCAGGAGTTGCAGTTCGCCGCCGCGCGGGCGGCGGCCGGTAGCCTGCGGGACTCCCACACGGGCTTCATCCCCCCTGAGCGGCTGGCGGAGCTGCGGCGCCAGCAGCAGAACGAGGCGGCCTTCACCGGCATCGGCATCCTGTTGCTGACCAAGGACGGGAAGTTCTACGCGCGCCTGGTCTTCTCAGGCAGCCCCGCGCAACGGGCGGGGTTGCGGCCCTTCGACCGCATCCTGGCCATCGACGGGGTCAGCACCGAGGGGATGACCGTTGGTGATGTGTCCAGCCGCATCCGCGGGCCGCAGGGGACTGCTGTCACCCTCACG
>Ga0105160_1001198_pt1 | contig 10810 bp, 9 predicted proteins | sample GXS110809BmetaG_FD_89591 | JGI IMG/M metagenome (GOLD analysis project Ga0105160, IMG submission 89591) | Hot spring microbial communities from Gongxiaoshe hot spring, China to study Microbial Dark Matter (Phase II) - GXS 110809B | ecosystem: Environmental > Aquatic > Thermal springs > Hot... | reverse complement strand
GTACAGTATATACACTCACTATATATATTAGAGCTTTCATAATGTTGGGTTGATTTTCTTACATAAAAATATTTCCTTTCTCTTCTATAATGAAAATTATATAACAGAAATTATAGAATATGTGTTACATGGATGAACCACGTTAGCATAATTGTTATTAAAGGCTTGTATCATGATAGGCATGATGTATAGAGTAGATAGGGACTCTCTAGGCGAGGTTAAGGTGCCAATAGATGCTTACTATGGTCCATTCACTGTTAGAGCATTGGAGCACTACAATGCAACTGCTCAGAGGATGCATCTGAACATGGTTAAGGCTTATGTTATGATAAAGAGGAGTGCAGCCCTAGCAAATATGCAGTTAGGGGCATTGGATAAGGAGAGGGGAGAGGCAATAGTAAGAGCATGTGATGCTATACTTGCTGGGGAGTTGCTTGACCAGTTCCCAATAGATGCTCTAAACTCTGGTGCTGGTACAGCATTCAACATGAACGTGAATGAGGTTATAGCAAACAAGGCATTAGAGTTTTTGGGCAAGAGCAAGGGAGACTACTCCTATCTCCATCCAAACGATCATGTGAACATGTCACAATCTAGTAATGATACATTCCCTACAGCACTGCATCTTGCAATACTCATGAGTAGTAGGGATCTTGTAGAAGCACTAGATAGGCTAATAGCATCCTTGAAGAGAAAGGGTGAGGAGTTCAAGCATATAATCAAGATAGGTAGAACACATCTAATGGATGCACTGCCAGTAACCCTAGGCTCAGAGTTCTATGCATATGCTCATGCTGTAGAGGATGCTAAGAGGTACCTCCTTGATGCCCTTGAAGAGTTGAAGTATGTAGCATTAGGGGGCACTGCTGTAGGTACTGGGGCTAATACGCCTAAAGGCTACAGGGAGATCGCAGTAAGGTACCTTGCTGAGGTCTCAGGCATAGATCTTAAACCTGCTAGGGATATGCAGTATGCACTGCAGAGCAGGCTTGGGGTAGCGTATGTATCCTCATCTCTAAGGAACTTAGCATTAGAGTTGATAAGGGTAGCGAATGATATAAGGCTCATGGCCTCTGGCCCCCTTGCTGGATTTGCTGAACTAGCAATACCTGCTGTCCATGCTGGTTCAAGCATAATGCCTGGTAAGGTTAATCCTTCACTTGCTGAATGCCTTAACATGATCTGCTTCAATGTAGTTGGGAACGATCTGAGCACTGCACTAGCAGTACAAGCAGGGCAGTTGGAGTTGAATGTTATGCTCCCTGTAATGGCAAGATGTGTTTTAGACTCAATGGATATGCTATCAAGGTTCCTTCCAGTCTTTACAGAGCATATGCTTGATGGGCTCAAGGCAGATGAGGAGAGGCTCAAGGCTGATGTTGAGAAGAACCCAATAATGGTTACCTTACTCTCACCATACATAGGCTATATCAAGGCTGCAGAACTCTACAAGGAGGCGTTGAAGGAAGGAATAAGCATAAAGCAACTCGTGGTAAGAGAAGGGCTGATGGATGAGAAGAGGGTCGATGAGATACTAAGGGATGCTGTAAGAGCAGGGTAGGGTAATATCAACAGATTGGTGTCTTCTATGGTCAAGGTCTGGCTCGAAGTTTATGGCTGCTCATCAAGCGTATCTGATGGGGAGATCATAGCAGGTATAATAGCAAGCAAAGGGTACGAACTTGCAAGCAACTTCGATGAGGCAGATGCAAGTATAATAGTAACATGCGTTGTGAAGGATGCAACAGCAAATAGGATGGTTGAGAGGATAAAGAGATTATCAAGCAAGCCATTGGTCGTTGCTGGGTGCATGGCAAAGGCAGAGCCAGATAGGATAAGGAGGCTAAACAGTAAAGCAGGTATAGTTGGACCAAACGTTATAGACAAGATCGATCTTGCATTAGCATCTGTATTAAGTGCTCATACCATTACTCCTACTACTAATGTTACTCCTACTCCCCCTATCCTACTTGATGGTTCAATACAGAAGGTTGGGTTACCAAAGGTTAGGGTAAATCCAGTGATAAGTATAGTGCAGATAGGCTCTGGATGCTTGAGTGAGTGCACATTCTGCGAGACAAGGATAGCTAAGGGTAGGCTCATGAGTTACAGGATAGGCGATATAGTAAGGCAGGTTAGGGAGGATATAAAGCAAGGCTGCAAGGAGGTATGGTTAACCTCAACCGATAATGGTGCATATGGTAGGGATATAGGAACGAACCTTGCTGAGCTCATAAAGGCTGTATGCTCAATAGATGCTGAGTTCATGATAAGAGTAGGGATGATGAACCCTCAATACCTACCTTCTATGCTTGATGATCTAATAGAGGCATACAGGGATGATAAGATATTCAAGTTCATCCACATCCCTGTACAGAGCGGGAGCGATAGAGTTCTAAGGTTGATGCGTAGGGGGCATAGGGCATCAACATTCATAGATATGGTGAAGAGGTTCAGGAAGGAGTTGAACCAATGCACTATAGCAACAGATATGATAGTAGGCTTCCCTAGCGAGAGTGAGGAGGACTTTGATGCTAGCATTGATCTACTGCTAGAGGTTGAGCCAGATGTTGTTAACGTATCAAAGTACAGTGCTAGACCAGGCACAAAGGCAAGCATGATGATGGAGCAACTCAGCAGGCATGTTATAAATGAGAGGAGTAGGATAATGCATGATGTTGTCAGCAGGGTATGTTACTCAAGGAACCTAGCATGGAAGGGTTGGGAGGGTCCAGTGCTGGTTGATGAGTTGGGCGATGCTGGCATACAAGGTAGAAACTTTGCTTACAAACCGATCTATCTAAATGTTGAGAATGGTAGTAGGAGAATTGTAGATGTTGATCACAACAATGAATATAATTCTTTCAATAGCGATCTAAGGGATGCAAGAAGATTGCTAGGATCATGGATAAGGGTTAGGATAGATAGGGTTACAACACACTCCCTAGTAGGAAGTATCATAGGCTAATGATATGGATCAAATTTTTTAGACCTGTTATTGGTTGATGGAGAAGCAAAATATTCTTAACATACTCCTGCTATCTATGCAGGGATGGAGCTTCCTCTACCTGCAATGATAATAGGCATAGGTGGTGTTGGTGCAAGGATTGCAGTGATGATGAGGGATGTATCTGCTCTAGATACCATGCTTATAAGTAGCAGTGCAAATGACCTTGCTATAAGCATGGATGAGAGTAGGAGGGTTAGCAAGCATGATGAGCAGTGTAGAACATCAAATCTATCAGATGGGGTTAAGGAGCCGAGGCTGGAGAAGATACTGATAGATACAGGAGTGCTCAATCCCTCACCATATACTATAAGGGGGTCACTCTTGGCATATGAAGGAAAGATACGTGAGAGGTTGATGGGCTATAATACATTCATCATGGTAGCAAACCTTGCTGGTAGGAATGGAGTAGCAGTTGCACCACTACTTGCTGATATCATCAAGGCTAATAATTCTAATAAGGTTAGGCTCATCTCCTTTGCTATAATGCCATTCGGCTTTGAGTATGATAAGTTGTTCAAGGCAGGAGTTGCACTAAGGAAGTTATCTGAGAGGAGTGACTGTACTATAGTTGTGGATAACGACTCATTTCTAGCAAATAACCAAGATCTAAGCATAGATGAGTGCTATAGGATAGCCAATGGGATGCTATTAGAGGTATTTAACATAATGATGATGAATAATGAGATCAATAACCTCAACATACTATCTGCAGGTGTAGGTGATGCTGTGGATGTAGCAGTGAAGAAGGCTGTAAGGATGCTCTATACCAACACAAAGCCAGAGAAGGTTAGGAGCGCATTACTCTACATATTTGATGGAAAAGGGATAAGCGTAGGTCTTATAGATGCTCTAGCAAAGAGCATGAGCAGCATACTAGGCAAGGATGGTGAGTATGCTGTGGTTAGGGTATCGAGAAGGTTAGGGATGGGATATGTAGATGGTGCTCGTGAAGGAAGTGATGATGATAGTGTAGGTAGCAATAGCAATAGTAGTGTTGATAGTGCAAGTAGGACTGGGACTGGAACCAATGATAACAGCAACGATGTGTATACTACAATACTCCTGTCTGAGGTTACTGGCTTGAGCAAGCTGGACTCATATGACCCATTGAGCATACTACCAAGGGAATGTATGCTTGATTGGGAGCATGTTGAGTCTGAGATGAGGCTGAATGCAGATACTCTACTAGCATTACCAAATCTAGAATGAATTAATGAATGGACGATGTGGTTGGTCAGTAAACCATACCACTCAATTAATCAATAAACCATACCACTCAATTAATCAATCTCCATTGCTATGTAAGCAGCTTGAACATATCAGCAACTGTAACTATGCCCACTATATTCCCCTTCTCACCAACGAGCGCACACTTTGAGAACCTGATGAGTGGTATTATAGCCTTAGCTGGGGTTGAGGCATCAACTATGGGTGGTGCTGGCTCCATTATCTCTCCTACCTTGCACTCATGTAGACTCTTACCCTCCTTACCCTTCTTACTCACAGCTGATGCCTTGCCCATTAGTTTTATGCCTGTACTTGTTATACCATCAGTATTATCAACAACAGCAGCATCATTCTTAACCATCATATACCTAACTATACCCTCCTCGCTTATGAGACCTACTGGCTTTGAGTCAGCAAATACTGGGAGTTGGCTGAAGGAGTGCTTACGCATCAACTCTATAGCATCATGCAGCGAATCATCAACAGATACACCTATTACCTCCTTACTGCATATCTCTACTATCTTTGGAGACGATCTATCCTCTAGGGAGTTAAGTATCTCGAATATCCTCTTTGCTGTATCATAACTTGGTTTGCATCTTCCAGACTCTATCTGGTTTATCATGGATGTGCTTACCCCAGCAAGCATGGCAAGCTTCTTCTGTGTAAGTCCAAGCCTTATCCTTGCCTGCTTTATGTACTCTAACTTAGGTAGCATACAGTATTATTGTATTAGAGTAGGGTATAATTATAGTTTACATAATACTCATAGTATAATAGGTATGTCATTCATTCATTCATTCATTCATGAATATTATTCACTATATTGAATAGTCTGAATGAATGAATGCAAAATACATATTATCATCATCCAACTCTCGATTATACATGGTTAAGGAGTATAGAAGGCGTTATATAATAGACTCATTAGCATCCATAGTCTTCTGGGTACCAATATACATAGCGTTCAACCTCTTTGTGCTTAGGCTTGAGTTATGGCAGGTAATTGCTCTAGCATCATTCTCTGCAGTAGTTAACTTTGCATTTGGGGGGTTGTTTGGAAGATTCCTTGATGCATGGAGGAGGCTACTGAAGGTGTACTAAGGATAAAAATATAGTGTATTCTAAACGCAATAGATAGATAGATGTGCTGGTTAGCAACGTGATTTATGGTTAGTATCCATATATTCATAACACCAGTAACAAAACTATTAACTAACTAAAATTAATATTATGTGTAGAGGCTGATAAGCAGGTAATGGGCAGGTCGGACTCTGTAAGACTCTATAGGCTGAAGCGTATGCTTAATGAGTTATCACAGAAGAAGGGTAGAGGCACAGAACTCATCTCCCTCTACATACCCCAAGGTAAGCCTATACATGAGGTTATAGCAACACTAAGGGAAGAGTACGGTACAGCATCAAACATAAAGTCAGACTCTACAAGGAACCATGTGCTTGATGCTTTAACAAAGACCATGCAGAGGCTCAAACTCTATGCAAAGACACCAGAGAATGGGCTAGTCATATTCTGTGGAGCATTGCCTACAAATGGTCTAGGCAGTGAGGTTGTCAAGATATTTGAGTTAGAACCTCCAAAGCCATTGAACATCTTCCTCTACAGGTGTGATGATCACTTCCATACAGATATACTGAAGGATATGCTCAAGGAGGAGAAGGTGATAGGCATAATAGCCATAGATAGCAGTGAAGCAGGAATAGGCATACTTGAAGGGAACAAGGTCGAGGTTGTGGATCATATAACCTCTGGTGTTGGAGGGAAGCATAGGGCAGGAGGGCAGTCAGCAAGGAGGTATGAGAGGTTGAGGGAGATGGAGTTGAACGATTACTTCAACAGGGTTGCTGAGCATGCAAAGTCACTCTTGATAGATACGTACAATGTTGTTGGTTTGATAGTTGCTGGTCCAGGACCAACCAAGGATGACTTCCTCAAGAATGGTTATCTAGACTATAGGTTGCAGAAGAGTGTTCTTGCAGTGCTAGACATCTCATATGCTGGTAGGGAAGGGGTTAGGGAGGCATTGGAGAAGGCTCAAGATGTGCTGCAGGAGTACAGGCTCATGGAGGAGAAGAGACTCGTTAGGAGGCTCTTCGAGGAGATAAACTCCAGCAAAGGCTTGGCAGTTTATGGTATGCAGGATGTGATAAATGCACTCAAGAATGGTGTTGCAGATATAGTGCTTGTAAATGATAACCTGAACAGGGTTAGGATAGAGGTTACATGCAAGAGGTGTAATGCAAGGGAGGAGAGGATAGTGAGCATGGATAAGGCTATACAGGTTAAGCAGGAGATGATAAGCAATGCATGTAGCAAGTGCTCAAGCATGGATTATGATGTGTATGAGCAGGATCTCATCGAGTATATGGATGAGCTTGCAATGAACACAGGAGCAAGGGTTGAGGTCATCTCATCTAGCACTGAGGATGGTAAGATGCTTGAGAGTCTAGGTCAGATAGCAGCAATATTAAGGTATAGGATCAATTGATGATCCAAATCTAATATTCCCTTCATCATAACATGCAGATGTAACTAATCTGTTATTAGTTCTACATCCATGGTATCTGCTCTATCTTTGAGCAAGTGCTCTCTTATCCTCTCTGCTACAGATCTCAACTCCTCCATCGTTGCTGTTCTCCTGCTTGGCCACCTACCCCTATCCTCATCTATGTACCTAGGAACTATGTGTACATGCACATGTGGCACAACCTGATGGGCAACCTTGCCATTGTTCTGTGCAATAGAGAAGCCTTGTGCATTAAGAGCATCAACTACAGCCTTTGCTACCCTGTGTGCTAGTGCAAAGAGCATGCAAACATCCTTGCTCTCCATATCCAGTATGGTTGTATGATGCCTCTTTGGTATAACTAGAGTATGCCCATTGCTTATAGGATACTTGTCCATGAAGACCATCATTGCATCATCCTCATACACTACAGCAGCATCCCTCCTTCCCTCTACTATTAGGCAGAATATGCACTCATCGCTCTTCTCACTACTACTGCTTGTATTATCCATGGCTCTGATTAGTTTCCCTGCATTATTTTATATCCTTATCTCTAGAGATAGAGTAAATATGAAAAGGGTTTGAATATTAGGCAGTTTATTATACAGCTGGGTTTGTAACAGCACCCTCTGCAGATGACCTTACAAGCATTGCATACTTTGCAAATACACCATATTTGTATACTTGCTCTGGCTCCCTAGCCTTCCATCTACTCTTCCTTGCCTCCAACTCCTCCATGCTCAACTCAACATCAAGCCTACCTTGCTTTACATCTATGCTTATCACATCCCCATCCTTGATCAGTGCAATTGGTCCTCCAACTGCTGCTTCTGGTGCAACATGCCCAATCATAAGCCCCCTTGTTGCCCCTGAGAACCTCCCATCAGTTATGAGTGCAACATGCTCCCCAAGTCCTTGACCAACTATCGCTGCTGTTACAGCAAGCATCTCCCTCATCCCTGGCCCTCCTTTAGGTCCTTCATACCTTATGACTACAGCATCACCCTCAACTATCTTACCCTTGCTTATCTCTTCAAATGCCTCCTCCTCGCTATCGAATACCCTTGCCTTGCCTACGAACCTCTCAACCTTTGTGCCAGAGACCTTAACAACTGCACCATCTGGGGCAAGTGTGCCTTTGAGTATCTTGATCGAGCCTTCTCTATGTATTGCATCCTCAACCCTTCTAACCACTCTCCCATCTGGCTCTGGAATTGTTATAGCAATAGCATCTATACTCTCCTTCAGACTCTTGCCTGTAACTGTTAATGCATCCCCGTTAAGCATCCCATGCTTGAGCAACTCCCTGATGATCACAGGTACACCACCAACCTTATCAAGTTCATACATGACATAGGAGCCACCTGGACGCATATCAGCAATGTGAGGAGTCCTAGCCCTTATCCTCTCAAAGTCATCATATGTTAATCTTACCCCTGCTTCCCTTGCTATTGCTAGTAGGTGTAGTACAGCATTGGTTGAGCCTCCTATTGCATTCAGCACTGCTATAGCATTCTCAAACGCCTCAAATGTTAGTATATCCCTAGCCTTTATCCCAACCTCTAGCAGGTGCATGACTGCCTTGCCTGTGTTGTACACCATATCAGCCCTCCTCTGATCATCAGCACTTGGGCTTGCACTCCCTGGCAGTGCTATCCCTAAAGCCTCGCTTAGACTTGCCATTGTGTTTGCTGTATACATACCAGCACATGAGCCAGCAGAAGGGCATGCATGATTCTCAATCTCTACGAGTTCTTGAAGTGTTATTGTACCCTTTGCATATGAGCCTACAGCCTCAAATACATCCTGTATTGTTAGATACCTGCCTTTGTACTCTCCTGGGACCATGGTTCCTCCATACACGAATACAGATGGTATGTTCAGCCTTGCCATTGCCATCATGCTCCCTGGGAGGCTCTTATCGCATCCTGCTATGCATACTAGAGCATCGTACTGATGTGCATGTACCATCAACTCTATGGAATCTGCTATAACCTCTCTACTGATGAGTGATGCCTTCATCCCTTCATGCCCCATGGATATACCATCGCTAACTGCTATAGTAGCAAAGATCCTTGCTGTGCCATCCGCATCCCTAACCCCAGCCTTTGCATACTCAGCCAACTTGCTTAGGTGTATGTTGCATGGTGTAGCCTCATTCCCACTATGAGATATACCAACGAATGGCTTTGCTATCTCCTCATCACTTAGACCCATAGCCTTGTACATTGCCCTATGTGGAGCCCTCTCTGGACCCTCTACAGTCTTCCTGCTCCTGAGCATAGATGCGGTATAAGCATTAAGTATAAAAATGTACACTTGTTTAGAATAGTTGTTGTTCATTCAAACTACGAATAATTCACCTTGAGAGTGTTGATTAACTAAAGTATGCTCATAAGATACCTCTTTGCATTGCATTCATGGTTGCTTGACATCAGTGCATAGATATCATCTGGCTCATCAACATCAAACATAAGCCTGCTGCTAAGTAGTATCTTCAACCTTACATCACTTGAAAGAGCCTCATTCAAATGCAGTATATAACTATCCTCATCGTAATGCGTCTTTATGACATCTGGAGGCCTTCTTAGTAGTATATTGGTACCATCTAACCTGCTTGATGGTGTTATAACAACGCACCTTTCATGCTTGAGCATGGAAGTATAAAGCATCAGTACATCTAACTCACTTATAAGTGGTATATCGTGTGGTAGCACAACACTAGCATCATACCTCCTTGCTATATCATCAGCAAGGGCAACTGCACTGTTAACACCCTGCTCATAGGCATCCTCAACAAACATTGCATTAAACTCTCCAGCAATATCCTTGACTATTGGATCACTACCAACTATTATCACTGAGTCTATACAGGGGGAAGAGCATAGGCATCCAAGCACATCCCTTAGCATTGCAATCGATAGGTTGATACGCTTCTCTACGCTCAAGAGCGTAGCAAGCCTACTCTTCCCCCTAGCAAGGTTCTTGACTGGTACTATTGCACATAGCCTCAACACTAGCCTAGTGTAGTACATGAGGAAATAACTGTTTGGTTGATGAGGGTGTAGTAAGTAGATAGGCAGGTATGCATGTAATGGTACAGGCAGATAGATAGGCAATAGATACACTAGAGTTCTAGCAGGTATCTAGCAAGTCTAACCTCATCCTCCTCATCATCCATCAGGATATCTGTTGTATATACATCAATACCCTTAGCCTTTATCTCATCCATCAACACTCTATCGCTCTCATCTATAACTAGCGATGATGCAAAATCTCTATACATATCTGCAATGGATACAGGGCTTACATCGTAGCCTAATGCCTTCATGTACTTTGCTGCTGGTCCACTTACTGGTCTTGAGCCTATTATAGGACTTACAGCAATGCATACATCCCTCCTCCTCCTTACTGCATCCCTAAGCCCATCTATTGCAAGTATGGGGAGGATGCTACTCACAGGGTTTGCTGGTGCAACTATTATCTTATCAGCCTCCTCTATAGCATTAAGTGCATCGCTGCATGCTCTAGCATGCTCTATACCCTTGTATGCTATGCCATGAACATCAAGCATCCCTTTATGCTTGACCCAGAACTCTTGGAGGTGCATATCCCCTCTATCTGTAACGATCCTAGTCTCAATATGATCATCACTTGCAGGTATAACCCTTGCATCTATGCCTAATCTTGAACATAGATAACCTGTTATCTTGCACAGCCTCTTCCCTTCTTTAAGCATCATACTCCTTATGATATGCATTGCAAGGTCCTTATCCCCAAGCATGAACCACTGCTCCCCTTCAAGCTTAGCAAGTTGAGCAAGGCAGTTGAATGTATCATTGCTTACTCCCCATCCCCTCTCTCTATCAAGTAACCCTGCAAGCCCATATACTATGGTATCAATATCAGGGCATATGTAGAGTCCATGCATCCATACGTTATCACCAACATTGCATACTATGCTAAGATGCATATTCTGCATATCACTATTGCTCTTCAACCTGTATAATGCTCTAGCAAGTTTTACAGAACCAGTACCCCCAGCCAGC
>Ga0105160_1001196_pt1 | contig 10825 bp, 2 predicted proteins | sample GXS110809BmetaG_FD_89591 | JGI IMG/M metagenome (GOLD analysis project Ga0105160, IMG submission 89591) | Hot spring microbial communities from Gongxiaoshe hot spring, China to study Microbial Dark Matter (Phase II) - GXS 110809B | ecosystem: Environmental > Aquatic > Thermal springs > Hot... | reverse complement strand
CTGGCATCAAAGTCATTAGGGTTTCCCTTGTGAACCGCTGGAATCTACCCATTGGTCAACTCCCTAACGGAACTGTAGTCGGAATTCGTGTTTTGTTCAGTTCCATCACTGGTGTTAGCGCTTTCTCCGACATCCGTCCCACTGTTACAGTGACCACTTTTGCAGGCACGGGCAGTTCTGGTGCGAATGACGGTTATGTCAACTCAGCGACTTTCATTTACCCAAGTGGTGTCGCTTTTGACTCAGCAGGCAATTTGTATGTCACCGACTACGGCGGTCACCGAGTTAGGAAAATTCAAGGCGGATTTGTCAGCACTCTTGCAGGCAGCGGTAGTGCTGGATATGCTAACGGTGTCGGGACAGCCGCTTCGTTTAATGCTCCCTTTGGCATCGCTTACAACCCTGTTGACAACTCTTTAGTTGTCGCCGAACTTTCAGGTCACCGAATCCGCAGGGTCACTTTGGATGGTAGGGTCTCCTTAATTGCAGGGACAGGAACAGCAGGTGACACTGACGGTTCCGGCGATGTCGCCCAATTTCGTCAACCTTCAGGTGTAGCAGTAAGTAACGATGGAACCATTTATGTTTCGGAGGCGTTAGGTCATCGCATCCGCAAGATCGTTTTGACAGGTAGTGACCCAACAAATCCTGCCCACTACACTGTCACCACCCTTGCAGGTTCAACGACAGCCACTGCAGGATTTGCGGACGGTGTTGGGACAGCGGCGAGGTTTAATGTTCCAAGAAGTTTAGCAATTGCCCCTGACGGAACTCTCTATGTCGCTGATGAAAATAACCGCAGAATTAGGCGGGTTAGTCCTACAGGCGAAGTTGTTACGATTGCAGGAACAGGCGCATCTGGTGTGGTTGATGGTTCAGGGGATGTTGCACGGTTTCAAGCACCTTACGGAATCGTTTGGGTTAATGGCGCATTGATTGTTAGTGAAGCAAGTGCTCATGTCCTTCGCCAAATTCGCTTGAAAGAACCAAATGCATCAGAAGTAAGGGCAAGTAGTTGGTTGGTTCAAACTTTAGCGGGTTCTGCTGGCAGTTCCGGAAGCACCGATGGTTCAGGTGTTGATGCAAGGTTCAATGTCCCTCGTTTATTGGCGGCAGATTCAAGTGGCAACATTTATGTCGCTGACGCTTACAACCATAAGATTAGGCGCATCGCTCCGACAAGCGGCTTCTTCCCCGTAGGGATAGCGACGGGAAGCACTTCTCTTGAACCAGTTCAATTGGCGAATGCTGACGGAGTTGTTCCTTCGTCTGACTTTGGGACTAATTTGCCTTTCATCTTTTATGACGAAGTGTTGATGCCTGGTCAGGTGAGTTCACCCAAAGAATGGTGGTTTATCGTCCCTGAGGGCGTTACTGCTTTTGAGTTTACCGTTCGTGTGGAAACTGAAACTCAAGGCTTAGTGCCACCTTCAGGCAATACTGGGGCAGGAAGTCCTCTTTCTATCGTTCGCACTTTCGCTGGAATATCTGGTCCTATCGGGTTTGCTGACGGAATTGCTTCTCAGGCTCGGTTTGCTGGAATTTTAGGAATTGCTATGGATGCGATGGGCAATATCTATGTTGCTGATTCTGCCAACCACGCTATTCGGCGCATTAGTCCTTCTGGCACCGTCAGCACGATAGCAGGGAATATAGGCGCTCCCCAAAGTGGAGATGTAGATGGATTAGGGAGCATTGCCCGTCTCAATACTCCCACAGGAATAGCAGTAGCGACAACTTCTAGTGGCGAAGTAGTGCTCTATGTTGCGGATTCAGGCAATCATAAAGTCAAGCGTGTCACCCTTTATTCTTGGGCTGACCCGACAAATCCTGACAATTGGATTGTCAACACTATTGCGGGGACAGGAACGGCAGGTAAAGACGATGGAACAGGTAACCTCGCCACTTTCAATGAACCCTATGGTGTAGCAGTGGATATGTGGGGTAATGTTTATGTGACGGAACGGACAGGAAACCGAGTGAGACGGCTACAGTTCAAAGGCGGTGATCCAAATCTTGCAAGCAATTGGCAAGTTAGTTTAGTGGCTGGGGATAACAGCGCAGTGGCTGGTGCCAGTGGTGATGCTGATGGCACAGGTTCATCTGCGAGGTTCAATGCTCCTTGCGGCATTACTGTTGACCGTGCAGGTAACCTTTATATCGCTGACAGTGGCAATCACAGAATTCGCAAAATTGTCAATGTCTTAGGTAGTTATGGCGGAACGGTTTCAACTCTTGCAGGTTCAACACAAGGTTACGCTGATGGGACAGGGACATCGGCTCAATTCAATACTCCAAGGGGCATTTCGGTGGACGCCGCTGGCTATCTCTACATCGCAGATACGGGTAACAATCGCATCCGATTGATAAGCCCAACAGGAGTTGTGATGACAATCGCAGGGACAGGGTCTGCCGGTAGTGTTGACGGAGCAGGGAATGTTGCCCAATTTAATTCACCAAGTGCCTTAGCGATTAGTGCATCTGGCAACCTTTATGTCGCCGATGGTGCTAATGGGGAAGTCGTTCGGCTAATCCAACGCATCATAAACGCTGGGAGTCCATAATAGCAGTGAGCGTAAGTTGCGGGACGAAATTCAGCAAATCGGTAAGTCGGCAGGTCGGAAAATTGGTAGTTTGGCAGATTGGGGAGTTGACAGGTCAGTAGATTATTAGTAGAGTTGTGGCTTGTCTCCGACGATCGTTGAACTACAATTTCTCGGTAGCGTCGGGGTTTGCCCCAACGGTCGTCAAAATAAACAAACGATGGAGAAGCAGGTGAAAGGTGAAACCTAATGAAGAAGTATTTGCCGATACTGGTCATTGTCGCTTGCCTTGGTATGGTTGTTGGTTCGGTGGCGTGGCAAAAGCAAAAATTTGACGATGAGCAAGGCACTTTTCGTCTGATGGGCGGGTGGAAAAGTGTTAGCAAAATTTCAGCAAAACCCAAATATGCGCCAGACCGCATCCTTGTTCGCTTTAAGGATAAAACGACGCAAAGTATGATGGCATCAGTTCATGCTTCTTTGAGGATGAAAGTTCTCAAGCGTTTCAGTTTGGTGAAAAACTTACAAGTTGTCAAACTTCCTCATGGGGTATCGGTTGAAGAAGCAATTCAGCGCTACCGTAGCCATCCAAGTGTCCTTTATGCCGAGCCAGTTTATTATGTCCGCATTCTTCAAACTTACCCAAATGACCCTTACTTTGAATATCAGTGGGGGTTACATAACACAGGTGAATTGGGTGGAACTGAAGATGCTGACATTGACGCTCCAGAAGCGTGGGACATTACTACAGGAAGCAATGAAGTTGTGGTGGCAGTCATAGACACAGGCGTTGATTATACCCATGAAGACCTCGCCGCAAATATGTGGCGGAACCCGGGCGAAATTCCTAATAACAACAGGGATGATGATGGTAACGGCTATGTGGACGACATTTACGGGATTGACACTTACAACAACGATTCTGACCCCAAAGACGATCACTTTCACGGCACTCATGTTGCAGGCATAATCGGTGCTGTTGGGAACAACGGCAAAGGTATTGTGGGCGTAAATTGGCAAGTCAAAATCATGGCGTTGAAGTTCCTTTCGTCAGAAGGGGAAGGCACTGTAGACGACGCTATAGAGTGCTTTGAGTATGTAGCGAACATGAAAGATCGGGGAGTTAACATTATCGCTACCAACAACAGTTGGGGCGATTACTTTTACTCGCAAGCCCTTTACGACGCCATCTATGCTCACCTTCAAAAAGGCATTTTGTGCATAGCGGCTGCGGGAAATGACGCTATTGACAATGCATTTTCCCCGACTTACCCTGCCAGTTTCTATTTGCCCAACCTTATCTCCGTAGCGGCAACTAACATGTTTGACGAATTAGCCGAGTTTTCAAACTATGGTCGGCGAATGGTCCACCTTGGAGCACCCGGTGAGGATGTTGCAAGCACTATCCTTGACAATAATTATGCCTTTGCAAGCGGAACTTCCATGGCTGCACCCCATGTTACTGGATTGGCAGCGCTTTTGAAAGCCCAAAATCCGTCAAGGGATTGGAGGGCGATTAAAAACCTGATTCTAAGTGGTGGTGACCTTATTGAATCTCTTGCCGAAACGACGATTACAGGGAGACGACTTAACGCTTATGGCTCTATGACTTGTTCTGGTTCAGTTGTGCTCTCGCGACTTCGCCCCATTCATGACAAGGTTCTCGTTAGCATAGATAATCCTTTCCCCATCCTCCTATCTGTGCTTCACATTCAATGTGCCAATCCAAACGGCGAGATTTCCGTCAATGTTGACCCCATCGGTGAGACGATTGTTTTGAAGGACAATGGCAATGAACCCGATCAAGTTGCTGGCGATGGGATATATTCGGCGATTTGGACTCCACCTGCCAAACTTGGTTCTTATCTCCTTGGTTTTCCTGACGGTCCGGTTGGCACTTATGTTTTAGTTCCTTACCGACCACCTTCCTTCGTGACTTTTGAATGGAGAAACATTTCAGGCACAAACCTCAACCTTGATGATGACGACTCAGTCTCAATAACACCGCCTTTCCCAATCAAATTTGGTGGTATTGAGTTCTCCGAGTTGTGGGTTAATAGTAATGGCAACATCACTTTGACTGCTCCCTTCTTTGCATCTTGGGAGAACGACACGCTTCCAACAAACCTCATTGATGGGGTTATAGCCCCATTCTGGCAAGATTTGCAACCCGACCCTGACACTGACAGGAATGTCTTTTGGGATGTAATTGGGAACGCCCCCAATCGTGAGTTGGTCATTGAATGGCGCAATGTCAGGCTTTATAGTGGAGCCACTAATGAAACTGTGCGGTTTCAGGTCGTCTTTCGGGAAAATAGCGATGAGATTTTGTTCCTTTATGCCGATACCATCTTCGGAGGAAATTCCTCTTGGGCTGATAACGGTGCAGGGGCAACTATTGGAATACAGGTCGCGCTTGGCTCTGCTACCCTTTTCAGTTACAAAACGGCAAGTGTGAAAAGTGGGACAGCCTTACTATGGACTATTCCTTCATTCGGCATTGAAAGTCTGTTCCCAGAAGCAGTAACCAGCACTGCTGGAATGGCGCAGGTCTTCACTTCGGTTCATAGAGACCTTAAAGGGTTTGACAACATCCGCTATGTCTCTTTCCTTGTCAGCGGAACTGTCCTTAAGGCTGCTTACGACGCTGTGACCAATCGTCTCTTCCTCGCCAACGATAACGGAAGTGGTTGGATTGGAGGCTACCCCCCAGGCTCTCCTCGCTTGATTGGGAACCGACATGGCATTTTGGATTGTCAGAATACAACCGTTATCGGTTCTGGCACAACCTTGACTATCAATTGGTCATTCATCCCTGCTCCAACTTTAGGTGGCAGAACTTACCCAATTTACATGTTCATGGAGAACCGACAAGGTAACCGAGACGGATGGAAGCGAATGGGCAGTTGGACAATACAGCGGGTGAGAGATTTAGCAGTAACAGACCTCTCTATTTCAACCTCTCAACCCCGTATTGGTCAGCCCGTTACGGTTAATTACACTGTTGCGAATTTGGGTTCGTTGCCCGAGACCAACATTGTCTTCCGGTTGTTGCTAAATTACCGTCAAATTTTCAGCACTCGTATAAACCGCATTAATCCAAATGAGAGTTGGCGTGGAAACGCAACTGTAAATTTCAGCACCGTTGGTCGCCAACTGTTGAGGGCGGAAGTCATTCCAGTTCCGTCGGAAACAAATATCACCAATAACTCCCTGACCCTTGAGATTTTCGTTAGGCGGTAATTGCTATAAAAGCGAAACCTTAACGGACACTACTTCTTTTGAGCCACCAGTGTGATAATCTCACCTTGGCGGCATTGAAACCCTATAGTGCTGCTCTTGACAAGTTGCTTTTTAGGTTTCCCGTGAAGGTCCGCAAGCCAGAGAGATTTTGCCCCCTCAATGCTCACTTTGAATTTCCCCCTGCCCTCATATGGTCGCCAGAAGCGAATGATAAGCCCTTCGTTAGTTGGGTAAACTGCTGAGACAGCAACGGCACTTTCTGGCTCAATCTTCACCAGCGAAAACTTTTCGTCTTTAAATGGCAGTCCTTTCGTCATAGGCAGAGCGATAATTGGTTGAGCGAACTCCTCTGATCGTTGCACAACCATCGCCTTTTCCATACTTCCGCTGAAAAAGTAAAGCCCCACATCAAACCCCTCCTTACCTGTCAGCGGTGCGAAGTTGTCTGGAGCGTAAATGAAGTTTCCACCGTAAGGCAACACGATGCACATTTGTTTTCGTTGGGGATCAAACAACCCCATCGTTGCTCGGTCGGTGTAAATTGCTACGCCTCTTTGCCCGTCGTGGGCAATTGCGCATCTCAAAATTGGTAGTCTCTCTTCGTAAGGCTGTCGCAACTCAAAGGCGTTGTGTCCGAAAAATTTCGGCGATTTCATGTTGAGCGGAAGCATTATCCTCAGTTTCAAATCGTCACGAGCCCAAACAGGAATTTTCGGGTTTGGTCCTTTCGGAATCGGCTCACCTACTCCAACTACTCTTCCTTCACCAAAGTCAAAGTCAAGTGTCAACCGCACAATGGGCGACACCGCCGAGAGCCTAACTTTCATCCCAAATTGCAATTCCCCAATTCGGCACCTCGCTTTTGCCTCTGCCATTGGACCGTCCGATGAAGTTTCAACGCTCTCAACAACTGCTCTTTGATCGCCACTTTCAAACCGACCGAGGATTTCAAGAGGGGCACGAAGCAAAGGCTCACCGTCAGGCGTAAACGCTTCAATTAACCCATTTCGCCCAACAACAATTCGCACGAACGGGTTTTCAAGCGCAACAGCGTTGTCAAGTTTAATCGCTTTTGCTCTCGGCATTGGCGGGACTTTCAAACTTGAGTCTGCGTTGACGATTGAGACCCGACGATATCCAACAGATGGGACTTTTGCGAGCATCCAACCTTTAACGACTTTTGCACTTCCGTCTCCATGCCTTGACAAAACTTCGCAAATTGCTGGGAGCGGTGCAAATTTATTGCCAACCTTCAAAGCCAGAACGGGCTGGCGAACGAGACCTTTTGGCAACTCAATTTCAAAGGGCACAATTTCTTCTCGTTCAAACCCGCAAACATTCACCAACACAAGTTCTGAGGTCGGAACACTTTTGTCAACTATCCCGACCGTTTTCAACACCTGCTCGCAAAGCCTCAAGGCTTCTTCAGAGGAAGCGTAAGTCAAATCGGCATAAGACTTGTAGCCATGTTTCCAAATTCCAAAGACGACCGGGGCACAGACCCAAGCATCGTGGTGTTGCCCGATTAAAATGAGCCTCCAAATGTCTTCCACCAGATTCAGCAACTTCGCTTTCTTTGCCCTTCGCACTTTTCTCTCTGCGTTTTGTTCCACCATTGCGCAAATTCGTTCTGTCCTTAACGCTGCATCTTCTGCAATTCTGTCGGCTCGTTGCGGACGACCAGCGAGCAAACCGTAAGGAAAACGATGTTCAAAGCCAATGTAAGCGTCACGCCACCTTATGCTTTCAAGTAGTTCCTCATCAAAGCCGTCAAAAGTCCCAACTTCGCTGAAGTATTCTGATAGTGTCGTGAACCTGACTTTGACTGCGGGCAATTTCGCTCTCACTTTGACAAACCATTGTCCATCTGCTGCATCGCCACGCTTGAGTTCATAAGTGCATTCAGCGCCTTCGCTTTTGCTGATACTCCATCCTTGAGGCAGCGTTTCACCCTCAAAAGAGCCTTCGGTCAAAAGTTCCTCGCCTGTCTCAACCACTTTCAAACTCACTCCGTCAAAATCGGCTTCGCAAAAGTCCGAGATAATTCGGCATTGTGGGAAAATGGAGACTGCATCGTCGGGGACGCGGAAACTCACCTTAAGTTGATGCCATTTACCATCAGCAGGTGCATTCTCAGATTGCACTCCACCTTTAGCGATGCCCTTTTCATCGTGGGCGTCAATGTAAGTATGAGCGCCCAAATGTTTCGTCCGAACCCAAGCGCTCAATTCCAATTTCCTGCCGCGCAACTTAGTTGCATCAAGCCGCTTGCACAAATTAACCCAGCCTTCAGGAAAAATCCCGTGCATTTGTGGGTCATTCAGGTTTGAAAACCATGAAGCGATGAAATCGCCGAAGAAAGTGAAAAGGGGTCGCGTTACGCCCCTGCGATTACACTCCTGAACGACGCGCAAGGACGGTGGATGCAGAACCCAACCGTTGCGCATCGGCTCAGGCAACGGGACACATTCAATTTCCGTCCCGTCAGGACCAACCCAAAGGACAAGTTCTTTGTCCCGCGAAGGTGTGAACCCGAAAGCACCCCAATAAGTTCGGTAGAGAACACCCCTAAAGCCAAGTTTGCTGAGGATTTGAGGCAACTGACCAACCATGTCCGGTTCCTGCGCCGCGTAAGTTTTCACCGGAATTTTAAGGGCTTCTTCAATCGCCCTGCAGCCGAGCACGAATTGGCGGATTACCGATTCATCCCCGATCGTGAACATGATAGGTTGCGTGTAAGCGCCGCCGACAATCTCAATTCGCCCTTTCTTGACAAATTCCCGCAGTTTTCTGAGCCGGGTGATGTCCTTAAGGGTCAAAACTTCAATTTGATCAAAGTCGCCGTTCATTAAAAGTTCCTCTCCAGTCTCCTTGACAACGAGCGACAAGTCATCAAAGTCTGCAATTGTCGGTTCAAAAGCGATTTTCGCCTGCGGGAAAATTTTCGTCGCGTTTGGTGGAACAATTAGTTCAACCTTGACAAAGTGCCATTTTCCGTCTGGTGGAACTCTTTCCGAAATTTGCGATGAACCCGAAATGTAGCCTGAATGTCCCCAAGCGTCAATGTAAAGGTGAGCGCCTGAACCTTTGTGCGAGCGGATGTAGCCGCTGAAGATGAGCGTTTTCCCGCGAACCTTTTCGGCACGAACTTGTTGAAGTGTATGGACATATTCGCCTTCGGAAAACTCTAATCGCACTCCAACTTTGCCGCTCCGAGCATATTCATTGCCGATCGCCGAAGACCACTTTCCAGCACCACCAATCTGCCATCCAATAAGTTTCGGCTCAGACCTCCCATGCTTCTCAGTCTCAAACTTTTCACCATGAAGCATTCGCTCAACCGTGTATGGCTCAATCTCAAGGACGGCTTTCAGATGGGGCAAGTTGTCAAGTAACTCAAAAAGTTTGTCAAACGCACGCCTTGTGTCAATTTCGTCAGTCAAATAATAACCACCATGCCAGCCCCAAGCGTAGTAGACTTCGTTCGGCTGTTGGACTAACAGCAATGCAAGCGCAAGCATTCACTTCACCTCCATTCCAAATTTTCGCTTTTTGTCTGAGAAATTTGTCAGCGCCTCAATTACCCATGCCACTGGCTCAGAAAACGGTTAGCAATGCGCAGGAACGAGCGAACGCGTTCGTTTTAGCCAACGCTGACGATCCCCTTGTCAAAGTCAATCAAAAGCCTTCGGACTTTCCCGCTTGGCAGCGTGATTTGAATCAAAGTCAACTCAGCCGCTCCCCTACGCGTGACCTTCATTGACAACCCCAACGGTTGACCTCCAAGTGATATACCCCAAGCAACTGTCAAGCCTTGGGTTCTACGCCTCAAAATTATCGTCGGGACTTTATCGGTAATCCCACCGGGACCGACACCCAGAGCAGTGACGAGTTGCAAAGGGGCGTCAGGAAGCAATGAGACCGCAATTTGCCAACCTTGACGGACACTGAGGGCAATATTTGTCAACCCTTCAATTTCCCTCACCTGCGCATCCGTTAAGTATCTGTAGCCGTCTTTGTTTGGCGGTGTCCAAACTTTACCTTCAGGCAATTTTGCCCATTGACCTTGTAAATGCAGTGCTAAATCCAGCAACCGTTCGCGCTCACACCGAACACGGTCAACCACAACGATCGCGTTTTCGTCAAGCATTGCAATCGCCCGGCGAAATTGCACGCCGTCGTAAATGTCACCTGCATCCGCGACAACGAAATCAACGCCTCGCTCGCTGCCGAACACTAAACATTTACCCTCTGCGGGTCTTTGGTTCGCTTCGTCAACAACGAGGGTGTTGTGAGCCAAAGTTGTCCGATACCAGCCGCCGTGAATGGGCACGCCGTAGCGAGCAGTGCCGGGGTCAATCGCCAAAACCTGTCCGCGTGCATAAAGCACGAAGTTGAGTTTGTCGGGATGACCGTGCCAGCCACCATGAGGTCCGTATTTGAGGCAAATCCAAGTCGCTTGTTCTCCGTCACCTTTTGCCAAAATGGCGTAACCTGATGCGGGATAATTGGCGCTCCGCCATTTCAAAGGTTTGGGCTTGGGCAATTCTCCAACGCCAAACCACAAGGCAAAATCGCTTCTACGCTCTCCCCTTGCCAACAACTCGGCATAAATTGGCTTGCGGTAGCGAGTGTAAGCGAGTTCGTAAATCGGTTGCGTGACGCCAAAGCGGGCAAAACCAATTTCTGTCAACAATGCGACCTCAGTGCTGTCGTTGAAAGCGGGCAAACGCCAGTTGGGCATCATGAACTTGAAAGGCGCATCAAACATTCGCCTGAGTTCCACACCGTAAAGGTTGATGCCACAATTCCTTGCCGCTTCGGTCAAGTGCCAAAGTGCCGAAAGGGTATAGAAGTGATAGCCCCACGCGCCTTCCCACCAAACTCCGTCGGGTGAAACGCCTTTTCGCATTTGCGTCCAGTAACCTTGTTCGGGATTGTCAATGGCTTCTTTGATAAGTTGCTCGTCTCCAAGCAAAAATCCGACTAAGCCGACAGCGCTGTTCTTCCAGCACTGGATGTTGTGCACACCCATTTTG
>Ga0105160_1001195_pt1 | contig 10833 bp, 10 predicted proteins | sample GXS110809BmetaG_FD_89591 | JGI IMG/M metagenome (GOLD analysis project Ga0105160, IMG submission 89591) | Hot spring microbial communities from Gongxiaoshe hot spring, China to study Microbial Dark Matter (Phase II) - GXS 110809B | ecosystem: Environmental > Aquatic > Thermal springs > Hot... | reverse complement strand
TATGATGGTCATGTCATCTTTGCGACTTCGGCGCGTGGGTGGAGTTGGTTTGTGCATCGTGCGGTGGAGAAGGGCATCCGGGTGCGTGAGGCGGGGTTCATGTGGGGCGAGAACGAGATCCATCGGGACGAGGTGGAGGGCGAGATAGCGTGGCTGCAAGCGCCGAGTTGGATGAACCCGTTTATTCCGAAGGACGATATTCGTCAGATGTGGGAGGAGGAGTATTCGGTTTCGCCGATGGTTGCGCGTCAGGAGCTGGGCGCCGCGATCTTGCGCGATTACGGTCATCCGTTCCCGCATCTGCCGAAATATGAGGTCGTCAATAAATCGGAGCCGATTTGGCGGTATGGGATCTGGGCGATTGGCGCGGACTATGGCGCATCGGCGGCGATGGCGGCGATTTGGGTTTGTAAGGGGCTGAACGGGCTTTATTATGTCGACCGAGAGGTCTATGCGGAGAACACGACGGACAGCTCGCAACAGATGCGATTGATTGCCGAGAAGGGCGTTACCAAAGACATGTGGATTGTGGCGGACAAGAGCATTTGGAACCGGGATGTACGCGAGCCGATTGTGAACCACTGGCGCAAAGCGGCGCGTGAAGCGTTGGGGTTCGAACCGCGGATTGTGCCAGCGACGGGCGAAGCGAAGCTGAAATCCGTGCAGCGGGACCCGACGCGCAAACCCGTGGGGCTTAGAGCGCATATGCTGGAGTTGCTCCGTGAGAAGCTCGCAAAGGGCGAAATCATCATCAACCGAGATGGATGCCCGAACCTCGTGTATGAGATCACCAATGCGCAAGCGGCGCCGGGCAAGTACCTCGACATCCTCAAACCCGACCATGCGATTATGGCGCTGGCTTATGCAATCGATTTTTTAGACCCTCTCCCGACGCCGCAAATCCGCTCGTTCGATGCGGTGGGCGTGCAGGAATGGTTGGAGGAATCGTTGCGCAAGGAACACAAACCGCGCGAGCCGAACGAAACGGCGGGCAGAATGTTGGATTGGGCGCCGCTGCCGAACGCGCCAGAATCAGACGGAATACCTTATCGGGAGCCGCCCGCCGGGGAGGTTTGGATAGACTGAGATGATCCAGCTGGTCGATTTACGCGAAATGCCAGACAAGACGGAGTATCTGACCCAGTGCAAATCCTGTGGGTTCAAGGGTTATGTGCTGGCAGGCACGCCGGAATCGCTCTGTCCGAGTTGCGGCGCGGCTGTTTATGCGATGCCGAAACCGACAATCTTTGTACGGTTCATCGACCGCGCCGTGAACCATCAAGACGACGCGATAGCGAGCTACACGGCGAACCCGTTCACGAGCCGAAAGAAGATCGAGAACGGGATGATCGTGGCGGCGCTGAATAGTCTCCCGCCCGATAGCAGTCCCAGCCATGTACAGGATACTCTCGAGTACGCGCAGAAGCAGGCGCGACGAATCATCCAGGAGAAGAATATCGACCGATGATGGAAAACCCTCGCTATCAGGAGAGTCACCGATGCGCGATTGTTCATGAGTTGGAGACGCGCATCAACTCGCGCAAGGGTCATATCGACCGAATGCGCACGGTCTCGATGCGTCAGCGTGCGCGTGTCGTCGTCGATGTGCTGGTCGCGCTCTATGTCGGACGGATCGATGTCGCCACAATCCCGAACGACAGCGTGGCGGACCGGCTCATGACCACGATTGTCCATCGCGAGCTGGCGCCGATGATCCAGACCGCGGTGGAGGATTTGTTGATCTGCGGCGCGGGCGGAATCGCGCTCACACTCAACGGAATCGGTCAACTCCGACCGGAGAACTGGATGGTCTACCCGAACTTCTTCGAGCCGCGATTGTCGGTTCGACGGTTCGAACTCCAACCCGATGTCGCCGCGACCTATTTCGGCGTCGAACCGTTCAAAGACATCCTGGAGCCGCTCTTCGAACGCTATGATGAGGGCGATCCGCTCGCTTTCGAGATGGCGCAACCCGTAGTTGTCTATGAGGTTATCAGTCCACGCGAAATCCTCTACTACTACAACGAAGAGATGATCCTGCGCCGACAGCGATTGCCATGGGAAGGTCATTACTTCGTGATTGGCAACGAGCGGTATGAGACGGGACGGCGCGACGCCAACTATGTGGATTTGCCGATTTCCGTGATAGAGACCACGATGCGGATGCAGGAAGGCGAAGTCAACCTCTTCGAAGCGCACGCACGGGTCTTCACGGCGCTCGCGAAACAGGCGCTCCGCTCCGCCGTCATCATGTACAACGCGACGGCGCTCGATGTCGACAAGGAATCGACTAAAGAGTTCCTCCGCAACTTCCAACCGATAGCGACCACAACCGAAGGTCCCGCAATCGCCGTCGTGGACAAAGTGAGCATCCCGGAGTTGCAAGCGGCGCTCCGCGAAATCGAACAGATGATCACGAGCGTCACGGGCGTCACACCCTACATGCTCGCGCAGGTCGGATTGGCGAACACGGCGACGGAAACGCTCACGATGCAATCGATGAGCAATATCAAAGCGTCGTTCCTGCAACTCAAGATTTCCGAATGGATCAACCAGCTCTTGGAGGCGTTCCGCGCCTATCTGGTCGCGATGCCCCATGCGGAACAGCCGACGATTGCGTTCTTCGAGCAGGCGCCAGGAACCAGCGGCATCCAAGAGCTCGTGTTTGGCGCGAGTGGGATCCCGTACGCCGCCGCGCTCGGACGAGTCAAAATCGGGCTCAAATCGCTCGGCTTCCAAGAGTATCTGGAACGCAGACAGGACATCCAGACGATGCTGTCGTTCATCGTCGGGCTCTACCAAATCCTGGCGCAACACGGCGCGATTTACGACATCCCGAAACTGATCGACATGTTCATCTTGACCTACGGACTGGATCCGTCCGAGTTCCGACTCGACGCCGCGTCGATGACCGCGCCGACCGCATCGGGCGAGGCTCAAGAACCGGCGGAAAACGCTCAGCCGGTCGGCGCGCCGAAAGGATCGCCGTTCCAGACACAGGGCACGCCGAACCCTGAATATTCGCGGCTCAACTCCATCATGGGGATACTGAACCGCGTGCAGGAGCGGATCCCAGAAAATACGCGCGACGATCTGGAACGGCTAAATATGACATTGCAGGGACTTACAGGAAACCGCCCATGAAAACTTATCGGCTGGTCAAAGTCCGCAATCCCAACTTCTGCCGCGATTGCCGGTTCTTTCAAGAGGTGCTGATTGAAATGCCGAACACAACCGTGCTGGAGCGTGGGTTCACCTGCCTCCGACGCGATTGCGATAACCATATCCGGCAGAACCGCACAGTGCGCGTTCGGGATGTGATTCCCAAAAATTTCAATACCTAACAGGAGGATAATCAGTCATGAGTTCGGAACCGAGACCGGAATCGATTGCTGAGACGTTCAAAGCGATTTTCGAGAGCGCTGTCCAATCGATGGAGACGGCGGAGAGCGAACAACCGAACCCGCCTGTTGAAGAAGCGACGGCGGCAACCGATCAGCCTGAACCTGCAGAAGCGCCCGCTGAAGCCGCGCCGTCGCTGGATCTCCAGCAGCTCGTGATGCTCGCAATGGGTCGTTTCCCCGAAGTTGAGCTTGAGGGCGAAGCGAACGCATCGGAGCCGGCGAAAGAAGCCGCGGATGAAGTGGCTTCTGCCGAGCCGGAACCGGAGGCGGAACCGCCCAGCCCGAAGCCGCAGGAAACGGCTGAACCCGAAGACGAGGAAGACGAAGACGAGGAAGACACGGATTGGCTGAGCCAGCTCTTCAAGTCGACGGTTCAGCCCGAACAGGAATCGGAACCCAAATCCGAAGCGAAGCGGGAAGCCAAACCGAAAGAGACGAGCGCGAAGAAGAGTGAAGCGACGCCAACGGAAGCGAAGATCCGCGAGCTGGAGGAACGGGTTCGCAAAGCGGAAGAAATCGCCAAACAGGTTGTGCTAGCGACCCAGCTCCGACTGTGGATCGAACACGCCAAAGCCGAAAGTCAGGCGTTCCAGAATATGGTGCGCCAATACGGGATTGAGCTCTCAGATCAGACGATTGAAGACGCAATGGTGAGCGCGCTGGGTCAGATCGACAAGAACCCGAACGCGCTCTATCAGGAGCTAGCGGCGGCGGCGCTCAAGGAGATGGCGAAACAGTACACCCAATCGATGCGTCTGCCGTTGCAGCCACAGACGGCGCAGGTGGCCACACGTCCGCCAGAGCCAAAGACATTCGAGGATTATCTCGAACTCGCCATGCGCGAAATGAGCGAACGGCGATAGAACAACACAATACATAGCAGAAGGGAGGGGGTCAAGTAAACCATGGCAAACATCTTTGGTGATGCAGCCGGTCATCCGCTCAGCTCGCCCTATTACAAGGGCAATCTGCGGGGCGCACTGGCGGTTGCGGTTGAGAAGTTCCTTACCGAACAGATCACCGTACTCGTCTGCAACTATTCGCGCACGTTGCGCCTGATGGAGAGCATGGGCGCAGTTCGTCGCGATCAGCCCGCCATCTGGAAGTTCCCAGTGGACTGGCAGACAGTCGGCTCCGTTCCGATTACTGAGCGTTCGTTCCAAGCAAGCGATAACTACGAGTACTTCGAGCCCGGTTCAACCACGGGTCAAACGACGTCGTCCGGTTTCCGCGGAATTGCGAGATTGGCGCAGGAACACAACGAGATGGCGGTTGCGGCGTACGAGGTCGCCCTGCGCAAGCTGGAAACGGCAATTCCATGGTACACTCAGGATGTTACGCTGAGCAACTCGCCACTTGCGACCGAGTTCGTCTCGCGACTCATGCAGCGCCTCGTGCAAGGTCAGGCGCTGGAAGTGAACGCGATTCTCTGGAACTTCGACGCAGCGGCGAACGGAACACTCGCAGCGGTGGACTCCAATAACATCGCGAACCTGGTGACCTATAAGCAGTCCGAGCAGATCTATTCGATTCCGTTCCTGGTCAACACGCCGCGGTTTGCGCACCTGTGTCTGGACGACACGGCGACGAACGGAACCGGCAACACGAATCTCAAGGCGCTGATAGAGGATGGTGTGCCGACTACGGCGGCTGTGTTCTACTCTCAGGACGAAAACGGCGCTCGCAGCCAGGAAGTGGGCGGTCTCACACGCAGCGCAACCACCCGACGGTACTGGTCGGTGCCTCATGTGGCGCTGAACGACCCCACAGGCGAAAAGGTCGTGCGCCGTACCAACCATGTCTGGAGCGGATTGACAACCCGACAAGTCTCCACTTATGCCAACACCGCCGGGTTGGGCAAGGCGAACAACGCGCTTACCCGACGCGCCCATGTCACCTTCACGCCAGTCATGTTCCGACATCTCGGCATGCTCTACCAGAACATTCAGGCGAGCAACTACACAATGCCCGATGTCGCAATCACGCATCCGGAGCTGCTGGCGTGGATGGACGACCAGGTATGGACGCGCCGACAGTTCACCTCGTCGGATCTCCGCGCGGTGTTCGGCGCTCAGGTCTCGTTCTTCCTGGACACGCCCGTCTATGCGGACGTGATGGTATCGCCCGTCATCGTGCCTGACACCCTGTCTGGAATCAACAATCTCGCGCCGAGAGACAAACTCTATTCCATGTACTTCCTCACGCTCCGCGACCGGCGTGGTCTGGCGCTGATGCTGAACAACTCGACCCGACCGGTTCAGAAGCGCGACGTGCCCGTGCCCGCCGACTACTTCATGGGCGCGTACTACATCCAGCTCGCGTTGGTGGATCCCGTGGCGCAGGGGTTCGCTGTCAACCTCAAACCGTAAGCGCATAGCAAGCAGGGGCGGGATAACGCACCACACGCAGGTCGTTCGGGCGGGGACGACCTGCTTTTTTTCAGATTTATCGGAGGTATTGCGATGCCGACGACAACCTTCAACTTCCGGATCGGGGCGAACATCCAAACGGGAGATCGGCTATTTACCGAGGCGAACGTCGAAAACGGCGTCGTGATCGCCAAAACGAGTCAGGACAACGCGATTTGTCCGCCGATGCCAAGCACGACGCCGCCGCCATGGAACCCGTACCTCACAGGCAGCACGACACTCAACGATTACCGATTGCACGGGCGATGGGAACCGCACATGTCGACCGCACTGCCAACTCACAACACAACCACTGGCCGATGGGAGTTTGGCAAACACGACGACGTGAACGCCGCTTTCCAAGGACTGCGCACGACATACAACGTCAATATCCAACAGTTCGACAGCCGCTATGAGGTTCATGACTCGCCATGGGACACCATCGGGCCCTACCTACCCGGCGGTTGCTTTGCGCTCTACGACTCGATGTACAACTACGACCAGCTCGAACCCGGCATCGACCCGGCGAACTCGGAATATGCGCGATATTTCTGCGGGTTCTTCGACTCGGTTTCGCCCGTCTGCGCCTTTTGGATGTACCACCTGACAACAAACTACGAAGTTTCGGTCAACAATCAGTTGCCGACGGACTTCAGGTTCACCGCGCCGTCGCCGCCAATTTGTATCGCACCAAAGTATTTTCTCTACCGAGCCATGGGGTTCAAGTTCGGCGATCAGATCTTCCGTTCTCCAGTATTCGTATCCAGCGGTCGGTTTGAAATCGAAGTCAACTGGACAACCAACACATGGACAGGACGGATCTACGATTCGTCTGGCGCGCTCGTCTATATTGCGGCTCATCAGGTTGTTGTTCCGAACACGATGCGATGGGCCGCTTACCACCGCCGAACCGGAATGTTGGTGGGTCAACAGTTCGAAGGCGCCGGTCTGGAATGGACTATCTACGGCAGATACACGCCGTGGATTTCTCAGTGGAATGTTCAGAGCACGCTCTATCAGCCCTGGCGGTTCATCGATTTGATTTCTGGGTTGGATCCGGCGAAACAGCACCAGCTCCGAATCGTGAACGATTCGTGGATGAACCCGCCCCAGTTCCGAGCCAGAACGGGCAGCGTCTGGACATCGTGGCAGTCGATGACGCTCGCGGCGGGCAAATGGCAGACGCCGCAGCTGGTCAACATCGACGCGATCGAGTATCGGATTGACGCCTCACCCGTTCCGGTGGAAATGATTGTCGGCGAACGCGACGAAACGACTTCCGACCCACCACCGAGTGGCGGTGGAGGGAACCCAGATCTGGTGGTCAACGCCGATGTGCGGATGCCGCTGGTCGCACGATGTCGCAATATCGCGAGAATCACTGTCACGCGCGTTTCAGGCGAGGGCGTTTGCCGAATCGTAATCACTTCGCCGTCTAATCAGGAAACCGCTTACCAGTACACCCATAATCAGTTGCCCGTAACGATTGAGTTCCCCGTCACCGAAACAGGCTTGTGGCGCGTTCGGGTCTATGACGGTGACGGAACCAACCTCCGTTTCGATCGATACTACGACGTCCGCGCCGGGAACGCACGGTCTATCGAAGTGGAATACAAACGACGCGCGATTGGGTTTACCGCCTGCCACCCAATCGAAGGCATTCCGGACAACACTTCCCAGCTGGAAGAAGGTCAGTTCGTGTTGGAGAGTGGAATCGACGACGCCTCATGGAAATGATACTTAGCAAGGGGGGATAGAACATGCCTGCCGTTCTCTATGTCAATAAGTTGGCGCAAACCTATCGGGGTCCGTCGCATGAGATCTACTTCGACCTCACCATCAACGGCACTTACGACACAGGCGGGGTCGTCTTCCGCGAGTCGGATTTCAGTATTTCGCAGCGGCTTGTGGCGATGTCGTTCTACTACCATCCGCAGTACCACCTGTTCTGGGACAGTGAGAAGTATCCGTATCGGATCGCGATTGTCGATCGTGCGACGATGCAGGAGCTGCCAGACGGAACCGTTCTCAATAACCTGAAAGTCAAAGGCAAAATCACTTCGGCGGCGCTATGAACGCAGAACGCAACTCTGCAACGCCTTGGCGACCTGTGGTGGATCGGCTGGACACAAATGCCCAGCTGCTCCGCGCAATCCTTACCGCCATCCAAGAGATTCCTTCCGTTGGGGGCAATACAGGCGGTGGGACTGTGGCGGTCGGCGGAAGCGCGAACATCCCGGTTCCGCTTCCTATCGTCGCATCGAGCACGATTCCAACCACGATTGACGGGCAGCCGATTTCGGTCAAGTTTGACAATCCTCAGCAGGTGTCGGTGAGCAATACCCCAATTGGAACCACCGTTCAACCTGCACGAACCCGCTACTTCGCGCCGATTAGCGCCACTGCAGTGGGAACCACAACGGTCGTGAACGGCGCGAGTGGACAGAAAATCCGCGTTGTTGCGTTTGGGCTAACCAGCAGCCTCGGCACTATCACCATAAAGTTCAAAAGCGGGACAACAACTGACCTGACGGGTCCCATGACAGTTCAATCGCCGCTGTTCGCCGCGCTGCCGGATGGCGGACTATTCGAAACTGACACGGGCGCATCACTGACGATTGAACTGAGCGCGGCGGCTGTCGTTGGCGGATTTGTCGTCTACGAACGGATACGAACGAATTTAGCCCTCTAATACCTTGATGGGAGGCGGCAGACCGTGACATTCGGCGAAATCTGTCAGGAAACGATCCGATTGTGTCAGTTCGACGCCGATGAGCCATCACCAACCGAAGTAAGCAAATATGTCAACATGGCAATCCAGGCGGCGTCGCGGTTCACACGACACCTCATCGGATTTTATGAGGAAAGCGTTGCCAGCGGAACCAACGAAGTGGATCTGGGCAATAAGGTCGTTGACATCGAACAGGTCTGGTGGAACAATACGCTGTTGGAGCCGGAGACCCGGCCCTGGACGCAATCGCCGACGCAAACCGGCACGCCCACACGATACCAATCATCCGGCTCGCGCATCATCTTGTTTCCCAAACCGAACGCGAACGGCACGCTCTATGTGCGAGCGATCGAGCTGCACAAAACAATCACGAATTCGAGCGAGGCTCCTTCCCTCCCAGCGGATATGCATTTGAGCCTTGCATGGTACGCTGCAGGTATCTGGCTGATGGGTTATTCCGTCCATTCGGAACAGACACGACGGGCGCAAAACCTAATCCAGATGGCGATGCAATACTGGCAGACGATTGCGACTCAGAGCCAGATACGCGGGATTGAAACGAAACGCGAGCGGTTCGTATTACCAACAGGGGGATCCAACGCATCATGACGATACGGGAAGCGATTGACGAGATCATCCGACTATGCTGGGACGGAACCACGGGTCAGCCGCCTACGCCGTCTCAAGCGCTCTTTATGTTGAACGATGCGCTTCTGCACGCATCGTTCGTCACCCACTATTTCCTGAAAAGCGAGACCTATTCAAACGTCACGACACAGGTGTTAGAGACGAAGGCGGTGCGGTTGCTGCGCGTGTTCTGGAACGATACACCGCTCAACCGGTTCACGCTCTCATGGGCCACTTCGCCGAGCGCCACCGCGAATGCGCCAACCCACTACGCCGACATCCAAGGACGCATCGTGCTGTTCCCAGCGCCCGCTTCGCCAGGAACCGTCAAAACGCTCGAACTGTCAACCCATCCGACATTTACCACAAGCGACTTAGACAATCCGAACAAAAAGATTGAGTTCCCCGCGCGGCTCCACCGGTATCTTTGTCTGTACGCTGCAGGTTCGTTCTTGATGGCGTATCCCGAATCGCTGGAACGAGCGCGGCTCTACCAGCAGGAAGCGAACGCGATGTTTCTGGAGTACCGACGCCAGTTCGAAGAGAACCAGCGTCAACCGATGCGGAACATCGCAAACGGGATAGTGGATTGGACGTTCGATTTGGTCGCGCCGTTCCGTCCGAACATCCATGAAGAGGCGATCGCAAGAGCGGTCGATGATGCAGTACTCATCCTGCTCGCGAAACATAAACTGCTGGAAGACATCGTGACGGTCACCGTGCCCGCTGGGAGCCGATATGTGTCGCTGAACGACAAGAACATCATCCGCGTCTTTCGCGTCTTCCGCGCCGAGGGCGACAATCAGTGGGTCGGACTGACCGCCTGGGACGGACACTATGAACTGCTCGCTTGGCGCAACCGCGAAGGTAAACCGACCACCTATGTCGCTTACGGAAACCGGATTGAGCTGTATCCCCGCCCAAGCGAGGATACAACGCTCAAAATCGAGGGCGCGATTGTGCCAGCCTCCGGCGGAATCAACTTCATCCCGGCGCATCTCCATCGAACGGTCGCGCTCTACGCAGCGGGACTGCTGCTCGAATCGGTCATCAGTGAGAAGGGCGTCTCCATCGGCGCTGCGTATCAGCAAAAGGCGCTCTTCGAATGGCAGGAATGGGTTCGCAACGTCCATACGCAAGCGATCCGACATGACGACTATACCACCGCGCTCATCAATAACCCGCGATTTGACAGCTATCGGATGTGGAGTGACTGATGGCGACTCTACCACTCGGCGGAATGAGTTCTGAAACCGCGAACCGATTCGAAGTCGATGTGCTGAGCGTGATGGACATCGACGAGGAATCGGGCGTGCTGCGGCCTGTCAAAAACAGTAAGATACTTATGAGCAGCGCGCCGTCGGGAACGCAGTCGATCGCGTATCTCCCCAACGGCACCAACGAGAACCATTTCGTCGCGTTGGATACGCCCTATTCGACCCGGTGGAACCGCTATGTGATTGATACACGGGTCGTGAGCGGCAAGACGGTTTGGCGGGCGCATACCCTGAGCGGAACCAACACTCTGGTCGCCGAGTATTTTTCGCTTCCAACGCCAACGATTCGACGAATCAGCGCCGTACGTCCCCAAGTGGCGCGAATTATCCCCGCAACCAACTACCACACAACAAATATTGGGAGCAACAACTATCAACCCACCATC
>Ga0105160_1001194_pt1 | contig 10833 bp, 12 predicted proteins | sample GXS110809BmetaG_FD_89591 | JGI IMG/M metagenome (GOLD analysis project Ga0105160, IMG submission 89591) | Hot spring microbial communities from Gongxiaoshe hot spring, China to study Microbial Dark Matter (Phase II) - GXS 110809B | ecosystem: Environmental > Aquatic > Thermal springs > Hot... | reverse complement strand
GCGCCCACCATGGTGCTGCTCCGACCGTCCCTCGGACGCCTGGGATCGTTCCTGCCCACTGCCCTCAACGTCCTGCAGCTGATCGGCTGGGGCGCTTTCGAGATCATCATCATGGCTCAGGCGGCGAATCTCATCAGCGCTCGCTTCTTCGGCTTCTCCAGCTATCCCTTCTGGGCGATCCTCTTCGCCCTGTGGTGCACTTTGATGGCCATCGGGGGGCCGCTGGTAGTGGTGCGCCAGTGGCTGGAGAAGTTCGCCGTCTGGCTGGTGTTGCTGACCACGATCTGGCTGACGATCTACCTGGCGACCACTTATGACCTGGGGGCGATGTGGCGCCGGCCGGGGACGGGGGAGATGCCCTTCTGGCTGGCGGTCGACCTGGTGGCCGCGATGCCCATCTCATGGATGCCGTTGGTGGCGGATTATAACCGCTTCGCCCGACGGGCGGGGCCGGCCTTCTGGGGGACTTACATCGGCTATTTCATTGCGAATGTGTGGTTCTACGGGCTGGGAGCCATGTTGCTCCTCACCGCCCAGACCGCTCAACTGGTGGAGGCCATTGGGGCCCTGGCCATCGGATGGATCGTGTTGCCGATCATCCTGGTGGATGAGACCGATAACGCCTTCGCTGACATCTACTCGGCGGCTGTCTCCCTGCAGAACATCTGGCCCCGGGTCCGCCAGGCGCTTTTCGCGGGAGTGATCGGGGCGATCTGTCTCCTGCTGGCCCTCACGGTCCCCATCGCCCAGTATGAGAACTTCCTCTTGCTGATCGGCACCGCCTTCGTTCCCCTGTTTGGCGTGCTGGCGGCGGATTATTTCGTGGTCCGTCGAACCTACACGGAGGCGGATCTGTATCAACCGGCTCCCGTGCGCTGGGAAGGTCTGATCGCCTGGGCGGCCGGGGTGGCAACCTACCAGGCCCTCACCCGCCTGGTTCCCTCCGTGGGGGCCACCTTCCCCACGTTCATCGTGTCCTTCGCGATCTACCTGACGATCGCGTTCGCCCGAGGGTGGATGACCCGGGCTCGTGCGGTCACGCCATGAATGGGTCCCGGTATTCCCGTTTCGGGTTTGGGGTGGGATGGACCCGCCGAAGGAGGCCCATCCCACCCCAAGCATCCTGGTGGGCTCCCTCGGCCATTGTGGATCAAGCGGGATGGCCCGCTGAACAGACCCTCCCCACGGCCCAAAGGGTCATAGGGATGGGGTAAGAAAGGAGGGGAGGCCATTCCATCGCCTCCCTGGTCTTCCAGCAGCGCCGCTTCATTCCGGGAACCTGGAGGGATCCTCACGATGCGCTCTCAGGATTTCTGGAAGGCCTGTCAGGATCTGGTTCGGATCTGCGAGGCGCATCCCTTCGTTCGCGGGATCGCTTCCGGCGCGCTCCCGCGGGAGCGGTTCGCTTTCTACATCGGGCAGGATGCGTTTTTCCTGGAAACCTTCGCGCGGGCTTACGCGCTGGCCCTTGCCAAGGCGCCCGATCGAGAGACCATGGCGGCCTTTCGAAAGCTCTTGAATGGGGTCTTTGAGGAGCTCACCCTGCATCAGGGATATGCGGCCCGATGGGGGGTGGATCTGACGCCGGAACCGGAGCCCGCCACCCGGGCTTACACCGATTTCCTGCTTCGGGTCGCGGCCCTGGAGCCAGTCGGCCATATCGTGGCCGCGATGACGCCCTGCATGCGGCTGTATGCCCATCTGGGCCAGACGCTCCATCCTCACACGGACCCGCAAAGCCCTTATCGGGAGTGGGTGGAGACCTATGCCAGCGCGGATTTCGAGGCGCTGGCCCGCCAGCTGGAGGAATTGTTAGACCGACTCCCCGGCAAGGAGCGGATCCAGAGGGTTCTTTACCGGACGGCGATGGAGCTGGAAGTTCGATTTTTCGATGCCGCCTGGGGGAAAGGAGGATAAGCGGCTTCCCTTTAGAGGGGCTTGAACGCCTCGAACGGCTGCTGACATGTGTTGCAGTAGAACAGCGCCCGGCAGGAAGTCGGGCCGAACAGGTTCTCCATCCGGGTATCGGTGGATCCGCAGAAGGGGCAGGGCAGCTTTTCGAACACGGTTAGCGTGATCTCCGCCGGGGCCGGCCGGGGAGGCGCGATCCCCAGTTCCCGCAACGCCTGCCGGGCGCGCTCGTTCATTCGATCCGCCGTCCATGGGGGGCGATATACCCGGCGCACCCGAACGCTGTGGGCTCCCAGGGACTGAATGCGCTCAACGATCTCTCGCTCCATCGCATGCAAAGCCGGGCATCCCACGAAGGTGGGGGCGAAATCCACCTCCACCTCCTCGTCCTTCACCCGAACATCGTAGATCAGCCCCAGGTCAACAATGGAAACGGTAGGGATTTCCGGATCCTTCACCGTCTCCAACGCCGCCAGAATGGTATCGCGGGTCAGCTGCCCTTTCGCCTCGCGGCCATCGCTCACCATGTCTCCCCCAATCCCGAACGGGCCACCAGCTGGAAGTCCGCCAGAAGCGAGGCCAGATGCTCCGTATGTCGGCCGGCCCGCCCCCCATAAATCGGTTCCGCTTGCGGGATGACCAGGGAGGCCGCTTCCAGGATGGGGCGGACCTCCGCCTCCCAGCGGGCGCGGAGCTCGGCCTCCGGCGGCTGGATCCCTTCCGCCACCCGCAGGGCCTCGCCCGGCGCTGGCTCGAAAAGCCCCAGCGCATGAGGCCAGGCCAGGTCCAGCGCGGCCTGCATGCGCTGATGGCTCTCCTCCGTCGCATCCCCCAGCCGGGCGATCCAGGCCCGGCTGTGCATCAGATGGTAGGTCTCCTCCCGTCGGACCTTCGCTGCCGCCTCGGCCAGCGGCGTCCAGGCGCTGCCCATCAGGGCCTCCAGCCGGACCTTCTCCGCGAAATCGAACAGGAACTGCCGGACGACCGTGAAGGCCCAATCCCCCCGCGGGAGCTCCACCAGCGTGGCATTGCGGAACTCCGGAGGGTCCCGGAAGTAGGCCATGCGATCCGGGTCCGGCCACCCCAGCTCCTGCAACAGGGAATACCAGAGGATCGCATGGCCGATCTCATCCTGCGCGATGCTGGCGATGGCGATATCGGCTTCCAGGATCGGCGCATGGCCCACCCATTCCGAATCCCGGTGGCCTATCAGGACTTCCTCATCGGCCATCGCCAGGAGCAGGTTCCCCACCGCCTCCCGCAGGGGCTCAGGCATCCGGGAGAGATTCCCCATGGCGCTCCATCCACCTCCGCACCCGCTCCGTCACCCGGAACCCGCGGGGCTCTCGATACTCTTTCTCCAATACCGAGGCGAACAATTCCTCGGCCTCATCCGCCCGCGAGGCGTAGATCGCCTCTGCTGGAACCACCCACAGGCTGACGCAACGCCCCCGTCGGACGAATTGCTCCTTGGCCAGGATGAAGGCCATCTCTGGATCCGGGGCGTGGACCGCGCCCACGTGCACATGGGGTTCGCCGCGTTTCTCCTGAAGGAACACCTCATAGACTGGCCATTGCGTATCGCCCATCGCCCCCTCCGTTCGCCTGCCGGGCTGCTTTCGCCGCCAGAGCCTCCCGCACCCAGCGACCCTCCTCGTGGGCCCGGCGTCGGGCTGCCATTCGCTCCGCGTTGCACGGGCCATTCCCCTTGATCACCTGCCAGAACTCCTCCCAATCCGGCTCGCTGAACCGCCAGTGGCCGGTCTCGGGATCATAACGCAGGTTCGGATCCGGGAGCGTCAGGCCCATGCGCAGGACCATCGGCGCGTATTGATCCACGAACTCCTGACGCAGCTCGTCGTTGGTCTTCGTCTTGATCCGCCAGCGCAGCAGGGTGGGGGTATGCACGGAATCCCGGTCGGAAGGGCCGAAGAGCATCAGGGCGGGATACCACCACCGGTTCACCGCCTCCTGGATCATCTGGCGCTGGGCCGGGGTGCCGGTGGCCAGGGCCACGAAGGCGTCGTAACCCTGCTTGATGTGGAAAGATTCCTCGTAGCAGATCCGCTTCATCGCCCGGGCGTAGGGGCCGTAGGAGCCCTGAGCCAGCATCAGCTGGTTCACTACCGCCGCGCCATCGATCAGCAGCCCGATGGCCGCCACATCGGCCCATGTCGGGGTGGGGTAATTGAAGACCACCGAATATTTCGCCTTCCCAGCCAGCAGGGCCTCGATCATCTCCTCCCGGGTCACGCCCAGGGTCTCGGCCGCCCGATAGAGGAGCTGGCCATGGCCTCCCTCGTCCTGGACCTTCGCGATGAGGATGAGCTTGCGACGGAGGGTGGGCGCATGGGGGATCCATCGGCCTTCCGGGAGCATCCCCACGACCTCGCTGTGGGCGTGCTGGGAGATCATGCGGATCAGCTGTCGCCGGTATTCCTCCGGCATCCAGTCCGTGGGCTCGATCTTCTCCCCCCGGGCGATCCGGGCCTCAAACTCCGCCAGGCGTGCTTCGTATTCCGGGCCCTCCTGGGGGGGCGGGGCCTGCTCCGGAACAGGGACCATCTGGCCGTGAATGCGATAGGTGAGCATCACACCCCTCCTTTCCCATGCTTTCGGAGGATTCATCGGGCAGCGCGTTGGAGGTCCGTGGCTCCATGTGCCACCGGATCCTTCCTGGGCCCAATCAGGGTGCTTCCGAAGGATCACACCTTCTGAGCCCTCGTACCGCCCAGTCCGTGAAGGCCTCCGCGATCTGCTCCGGCGAGAGCGGGCCCTTCGGGCGATACCAGACCGCGACGCTGTTCAGCGCCGTCAGGATGAACCGGGTGATCAGGGGCACGTTCAGATCTGCCCGGAATATCCCGGCCTCAACCCCTTCCTGCAGGATCTGGCGGAACAGCGCCTCATACGCATCCCGACGGGCCAGGATGTCCGCGCGGCGCCTGGGGCTGAGGGCCTTCCATTCGTGATTGAACACCACCGCCGCATCCTGGCGCTCCGTCACCACCTGCAGATGCGCCGCCACGGCGAGCCGAAGCTTCTCCAGCGGGGAACGCTCGGAGCGGACGATGGGCTCCAGGCTGGATAGAAACGCCTGGGCGGCCTCATCCACGATCTCCCAGAGCAGCTCCTCCTTCGAGGTGATGTGCGCATACAGGCTCCCACCATGCAGGCGGATCGCCGCCGCGATGTCTCGAATCGAGGTGCCGTAGTAGCCTTGCTGGCTGAACAGCCGCCCGGCTACTCGCAGGATGGTCTTCCGTCGGTCGCCATGACTTCGTCGCGCCATTTTTGCTAACGAACGTTTGCTTAAATTATATGGGGTCGGTTTGGGTTTGTCAAGACGGGGCAGGCCGGGGCCAGGGCTTTTCCGTCCTCATGCCATTCGGGTCCCGCGGATGACCCTCCCGGATCCCCCCAAACCCCCATAAAGCCCTGGGGCCGCTTTCCTGGATATCGGTCTTCGGTTGAATGAAGCGCTGGGCTGGGGCCTTTGGGATCCCTCCCTGACAGAGTTGTGGCGTAGAGGCCTGCTTCTCTGGGTGGAGCGGCGCGCCATCTCATCCATCCATCAGCTCTGCTGGCGGAGTTCCCCCTGTCCGACCAGGAACCGATAAGCGAGGGCGGCCGCTAAGGCGACGGTGCGGCCGTCGGGATCCAGGGGTGGCGCGGTTTCCATCAGCTCCATCCCCAGACAGGCCGGATGGGCGGAGAGCCGGTGCACCATCGCCAGTCCCTGAAAGGCGGCCAGCCCGCCCGGGCTCGGCGCGGAAACCCCAGGAGCGTGAGCCGGGTCGAAGACGTCCATGTCGAAACTGATCCAGAACCCCGCTGTCCCGGCGGTCACAGCCTCCAGCGCCGTTCGGGCGATGGCTTCGGGATCGGTCCCATGAACCCGGGACGCCGGGATCATCTGGACGCCGTGTTGTCGGGCGACCTCATAATAGGCCCGGCTGTTCCGCCCGCCGATGAGCCCGATCTGCACCAGATGGCGGCCCTGCAGGATGCCCTCCTCCAGCAGGCGCCGGAACGGGGTCCCGCTGGTGATCTCCCCCTCCAGGAGCTCTCGCAAATCATGATGGGCATCGAACTGGACCACGCCGATGGGTGGCCCTCCCAGGCCTTCCACCACGCCCCGGATCGTAGCGTAAGAGAGTCCGTGATCCCCACCCAGAATGAGCGGGCGCAGCCCCTGGCGGACGGCTTCCGCCACCACCGTCGCGACGCGCCGGTGGGTTTCGTGAACATCCGTATGGACCACGGCGATATCCCCCAGATCGACCAGGCGCAAGTTCCCGGCGAGGTCCACACCGCTTTCCAGGTCAAAAGCGGTCATCCGGTAAAGGGCGCGTCGGATCGCTCCGGGCGCCTCGCGGGCTCCTCGTCGGCCGATCACAGTGGTATCGAAGGGGATGCCGATCAACGCCACGTGGGCCCTGGATGGATCCGCCTGAAGTAAATCAGCGATCCGCACATCGTGGGGATCCGGAGGAACGGGAGAATGATCCGGCGGGCGAAGCCAGGAGCGCCAGTTCATAGGAACGCTTGTTTCGAAAGGGTTTGGGTTTGCGAGACGTGGCTGAAGCCCGTATGGCCGTTCACAGCCCGATCGAGACCACCACCGCGATGGCGAAGCCGCCGTCGTGGGTCATGCTCACCGCCCACTGCTTCAGGCCCAGCACCCGGGCGCGCTCAGCCGCCCATCCGTGCAGATGCACGTGGGGCTGCCCCCGGTGGTCGGGCAGGATCTCCACATCGTGGAATCCGATGCCTTCGCGGGCCATGATCCGCAGGCCCACCCCCAGGGCCTTTGCGATCGCCTCTTTGGCGGCGAACCGCGCGGCGTATTCAAACACCCGACCCCGGCAGGCCCGGCGCTCCGCCGGCGTGAACACCCGCTGGAGGAAACGTTCGCCGAACCGGGCGACCGCGCGTTCCACCCGTCGGATCTCAACGATATCGATCCCGATCGCCACCATCCATGGAGCTCCCGCTTATCAAGACCCACCGATGCGATCGAGGAACGATCGCACCGCTTCCGCCACCGCCTCCGGTTGTTCCAGCATCACCATATGGCCCGCCCCTTCGATCCGCACCAGCGCAGCGTTCGGGATGTGGGCGGCCAGATACTCCGCATACTTGATCGGGGTCATTCGATCCGCCGTGCCGCCGATGACCAGGGCGGGCATCCCGATCTCCCCCAATCGATTCATGACATCGAACGCATCGCATGCCCGATAGTCTCCCTCGATGACCGCCGGATCGGCGGCCAGGAGCATGCGGCGGCTTTCCTCCACCAGATGAGCCGGCGGCGCGACCCCCCAGCTCCACTCGACGATCCGGCCCACGGTTTGGGGAAAATCCGTGCGCAACCCTTCCAGGATCAGCGGGCTGACCCGGAGCCGTGCCCCGGTGGCCACCAGGACGAGCGCGGCGACGCGTTCCGGGTAGTGGAGGGCGGCCCACTGGGCGATGGCGCCGCCCATCGAGTGCCCCACCCAGACTGCGCGGGAAAGCCCAACCTTTTCCATCCAGTTTACAATTAGATCCGTGTATTCGGCGATGGAGGATCGTCCGCGCCCGCGGGAACGGCCATGGCCCGGGAGATCCAGGGCGTAAACGTGGGCCCCGGGCAGGTTCCGTAGCGCCCCCGGCCATACCAGATGGGATTCCCCTGCCCCGTGGATCAGAATCAGCGTGTGGCGCGCTTCGGGATCCTGATGGACTGCATAATAGATCACCTCTTCATCGATCATTTGTTCCGGCATCTCTTGCTCCATTTCGGTAGGGTTTTTGAGGATGGGCGGGAGGTCGAAGGCCCTCAGCCCAGCACCAAAAAGACATGAGGGGAGAGGTCATCCACCCTCCTCGCGGATCCAGCTCACTCTAATCCCCTGTTCGTAACCGGGCAAAGCGCTACAAACGAAAAAGCCCTGTCTATAGTCGGGCACGGAGCGAAGCGAAGTGCCCGACTAAGCGTTCCCAAAAAGAGAACGGGCACTGGCGTGCCCTACTACTGCTCCCTCCAGATTTGATTTTGGGTTTTGGTCCCCTGGGGAATCTCTTTTATCCCCCCTCCCCCACGGCCCAAAGGGCCGTGGGGAGGGGGGATAAAGGGGGATGGGGCCATTGGCCCACACCCTCTTATATCCTCAAAACAAATCTGGACGAAGCACTACGAACGAAAAGCCCTGTTTGTAGCGGGGCACGAAGCGAAGTGCCCGTCATAAGTTGTTCCCGGAAAGGGAACGGATGTTTAACCTAACAACCGGACCAGCAGCTGGAGCGACCGCCAGTAGGCGCGACGGAGCGGCCAGGGCCAGTCCGGGCCCGGCAGAAGCGGAGGGAAGGCGCGAGCCCCGGGCTCCCACCATAGATTATCCCAGCCACTGGCATCCCAGAGTAGATCCGCCCCCGGCAACCCCGCCGCCCGCACCTTCGGATCCGGGTTAAAGCCGTTGTTTGACAGGATGTTGTCATGGATCCAGTTTCGCTCGGGGATCGCGCCGACATCGAATACAGTGCCCTTCGGGAAGACCTGATATAACCCCACCACCGCGATGCCTACCGAGGCGTTGTCCCGGATCTCATTGCCGGTCACCTCCGTCTCATCCGCCGCCATGATCAGGATCCCGGTCCCCGAGGGCACGTTCCCCACGATCGCGCCCGGTTTGGCGAAGTTGGGCCCATTGTTGCGGACGATACGGTTGCCGGCGATGCGATTGCGCGATCCAACTTTGGATTCGAGGTTCGGGAGGACGAAGACCAGGACGCCAGCGGCGTTATCGTGAGCGTAATTGTTCTCCACAGTGATCCCCACCGAGTTCTCCACCTCGATCCCGCTGACGTTGCCATAGGCCTCGCTGTCCCGGATGACGCCATTGCGGGATTGCCCGATGTAAATCCCGGTGTCCCACGCCCCGGTGGCCACCACCCGCTCGATGAGGATATCCTCGCTTCCCACCGGATACACCCCATAAGCGCCCGTGTTCTCCGTCACCACATCCCGGATGACGATCCCCCGTGCGCCCGGCACCACGATGCCATTGTTGGTGTAGTTGCGAACGATCAGGTTCTCCACCGTGAAGCCGTCGCGGGTGGCGATGACGCCATCCCCCAGCACCCCCCGGCCATCGAGGACCGGCCGCTGGCCGTCCCGGGAGATCCCGCGCAGGGTGAGATTCTCCGTCTCCACAACCAGCGCCTCATGATAGACGCCGGGTTCGATCAGAACCGTATCCCCGGGTCCGGTTCGATCCAGCACAGCCTGGATGGATTCCCCGGGGTGGACCACCCAGGTCTGGGGCGCGCGGGAGGGCTCTACGGCGCTCTGCGCGCCGATGTTGTAACGGGCGGCCAGCGCCCGCGCCGGGTTTTCCATCCGGGAGACCACCGGCAGGCCGGAGGGAACCGCCTCGGGGACTGGTGGAAGCCCGGATTCATCCGTCAGGGCGTAGAGAAAAGCCACCAGGTCCTCTCGCTCCTCCGCGCTCAGGCGGAAGGGATGTATCTTCGCATCCAGGTTCGGGAGATCCACCCCCCGCCCGCGGCCGCCACCATCCCTGTAGAAATCGATCACCTCCTCGAGGGTTGTGAACACCCCATTATGCATGTAAGGAGCGGTCAGGGCGATATTGCGCAGGGTCGGCACCTTGAAGGCTCGTTCATCGCGGGGCGAGCCCGTGATCTCCCCTCGCCCGCGATCCGCCGGTGTTCCGGGGAGATCCGGCACCCCGATTACCCGGAAGTCCGAGGAACCGAACAGGGGAAGCGTGTGGCATTCAAAACATCGAGTGCGTCCGGAGCGAAACAGATTCAGGCCGCGGCGCTGGGAGGGGGTGAGGGCGGTCACATTGCCCGCAGCGAATCGGTCGAAAGGCGAGTTCCGGCTGACCAGCGTGCGCTCGAAGGCGGCGATGGCCTTTGCGATGTTCTCCATGGTCACGGCTGAGCCATCCCGCCCTCCAAAGGCCCGGTCGAACCGTTCCCGATACTCCGGGATCGCCCGAAGCTCCTGAACCAGGCGGTCCGGCTGCTCCGCCATCTCCCGGGGATCCGTCAGGGACATGCGGGCCGCTTCTTCCAGGGAGGAAGCCCGACCGTCCCAGAACAGGCGTCGGAGGTAGCCAACGTTCCATAACGTAGGGGCGCCCCGGCGCATGGGCTGGCCATCCGCGCCAATGGAGCGCCCTTTCCCATCGGTGAAACCGAGATCGGGATGATGGCATGTGGCGCAGGATCGACGGTTATCTCCGGAGAGGATGGGGTCGTAGAACAACAGGCGGCCCAGCTCGGCCTTCTCCGGAGTTTGAGGGTTATCCGAAGGGATCGGCATCGGTGGAAAGGGGCGGCGAAGCGCCCCGGTGGCACCGGGCATCCCATCCGGAAGGCCAACCGGAGGCGAATCCGGGGGGATGGGCCAGAAGGCCGCGATGAGGAAAAGCAGGGACAGCATCAGCAGCATCCCGCCACTCACGTAAAGCCCCAGGCGTTTCATGGTGGCCCCTCCTGATGTGTGGGAGAGCTCCAGGTGGTGCAGGTCCCTGAAAGGACCTCCACCACCTGGGAAAATCCGGAAACAGGTCGGCCTCTCCTCAGCCTTCCGCAGGAGAGGTGGGTGGTGCGGGTGGAGGACGGGTGCAGCGGACGATCCGCCGGACCCGGCGTTCAAACTCCCGGCGCGGCAGTAACACCCGACGGCCGCATGTCAGGCAACGGATCCCGATGTCTGCTCCCACCCGGACCACCTGCCACTCCGTCCCCCCGCATGGATGCGGCTTGCGGAGCTGCACCACATCATCCAGATGGATTTCCAGCGGCATGGCCCCGTTCCTCCAGGGGCTTTGGGCGGCCGGGCAGGCCAGGGGCAACCCGCCCGGGAGGGCCCTTCTCTATATTTGGGAGTTACGCAGCTGGTTT
>Ga0105160_1001193_pt1 | contig 10834 bp, 6 predicted proteins | sample GXS110809BmetaG_FD_89591 | JGI IMG/M metagenome (GOLD analysis project Ga0105160, IMG submission 89591) | Hot spring microbial communities from Gongxiaoshe hot spring, China to study Microbial Dark Matter (Phase II) - GXS 110809B | ecosystem: Environmental > Aquatic > Thermal springs > Hot... | reverse complement strand
TAAAAGTAAGAGTCAATAATGAAAGCAGAAAACTAATCTCAGGAATGTATTGTAATGTAAAAATCCTAGTAGATAAAGATGTAAATTCTCTCTATGTGCCTAACACTGCTATTAGAAATATAAAAGAAGAAGAGATAGTATATGTCCTTTCAAAAACCAATATACCTAACCTAAAAGATGAAAATATCTACATAGCTACAAAAAGAAAAGTAGTAACAGGAATATCAGACGGCAAATTTACAGTAATCAAAAAAGGATTATCAAAAGAAGAAATGGTAGTTTCTCTTGGAACAGAGTATCTAAAAGATAATGTTCTCGTCAGAGTAATAGAAGAATAGTTGTAGAAAAAATACACACTTATCTTAAATAATCAAACTATGGCAAAAGAGACAATTCTAGTATGCGACGATGAAGAAAAAATCAGAGAAGGACTAAAAACAATATTAGAGATTGAAGGATTCAAAGTTATAACTGCATCTGACGGACAAGAAGCTATAAGAAAAATTAATACTGATAAAGTTGATTTAGTAATTCTTGACCTTAAGATGCCAAACATGAACGGATACGAATTTCTGAATATAGTATCTCAAACAGATCCATTTTTACCTATAATAATATTAACAGCTTATGGATCAGTTGAAGAAGCCGTGAACCTAACAAAAAAGGGAGCATTTGATTATTTCATAAAACCACCAGATATAGACAAACTACTAGTTTCCATCGGTAAAGCCCTAGACATAAGAAAAAGCTTACTAGAAAAAAACAAAGAAAAAAATCTCACTCCAAAAGATTCACTTGATGCTATAATAGGAGAAAGCGAAGAAATAAAACAAATAAAAGACCTCATAAGAAGAGTAGCAGGAACAGATGCAACAGTTTTGATAACAGGAGAGTCTGGAACAGGTAAAGAATTAATAGCAAATGCCATACATGCCCTAAGCCCTAGAAGAGATGGACCTTTCGTAAAGGTTAATTGCGGTAGTATTCCAGAAACTTTGCTAGAAGCAGAACTATTTGGACACGAAAAAGGAGCCTTCACCGGAGCAATCAATAGAAGAAAAGGTAGGTTTGAGTTAGCAAATGGAGGAACAATATTCCTTGATGAAATAGGAGAAATCTCTCCTAAACTACAAGTAGCATTACTCAGAGTTTTACAAGAAAAGGAATTTCAAAGAGTAGGCGGCGAGGAAGATATAAAGGTAGATGTAAGAATAATAGCAGCCACTAACAAAAATCTAGAAGAGGAAGTTAGAAAAGGTAATTTCAGAGAAGATCTTTTTTACCGAATAAACATAATAACCATACATATACCCCCATTAAGACAAAGAAAGGTTGATATACCAATTCTTGCAAATCACTTTCTAAAGATATACTCAGAAACTTACAATAAACAAACAAAAAGTATTTCAAAAGAATTGCTTGACTTACTGATAGAATATCCTTGGCCCGGTAATGTTAGAGAGCTACAAAACTTCATAGAAAGTGCAGTAATAATGTGCTCTAAAGACGAACTAACAACTGAATGTATCCCCCTACACTACAAAACAAAAATTCTATCACCCAAGATAATCAATGTATTACCACAAACTAAAAAACAAGAAAGCATCCCCTCACAAAAACCAATAATAGTAATAGAAGTAGGAAAAACTCTTGAAGAAATAGAAAAAATAGTCATAGAAGAAACACTAAAATTAACAAATTACAACAAATCAAAAACTTCAAGAATACTCGGAATAACAAGAAAAACTCTACTTATGAAGATGGAAAAATATGGAATACTAGACAGAGGGGATAATAGTCTTTAATATACCTGCTACCTCTTTACATGTCTTAAACTCTATTCTACTATTCTTATCTACATAGTCTTGAGCTTCTGAAGTAAGAGGAGCAGAAGAAATAATTAACACTTTTTCACATCCATTTTCAGAAGCTTTTTGATTTATATCAACTATAGCAATTTTACCTATTTCATGGCTCCCCCACCTCCTAATAGCAACAAAATATTTTTCTTTCTCTTTAGGTTTTGAACAAATATAATCCATACCTTCTGATTCTATAAAAGTATCCATTGAAACTTTTCTAATAATGTTAAACCCAAGGGCTTTAACAAGTTCATCACAAATAGTCATAAAAGTTTGTGAATCCAACCTATTAGTAAACATATCACAAACATTCTCCACATCCTCAACAAGACCTTCTCCTGCTCCTTCAATAAAACTATCAACCTTCTTATTATGTTTTGTAATTTCCTCTTGAACTTCTTTAATCAAAGAGATAACATCAATTCTTTCTCCTTGTTTTCTAGGATAGAACACATCTTTTATCTCACCAACTCTGAGAGAAGAATTTAACCAAGATTCAGCAAAATTTTCTATTTCCTTTATAGGACGAATATCATATGTTTTCATCTCTTTCTTGAGTTTCATACTATTAATAGCTTCATCTATAAAAGGAGAAATAGAATTTATGACTGCATCACTTATTTCGTATTCTTTAAGAGTCGGTAAAAGTTCTTTAGCAGAGTCATATTTATAGAAATAGAGATATGTCATAAAGATTCCAAAACCTATTTCTCTAATAACACTACCAAGATTCTTAGAAGTAGCAAATGTTAAAAACTGATCCCAATAGTTCATAGCATCGTTAAAGTTTTTTAGTCTTATGTGGCAGAAAATTATTATTTTGTATATCAAACACATAACAAGATCAGGTATACCTTCTTCTGTAATAGTAGGAGATATAATATCAAGAGCTCTTCTATATCCTCCTAACTTTAATAAGGTAAATGCTAACATAACTTTAACCTTTATACTCTTTACACTTGAAACCTTTTCAAGTAATTCAATAGCATCTCCATATTTGTTTAGCTGAAGTTTCACAAACGCTAAATCAGTGATAAAATCAGAATCTTTAGAGTAAAAAGGCAAAGCCCTCTGACCAAAAGTATCGGATAACTGATAGTTCTCCTCTTGAAGCAAAATCTTAAATAACGAATGATTAATATCTTTATCTGAAGGTAAAAAATAAGAAGCGTAATACAAATAATAAAACGCTTCTTTAAATTTCTTTTCTTCTAGAAAAAGAAGACCAACATTTTTTAAAACTTCACCTTTTGTCGTAATAGGTGGAAAAACATCCTTTTCCAAAAGATTAAGATAATAACCAATTGCTTCCAAATGATTACCTAATTGTTTATTAACTTCCGCAAGCTCATATATTATTCTTACATCATCCTTGTTCTTTTGAAAAAGTTTCAACAACTTACTTAAAGCTTCTTGGTAGTTACCTTTATTTTTCAACTCCTCAATAACTTTATACTGATCTCTAAAAAGAGAATTTATAACAAAATATCCTATAACAGCAAGTATCAACGCTATCTCTAAAGCAATAAGTAATTCCATATAATAATAATTTTCGTAAGATAACTTTTAAGACATTAACAATAAAAAAACGGGCAGGAAGGGGGGACCTGCCCGGGAAGGAGGTGTTGAAACTTCCTAATTCCTACTAAAATATATAACAAATATCTATTAAAAAATCAACATTTTATTTCAACTCAATAACTTTAGTATCGTTTTCTCCAATAATATAAAGATTCTTACCGTAAATGAATGATATACTCCCTATTATATCATATCTATTTTTTTCATTTCCAGTGTCAATATCATAAACATGCACTCCATCAGTAGCAGATACTACTATATACCCATTACCAACATAAGGTGGAACAACTAAATTACCAGATAATATTATACTGTTCAGTATAATTCCGTCCCTATTCAAAACTAATACTTTCTTATCACCAGCAACAATAACCTTATCACGATAAACAATAGGCTCAGACTCTGCTCTTATACCAAGATTAACAGACTTAACATTCCCACTCCTATCCAATATATACATTGAACTACCTATCAAAATATAAACTCTTCCAGAATCACTTGCTACAATACCTCTCCTTACAGTAGTAGTGCTCAACTGAGATAGTTTACTATATGATCCAGAACTATTGACAATATAAACTTCTCCAATTTCATTAACACAAACAACACTCTCTGATCCAATCAAAGCAACATCCGAATAAATACTTCCAATATTAATAACTTTCCTATCACCAGTCTTGATATCAACTATATATAACCCATCTATCGTCGGAACAAAAACATTTTTATCAATCAATACTGCTCTACCAATAACCAAAGTTCCTTTAGTAGGCTCACCTAAGTTAAACTCTCCCAAAATTCTACCATTAATATCAGCAACTTTCACAACTAAATAATCGTTCTGATCTTTAGTTAGTAGAACTACATTATTACCATAAACGGAATATGAATTACCCCTTAGATTGAGATTTTTTATCCTGTCTCCATCAAATATACTTACACCTGATGATGTGTAGAAAATATATTTCTGAGTATAAACTGGCCATCTACCATATCCCGAGACCACTTTAGCACCAAAATTCAAAACTTTCTCACCTTTAACTATAGATTCCTCAGCTTTTGTCTCTTGTTTTAACTCAATAGTCTCCTTTATAACAACTTTAGTATCTTCGTTAAATTTCATCTTATCATCTATCAAAACTTTCTTACCACTTTTAGCTTTTACATAATATTCTTTATTCTTTTCAAATATTCTAACAACAGGGAATTTATCTATTTCAACATCATTAATAAATAACTTTACATCCTTAACACCTTTCGCAAGTTCAAACCTAACTTTAACAAACTCACCAGTTGAAATAAGATTTTTTGAAACCTTAGAATTAATAGCATCTAAATCAAACAAAGAAGAAGGCTTTTTATTTAGTTTAATGTTAGAAGCTACTTTTTCACCAACCTTCCTAACTTCCATAATAGTTTTCTCATCAATTGATTCCTTTTGTTTCATAACCTCTGATAGCTTAGAATCCAACTTTGCCTGTTCCTTATCACTTATCACAATAGAATTACCTTCAACCAACACTACACCACCAAAACTATCATCTACATCTTGAGTTTCTTGAGGTAATTGCTGAATTAGATCTTGCATAACTTTTGACCTTACTTTAACTTCAACCTTACCTTCAGATACAACAACTTTGGTATTATTTTTTTCATCTACACTAACAGAGAACTTTGTTCCTCTAACCGCTGCTACTGCAGTAGATGTTTTAACTTTAAAACTGTCCTTACCCAGATCCTTAACAGCGGATTTCAAAGAACCACTAATAATCTCTACTATATTATTCTTCCCTTTATCTACAGAAAGAGCAATTTGATGAAAAGAAACTTTAGTATTTTCAGATACTCTAACAAGAATTTTCTTATTTATTTGTATCTCACATTCCGAATCACTTGAAGTTATAATGGTATCTCCTTCTTTTAGTGTATAACCAACCTCTAAATCATAAATATTTAAAATGTTTTGGACTTTTACATCTCCCAAAACCATCGTAACAACTGCATCTATTTGAGAAGGTTGTTTTACTTCTATCTCTTCTACTTGCTCTTTTGATTCTGCTTTTTCGGAAATAATAGTGTTGGTCTGCTTTGGAGATACAAAAATCTCGTCATAAAATAATAAAATACCTCCTAAAGCAACCAACACAATCAATGAAATAATTAATATAGTTCTTGACACTTTCATATAAACCTCCTTACTTCCATAATAATACTTATCAAAACTTAAACTTCTAACTCCTTCCATCTTGCTAAAACTCAAAGCCTCCTTTACAAGTTTATCTACCTTCATACTAATCTCCTATTAAATATACGATAAAAAATCAAAAATTGTGAAAATAAACACTAATCTTAGTTATAATTCATATCTCTAAGCGAGGTATAAAATGCAATGGGAAGGAGTAATAAATCATTATAGAGAATATCTACCAATAATAACAGACAAAACACCTATAATTACCTTATTAGAAGGTAATACTCCGCTTATAAGAGCAACAAACTTAGGAAAACAACTAGGGATTGATCTATTTGTAAAATTTGAAGGTTTAAACCCTACTGGATCATTCAAAGATAGAGGTATGACGGTAGCGATTTCAAAAGCAGTAGAAAAAGGAGTAAAAGCAACAATATGTGCTTCAACAGGAAATACTTCTGCTTCAGCAGCAGCATATTCAGCAAGAGCAGGGATAAAATCAATAGTTCTCATCCCAAAAGGATATGTAGCAATAGGTAAATTAGCACAAGCAATGATATACGGTTCTACAGTTTTGGAAGTTGAAGGGAATTTTGATGATGCTCTAAAAGTAGTCAGAGAATCCGCTGAAAAACTAGGAATAGAAGTTGTCAATTCAATAAATCCGTATAGATTAGAAGGACAAAAAACTGCTGCTTTTGAAATATGCGATACATTAGGTAGAGCTCCAGATATACAAGTTATGCCTGTCGGAAATGCAGGTAATATAACCGCTTATTGGATGGGATACAAACAATACAAAGAAGCAGGGAAAATTTCTTCATTACCTAAGATGTTTGGAGTTCAAGCACAAGGAGCAGCACCTATAGTGTATAACCGAATATTTGAAAAACCTGAAACTATAGCAACAGCAATAAGAATAGGAAATCCTGCAAGATGGAAAGAAGCAGTCCAAGCAAAAGAAGAATCCGGAGGTAAGATAATAGATGTAACAGACGAAGAAATAATAGAGGCATACAAAAAAATTGCTTCAACGGATGGAATATTTATAGAACCTGCCTCAGCAGCATCAATAGCAGGATTAATAAAATTGGTATTATCAGGAGATATACCCAAGGGAGCATTAGTAGTAGCAATAGCAACAGGAAACGGTCTTAAAGACCCCAACACAGCAATATCAACCTTACCACCAACTTTCACAATAAAACCTTCCATTGAAGAATTAAAAAAATTTATATCATAATAATGAAAAAGTATATACTAATATCCACAATAATCCACATATTCGTAATATCTATAATCAGTTCAAATATACCTAAAACTGTAAACGAATCCATCCCTAACGAATCTCCCCAGTCATTAAACCTATCTATACTAAAATTAAACAAATTTCATAACAACATTACAAAATCGTCAAATCCTAAAGAAATATCTAAATCACAACAATTATTAGAAAATCAAACATCAGAAGAAGAAAAACAATCAGAAAATACCGAAACTTCAAACAGCGAAAATATATTCTCAAATCCAACTATAATTCCTCCCAAAATATTACATACACCTTTACTTGAATATCCATACCAAGCAAGATTAAAAAGAATTGAAGGAAGCGTATTACTAAAACTAACTATCACAACAAACGGAGAAGTTTCAGATATACAAATACTAAAAGGTAGCGGATACGATATCTTAGATAAAACGGCAACAAACTACATAAAAAGAATAAAATTTGATCCTGCAAAAACCCTTAACGGCACACCAATAGAAAGTGAAATTACATACTTTCTACATTTTGTCTTGAAATAAACAAAAAACTCTACTAATTACACAAATCAACTTAAGAATCTTCTAATCAAAAATACTTTTGAAATACTCTTGTAATGATTTAACTTGAAATTCATTTTCTTTTATTGATTTAAGAGATTCAACAGCAGCATACATAGCAGGTATAGTAGTTATAAGAGGTATCTTATACCTTATTGCTAACTTTCTTATACTGACCTCATCTTTTACAGATTTTCTAGTTCTTGTTGTATTGAAAACCATACCTATTTTACCATTTTTTATGTGATCTAACAAATCTGGTCTTCCTTCTCCTATTTTTAGCACAAGTTCAGAATCTATTCCATATTGTTTTAGGAATTCATAAGTTCCCTTTGTAGAATATATTTTAACTCCGATCTCGTGTAATGATTTTGCAATATCAACTATTTTAGGTTTATCTCTGTCATCTATAGTTAGTAAGACACTTTTTAGAGATAAATTAGTTCCTGCTGCTATTTCTGCTTTAGCATAAGCCATAGCGAATGTTGAATCAATACCCATAACTTCACCTGTAGATTTCATTTCAGGTCCTAAAACAGGCTCAACCTCTGGAAATTTTTCAAATGGCAATACAACTTCCTTAACAGCGTAATAGTTTAACTTAGGTTCTTTAACACCTATTTCTTTCAAGGAATGACCTATTATAACCCTAGTAGCAATCTTAGCCCAAGGTATTCCAGTTGCTTTTGAAACAAATGGAACTGTTCTGGATGCTCTAGGATTAGCTTCTAAGACATAAACTTCTCCATCCTTAACCGCATACTGAATATTAATAAGCCCAACAACATTAAGAGATTTAGCTATACTTATAGTATACTCTCTTATTGTATTAACAATCTTTTGAGGTAATGAGAAGGGAGGTATAACAGTAGCACTATCCCCAGAATGAACTCCTGCTTCTTCTATATGTTCCATAATACCAGCGATAACAACATCTTCCCCATCACTAACTGCATCAACATCCACTTCAACAGCATCTTGTAAAAACTTATCTATAAGTATAGGTGAACCTTCTGAGACCCTAATAGCTTCTCTAGCATATTCCAGAAATTCATCTTCACTGTAAACTATGTTCATAGCTCTCCCACCTAACACATAAGAAGGCCTAACTAAAACAGGATATCCTAGCTCCTTAGCCATCTCTAGAGCACTTTCTAAACTAGTAGAAGTTCTACTTTCTGGTTGCTTTATACCTAAACTATTCAAAAGTTCTCTAAATTTTTCTCTATCCTCAGCAATATCTATGCTTTCAGCAGAAGTTCCTAGTATCTTTACTCCTGCTTTTCTAAGTTGTAAAGAAAGTTTAAGTGGTGTCTGCCCACCAAACTGTAAAACAACCCCTATAGGATCTTCTTTTTCAATAATATTCATAACATGTTCAAAAGTAAGAGGTTCAAAATACAACCTAGTTGAGATATCATGATCAGTAGAAACAGTCTCAGGATTTGAGTTAACCATTATCGCATCATATCCCCACTTCTTAAGCTCCATAGAACAATGAACACAACAATAATCAAACTCAATACCTTGCCCTATTCTGTTAGGCCCACTACCAAGTATAACTACTTTCTTATTCTTGCTACCAACATATTCACATTCTTCATCATAAGTAGAATAATAATAAGGGGTTTTTGCTTCAAACTCAGCAGCACATGTATCTACAATCCTATAAGTAGTCTCAACTCCTAAACTCTTCCTATAATTTCTAACTTCCATCTCAGTTTTACCAGTTTTAATAGATATTAAGTAGTCGGTTATACCTACTTGCTTATAGTATAACATTCTATCCTTATCAATGTCCTCAAGCTTAGAAGGAATTGAATCTTCCGCTTCAACTATTTCTCTAAGGTTATTCAAAAACCATTTATCAATCTTAGTATATTCATATATTTCATCGATAGTCATACCAATTTTTATAGCGTCCTTTATGTAAAATACTCTATCAGGATTTGGTTCTCTAAGTTTAGTTATAATCTCAGACTTTATTTCATCAATTCTCTCTACATAAGAAGGATCTTTTGTAAATATACCTTCAAAAAACTTTTTACCTGTTTCTAAGCCAACAATAGCTTTAACAAAAGCTTCTTTAAAACTTCTACCAATAGCCATCGTTTCACCAACGGATTTCATCTGAGTTCCTAATACTGGAGTAGCATCTGGGAATTTTTCAAATGTGAACCTTGGCATTTTAACAACAACATAATCAAGAGTAGGTTCAAAAGAAGCAGGTGTTTCCTTAGTTATATCATTTGGTATTTCATCAAGAGTATAACCAACAGCAAGTTTAGCAGCAATTTTCGCTATCGGAAACCCTGTAGCCTTTGATGCTAAAGCAGAACTTCTTGAAACCCTTGGATTCATCTCAATTACCATAAAATCAAAGTTATCTGGATTCACAGCAAACTGGATATTTGACCCTCCTGTTTCAACTCCAATTTCCCTTATTATATCAATAGCAGCATCTCTTAGAATCTGATATTGTCTATCAGTTAAAGTTTGAGCGGGAGCAACAGTTATAGAATCACCAGTATGAACTCCCATCGGATCAAAGTTTTCTATAGAACAAACTATAACAACATTGTCTTTCTTATCTCGCATAACTTCAAACTCAAATTCCTTCCACCCAATAAGAGATTCTTCTACTAATATCTCTCCCACCATTGACGCTCTTAATCCTCTTTCAGCAATAACTCTAAATTCATCTATGTTATAAGCAATACCGCCACCCGTTCCTCCTAAAGTGAAAGCCGGCCTAACTATAACAGGAAATCCTATATTATTAGCAACATCTATAGCTTCTTCAAGAGAATGAACTGCCTTACTATAAGGACATTTCAAGCCAATCTTTTCCATACTCCTCTTAAAAAGTTCTCTATCTTCTCCTTTCTTAATAGCTTCAACATTAGCACCTATTAGCTTAACTTTATACTTATCTAAAATACCTTCTTCGTAAAGTTTTACCGTTAGGTTTAAAGCAGTTTGTCCTCCCAAAGTAGGTAAAAGTGCGTCAGGTCTCTCTTTATCTATTATCTTCTCTATAAACTCAACTGTAAGAGGTTCAATATATGTAACATCCGCTATCTCTGGATCTGTCATTATTGTAGCAGGGTTTGAATTAACAAGTATAACCTTAAAACCCTCCTCTCTTAAAGCTTTACAAGCCTGAGAACCAGAATAATCAAACTCACAAGCTTGACCTATAACAATTGGCCCCGAACCTATAACTAAAATACTACTGATATCCTTTCTTCTTGGCATAAACTTACCCAAATTGCTAAGAATTATAAATGTCTAACAAAAAGATTTTCATATAAAGGTTTTTAAAAAACTCTAGTTAATACAAAAAATTCATACCAGAGTAAAAACCAACTTCAAG
>Ga0105160_1001192_pt1 | contig 10848 bp, 10 predicted proteins | sample GXS110809BmetaG_FD_89591 | JGI IMG/M metagenome (GOLD analysis project Ga0105160, IMG submission 89591) | Hot spring microbial communities from Gongxiaoshe hot spring, China to study Microbial Dark Matter (Phase II) - GXS 110809B | ecosystem: Environmental > Aquatic > Thermal springs > Hot... | reverse complement strand
GCCAGAGGACCGTTTGCCGAGTCTGAGCGAGCTCCATTTCGATCTGTGGCTGCATGGTTCACCTCCCAAACAGAGGGTTCGCCTGTGGCGGCTGGCCGTCCGGATCCTCCCCAGGCAGGAGGCAAGCTCCCCTTTTCTGCTGGACGGAAGAATCCGAGAGTTTGTCCGAAGTCCAGTCATGACACAACAAGTCTAAAGCAGATTGAGGCCGGAATCCATTCCGGAGCCATCGATGGCCCGTTCCCAGAATAAACCGGGTCTTTCCTTCTCTACACAAAGGGTTACAGGAAGGAAAGATCCTGGGGGGGAGGAACCTTGCCATCCGGCCGGCGCCACAAGTAGTCGCCACCGGGTGGACGCGACGGGCGCTGGTCGGAATGCCTTCAACGCCCCTGAGGCCCTCTTGACAAAATGAAAATTCCGGTTATATTTAAGTGCAAACCTGAAACCCTGAGCCTGCAATGCCTGGTCTCTCATTCTGGATGACGTGGATCAAAAAAGCCGCTGCGCCTCGAGGCCCGGACGGTAGTCCGGTCCTGACGTAGCGGCTTTTTGTATTCGTCAGGATCTCAACCCCCAGGCTACCGTCCGGTGGCCTGGGGGTTTTCTTTTTTACGAACCAGCAGGCCGCTGCCTCAACCCGGGCGTTTTGCCCACAGTCTCTCTGCGGGGCCTCTGGCCGCTTCCGCAGACCGGAAGGAAACGATGTTTTTCGTTGCAGCGGCTTCGCTGCTGCAACGAAAAAGCATTTTCTACCCGAGACCGAGGAGGTGAACCATGCCCAGCGGGATCTGTCCGGAGTGTGCAGCCCACGTGCCGTTGCGGGAGGATGTGGTGCTCCACGAGTTCCTGACCTGCCCGGAATGTGGCACGGCGCTGGAAGTCATCTCGCTTTCCCCCCTGACCCTCGACCGCGCGCCCCAGGTGGAAGAGGACTGGGGGGAGTAGGAGGCGAGGCCGATGCGGATCGCCATGTTCTGCTCGCTGGTGCGTACCGAGGAGAAGTGGCTGCTGGAAGCGTTCCAGCGTCGGGGAGTGGAGGCCGAGGTCATCCACGATCGCTCCACGGTCCTGGAGGTTGGCGTCTCTGATGGCTGGAACCGCTTCGACGCAGCGCTGATGCGCTCCCTCAGCCACTGGCAGGCCCTCCACGCCGCGCAGCTCCTGGAGGATATCGGCCTGCCAGTTGTTAACCCGGCCTCAGTGATCCACACATGCTCCGACAAGCTCCTCACCACCGCGGCCCTTGTCCGGGCGGGTGTTCCCACCCCTCGCGTTCGGGTCGCCTTCTCCCCGGCGGGCGCGCTGCAGGCCATCGAGGAATGGGGCTACCCGGTAGTCCTCAAGCCGGTGCTCGGTTCGTGGGGACGGCTGCTGGCCCGGGTCAACGATCGGGATGCGGCGGAGGCCCTTCTGGAGCACAAAGAAACCCTGGGGGGCTTCGCCCATGGCGTCTATTACATTCAGGAATATATCCCCAAGCCGGGCCGGGACATCCGGGCCTTCGTGGTGGGCGGCGAAACCATCGCGGCCATCTACCGGTCCTCGGAACACTGGATTACGAACACCGCCCGGGGCGGCCGGGCCTCCAATTGCCCGATCACCCCGGAGCTGGCCGATCTCTGCGCCCGGGCAGCCGCCGCAGTGGGCGGCGGGGTGCTGGCGATCGATCTTTTTGAGGATCCTCAACGGGGGCTCCTGGTGAATGAAATCAACCATTCGATGGAGTTCCGCAATTCCGTGGAGCCCACGGGCGTCGATATCCCGGGCGCCATCGTCGATTTTGTGATCCGGGTGATCCGGGACGGATGGGCTGCCGCCCATTCCTGCCCTCTTCCTCAGGAGGTCCAGCGATGGAACGGGTCCGCGTGAGCATCGTGGGGGCCTCCGGCTACGTCGGGGGGGAGCTCCTGCGTCTGCTTTTGCGCCATCCATTCGTGGACCTCGCCCAGATCACATCGGAGTCCCATGCAGGCGAGCCGGCCCATCGTGTGCATCCCCATCTGCGCCGGGCCACAGCCCTGACCTTCTGCCGGATGGGGGATCTTCGACCCTGCGATGTGCTCTTCATCGCCCTGCCCCACGGCGAGGTCGCCCCCCGGATCGAATCCTTCGCCGCCCTCGCGCCCGTCGTCATCGATCTCTCAGCGGATTTCCGACTCCGCGATCCCGAGGCCTATCGCCGCTGGTATGGCCGCCCGCATCCCCGACCGGAGTGGCTTCCCCGATTCGTATACGGGCTCCCCGAGCGTTACCGGGAGGATCTGCGCGGGGCCCGTTATATCAGTGGGGTGGGCTGCAATGCGACAGCCGCCATCCTGGCGCTGTGGCCACTGATCCGGGCGGATGTCCTGGATCCGGAGCGCCCGATCCTGGTGGACATCAAGGCCGGGTCCTCCGAGGCGGGACGCGAGCCAAACCCGGGTTCCCATCACCCCGAGCGCCATGGCGCCATCCGCCCTTATGCGCCTGTCCGTCACCGCCACACCGCGGAGGTCCGCCAGGCCCTTGGTCGGGATACCATCGTCCTCTCGGTGACCGCGGTGGATGTCGTGCGAGGGGTGCTGGCGGTCGCTCACGCCTGGCCCCGCGCCCCCCTTACGGAATCAGACCTCTGGCGAATCTACCGCGCTGCCTATGGGGAGGAACCTTTCATCCGGATTGTGAAGGACCGGCAGGGCCTCCACCGGCTGCCAGATCCGAAAGCAGTGGTGGGGAGCAATTTCGCCGACGTGGGCTTTGCGATCGAAGAGGAAACCGGGCGCATCGTCGCCCTGTGCGCGCTGGACAACCTGATGAAGGGCGCAGCGGGTTCGGCGGTTCAATCCCTGAACGTGGCCATGGGCTGGCCCGAAACCACGGGGCTCGACCTGATCCCGGTTTATCCGGCGTGAACAACGGGAAGCTCAAAAAGAACGGGCACTTACGTGCCCTACTATGAACAGGGAAGGCCCTTTGTTTGTAGTAGGGCACGGAGCAAAGCGAAGTGCCCGTCTAAGCGTTCACAAAGACAACGGGCACTCACGTGCCCTACTACAAACAGGAAAAGCCCCTTGTTTGTAGTAGGGCACGGAGCGAAGCGGAGTGCCCGTCATAAGCGTTCCCAAAAAGAGGACGGGCACTTGCGTGCCCTACTACGAACAGGGAAGGCCCTTTGTTTGTAGTAGGGCACGAAGCGAAGCGAAATGCCTGTCGTAGGCGCTCCCTAAAAAACAATGGGCTTGGCTACACCTCACTGGTGAAAACACAGCAGAAATCTACCCATCGCTTCGGAGGCGCAAGATGTGGGTGATTAAGCTCGGCGGGAATGCGACGGTGAACGCGGAGGCGGTGCTGGATGAGCTCGCTACCTGGGCCCGGGAGGGCCGGCGCTGGGTGCTGGTTCACGGCATCTCCGCGGAAGCGGATGCCCTGGGCGAGGCTCTGGGGCATCCGCCCCGGTATGTCACCTCGGCCTCCGGCTTCACCAGCCGCTACACCGATGAGCGCACGCGGGACATCATGCTGATGGCCTACGGCCGGGTCAATGCCCATCTCGTGGCCGCCCTGCACCGCCGTGGGGTCCATGCCATCGGCTTGCGGGGAATCGACGGCAGGCTGCTACAGGCCCGCCGAAAGGAGGCGCTGCGAATCCGTGAGGGAGAGCGGATCCTCATCCTGCGAGGAGATTATTCCGGAACACCCATCGGTGTGAACACGGCGCTGCTCCACAGGCTTCTAGAACTGGAACTTTACCCGGTGATCGCTCCAATGGGGCTGACGCCGGAAGGGGAAATCGTGAACGTCGATGGAGATCGGGCGGCGGCGGCCATTGCCGTAGCTCTGCAAGCCGAAGGATTGATTTTCCTCACAGGCGCTCCTGGCCTGCTTCGATCGTTTCCAGATGAGCGCACACGGGTGGCTGAGTTGAGCATGGAGGACCTGGAGGGTGCGATGGCCTGGGCCCAGGGGCGGATGCGTCACAAGCTCCTGGCCGCGCAGGAGGCCCTCAAGAATGGCCTTCCCAGCGTCTGGCTGGCCGACGGTCGTCGCCCTGCGCCGCTGACTGCTGCTCTCCGTGGGGAAGGAACGCGCATTCTCCGAACGACTTCGCCCATTCCGGTTCCGGTTGAAATCCAGGAGCTCTGAGCCTGCTCCGCGCGTCCGAACATGCGCCTTAAGCATTCAACCAGCCATAAAAGAACGGCCTTTGGGAGCTAACATTTCTGCGCCACCAGACGTGTCAAGACACGTCCTCTGAACCATTCGTGTATTCGTGTCCCGATTCGTGGAAGGCTCGCCTGCACCTTCGCCAGGAGGTTTTCTCGATGGATATCCGGGCCATAGAAAGCCGATACGCCAGCGGGGTCTACCCCAAGCGGGATCTGGTGCTGGTCCGAGGGAAAGGCGTCTATGTGTGGGATGAAAAAGGACGATGCTACCTGGATGCCACCGGAGGGCAGGGGGTTGCCCTCCTGGGCCATAATCCTCCGGCGGTCCGGGCGGCCCTCCAGGAGCAGATGGACCGTCTGATGATCTGCCCCGAGATTTTCTACAACGACCGGCGCGCCCAGCTGCTGGAGGCGCTCCAGAGCATCCTCCCCGGTGGCCGGGCGTGGCGGATTTTCCTCTGCAACTCGGGAGCAGAGGCAGTGGAGGCGGCCATCAAGTTCGCCCGCTGGCGCACCGGGCGCGCGGAGATCATCGCCGCCCGTCGCGCCTTCCACGGGCGCACCATGGGGGCCCTCTCCGCCACCTGGAACCCAACCTACCGCCAGCCCTTCGAGCCGCTGGTCCCTGGTTTTCGTCATATCCCCTTCAACGACATCGCCGCGCTGGAGGTCGCCGTCGGCCCACAAACGGCGGCGGTGATCCTGGAGCCCGTTCAGGGGGAAGGAGGCGTGTGGCCGGCGGACCCGGCGTTCCTGCGGGCCGCGCGGGAGCAATGCGATCACCACGGTGCGTTATTGATCTTCGATGAGGTGCAGACCGGATTCGGGCGCACCGGGCGATGGTTCGCCGCCGAACACTATGGGGTGCTCCCCGACCTGATCGCAATGGGGAAAGGGATGGCAGGCGGGTTCCCCATCGGCGCCACCGCCTTCCCGGCCGATTGGGGGCCACTCCCGGCCGGCGCCCACGGCTCCACCTTCGGCGGAAACCCGATGGCGTGTGTAGCGGCCCTGGCGGTGATCGAAACCCTCCATCGGGAACGCCTCATCGAGCGGGCGGCTCGCCTGGGTGCGCTGTTCCAGGAGCGCCTGCGTCGGATCCGCTCCCCACTGGTGCGGGAGATCCGGGGATTGGGCCTGATGGTCGGCGTCGCCCTGCGCGCGCGCGCCACCCCGATCCTGCGGCGATTGATGGCGGAAGGCGTCCTCGCATTGCCGGCCGGCCCGGACGTGATCCGGTTCCTGCCTCCCCTGATCATCGAACCGGAACACCTGGAACAGATCGCCGCCGCGCTGGAACGGGCACTCGCTGAAGCACCTGCCCTCGTTCCCCAGATGGAAGGAGAGGAAGGATGAGGGATCGGATAGACGATCGAGAAGCCGTCGCTCTTCTGGAGGAACTGGTGCGGATCCCGAGCCCGTCAGGGGCCGAAGGCCAGGCGGCGGCCTTCCTGACCAGCTGGATGGCCCGACACGGGTTCGAGGCGTGGGTTGATGAAGCGGGCAACGCCATTGGCGTGGTGGGGGAAGGGCCACGAACGCTGCTGCTCCTCGGGCACCTGGATACCGTTCCGGGGGAGATCCCGGTGCGGGTGGAGGATGGCCGGCTATATGGCCGGGGGGCCGTGGACGCCAAGGGCCCGCTGGCGGCAGCGACCGCAGCAGTCGCCCGGGTGGGAGCTCGACCGGGGTGGCGATGGGTGGTGGTCGGGGCTGTAGAGGAAGAATCCGCGACCTCCCGGGGAGCCCGCCATCTCGTGCGGACCTGGCCGCGGCCGGATATGGTCCTCATCCTGGAGCCCAGCGGTGTGGATGCCATCGCCCTGGGTTACAAGGGCCGGCTGCTCCTGCACGTCCGCCTGGAGGCACCCGGCCGCCATACCGCTGTCCCTGAACCCAACCCGGCCGAGCGGCTGGTGGAGCTATGGATCGCGCTCCGGGAGCGCGCCCGGTCCGTCTCCGAGGGAAGCCGCCTCTTTGAGCAGGTAACCCCTTCCCTCCGCCGGCTGGTGGCCGATGGGGATGGCCTCCGGGAGTGGGCAGAGATGACCGTGGGATTCCGGCTCCCTGAGGCCTGGCCGCCGGAGCGATGGCAGGAGGCCATGCGGCCGATCCTGGAGACGGCAGGGGTGGCCTGGCGGACGGAGGGGAAAGAGCCCGCGTGGCGGGCACCTGCGGACACCCCGCTGGTGCGGGCGCTCCTTAGCGGGATCCGGGGGGAAGGCTTTCGCCCCCGGTTTCTGCTGAAGTCCGGCACCTCGGATATGAACGTCGTCGGGCCCGCCTGGCGCTGCCCGATCGCCGCCTATGGGCCAGGGGACGCGCGGCTGGATCATACCCCGGAGGAACACATCGAGCTCCGGGAATACCAGACCAGCATCCGGGTGCTCATCCAGGCCCTGGAAGCCATTGCGACTGACGCCGCATAAGAGATCGCGTCTACATTGTAAACCCGTGCGGTTGATCGAATTCGGAAGCTCGAGGAGTGGATCTTCCCGGGGATTTGGGGCTGGGCGGGCCGCCTTCGGCGGCCCGCCCAGCCCCAAAAATCTCTTTCCTCGGAAAGGAGGGAGCGCAATGCCCTTAGATCGCTTCTACATCATCGAATCGACGTTGCGGGAAGGGGAACAATTCGTTGGCGCTCACTTTTCCACCGAAGACAAGATCCGCATCGCCCGTGCCCTGGATGAGTTCGGGGTGGAATACATTGAGCTCACCAATCCATCCGCCTCCCCGAAGAGCTTCGAGGATTGCCGGACGATCGCCCGGCTCGGGCTGCGCTGCAAGGTCCTCACCCACATTCGTTGCCACCTGGAGGACGCCAGGCGGGCCCTGGAGACGGGGGTGGACGGTATTGACGTGGTGATCGGGGTCTCCTCTTACCTTCGGGCCTTCAGTCACGGTATGGACGTGGAGGAGATCATCGATCGGGCTGTGGAGGTGCTGACCTTTATCCGGGAACAGGCCCCGCACATCGAGTTGCGCTTCTCCACAGAAGACACCTTCCGCAGCGATCCAGCCGATCTCCTTCGGGTGTATCTAACAGTGGATCAGCTGGGGGTAGTGAACCGGCTGGGGATTGCGGACACCGTAGGCATCGCAACGCCCAGCCAGGTGGCCTGGCTGGTGGGCACCCTGCGACGGCTAACCCGGGCGGACATCGAGTTCCATGGCCATAATGACACAGGTTGTGCCATCGCCAACGCCTTCGCCGCCCTCGAGGCGGGCGCCACCCACATCGATACCACGGTCCTGGGCATCGGGGAACGCAACGGCATCACCCCTCTCGGAGGCTTCATCGCGCGGATGTATACCATCAACCGGGATCTGGTGCGGCGCAAGTATAACCTGAGAAAGCTGCGCGAGATCGAGCGGATGGTGGCGGAGATGGTGGGGGTGGAGATCCCCTTCAACAACTACATCACCGGGATGGCCGCCTTCACCCATAAAGCGGGCATTCACGCCAAGGCGATCCTGAATAACCCCGAGACTTACGAGGCCCTGGACCCTCAGGATTTCGGGATGACCCGTTATATCTCGATTGCCCACCGGCTGACCGGATGGAACGCGGTGAAGGCCCGGGCGGAACAGCTGGGGCTGAACCTGAGCGACGAACAGATCCGCGCCGTCACCACCCATATCAAGGCCCTGGCTGACGAGAAGCGGATCACTCTGGAGGACGTGGATGAAATGTTACGGCGCTGGGCAGATGGACAGGAGGTCATCCGGCCCGCCGTCCAGGAGCGTTAACGCCTTTCCCTGATCCGAAGCGTGGAGAGGAGAGCTATGGCCCCCCAGACCTTTGCCCAGAAGGCCATCGCCCGGGCAGCCGGCCGCGCCGAGGTGACCGTCGGGGAGATCGTGGACGTGCGGCCGGACATCATCCTGAGCCACGACAACACGGCGGCCATCGCCCAGAGGTTCTACCGGCTGGGGCTGAAGCGGGTGAAGGACCCCAGTCGCCTGGCCATCACCCTCGACCACGCGGTCCCGCCGCCGACGCCGCGCCACGCCCAGAACCACGCGGAGATCCGACGTTTCGTCGCCGAGCAGGGCATTCGCAACTTCTTCGAGGCGGGGCGAGGCATCTGCCATCAGGTGCTCAGCGAGGAGGCTATCGTGCTGCCCGGCCAGATGATCCTTGGTGCGGACAGCCACACCACGCATTTCGGCTGGATGGGAGCCTTCGGGGCCGGTGTGGGGCGCAGCGAGGTGCTGGCCCTCTGGGCCACCGGCGAGATCTGGCTTCGGGTGCCGGAAACCATCCGGATCACCCTGGAGGGTCGCCTGCCCTTCGGTGTGACCGCCAAGGATCTCTGCTTACGGATCTTCTGCGATCTGGGGGCAGATGGAGGCTTATATCGCTCTGTGGAGTTTGCAGGCAGTGGCGTTCACGCTCTCTCCATCGAGAGCCGTATGGTGATCGCCAACTTCATGGCCGAGTTTGGGGTCAAGAATGCCTATCTTCCCCCTGACAATATGGTCTTCGACTGGCTGGCCCCTCGCCGGGCCCGGCGGACCGGGGAGCCAGTTGAGGCGGTCCGGGAGCATATCGCCGTCCACGCGTTGTATCCGGATCCGGGCGCCATATATGAAGCGGAGCATGCCTATCAACTGGATGAGCTGGAGCCCATGGTGGCCTGTCCTCATTCTGTGGACCATGTGAAGCCATTGCGAGAGGTGGCTGGCATTCGAGTGGATCTGGCCTTCATCGGCACGTGCACCAATGGGCGTCTGGAAGACATCGCGGCCGCGGCGGAAATCCTGCGCGGGCGGCGGATCGCCCCCGGCGTGCGGCTGCTGGTGATCCCAGCCTCAAGTGAGGTGCTCCAGGAGGCCATCCGGCGGGGTTACATGGAGGTTCTCGTGCAGGCTGGAGCCATGATCGGGGTTCCGGGCTGCGGCCCATGTATGGGGAATCATATGGGAATCCCGGCGCCCGGCGAGGTCGTGATCTCCTCGGGAAGCCGGAACTTCCGGGGGCGGATGGGAACACCGGAGGCGGAGATCTACCTGGCCAGCCCGGCCGTGGTAGCTGCCAGCGCCCTGCGCGGGCGGATCACCGATCCCCGAGAGGTCAGCGATGGCGGGCGCTGAACCCATACCGAAATCGTGGGCTCATGAGGAAGGAGTTCCTCCCTGGATGCGTTCGGCCTGCCAGCGCTGAACCTGTATTCGGACCCATTCCGCATCTTGAGGATCCAGCGGAGGAGGCGGGACCGGGCCTGCGTAATCGAGCTGATCGGCATACCGCGCTCGCGCGTATAGATCGTCCAGAACGTGCTGCAGATCCAGCGGCGCATCGGGAAAGGGTGGGCGCAGCGGCACCGCCACGACCGGCAACCGATCCCGCAGATCCATAAACCAGGCCAGCAGGCCCGGATGACCGGGCCGATACAGAGCCACCACGTAATCACTGCGCCCGGCCAGGGGCGCGGGGCGATCCCCCCCTCGCAGCAGATCGATCTCAAGCCAGCTGGCGCCTCCTTCCAGGAGCAGCCGTCGCTTCTCGAGCATCGCCTGCTGCCCCCGCGACCCCCGGACCTTGTTCGCTGGCGAAAGCACTTCAATCGCCGTGACGACTTGATGCGAACGCGCGTCCCGCACTTCCAGATAATGATCCCGGATTTCAGCTTCCAGCAGCGTTTCCACTACCATCGGAGCAGTGATGGCCGGCTGCCCGGGCCATCCGGAAGGAATGGCCGACTCACGAAGGGGACGCGTCACAACCACATCCGGCACCAGAACCGGATATCCCGGATCCTCATACGGAGAAGTCACATAGACCCGTTGCTCGACCCGCACATAAAAATACGGGGCCAGCATCGGCGCCAGATAGGCCCGAATGCCTTCGATGAAGCCATGATGAACATCCGGCCAGAGCGCGGGATCTTCCAAGTAAGGATCCATTCCGGGGAAAGGAGAACGCATAAATCCTCCGGTCAGGCTGTTCCATGCAATCCGTTTTGCTTCTTAATTGTAACACAGGGACAAGGGAAAATGGAGGTCATAGCCATGCAGCTGCGGGGTCGAGTGTGGAAATATGGCGACAACGTCAACACCGATGTGATTTTCCCGGGCAAATACACTTACACTATTACAGATCCGGTGGAGATGGCCCGGCACGCCCTTGAGGATCTGGATCCCCGGTTCGCCCGGGAAGTGCGGCCGGGGGACATCATCGTAGCGGGCCGGAACTGGGGATGTGGGTCCTCGCGGGAGCAGGCGGTGATCGCCCTGAAGGCCGCTGGGGTGCGGGCGATCGTCGCCAAATCCTTCGCCCGCATTTATTTCCGTAACGCGGTTAACAACGGCTTGCTGCCGATCGTGTGCCCGGCGGCCGTGGAGGCCATCGAGCCCGGAGAAGAGATGGAGATCGACCTGGAGGCCTGCGTCATCCGATGCCGGGCGGGCATTTTCCCCTTCCCGCCCCTCTCCTCAACCATCCGGTCTATCCTGGAGGCCGGAGGGCTCATCCCGATGCTCTGCCGCCGCCTGGGCCTGCCCCTCCCCTCGGAAGATGCGTTCCTCAGCGGAACCACGTCCGATGGTTAAGCGGGACGTTCGATGATCGCGTCGATTGAAATCGTCCTTTTTGGGTCTGCGGCCAGTGGTCGGCCCGCGCCGCCTGGAATGAGGAGATCTCTCCTGCTTTCTTTCGCCTGGGGAGGTTCAATACTGGACTTTGGACAAACTC
>Ga0105160_1001189_pt1 | contig 10861 bp, 9 predicted proteins | sample GXS110809BmetaG_FD_89591 | JGI IMG/M metagenome (GOLD analysis project Ga0105160, IMG submission 89591) | Hot spring microbial communities from Gongxiaoshe hot spring, China to study Microbial Dark Matter (Phase II) - GXS 110809B | ecosystem: Environmental > Aquatic > Thermal springs > Hot... | reverse complement strand
TAGATATACTATTACCAGATTAATCGTTGAAAAGATTATTATGTATACTCCCCCCCTAATTATCTCTGAAAGTTTCTTTTTTAAGGAGTTGTTTAGATAAATTAATACTCCAAAGATTAGTATGAATGCGAATGTTAATAGAAATATAACTATAAAAATTTTTGAAGTTGAGAATAATATGGCAGATAGTATTAGCCCTACTGATAAGTAGTATAAAATACTTGATTTTATTTCGGGTTTTGAGAATATTGAGTAGAAAATTGCTAATACAAGCGATGGGGAGAGATATGTAAGATAATACGAAGGTTCATAAGTGAAACCATTTGCTCTACCCGGTTGTGTCATGAATAGTTCTATTTCAAGATTGTAGAATAGTATTTGCTGGATTATTCCAAATACTGAATGAATTACAAATGAAAAAATATATAGTTTTATTAATGTTTCAATAGAAATTTTATTGTATAGGTTGACAAATATGAATAACATCACTATAAACATCCAAAACCATACTGAGTATAGAATTCCTCTTATAATTAATATTGAGTTTACTATAAAAATACTGTTTAAAATCCCAACAATGATAAACAGTATTAACCATAAAGGTAAGTAAATCTTTTTCTGGTTTAGATATTCTTTAATCACTACTAAACCGCCAAGTATTATAAATATTCCAACTAGAAAGTTAACTAATCTAAAACTAAAACCAAATATTTTTATGTTCAATAGTATATCAAAGGGAGCAAAGACAAATATTGAGAAAATTAGTAAATACAGTATCTTCTCAAACATATTCCCCCCTATAATTTGGAATATTATAATTAGTTTTCCTTTTCTTTTCAAGTTAAATCTAAGATTGACTTTTTATTGTAAATTAGTTTATAATGTAAACTGGAGGTTTATTATGGATAATAAGGAGATTAAGAATCTTATAGATGAGATAAAAGTCATAAGGGATATGGTATTAAAGGACAAAGAGGTTGTAGATAAGTTTATTTTATCTAGGGGTATAAGGTATTTATCGTTAGTTTTTGGGGGAATTGTTTTGATTATGTTTTGGGGGATTTACGAGTTAGTTAGGTTGGGGTATGATACTAGTGTTTTTAGTAGATACTTTATAGTTGGGGTTTTAGTTTTAATTTCTATTGTGGCAGGGGTAGTGAAATTTCTGAGTTGGCGGAGTATAGATCCTAGTTTTTCTTTAACTTCTTTTGTTAGTAAGGTTTTGGGTGTAGGGTATATTAAAGTATTTTTTGTTTTAGTTGGTATTATGGTATTTTTGAGTTTATATCTTGTTATGGTGGGGTTATATGGATATTTGCTTGTGGTTATAGGGGTGGGAGTTGGTATTCTTTATCTATTGTATGGGGTTATGTTTCATAATTTTGAGTTAGAGTTTTTGTCTTATTACATTATATTAACGAGTTTGTTGAGTTTATTTTTTGTTTCTAAGGATAGTTATGATGTTTACTTGTGGGTAGGTATTGTTTTTGGAGTTGGTTTTATTTTATTTTTCTTAATAACTACCATTAGAGTTATGAGGGAAAGGTAGTATGGAGTTTGATTTAGATAAGAATATTCACGAGAAGGCTAGACTTCTGATAATGGTGTATTTGGGTATTCAACCTGAGAAAAAGTTATCATTTAATGATCTAAAGGAGTTTACTAAGTTATCTTCTGGTAATCTTTCAGTTCAGATTAGAAATTTAGAAGAAGTTGGTTATGTTGAGGTTAGAAAATTTTTTGAAAACTCAAAACCTAAGACAGAGGTTATACTTACGGATAAAGGAAAAAAAGCGTTAGAAGAGTATTTGAAGAATGTTGAAAAAATTTTGGAATTTTATAAAAATGGAGGGTAATTATGAGTTTGATACTTCTTAAGGAAGTTTTTAAGGAATATTACAAGGAAGAGAAAAAAGGTAGTGTCAAGGTGGTTGCTTTGAATGGGATTAACTTGGAAGTTGAGAGGGGGGAATTTCTTACTGTTATGGGACCTTCTGGAAGTGGGAAAACTACTTTGTTAAACATAATAGGTTGTCTTGATGTGCCTACTGGTGGAGAAGTTATATATGATGGAGTTGTTTTGACAAATGCTGATGAAAATTTCCTTTCTGATTATAGGAAAAAGAATATAGGTTTTGTATTTCAATCCTATAATCTTATACCTGTGCTTACTGTAAAAGAAAATATAGAACTAGCGATATCATTAGATACTTCAATATCCAAGGAAGAGAGAGAAGAGAGAGTTATGAAAATAATAGAGTCTGTTGGACTTAAAGGTATGGAGAATAGATTTCCTAGAGAGTTGTCGGGAGGACAGGAACAGAGAGTTGCTATTGCTAGGGCTTTGGTAAAGAAACCTTTAGTAGTTCTTGCTGATGAACCTACTGCTAGTTTGGATTCAATTACTGCTGAAGAAGTTATAGGAATTATGAGAAGAATGAATGAACAGGAAGGAATAACTTTTATATTCTCTACACATGATCCTAGAATAGAAAAGTATGCTAAAAGGATTGTGTTATTAAGGGATGGTAAAATTGTATCAGATGAGAGGAGGTAGGTATGGTGATTAAAATGGTTTTAAGAAATGTCTTTAGACATAAAAGAAGAACATTGATAACAGTAATAACTATAGCAGTTGGAATAATGTTTTATGTTGCTATGGATTCTCTCCTTGTTGGAACTGATAGAATGTTAATAGAAAGTATGGTTAAATTTTCAGATAGATCTATTATTATATATTCAAAAGAGTATGACGAGAACCGTAGAGGTTTTCCTTTGGATAAAGGTGTGAAAGATTATGATAGGATTGTAGAGATAGTTAAGGGGCAGAAAGATATAAGTGGTATTACATACAGAGTTAGGTTTTTGGGAGAAATGATTTTTGGAGCAAAATCAAAATACATTGTTGGGACAGTTATAGATAACTATACTGATTCTGAAGTTTTTGAGATAAGTAATTATGTTAAAGGTAGATATTTATCTAGTAATGAGGGGGAAGTTATAGTGGGTAGTGCTCTTGCTAAGAAATTAGGTGTTGGGGTGGGAGATTATGTTGTTATTAGTGTTAAGACAGTTAGTGGGGCTTATAATGCTATGGAGTTTGAAATAGTAGGAATAATAGAGTCTCCTGATAGTGTTTTGAATGAGTCTGGAGTTATAATTTCGTATAGTTCTGCTAGATCACTTTTAGGTATAAAAGATTTAAAAACTTCTGTTCATCTAAAAGTAAATTGGCCAAGAGGAGAAAGTGTAATGTCTTACTTGGATAGGCTTGACAAAATTACTGCTAACTTAAGAGAACAGTTAGGAGAGTATAGCGTTTATAGTTTGAGAGATCTTTATAAAGATTTTCTTTTGCTTATGGAACAAAAAAGAGTCTCTTCGTTTTTGATAGTGTTTATAATTCTTGTTATTGCGGGAGTTGGAATTGCTAATTCTATATTGATGTCGGTCTATGAAAGAGTAAAGGAAATTGGAGTTTTGATGGCTATGGGAATGAAACCTAAAGAGGTTAGAAAGATATTTCTATTAGAAGGGATAACTTTAGGAGTTTTAGGTGCTGTTGGGGGTGTTTTTTTGGGAGTAATTGTTGACTTATTTTTGATTTATGTTGGGTATGATATAACTGTTTTTGCTTCAAGTGGAACGGAATTAGGTATTCCAGTTTGGGGTGTTATATATGGTGAGTGGAATTTTATTGCTTTTGTTGAGGGTTTTTTGTTTGCTTTAGTAGTGTCTGCGGTGTCTTCGTATTTTCCTGCAAGGTATGCTTCAAAACTTAAAGTTACAGAGTGCTTAAAATTTGTGTAAAGTAAAACTTATACTCTTAAAATATTTTATCTACATAGTCTGATTTTACAGAATTCTGTTGAATGAAGGTTTTTATATTAGTTTCTAAATATTGGGTAGTAGTTTGAGAGATTTTTGTATAAGTTTTTAGATGTTGAAGTTGGGTATAATTTTTTAGGAGGAGTTGCTTTTACTAGAAAGTAAAGAAAAGTAATGGTATTATTTAAAGAATGTTTGATAAAATTTCTCTATGGATGTTAGAGGTAATACTGATGCTAATTTTACAAATTTAGCGTAGAATGGGACATAATAACGAGGTTTTGTTTTCTTTTTCTGTAGAATTTTGTATATCTTTTTTGCTACGATATCTGGAGATGGAGAAGATTTTATACTTTCATCAAAAAACTTAAACATTTTTTCCGCCATAGGTTTGTAAATAGAGTTTTTTGAAAATTTTTCAAGGTTTTCTTTTGCTATTATAGGCCAGTTTGTATTTATTCCTGCTGGTGCTAACTCTACTACATCTATTCCAAATTGTTTTACTTCTTGTCTCAAAGCAAAAGTTAGAAACGAAAATGCTACTTTTGATGTTGAATACCAACTCAAAAAAGGTGATGGGATTAGTGATGCTATTGAGGTTATGTTTATTATTCTTCCGCTTTTGTGATTTCTCATTATTGGTATAACCATTTTACATAGTTTGATTTGACCAAATACATTTACTTCAATCTGTTTAATTGCTTCCTCAATGGGTATGTCTTCTATTGCTCCTGCTATTCCATAGCCTGCGTTGTTTATTAAAAAGTCTATTGTGTTATGTTTTGATAAAATTTCACTTATAACTTTTTCCATACTCTTTTCGTCTAATAGGTCTAGGTATTTTAAGTTTACTCCTATATTTTCTAGGTCTTTTGCTTTTGATATGTCTCTGCCAGTTGCGTATACTATTAGCCCTTTTTCTGCTAAGAATTTAGCAGTTGCTTTCCCTATTCCAGATGTTCCACCAGTAATTAAAACAACTTTACCACTTAGATTTTTCATACTTGTATAAGATAACAAATTATTTTTTTATTTTCAAATGAATTCTTTTTGGATACGCAAAAATGTATTTTTTATTCATTTTTTAGGAGAATAGTAATTTTTTGCTTTCAGTTGTTATGTCTAACAATTCACTTTCTTCTACATCTTCTTACTCTTCGCGAATCCTGCAATTACTCCGTTTATCCTCGCTAATGGTCTTAGCAAAATACAAATTTCCTATATCTTCCTTAGTAAAGTTATATTTTAGACAAAGCAACTTTAAGTTATGCAAAAACAAATGTAAATTATGCGGTTTGTTTGTAATGCATTAAGTATAAGTAATCTATTTAAAAATTCTTTAATTTTTCAAAGTAAGGATAAACTATTTGACCTAAAGATATGCCACCATCGTTAGGAGGGACTTGTTTGTTAAGGTATACTTTAAATTTTCTTTCTTCTAAGTGTTCTATAACTTTATCTACTAAGAAACTGTTTTGAAAAACTCCACCACTTAATACGACTTTCTTACAGTTTTTTACTATGCTTATTTTTTCTACTGCTTCTGTGATTATTTTAACTATAGTATTATGGAATTTTATACTTATCTCTTCTTGAGGAATTGAATTGTTTATGTCTTCAACTATTTCTTTTATCATAGGTCTCCAATCAATAATGTTTTCTCGTATGTTGTATGAATAATGTTTTGTTAATGTTAGAGTTTTTGATGAATATAGTTTAAACTCAAGTTCCATTGCTGATTGTCCTTCAAAGTTTGAGTATCTAGAGACTCCTATTATTGATGATACTCCGTCAAATAGTCTGCCTGCTCCAGATGATTTTACATATAAACCATTATCATACATTTTTATAATGTATTGCGTAGTAGGTATACTGCCAAATATTTTATCAACTTCTTTTCTAACTTCTGAGGATAATAACAGTCCTATTCCAATTCTAAATGTTTCTTTTATTGCTTTTTCTCCTCCTATTAGTGGTATAGGTAAGAGGTGAAATATTCTTTCAAAATTACCTTTTGATATGTAGAAGAACTCACTTCCCCATATTTCTCCGTCTAATCCGTATCCTGTTCCATCCCAACTTACTCCTATTATGTCTTCTTGTAAAATATGATTTTCTGCCATAACTGATAAGATATGTGCGAGGTGGTGTTGGACTTTCAGAAGTTTTACATTATTTTCTTCTGAAAACTGTTCTGCGAATTGTGTGGAGATATAGTCTGGGTGTAGGTCAGAAATTATGTATTCTGGTTTAACATCAAAAAACCTTAAGAAGTCTTTTATAACTTTTTCAAATGCTTTAATTGACTCAAAAGTTTCTAAATCCCCAATATGTTGACTTAAGATAACATAGTTGTTTATTGACAATGCTACTGTATTTTTTAGATGTCCTCCTACTGCTAAGGTTATTGGTAGTTCTTTTTCAATTATTATAGGTTTTGGCACAAAACCTCTTGCTCTTCTTATTATTATTTCATTTCCATTAGGAGTAATTTTTATGACACTATCATCTATGTGCCTAACTATTTTCCTATTATGTATGAGAAAATAATCCGCTATTGAATTTAATCTTTCTAGTGCTTCTTGATTATCTATACATATTGGTTCGTCTGATAGATTACCACTAGTGAATATAACGGGAGTTTTTATTTCTTCCATTAGCAAAATATGAAGAGGGGAGTAAGGTAATAAACAACCAAGAAATGGATTTCTTGGAGCAACATATTCTGATATTGGTATATTATCCTTTTTCTTAAGTAATAATATAGGCGAAATATAGGAGGTTAGTAGTTCTTTCTCTCTTTCAGAGAGATAACAATATCTTTCTATTTCTTCCAAGTTTCTAAACATTACTGCAAATGGTTTTTCTTCTCTTCTTTTCCTTTGTCTAAGTTTTTTAACAATTTCGTCGTTATCTGCTCTACATACTAGTTGAAAACCTCCTATTCCTTTTATCGCTACTATGTTGCCTTCTAGTATAAGTTGAGATGTTTTTTTTATGATTTCTTGGGAGTATTTTCTCCTTTCTGTTTCTTTTTCTGGATACTCGTTTATTAGTTTCTTACCGTTGTTGTCAAGTAGTTCTAAGTGAGGACCACATTCAAAGCAAGCAATAGGTTGTGCGTGAAATCTACGGTTAAATATATTCTTGTATTCATCTCTACATATTTCACACATTTTAAATTCTTTCATTGAAGTATTTTCTCTATCGTAAGGAATATCCTCTATGATTGAAAACCTAGGACCACATTCAGTGCAGTTTATGAAAGGATATAAATACCGTTTATCTTCTGGATTTAATAATTCTAACTTACAGTTGTCGCATACACTCAAATCTGGAGGAATTACAGGTAATTTACTGTTTCCTTCACTACTCGGTAGAATCTTAAATTCATTCTCTTCTAGTGTCATAATTTCAGAAACTTTAATTGAAAAAATTTCACTTGATTTTGGCTTTTTCTCTCTTAGAGTTTTTAGGAAAATATCTATTTTGTCTTCTTTTCCTTCAATCTCTATCTCAACCCCATAAGTGTTGTTTTTTATCCATCCCCCTAGTCCTAAATCTTTAGCAACCCTGTAAACGAATGGTCTAAATCCAACACCTTCAACTAACCCCTCTATTTTGATTAAAAATCTTTTCATAATAAAAAAGTTATTTAGTTCTAATTACTAGTTTCAATATTTCTTGATTTTATTGATTAAATTCTGTAAACTAGTTTATAATGTAAACTGGAGTTAAGTATGAAGGTAGGTATGATTTTTAGGGTGGCTTTTAGGAATATTGGGAGGAATAGGAAGAGGTCTGTGCTTGCCTGTGTATCTGTTGGGGTTGCTGTTATGTCTATTGTGGTTATGCAAGGGTTAGTTGATGGAATGATGGATAACATTGTGAGAAATTCAACTAAGAATGATACTGGACATGTTAAGATTGCTTCTAAGGAGTATTTTGAAGACATTGAAAGTATGAGAGTAGATTATCTTATTGAAGATGTAGATAAGGTTGTTGAGGTTATTGATAGTATTTCAGAGTTAAGGGGCAGGGTAGATATTATAACTTATAGGTTTAGGTTTCCGTTATTGATTGATTTTAAAGGAAATAACAAAGTTGGTATATGTGTAGGTGGTGATGTTGAGAAAGAGAAAAAACTTTTTATGCTTGATAGGAGTTTAGTTGAGGGTAGATATTTAAGTGGTGGAGTTTTTGAAGAGAAAGGTATTAGGTATAGGGAGGTTATTTTAGGTAAAAAAGTTGCTGAGGTTTTAGGGATTTCTGTTGGGGATAGTTTTTCTGTGTTGATTCAAGGAAGTGATTTGGGGATTAGGATTCCTAGGTTTAAGGTAGTTGGTATTTTTAATACAGGGATAAACCTTTTAGATGATAATTTGTTGATGATTTCACTTGATGATGCTAGAGAAATTTTGGGGGCTGGAAATGGAGTTCAAGAGATTGTTATTATGTTAAAGAATTACAATGATGCTAAGTTTGTTGCTGAAAAAATAAATAAAGTTTTAGTTTCTAATGGTTTTGATACAATAAAAGCAGTTGATTGGCAGAGTTCTGGCAGTTTTGTTGCTAACTTACAGAATGTTTTGATGATTTATGGAGTTATTTATTTTATTGTGGCGTTGTTGGGAGCATTCATTATAATGAGTATAATGATGATGGTAGTTCTTGAAAGAAGAAGAGAGATAGGTATTTTGAAGGCTATGGGTATGAATAAAGTTGAGATTGTTGGGTTATTTACGATTGAAGGAACTATTTTAGGTAGTATTGGTGCGGTAGTAGGTTCTTTAATTGGAGTTTTAATTAGTATTCCTCTTTCAATATGGGGTATTGATTTTAGTTCTTCTCTTTCTAGTATGAATTTTCCGATGGATAATGTTGTAAAGTGGATGATAACTGTTGGAGGAGTTTTTGGTGCTATGGTATTAGGTATATTTGTTTCCGCTTTAGTATCTGTTATACCTTCAACTCATGCTGGTAATATGAAACCTGTAGATGCTATAAAGAGTATATAGGAGGTTAGTATGAGAAGTTTCTTAGTTTTAGTTTTTATATTAGTTTCTTTCTCACAACTTTTCCCCCTTACTGCTTCGGAGATACTTAAGAAAGTTAATGATAATTTAAACTTCAAAAGTGCTATTATGACAGTTAGAATGGAGATTTCTGTTCCCAATCAAAAACCAAAAGTAAAGGTTTTTAAGTCTTGGGTTTTGGGAGAAGATAAAGCGTATGTTGAGTTTTTGAATAGTGAAGATAAAAATATTAGGTATTTGAAACTTGGTAAAAAACTTTGGATTTATGACAAAAGCGAAAATAACACTTTTCTTATTTCGGGACATCTTCTGAAACAAGGTATGATGGGTAGTGCTATATCTTATGAAGATATGCTTGAGTCTGAGGATATATATAGTAAGTATTCTGTCTCTCTTGCTGATGATGAAAAAGTTAGTGGTAAGGATTGTTATGTTTTAATACTAAAAGCAAAAGTTGAGAATGTTTCTTATCCTTACAGAAAGTTATGGGTTCAAAAAGAAAACTTTATTCCTGTTAGAGAAGAATTATTCGCTTTGAACGGTAGATTACTTAAGGTTGTTGAAATTGTGGAGATAAGAGATTATGGAAACAGATATTATCCGTTTAGAAGTATATTTTATGATAAACTTAGAGAAGGAACTAAGACTGAAATAGTAGTTGAAAATGTAGTTTTTGATGTTGACATTCCTGATAGTATTTTTACTCGTAGGTATCTTGAGAGATAAACTTATGAAGGGAAAACTATTTTTAGGAGTGGTTTTTATATTTTTCTTTGTTAATAAGTTATGGGGTAATGATATTGATATATGGGGGAGTCTAAAAACAGAAATAGGTGTAGTTAGTGTTTTGAATAATGATTATTACTATTTGGGTAAGGAATGTTTGAGGATAAACTTTTCAACATCAAGAGAGTCTGAAGGCAAAGTAGAAGGAAGTTTTGATTTTTCTCTTATTAAAGGTCAATATTTAGGTTTTGTTAATTTTAATACGAATTCTATTTATCTTGGTGATGATACATTTTTGATTTTTGATGTTAGGAAACTTATTCTTTCTGTTGATTTTGGAATTATGGATGTGATTATTGGAAGGCAATTTATGAATTTTGGGTATGGGATAGGTTTTTCTCCTATAGAGTTTTTTGATAGAGTTGATATAATGGATGTTAATTTTTCAAAAATAGGTGTTGATGGGGTTAGGTTTAAGTTTCCTTTTAGCGACACTGGTAATATTGATTTTGTTTTTATACCGAAGGCGTTGATTACTAATTCTCAGGTTGCTTTTAGGAGTGTTGGCTCTTTATTTGGTTTTGAGTTTGGTGGAGTGGTTGGATATTTTGGAGATGAAGGGTATATTAGGGGAGGATTTGCCTTTAAAGGAGATTTGGAAGTTGGTTTATATGCCGAAATATCTTATAACTTACAACTACCTAGAGAAAAAGAATACTTTGAGTTTATGTTTGGGTGTGATTATTCATTCTATGATAAAATACTTTTGAGGTTGGAGTATTACTATAATTCTTTTGAAGAAAGTTATCACAATTTACAATACTTCAGAAGGTATCCTTTCCTTTCAAAAGATTATGTGTTTTTACAGGTTTCGTATATTTTAGATATGTTTAATAAATTTAATCTATCGTATATTAGGAATTTGGAAAAAGGTAGTTGGATAGTGTTTTTAGGTTTTTGGAATGAGTTTGCTCAAAATGTAGGTTTGGGACTTGATTTTAGGTTTATTCATAGCGATATAAGTGGGTTATCAGTTAGTGAAAATAGGATTTTGTATATTTCCTTTGTGCTAGAAGTTAAATTTTAGAACTTCTTTAGTTGTTTTTGTTTTGTGTTTTAGTTATGGTAATGTATGTTATATGGTTTAATGGGATTAAAAAAGTAATTGTGAAATTATTTTGGTGGATTAGTTTTTGGAATTAGTGTTGCTTAGATAATGTTAGTTTTTCTCTGGGGTAGGTGTTATACAATTAATTTTGATAAGATATGGT
>Ga0105160_1001187_pt1 | contig 10873 bp, 5 predicted proteins | sample GXS110809BmetaG_FD_89591 | JGI IMG/M metagenome (GOLD analysis project Ga0105160, IMG submission 89591) | Hot spring microbial communities from Gongxiaoshe hot spring, China to study Microbial Dark Matter (Phase II) - GXS 110809B | ecosystem: Environmental > Aquatic > Thermal springs > Hot... | reverse complement strand
GTCTTGATTCCTGTACCTGCTGTTGGGCGTGCTCAGGAGATCATGCTAGTTGTTAAGAATCTTATAGAGTCTAAAATGATTCCTGAGGTCCCTGTGATACTCGACGGTCTTTTGATAGAGTCCACATCCATCTATAGCAGCTTCCCGGAATACTTCTCAGCCGAGAGTAGGGATGACTTTCTGGGAGGCGACTCCCTCTTTTTCTCCGACTATTTCGTCAAAGTTAAGAGCCTGAATCACAGGGAGGAGATACTTGAGAGTAAGGAGCCTATGATTGTGCTGGCTACGTCGGGTATGCTTGAAGGGGGCCCAGTCATCTCCTATCTGAGAAGCCTGTCAGAGAGTGAGAAGAACCTGCTACTCTTTGTCAGCTATCAGGTTGAGGGGACGCTTGGGAGGAAGATCTTGAAGGGTATGAGAGAGGTGACGCTGATTAATGAGGAGGGGAAGCAGGAGGTGTTTAGGCTCTCCATGTCGGTTGAGAAGGTTGACGGATTCTCAGGACACTCCAGCAGGCAGCAGATACTCTCCTATCTGAAGAGGGTCTCGCCTAAGCCTCAGAACGTCGTGTTTGTCCACGGCGAGCCGGAGGCTGTAAACTCGGTTGCAAGAACCGCTAGGAAGATTCTAGACGCGGCGATATACACTCCAAGAAACCTCGACACGATAGTTGTCAGCTAGCCGCTGGGAAGATATACTTCAGAGGTAATCCTCAAGCGTTCCCGTCCTAGGGTCTATCCTTCTCTCTCCCCTAGAAGACTTGGGCAGGATCTTCCCATAGACCCCGTCGTATCCAGGGATAATCTCTAACTCCCCACGCCTCATGTCCTCAATAAGAGAGGCTAGCCGCTCGTTAGAGGCCCGGCCTATCTCCTGTGTCGGTGTGTCTAGAAGTATTTTGTATTCGTTTCCCAAGGTGTTTACTAGGCTGCTGTACTCGCTCCATATCTTCCTACTCTGGAGGAGTGTCTCGGAGGTGTAGTCTATGTTGATGGATAGGGCTATGAGCTCCTGCAGTGGGATAACGTACATGAAGTCTATTGCGTCTGGTGGCCTGTATCCGCGGGGCCTGTCGGCCAGCTCCTCCACTCTGTCCTCAACACCCTTGGTGAGCCTTCGCCCGCACCTTGGGCACTTGTAATCCATCTCTCGAGCCTTCTCAGGCGGGACAGGGCCCACGCCACACTTTCTATGCCCTGACCAGTGATATTTGCCGTAGCTTGGAGGGACCTCAAGCGTCATCAGCACCCTGGTCTTATCCCTAGTCTTTAGGGCCTTTACGAGCTCGCGGTATGATGGTGTTTCAAATTTGAAGACGACGGCCTCTCTACCGAGCCGGTAGGGGTAGGGGCTGTGGGAGTCTGAGGAGCTTAGAAGAACATACCTGTCTAGGCTGCTTACGCGCCAGTTCATGGGGGGGTCTGAGCTCAACCCCGTCTCAATCGCGTATATCTTGTCAGCCATATCCTCGTAGCATTCCTCGACCCTGTCGACCCCTCCTATGGAGCCAAAGATAGACCACCAGGGAGTCCAGGCGTGTGCTGGGAAGATGAAGCAGTCCTCGTCAACCTCCAGAACCCTCTCCACGAGCTCGGCTGGCCTGACGTTCAGCACAGGACGACCGTCTGAGGAGATGTCGCCGTATCGTGAGAGCACCTCAGCAGCCTCTTTCGCCTCCTCGAGGCCTCGGAAGAGTATGACATGGTGTATTCTCCGGGTCTTTCCCCGGAACTCATGAACCGTCGCCACCTCAGTCTGTATAATGAATAATATGTCGCTCGGCCCCGACTTCAGCCTGTAGAGCCCTGTGCCGTCTACCTCCGATAGCTCACTTCTCAACTCCCTAAACCATTGCGGGTGCAATGCGTCGCCCGTCCCCAGCAGGTTCAGGCCCTTAAGGGAGGCGTGGTACCCTATCTCATGGAGAACCATCCGTGGCGAGGTGGCTCCGCTATACCTTGAGTGTATCTGGAGGTCTGCAATAACTCTGGTCAAAGGCTCCTAGCCGTGATGGTTGGGTAGGGATTTAACTCTTCCACTAAATCCACCTCCCGGTACTATTCCCCTTCAGCTCTCCCCTCCGCCCGCGATGACCTAATCCGGCCTATGAGGGCTGCGACTAGGGCAACAGCGATGACTAGGACTAGGATGCCGAGTAACGTTGCGGAGGGGATGGGAGTCCCCGATACCACAAGAGAGTTGAGCCGGAAATTAAGCACACCCCCTGATGCAAAGGCCTCAAATGTCTCGCCGCCAAGGCTAACTTGGACGCGATAGGGGGCGAGGGCTTCGGGGAGCCTATTGAAGTATACAGTTCCATCAGCTCCCGTGCTCGCGGATGCTGCTACTAGTCCGGGTTTGCGGAGAGAGTAGACAACAATCCTCGCACCTTCCACCGGCCTAAAGAATATGTCCTGTACAGTGATGCTGATGAATGTCTGCGGGATAATTACCTGTATCCCCTCGCCTGTGTGTTGAACCTCGTCTCTCAGTAGCTCAATTCCATCCGTCCTCTCTACAGATATGTTGAGGGTTCTGTGGAGGAGCTTGCCAATTTTAGCTAAACCACTCGATATCGGGTATCTCACACCCTCAACCAGTATTGTGCCGTTGAAGGGAGTTCCATCCCTCCAGAAAACACTGAATCTCGCCGTGCTGATTGGCAGCCTAAGACGCGAGCCCCTGGACTGTGAGGGAAGAATATCCGCATCGAAAGCCTTCATCTGCTTCCCATCCTCCAAGAAATAGGCTACTAGCCTGTGGGCTACGTCAGGTAATAGTGGGGCGTAAAGCCGGCTTCCAATCCCGGTATAGTTTCCCCCGGGGCCGCTGAGCCTCCATTCGACGATTATGTCTGAGCCCTCACTATCCTCGAAAGAGGCGTTTACATCATAAAGCTTTACATGGAGCTCGAGGATCAGGTTACCTTCCACCCTCACCTCGTCGGAATAAACAGACACGTTGTGATAGATTATCCTGAGGTTGTAGAAGCCTTGTGGGACGCCAGGGATTGTCAGGTCTCCGTAAACGTCGCTCCTCGCCGTAATAGTGTGGAATATGATATCCGCATTGGGCACCGGTTTCTCGTCCATCGAGAATATTTTGAACCTGATACTATAGATTGGCAGGGTTATCTTTGCAGGCTCGCCGGGCCTGACGAGAGAGCTGGCGCTTATCCTCAAGTTAAATGCCGTGGACACGTTGACGGCTGTGACTAGGTACGTCGCAATAGGCTGCTGGGTGGTGACTAGGACCCCGTCTTTCCTCTCAATACCCATGTAGCTTGACTCAGGCGTTGGGCCCTCCACTGTAAAGACGGCGCCAACTTGGTTACCAGCCATGTCCACAGCTGAGACGATTAGGTCTGAGACAGCCGTCACAGCTGTAAAGCTTAACGGGCTGAACCCATAGGTCGGATGGTAGCCAATATATCTCAGTGCCGAGTGGACCTCAACCCCACGCCAGGAAATTACTATAGAGTAGTTACCGGTAGGCAGTAGGTAGAAGCTCGCATACCCTGTGCTGGATTGGTTCAGGTATTGGGCCGTCCTCCCTGTCTGCGGCTCCTCAATCAGCCGCAGCAACACCGTGGCATTGATGAGCGGTCTTCCCTGCTGATCTATGGGATAGACCCGCAGAGTATAAAGATCTACACGTATCATCTCAATAGAGGCTAACTCGATGGCTTCATGCGTAGAGGTGTAGACAACCACGTTGTCTCCGATTAGTGGTGGTTTGTAAACGATGCGGAGCGTGTAGGTGTAGAAGTCAGGAAGCCTTTCAAACCTCGCAACCCCCTCCTGATCCGCCATAAGGAATAGGGAGTACGGATACATGTGGGCGCTGAGGAGGAGCGTCGCATTGCCTAGAGGCATAGCTCCCTCGTGGTCGGTTATTTTTAGGCTGAAGGTTCTATAGTGGCTGAGCCTGAATAGGCCGTAGGCCGAGCCGCTGGGGCCCCAAAGCCACCAGTGACTCTCACTTCCCAGCGGGCCGTACTGATACTCGTATGTGTAGCCGCTAGGGTATCTGAGAGCGAGTGTGATTGTGGGCTGTATCTCGAATAGCTGTGATGGGATATCGGATGGGAAACTGAATGGGATTGTGAATATTATCGTCGAGTCGCGTGCCTCGCCTTCAAAGATGTACTTGATGGGGTCAACGGCGGCGAGGGTCCTCTGAATCGGTATACTCGAGCTTAGGGCCTCGCCATATCCTGGCCATGCGAACCACACCTTGGCAGACTCAACATGGATAGAACGGCCGACACAATAGCCGGTTACAGTCACATCCCAGTCCGCAATCTTCCTATCCCCATATACTGCGATATTGGTATCCTTCACTGAATAGTTGAGGATATAGCCTGTCGTCTTCATCTTTTCAAGTCTTTTAAAGATGGGCTTCATGTCATCCTCCCACGTCTGGATAAACCTCCTCAGATGGGGGTCCCTGGCCCTCGACTCGCAGTCAGTATTAACCAGCTGGAAGGTCAGATTACCAACCTCGCCTGGAAAGAACCTATCGCCATACTCCTCAAGCCATTTGGGCTCTCCACTACCACTCGGCTGGCCAAGTGGTAGAAAATATGCCTCAATCCGCCACTGTGGGGGCTGCGCATAGGCAGGTTGAGAGAGGTTTGCAAAGCATAATATTGTGATAAATACGGTTAGAGAGAACGAGAAGATAATCATTGGCCAAGCCTTTATAAGAGACCTCAACTTCGGCCTCATACCAATCCAAAGCCCACCACTCCTCATTTAAGCTCTCCTCTGCGTCAGCAATGTTCTTTTAAATTCTGCATTATCGATAATGAAACACATATATTCTGGTTATATTAGGGGTTATTAGATAATGTAAATGTCAGTCAGTTCATCGGAATCTTGGCCAATATATAATTCTTCCCTAAAGAACATCATCGCGGACTTTCAATCTTTTTGCTCATGTGTAGCAGTATCCCCCCAACAGCCAGTAATCGTCCCAGCAACAATCTTGGGGTCTATGGAAGTTTCATGCGTAGTTGTGGTTGATCGCGATAAGTCTCCCGATCAACCAGTTATTGAGGGAGTAATTGGGGGTCGTGAAATCGCCCATATGCTTGTCAAAAATACCGATGTATGGCGGCACTTGATGAGGGTGACGGCAAGGGAGGCGTCTATACCCCCATCCTTGATAGCTGAGGACAATACCTTGGCGGATCTTCTCAATCAGATGTCTAATAGTGGGTACGGTGTCGCGGTGGTAGGTGGGTTGCGGCCGAGGGTTTTAGACCTGTTGACAGTGTTAAGATATCTTAGAATTAAGAGCCCTGCTATGGCCATGCTGACTAAGTATCGCGCAGCTGATTTTAGCTCTAGGAAGGTTCTATCTATCGGCATGGATTTTACAGTTCGCGAGTCCGTTCATTTGATGTTGAATAAGGGTGTTAGGAGGTTGATTGTGGAGCCGAGTAAGTTGATTTTGAGCGATAGGTCTGTCATCGGGTTCTGTTTTGGCTCTATCCAAGGCATGGAGATGATTCGCGATAACCCCGATGCCCTTCTAGACCAGACTATAGGAGAGTTAGGGGAGTTCCTACTCAAGCCAGCCATTATAGATGCTAACGATAACCTCGCCACCGTACTGAATGCTTTACTTGCGAGTGAGGCCAAGTGCTGCCTCCTAGACGGTGGGGATGGGATAATTACCCCCTGGGATTTGTCTATCAGGCTTTATCAAAAGGTCAGTGCCCAGGCGAGGCCCATGTAATACCGTGGAGAGATTTCTTTCGCCGAGGTCTCTCTACATAATTAAACACGTCCTTACCCGGGGTATTACAGAGGTATGCCTTCTGATGGGGGGAGGATCGGTCAGCTGGTCTCGCATGTCAGGGTTAGAATGACGCGAGACGTGGCCAGGCTGAGGGTTGGTGGGCGCGAGCTGGTGGATTTGAGGCAGGGTTCGCAGCTGACTCTCCCGCTCTGGGCTGCTGAGAGGGTCTGGGATGAGGGCCTGGCCGAGCCTATCGAAGGCGTCATTGATCTCTCGAAGCTTACCCAGCTTGCTTGGAGGGAGAGGAGGAGCGCGGTCGAGCTGGTGGAGCTTACAGAGAGATTCTACTACACCGCAGCTTCTGCCCTAGCTGGGCTCAGGGAGAGGGACCCAGTCACCCATAAAGCCTTCCTAGAAAGTTACCAAGACATAGTCTCGATCAGGCTGGCTAAGATTCTTGGCTTCGCAGCGCGGCGGCTCGACCCCTCTCTAATCAAGAATATGACGGAGGAGGAGAAGGAGCTCTACACTCATGTCAGGGCTGTGGTGGAGTCTTGGCTAGAGTCTATCGGCTTGGGGGTGAAGTAGGATGGCGGAGACCATTGAGGAGAGGCTGGTTAGGTTCTTCAAGCAGGAGAAGTATCGGGACATAATCTCGAGGGCCGTAATATCTGGGCGCAAAACAATCCCAGTCGACTTCGGCGACCTACTAATCTTCGACAAGGAATTTGCGGAAAAGATACAGTCCGAGCCGCTCACCTATCTCCCGATACTTGACAACGCGGCCTTCAGGCAGCTTGAGCTCGAGTATCCGGACTATGCCTCCAAGATTGGCTCCTTCAAGACGGCTGTCAGGGGTCTTCCAGAGACGATTCCAATTAGGAAAATTCGATCGGAGCATCTTAGGAAGCTGATAGCTGTGGATGGGATAGTTGTGAGGGCCTCGACTGTGAGGCCTCTGCTGGAGAGTGCAGCCTATCGATGTAGATATTGTGGAAACCTCTACCATGTGGCGGGCTCAAAGCCACCTAGTAGATGCAAAACTCCAAGGTGCTTGGAGAGGAGACCAGCCTTCGAGCTGGTCGAGGAGGAATCGGTCTTCGCAGACTTCCAGACCCTCGGCGTCCAGGAGAAGCCTGAGGACCTCCCGCCTGGACAGATTCCCCGGATAATCGACGTTAGGGTTAAGGGAGACTCAGTCGACATGGCTGCTCCGGGGGACAGAGTCACTGTAACAGGCATACTTGAGTTGGCTGCTGAGCGTTTGGAGAACTCGGCCCAGCCGCGTAAGACATTCCTCGACGCGGTCTCGATCGAGCCGAGGGGGAAGGAGCTGGAGTCCCTTCTAATCACCCCTGAGGAGGAGAAGATGTTTAGAGAGATGGCCGCAGACACCCAGAACTATCAGAGACTGATAGAGTCTGTGGCCCCCTCAATCCAGGGGCTGGAACATATTAAGGAGGCAATCCTCCTCCTGCTTTTCGGGGGTAGGAGCAAGGTCTTCCCCGACGGCGTCAGAGTTAGGGGTGACATGCATGTACTCTTGGTTGGAGACCCTGGGACTGCGAAGTCGACGCTCCTCCTATACGCTGCACAGATTGCCCCTAGGGGGGTGTACACGTCGGGTAGGGGTAGCACTGCGGCCGGTCTAACCGCGGCTGTAGTTAGGGATCAGGGAGGGGGCCTAGTCTTGGAGGCCGGGGCCAGCGTCCTAGCCGATATGGGGATATGCGTTATTGACGAGATTGACAAGATGAGGCCCGAGGATAGGGTGGCGATGCATGAAGTGATGGCGCAACAGTCCTATCACCCTTCGTTCGAGCTGCTGACCTATGATAAGGGCAAAATGAGGATAGGCGAGCTTGTCGATTCGCTCTTGAATAGCAATGCGGCTGACGTGTGTGTTGTCGATAAGAGTGAAGTTCTGCTGAAGCCTCCCAATATCCAAGTTTACACATTGGATCCGGCTAATCTCCGAGTTAGTGTTTGCAGACCGGCTCGGGTAAGCAGGCATAAAGCACCTGCCCACTTCATAAAAATCACCTACAACAATGGAAGAGAAATCATAGTTACACCTGAACACCCTGTCTTCGTCAGCTCAGAGCGCCACCTGCTATCGACAATCAGGGCTGATCATGTCAAGCCTGGGGATTATGTGCCTGCGCCAAGGATTTTACCCAATTCGTCGTCACAGGTCCTTCTCCGAGAGGTTGCATCCCGACCTAGGGAGAAAAAAGTGAGACTTCCTTTACAGTTAACTCCTGAGCTTGCAAGGCTACTCGGCTATATTGCCGCAGAGGGGCATTTCCACAAAGGATCTTCATTTGAGATATGTTTCTCAAATAAGGATAGCCGCCTACTCTCTGATTTCAGGAGGCTCGCCGAGAAGCTTTTCTGCATTATTCCAAACGTGCATACAGACGGAAGGTATGGCGTCGTGACCTTAAGGCTAATCTCCACTAGATTGTTTAGATGGTTCGAGAAAAACTTCCCCGAACTGGTTGCAGATGCAACCCATAAGAGGGCCCCCTCCAAAATCATGTCGGCTTCAAAGGATATTGTGAGAGAGTTCTTGAGGGGTGTTTTTGCCGGTGACGGGGAGGTAAGCAGCTCGGCCACCTTGAAGACGGCCTCGAGACTCTTTGCAGAGGATTGCCAAGATCTACTACTAAAGCTAGGTATTCACTCATCCATTCACTCTTCTGGAAACAAGTATTACAGGCTTAGAATACTATCGCATTCTCTTAGTTTATTTAAGGACGAAATCTTACTCTTTGATAGCAAACAACAAAAAGCTGCACAACTCCTTCAAAAGAGCAATACTAGAAGGCACCATGATGTTCTCCCTCCAGAAGTAGCAAAGCATATCATCAGACTGATGAAGCTTTTAGGAATCCGCTATCGTGGAGAGTTTTATAACAACCTGAGGAGACGACACGGGATTTCTAGGTCTGTGGTAAGACGATGCTTAGACTTCATGGAAGAGAAGCTTTACAGGTCTAAGATCGTTATTACTCAGGCAGACACACTGAGGGGGGTCAGATCTGCATTAGGATGGTCGCAACAAGAACTGGCCAAGCACCTGTCCGTGTCAAGGAGTGTCGTGGATTACGCGGAGAGGGGCGGCTATGATGAAGAAATGAGAAAAAGACTGTTAATGGAGGCGGTGACCAAGTCTAATGAGGTTCTTCGGCAGGTAGAGGGTGAATTGCAACTCCTGAGAAACATTGTTGACTCAGATCTAAGATGGCTTAGAGTTAAGAAGGTCGAGAAAATAAGGAATGCGGGCCCATACAGAACCGAATGGGTTTACGATGTTACTGTGGAGCCAACTCATAGCTTCATCTCGCATGGTCTTCTGCTTCATAACACTGTTAGCATAGCGAAGGGTGGGATAGTCGCTACTCTAAACGCCAGGTGCAGTATACTGGCCGCCGCAAACCCCGAGCTCGGGAGATACGACGTATACAGGCCCTTTAATGAGAACGTCAACCTCCCCATAACCCTCCTCTCAAGGTTCGACCTAATCTTCGTCCTCAGGGACGAGCCGAGCCCAGAGGCCGACAAAACCGTCTCAAGCCACATAGTCTCCCTTCACGTCGAGGGAGGCATCAAAAAGGAGCCTCCAATCCCCCCAAACATTCTGAAGAAGTATATCGCTTATTCCAAAAAGATTGAGCCGGTGCTGACGCAGGAGGCGGCTGAGGTCCTCCAGCAGTTCTACCTCAGCATGAGGGCTGTCTATGAGAAGACATCAACAGTCTCTATAACGGCTAGGCAGCTCGAGTCGCTGATTAGGCTGGCGGAGGCTCGTGCGAGGGCGTGTCTGAGAAGCGTCGTCACTGTCGATGATGCTCAGGTGGCTGTTAGGCTGATGAGGAGGAGCCTCTCAGAGGTTGGGATAGACGTCGAGACGGGTAGGCCGGACATCGATGTAATAATGACTGGGAAGCCGAGAAGTGTTAGGGAGAAGCTCAGCCTAGTCCTAAATGTTATCAGGGAGCTGCAGGAGCAGCATGGCTACGCTGATGATGAGGCCTTGAAGAAGGAGTTGCAGGAGCAGGGCCTCAGTAAGAGTGAGATTGATAGAATAATTAATAGGATGATTACTGAGGGTAGGATATATACACCGAAGCCTGGGGCCTATAGGCTGGCGTAAAAGTTATGAGGGTTGAGGAGGCCGGGCTCTCCAGGTGGCTGCTCGAGGCGCTTAGGCGGGAGGGGATTGAGACCTTCTATCCACCTCAGGCCGAGGCCTTGGAGAGAGGCCTCCTCCAAGGAAGAAACCTAGTCGTCTCCTCTCCGACAGCCTCTGGAAAGACGCTCATAGCAATAATGGCTGCCCACAGGCACCTTGAGATAGGGAGGAAGATTCTATACCTCACACCACTCCGCGCCCTCACATACGAGAAGTCTGTCGAGTTTAAGAGGTTACTCGGCGAGAACGGCCCAGGCTATAGGGTAGTTGCAGTCTCGGGAGATTACGACGACCCAGGTGAATGGATTGGAAGCAACGACGTGATAGTCTCGACCTATGAGAAGGCCGACAGTCTAGTCAGACACCGGGCCAGGTGGCTTTCAGGCATCGGCCTAATAGTTGTCGATGAGGCCCACATGATAGGCGACCCTGAACGAGGACCAACCCTCGAGATGACTATAGCCAAGCTCTTAGAGACTCTTGACTCCCCCCAGATACTCTGTCTAAGTGCGACTGTCAGAAACACGCGGGACATTGCTGAGTGGCTTGAGGCTGTCCCTATCGAGAGTGATTTCAGGCCTGTGCCTCTCCGTGAGGGTGTTCTTCAGGGTGGGAGGATATTCTTCTCTGATGGAGAGACAAGGGTCTTGAGGGGTAGTGGCGACCCGCTGACAGCTCTAGTCCTCGACTGTCTAATGGATGGGGGGCAGGTCCTCGTCTTCGCACTGACTAGGAGGAAGGCTGAGAGCTATGCGGAGAGGCTCGCCCAGTCACTCTCAAGCCTCAACTTCCCAGGCGAGTCTGGAAGGGAGAGGCTGGAGGAGTATTCGCGCCGTGTTTTGGAGGAGGCGGAGTCTCCCTTCGCCGAGAGGCTGGCAGCGTTGGTCTCGAGGGGCACCGCGTTCCATCACGCAGGCCTAGGGCATC
>Ga0105160_1001185_pt1 | contig 10875 bp, 13 predicted proteins | sample GXS110809BmetaG_FD_89591 | JGI IMG/M metagenome (GOLD analysis project Ga0105160, IMG submission 89591) | Hot spring microbial communities from Gongxiaoshe hot spring, China to study Microbial Dark Matter (Phase II) - GXS 110809B | ecosystem: Environmental > Aquatic > Thermal springs > Hot... | reverse complement strand
TATATGAGTAGAGTAGAACCATCTATATGGAGGGATTGCCCTCATTGAGTAAAGATCGCCTGAGGCTTATGCTGGAAGATGATGTTGGTGCTGGTGATGTAACAAGTATGATAGTTGATGATAGGCTAGTAGAGGCAGAGATAATCTGTAAGGAGAGTGCTGTGATAGCAGGGCTTGAGGAGGCATCTACACTATTCAATCTACTCAACTGTAGGACTGAGAGCATGGTTGGTGATGGTAGCATTGTAGAGCCATATACTGTTATCATGCGTATCCATGGTAGTGCTAGATCCATACTTGCTGTAGAGCGTACTGCACTTAACCTGCTGATGCGTATGAGTGGGATAGCAACATCCACAAGGAGGTATATTGATATAGTGAAGGGCCTCAACCCCAAGGTTAAGATAGCTGCAACACGCAAGACTGCTCCAGGGCTAATGCTTCTTGATAAGAAGGCAGTTGCTTTAGGAGGGGGTTACATGCATAGGCTGGGCTTGTATGATATGGTGCTAATAAAGGATAACCATTTGGCACTTGTAGGTTCTGTAGCCAAGGCTGTAAGGACTGCAAGGGAGATGTATGGTAACAGGTATAGGATAGAGGTTGAGGTTAGATCCCTTAACGATGCTCTAGATGCTGTTGAGAATGGTGCAGATATCATCATGCTTGATAACCTTGATGCAGATCATGCAGGGTTTATAATAGATGGGTTGAAGGCTAGAGGGTTGAGGGATAGGGTTATGCTGGAGGTATCTGGAGGGATAGATGAGGATAACATAAGGGATTATGCTAGACTTGATGTTGATATCATCTCAATAGGGAGGATAACGCATTCAGCAAAGGCAATAGATATGAGCCTTGAGGTAAGAGGTTATACAGTATGATTACTACTGTATTGCAAGCATCCTCTCTATTGCTATCCTTGCTTTCTTTGCAGTAGCCTCTGGCACCTTAACCTCATAGACCATATCCCTCAAGGATCTATACACCTTCTCTAGCGTTATCATCTTCATGTACTTGCATACAGCATCACTGCTTATTGGGATGAACTCCTTCTCAGGGTTCTCCTTCTTCATCCTGTGCAGTATACCAACCTCTGTAGCAACTATAAACCTCTTTGCATTGCTCTGCCTTGCATACCTCATCATCCCTTCAGTTGATAGGAACCTCACATTACATGATATACCATTGTCATGACCATTACCATGACCGTTGCCATTACCATTGCTGCTAACTGCACAGCCATGGCCATTACCATTACCAAAGTAATACACCATCGAGGTTGTGCACCCACACTCTGGATGGATAAGGAACTCAGCATCCCTGTATGTCTTGAGCATCTCAAGCACTAAGGATGGTCTTATCCCAGCATGTACATGGCACTCTCCAGGCCATATGTACATGTTCTTCCTCTTTGTAACCTCTGCAACGTATGCGCCTAAGAACATATCTGGGAGGAAGAGCACTGGCTTATCCTCTGGTATGCTCTTAACAACCTTCACAGCATTGCTGGATGTGCAGCAGTAATCACATTCAGCCTTAACATCAGCACTTGTGTTTATATAGCATACAGTTACAGCATCTGGATGTTCATTCTTCCATGCCTTCAACTGCTCAACAGTTATAGTTGAGGCTAGGGAGCATCCAGCCTCAAGATCTGGTATGAGCACTCTCTTATCAGGGCATATTATTGATGCTGTCTCAGCCATGAAGTGCACACCACAGAAGACTATAACCTTTGCATCTGTACTTGCTGCCTTCTGCGATAATGCTAGAGAATCGCCTATGAAGTCAGCAACATCCTGAACCTCTGGAAGTTGGTAGTTGTGTGCAAGTATAACAGCATCCCTCTCCTTCTTCAACCTTGCTATCTCATGCCTAAGATCCACACCATCACTGCTCATCCCATGATCATCTCATCACATTTCTATTTAAGTGGATACAATAGTTGCTCTAATTGCATTTATGAAGTGGTGATAAAGCAAAATTTGCCGTTTTAAATGCTGGTTATGCTGGTTATGCTGGTCATGTACCAATGCTTACCCTACCATCGCATGCTCTGCTCAAGCACTCTATTGCTGAGAGGACTGCTAGATAACTTGTCTTTGGGTTGCTAGGACTTGGAAGATTGCTTACCTTGAAGTAGAGTTCACCAAACTCACCTTTTGCATGTATCTCATGTATATTCCTCCTTGCTCTAGGGTCTGCGACTATCCTAACCTTGGTCTTATCAGCCCCTACCCCTGCTATGCTAAGGATTGCAGCAACGTTAACATTTGCAGGGAAGAGCCTAACAGCCTCCCTTGCATACCCTCTGTATATAACCCTTGCCTTCTTCAACCCATTCAGGTTCACCCTATGCTCCTTGAAGAATGGTGCACCCATCAATGCCCTTGGATGCTTAGTAGTAGTTAGAGTAACCTCCTTGAGCATATGCCTAACACTCCTTATCGCATCTATCCCTGCTATTGCACCAGTTGGAAGATAAAGTGTTCTACCATGCCTCTCAAGCAATTCACATAACTCAGCATAGAACATATCATCAAGGAGTGCCCCAACACTCATAAGCATGATATCTTTGCCATGTTCCACTATGCTCTTTGCATAATCCTTGACCGCCTGCTGTGAAGCAGCCTCAACTATAAGTTCTGTATCAGATGCAAGTAAAGCATCTATGCTATCTGCTATCATTGGTTTTGTGTTTAGCCTGTTCACAAGTGTATAGGCTCTCTCCATATATGCATCGTACACAGCAACCAACTCAGCATTGACCTTGCTAGAGTCTATCGCAACTGCTATCTCAGAGCCTATTGTACCACAGCCTATAAGCCCTACCTTCCTCTTCTTCTTCCCTCTCTTCTTACTTTCCATTCACCTATCATTATATAGATAGGGTAATAATATAGTTAAAGATGAGGTAAGTATATGGATCTTCAGATACTTGCACTCTGGTTCATAATAACAATAACATTCATGCTAGTTACTGGCTTTGCATACTCAATGGTTATTAAGCGTAGGTATAGGGATAGGGATAGGATAGATCATGATCATGTGCATGGATCATGAGGCTCCATGTTGAGAAGAAGGCTATAAGGGCACTTGGCGTAGCAGAGAGCTTTAGGAGGAGCAGTAGCAGTAGTAGAGCAGTCCTTGCTGGCGTTGTTATGCGTAGCGATCTTGTTGTAGATGGGGTAGCATATTCTAATACAACTGTTAAGGGTGATGATGCAACTGATGCTGTTATAAGGCTCTACAGAGCATTGAACAGGAATGATATAAACGTGATAATGCTTGGAGGGGTTGTGATAAGCATGTACAACATAATAGATCTGGATAGATTGTACTCAACACTATCCCTGCCTATAGTAGGTGTTACATTCGAGGAGTCTAAGGGGTTGGAGGAGCATATAAGGCGTGTATTTCAAGGAGAGGAGGCTGAGATGAAGTTAGAGGCGTATAAGAGGCTAGGAGCAAGGAGCAAGGTTATGCTCAAGACTGGGCACCATGTATATGTTAGGTGTGCTGGAACAAATATTAGGGTTGCAAAGAGGGTATTGAACAAGTTCCTACTCCAAGGCTCAGTACCAGAACCTATAAAGGTTGCAAGGCTACTCGCTAGAGCAATGCTAAATTACTTATCTGATGTAACAGTATAGTCTAGTTCTAGTTCAGGTATACACCAGCATACTTCTTTGCCCCATCCCTTATCAGCCTTAGAACATACCATGTACCTAACCTGCCAAATGCATTTGCTACCATCCTTGCTATAGGGCTGAAGTGCAATGTACCATATGCCATCCACTTTGCTACTGTCTTTGCGTTGAGGTACCAACATCTAAAGTAGAGTTCCCACTGTGCTCTACTCATCCTCTCCCCTTGAAGGGATCTACTAGGATCATGGTAATCTGTGTAGAACATAGGTGCAACTACAGTTGCCATCCCATCCAAATCCTTAACCAACTCTATAGTCTCTTTAACATCATCATCCTGCTCCCCTGGAAGACCAATTATGAGCGTATTTGCAACGAAGAAGTAGTTCTCATTGAGCAACTTTATCCCTTCCCTAACAAGCCATGGCCACTCCTCTGGCGTGAATGGCTTTACCTTGTATGGCATATGCCTCCTTATCAGTGCTGGGGATGCTGTCTCTAGCCCAATCTGTACACCAGTCCACCTACTAGCATTGAAGTTGTTTATCTCCCTTATCTTTGCTATGCACTCTGGATCAGCCATGGCTGATGAGAATGTAAGGTGTATGGCAGCAACATAGTTAACATTTGGTAGAGACTTGAGTTCGCTGAAGAGATGCACTATAGCATCCCTGTTTGGTCTCATCTCATTATTATCAAGACCGTAAAGGAGTATCTCCTCAGATTGGAGCCATATGCTAGTTATCCCATACCTAAGGTTTATACTTGCCTCTTCCTTGAGCCTCTCAACAGGGAAGTCCCTCTTCATCCTAAGGTTTGGGTCGCAGAAGTCACAGCCTCTCCCACATCCCCTCATCGCTTCTATGCATCCATTGGTTGTAGGGCCTTGTATGTATGGTATATCCATTATAGTGTTTGTCCTTGTGAATATAACCTCCCTTGCCCTTCCTTCAACTATATCCTTGCATATATCAACTATCTTATCATCCACCTCGCCTATAACAACATGGTCTATGCCATAATCCTCCCTCTCCTTACTGCTGAATGAGAACTGCCATGCACCAGAGCCTCCAACAACAACCTTGAACCTGTAACCCTTCCTCTCCCTAAGGCTCTTCAGCCTATAGCATAGGTTCCTGAACGAGATCCTGTTTATTGGGGTCATCTTCCCTTGTGTCAATGCAGATGGAACAGGTCCAATGCCTCTAGGATCCATGACATTCAACCCTACAATCTCAGTACCCTCTCCTATAGCCTTCTCTATGTGGTCTGGATGTGCTATGAACACCTCATCCCTCCCATACTCTTTCAGTAACCCTCCCTCAACCCTCCTCAAGCCTAATGGGGCAACCATTGCTTCTCCAGTAACCTTGTTGAACTCTACACTTGGGCAGAAGATGCTCTTGTATATGAATGGTGGTATCTTCTCTGCAGGGAATGTTGCTATGAAGCCAAATAGCATGTTATCCCTATAGTGTGACATCAACGTCCTATCTGCACTAAGCACTATCCTCTTCATACAATTGGATCCACATCCATATCTTATAAATATTAGAGGGAATAGGGTTATAAGAACTGTAAATAATCACCGTACATAGTTGATAATTGCTTGATTATATTGATTTTTTTATACATGAGTGGTTAGTCACTATCAATTTATATGGTGGACCGGGCGGGATTTGAACCCGCGACCTTTCCCATGCCACGGGAATATCCTACCAGGCTAGACGAGTGGCCTGCTGTACTAGCAGTCTACAGCAACCGGCCCGTTCCCATCCATTAGTTGATGACCCGATCCATCTAGAGTTTGTTATACCTTCTTAATCTTCCTTTTGGTCAGTTCAATATATTTAAATACCTTCTATCATAAGTCTAGTGGAAAGGGGTTGGTGACAGACAACAAAGGTATAATATCATTCATAAGGCTATATACTGAGGATCTAGGGATATTCAGGATAAAGCCAGTTGAGGGACAGGTGCCAGACTTCAAGGCAGGACAGTTCGTTACCCTTGGCTTGCCAGTGAAGAGCGAAGGAGGTAAGATAGTTAGGAGAGCATACTCGATAGCCTCACCTCCAGAGCAGAAGAAGTACTTCGAACTCTACATAAGATGGGTTAGGAAGCCAGTGCCTGGGAGGTTCACAACAGAACTCTTTGATAGGAAGGAAGGGGATGAGATACTCTGGCTCAAACCAACTGGACCATTTGGGCTTGTTGATAGATGGCCAGATGGGAGGAAGGAGGAGAGGCGTATAGTTATGATTGCAGGAGGTACAGGGCTAGCACCGTTCATAAGCATGACTCTACACCTAAAGGCTGTTAGGGATGGTAGGGAGATAGTTCTGCTTCATGGTGCAAGTTACGTTACAGAACTAGGCTATAAAGAACTACTAACACAGTTGGAGGAGGAGAGCATAGATGGCAAAGATAGTTCATGGAGGTTCAGATATAGAGCAAGTATAAGCAGACCAGATGAGTTCCTTAACAGGAGTTGGGGAGGGCATAAAGGTAGGGTAGAGACATTCCTCAAGATCGATCCTTCTACAGGCAAGTCACCACTTGAGGAGTTGGTTGGGGAGAAGATAACGCCAGAGAATACAATGTTCTATGTGTGTGGATGGCAGGGCACTGTGGATGGTGTACTACAGTACCTCAAACCTCTAGGCTTCATAGAGGAGAAGGAGAGGAACAAGAGGGCTGATAAGACATTCGATGTAAGGTATGAGTCATATGGCTGATGACTATAACTCTCAAGGTTAAGAAAATCCGCAAAACTTTTAATTTAATTCCTTGTATTATTATTCAAGGTGAGACAGATGTCTGCACCAATGATAAACTTGGATAGCAAGAATATACTGAACAAGCCAATAGTTACCAACGATGGCTATTTGAGAGGCCATATAGTTGGGCAGACAGATAAGGAGTTGGTGCTTATAGAGGGTACATGGAGGTTACGCAAGTACCACATACCCAAGTCACTAGTCACCAACTTCGATGGTAGTTACATATATCTTTCCATACCAGACAGGGAGATGGAGAAGTATAGGGTAAAGTAAGCAATCGCTGTGTTGCTATGATAGAGCAAATGATAGAGCATAAGAAGGTACCTAACAACACCTTTATTTTATTATTATAATAATGTAGTTGAAGCAATAGACCATCATCGTTACTCTTACTTACTCTTCTTCCATCATTACCTACTACAAGTTCTCATATCTACCTTCTACAAGCCTTGCAAGTTCCTTCATGACTCCTTTTATCTGCTGCTCTACCTTATACCTTATATGGAAGCCAAAGACCCTTGCCAATGGCTCCTTTATCCTTATATCTGCAACAACCATCAACTGTGTACCCTCGCTAGCCTCAGTATAGGTCTCAGTTATCCTACTCCCTTCTAGATGGCCAGAGAGTATCTCAACCTCATGTACTGCTGGAGGATACACTATATGCCTGCTTATCTGCTTTATCGATATATTATCTATTGTAACCTCCTCCTCAGTTACAGTCATGTTATCACTACTACTCCTTATGCTTATACTCTTAAAGTATGATGGGAACAACTCTGCAAGATGCTCATAATCAGTAACTGTATTGAATACATCCTTCCTTGATGCCCTTATTAGTGATGATAACGCTAGCCTGAACCTATATCCTTCTCTATAGCCTAGTTCGAATGTTCTATCAACAGTAAGTACGTATATCCTACCAAAGGTTATCTTATCATCGCCAAGGAGTAGTTGTAGTACTTCATCAACATACTCATCCTCAACAACAAACTCTATCTTTATGGATATTAGAGATTTAGCATCATCCTCCTTTGTGTGCAGATTAACAAGTTCTGATGATGTGATATGCAAACTCTTGACATGTTCTATAAGGGCTAAGCGTTCAACAACATAGTGTAGGGAGTCTCTACCTAACACTATCTCTAACTTCTTCACTCTACTCTCTCCTCATCTAGCTTATTTAGGTTTATGTTCCCTTGTGTAGAGATGATATAGGAGGGAGCGTGGCCTAGCATGGAATGGCACCAGTCTCGGGCACTGGAGGTCGTGGGTTCAAATCCCACCGCTCCCATTAATAGATCATCTTATTATTATGATGTAGTAGTAATGCATCTCCTCAACATGAATAGTAAAGTAAGCATCTAGCCCTACCCTAACCTATTCATTAGCAATTAGAACCCTTCAATACCCTTTTATATCCATGCCCTTTGCATTAGAGCAATGAGGCTGGAGGAGTACGCATACGTATGGCTCGATGGTAAGATGGTGGAGTACAATGATGCAAAGGTGCCATTGATGACCCATGCGCTCCACTATGGCACTAGCGTGATAGAGGGTATAAGGGCATACAAAGCAAAGGATAATCTGTACATATTCAGGCTTGAGGATCATATAAAGAGGCTCTTCAGATCTGCAAGCATACACTCAATACCGTTAAGGCATTCTGTGAGTGATGTTATTGATGGTGTTGTGCAGATGCTAAGGAAGAACGATGTTAGAGACTCCTGCTATATAAGGCCTATAGCATTCGTTGGCTTGCATGGAATAGACCTGTACGTTAGGGAAGATTCCCCATCGCACATAGCCATAATAGCATTCAAGTTCGATCAGTACTTCAACTCAAATGGGATAAGGGCATGCATCTCCTCATGGCGTAGAATAAACGATCTCTCACTCCCTCCATTGGCAAAGGCTGGAGCAAACTACCTCAACTCTGTACTTGCAACACAGGAGTGTAGGAGGAGAGGGTACGATGAGGCTATACTGCTTGATAACAATGGTATGGTTAGTGAGGCTCCAGGAGAGAATGTCTTTGTTGTAAGGAATGGAAAGATAGTTACACCATCTCTAGCATCATGTGTGCTAGAAGGTATAACTAGGGATACTGCTATAAGGATAGCAAGGGATATGGGTTATGTTGTGGAGGAGAGGAATATACCTAGAAGTGAGTTGTATGTTGCAGATGAGGTATTCCTTACAGGCACAGCAGCAGAGATAACCCCTGTTATAAGCATAGATGATCACATCATAGGGGATGGTAAGGAAGGTAAAGTGACTAGGAGCATAAGGGAGATGTATGCAAAGACTGTTAGGGCAGAGGTCAAGGCATACATGGACTGGCTCACACCAGTCTGGTGAGAAGGTTGAGGCTATGCGTTGTAGGGGCTGAAGGAGGAGATGAGTATGCTAAAGCATTGAGTAGGTTCGATGCTCTCTCATGTGTTTACGATGCAGATGTGCACAAAGCAAGAGAGTTTGCATCTAGGTATGGCGTATCATACTACACCTCGCTTGAAGAGATGATAGCATCTAAGCCTGATGGTTTAGTTATTGCAACACCAGCAGATACACATCTTAGCATAATAGCAAGTGTGATAGAGCAGTGCAAGAACATATTCCTTGTAAGACCTGTAGGAGGCTCGTTCAGGGAGTGTAAAGAGATAGTTGGAATGGCTAGGAAGGGTAAGGCTATGTTGGTTCCAGGCTACATAGAGAGGTTCAACCCTTTACTTAATAAGGCTAGGGAGATTGTAGAGAGCAGAAGGTATGGGAGCATACTTATGCTTGAGATTCAGAGCGGGATGAGGGGCAAGAGTCTCAACTCTAGCCTATACGTTGCTCTAGATGATATAGATGCTGCATTGTATATGCTTAATGCATATCCAGATACTGTATTTGCAGTTGGTAGCATGGATAAGAGGGTTATGGCAATGACACTTGGATTTAGGGATGGTAGAGTAGCATGTCTAACCTCCAATAGTATCAAGGGGTTCAGGAGGATGACAATAACCATGGAGAATGGAATTGCTAGATGTGATCTTGTAAGGCAGGAGATAGAGGTAGAAGGTGATGGTGATGTTAGTAGTAATAATAATAGTAATAATAGTAGTAGTAACTATCTCATAAGGATGGAGGAGAGTGAAGAGCCCATCTCATCAGCAATACGCAACTTCATAGATGCTATAGAGGGGAGGGATAAGCCAAAGGTTAGCATTAATGATGCCTTGCTAATAGAGAGGGTTGCTGATTCAGCACTGCTATCAAGTAGGCTTGGGTCGCAGTTGTACATACATATTCAGCAGGATGCTGATATAATATAATTGGGATCAAAGTTGAGGCACTGGCTCCTAGATATACTTGTATGCCCAATAGATAAGAGCGATCTAGAGTTGAGGGTATTTGCTGAGAGCAATGATGAGATAATGGAAGGTGTGCTAATCTGCTCAAGATGCAAGAGGTTATACCCAATAATAAAAGGTATACCAGTACTCCTGCCAGATGAGTTGAGGGATAAGAGTGTTGAGCAGGAGTTCTTCAACAGATGGAAGGATAGACTTTGATATATCATAATCTACTACTGCTAATGTTTAATGTAGTCAATACAAATGTAAGATAGTAGAGATGTTATTAGGAATATCATATCATATCGTATGCTGTAGTTGATGGAAATACCTGCCTCTTCAATCATCAATGCTGAATATCTGCATAATTGCTCCAGCAATCACAGGTCCAATTGATGAACCTATTATCCACTTATTATCCTCACAAGCTTACCATACCAAGGGAATGATGTTACCTATGATGCAAGCATTATATACCTTTACCTCATACTTGTCTATTGTAGGTTGGTTAATCTCATATAAAGAGCATGAGAAGTATGGTTATTGGCATTATTGAAGGAATGCAATCCTCCATCCAATGTATTATATTTGCACCTATGAGTAGAAAGTATTGAACTAGTAGCAAACATTGAACTGATAATCCCTTGCCCTATCGCTATCTTGGGAACTACTTCCTAACTATGCTGGATGCTATTGGGAAGATGGCTATGCCTATACCCTTATTGCCTTGCAAGTAAGAGCATGCTTATATCTACAGCAGATAACCCTATACATAACAAGACCTGCCTGAGAAGTATATCAAGAGTATCAGTCAGTAGCAACATCGTCCTCTTCCTCTCATACATACATATCTGCTGATCTACCACAGATAGGGGGTCATCACTGCACCAGTTATGAGGTATATTATGAGTATCCAGGATGCTATACTGTATGATAACTCATATGAGATCTGGTTAGCAAGAACAAGCATGGTCTCTGCATACATCACCATGGTTGCTAAACTCAACACTACCATACAGATCCTAGTAGTAGCATCATCACCAATGACCATGCAATCTTATATTTGATGAGTTAATAATTATATGCATCATGCTAGAT